>PVMS01044199.1_pt1 | contig 13923 bp, 14 predicted proteins | sample 1853461 | NCBI WGS metagenome assembly PVMS01 (sample SAMN08582032, study PRJNA380276) | Marine sediment metagenome, whole genome shotgun sequencing project. | isolation source: ocean sediment barecode stripped | collected 2017 | reverse complement strand
GATGCGATCGGCCAGACGCTCGTTGCCGTCCGCCGTGAGTTGGAGATAGACGCGATTCGGCATCGTCTGGGCCGAAGCCACGGCGGACGGCAACGAGCGTCTGGCCGATCGCATTGCCAACAGGCTCAAGCCGACGGCCAACCCGTCCAGTAAGGACGTTGAGAAACTCCTGGAGCGTTGGAACCGTGAGGCGGACGGTCCCGCGAGCGGTCGAGAATGGCTGGCGGTCGCTCGACTCTGGCTACGTGCAGACGAGGCATCTAACGCCCGGGAAGCATTGGCCCGGGCCTCGTCGAATATCCCAGCGAGTCTTCTCCACCTCGAGGCCGCCCGAGTCGGATTTCTGGCTGGAGACACAGCTGCGGCAGGCAGATATTGGGAAGCCTGCTCCCTGGCTGATGATGAAGCGGCCCTGGAGGCCTGGCTCGACATCGACATTCTCGCAACTCCAGAAGAAGTGGCCGCCTGGGATGCCTTCCGACGCCTGCCATCCAGTCAACGAGACGATTGCGCCTTCCTGTCTCGATTCTGGGCCAGGCGGGCGGCGGCCTCTGGCATGGACAGAGATGAGCGGCTCCGGGTCCACTATGAACGTCTGCGCTATGCCCTCGACCACTTCAGACGTAGAGGCCGGGCCCAGGAAGCCAGTTCAGCGGGGTTGCTGAACGGCAAACTTGGTCGGGAATCCAGGCCCGTATTCGATGACCGCGGATTGCTGTATATGCGACTTGGGGCGCCGGACGAGACAGCCAGCTTCCTTGGCGGGGAGTGCTTCGAGCGAAATGTCTCCTGGAATTATCGATTTCCCGACGGCGATCGGATGTACCATCTCTCGCCGCTTTTGGGCGTAGACAACTGGTGGCTGATTGCAAATCTGGCGGAGGTGTTTCGTTGCCCGGTCGGGCCCAACGGGACCGTGACCCAGGACCGGAGTCCCATGGTCGGGCTCCCGCCGAATCTGTCGCAGATTCCTCCCGGATTCTTGAGGGAGATTTATGTATCGCGGGCAGGGATTGACCCCGCGTACGCGAGAATGGCATTCCGGTTCAACAGGCTCCGGGTAGCGGAAGAGCTTCAGAACGAGCGGGACCTTACATGGTCAGCCGGGCTGTATGCGGTGACGGAGGTGCCCGAGCGACCCGATGTGGCTCAGGATATCTCATTCTCCATCGAGTGGGTGCAGTTCCGGTTGCCGCGTGCTGAGAAGACGCGTACGTGGCTTCTGGCGGCTATCTCGGGCGAAGACCTGAATCGAATTCACGAGGCCGGGGTTGGTGACGAATTTGAGTTGATCGTCACGACGCTCAATCAATCAACGGGTGTTCACGAACGAGTTGCCGGGTGGTTCTCGGTGCCTGCACGAGGGTCTGATCTCGTGACTCGGTTGCCGTTTTCTCTTCCTCCGGGAGACTACACGACTCGTGTGATCGTCCGAGCTGGCGAGGCCCGAAGTGTTACGGATTTGGATGCTAAGCCACCGTCCGGAGGGTATTTGCAGACGGATTTGACCGTGCGGAATTTCAGGGGAGCTCTTCCTCGTCTGTCGGACATCGCGGTGTCGCCGGATTCGGGCGGAAACTGGGCGCAGACGGCTCTCGTCTCGTTGTCGCCTTCCCCGGCACACATAACGAACGACGCGGGGAGCATCTGGGTCTATTTTGAAGCCTATAACCTTACGCCCGGCGGGAGGTATTCGGCTGTGTTCCACCTGGAACCAGGGGACGATGGCGATCCCTTTGACCTCGAGTTCTCAGGCGTCGATAGATACGGAGTGCGCGTCGTTACTCCATCCGGATTCCGACTGGATCTCGCCAACTCGCCTCCCGGTATGTACGTCCTGACGCTCACGATACGCGACGTGGCCACGGGCCGTATTACGCTACCTGCCCGGACCCGGATCGAGATCCGTCCCGTCATGGACTCATTAACTACCGTCGGCGTCGAGCCCTAACTCCGGCTGGGCCAGGCCGCCGGCGGGGGTCACGGCCTCGGCGGGCGCGATGTCTTCCGTGGGGGCGATGTCTTCCGTCAGTCGAGAAGTCGAGATGTCCTCGACCGGGTCCGGCCCGACTCCACCAAGCCGCAAATGCACGGCAGCAACAGTTCCTATGCGCGCGATGTCACGCAGAGGTACCGCCGCATCCCGTCGACCGCCGGACGGCGTTGCCCCTGTGGTGCCATCGATCGTCACACCTGTGTTGGTTTCGAACACGACCGGCCGATCGCCACCGACGCTCAGGACACCGACAAGATCTCCGGCTCGGTTTCGATCAGGGAGTACGGAGAGTCCTTTTCCGGCCCGGCCCTGCCTGCGTACTTCAGTCATGGGCAGACGCTTGGCACGTCCGGCCTCGGTGACGAGAAACAGGTCGTCGTCTCTGTGCGGACAGAGCGAACTGACAACAACGTCGCCTGCTGCGAGTTCGATGCCCTTCACCCCACGTGCTGACCGACCCATCGCGCGAATCTCAGACTCATCAAATCGGATCATCTGACCCTGGCGTGTAACGAGAACCAGGTCCGCCGTTCCGTCCGTCAACCATACATCCAGCAGGCGATCGTCATCGGACAGGCCGGCTGCCTTGATCCCGGCTCCCCGAACGTTTCCATACTCCGTCAGCGCTGTGCGCTTGACCTGTCCGTGGCGGCTGATTGTCAGAACGAACCGTTCATCCGTCGTGTCCGGAACCGCGTGCACTGCGATGATCGCGTCATCGGGAGCCAGGCTCACCAGGTCTGCGAGCGCCTTGCCGCGGGAAGACCGGGTGCCGACCGGGAGATCCGCGACGCTGAGACTTTTCACGAGACCCGCCGCCGTAAATACCAGCAATTCGGTCTCGGAGCGGGCCACTAAAGCACGCGTGACGAAATCACCCGTTCGCTCAGCCATCGCGGCCGCGCCTGCCATTCCTTCGCCGGATCCTCCCCGTACAGGCTGCGCCTTCACGTAGCCGAGGCGCGATATCAGGATCAGCGACGATCCGGAAGCTCCCCCGGATGGCAGCGGGTACGGCTGGCTTTCATCAAGGATGACGGTCCGCCTGTCGTCTCCAAACTTCGCGACCAGGTCCGCCAGTTCTGAGACCAGCAGGTGCCGCCGGGCCTCGTCTTTGTCTACGAGTTCGCGGAGCTGTTCGATCCGTTCGGTAAGCGTCTCACACTCTGTGCTCAGCTTGCGACTCTCCAGTTGAGTCAGGCGCGCCAGGCGCATCGCCAGAATGGCCTCTGCCTGTCGTTGCGTAAGGCTGAGTTCCAGGCACAACCGGTCAGCAGCGACAGCCGGGGACGTCGAATTGCGGATAAGCTCGATCACCAGATCGAGGTTTTCCAGCGCAGTGAGAAGCCCCTCAAGCACATGGACCCGGTCTTCTGATCGCTCCATTTCAAACGTAGCGCGACGCCGAATCACAGTGAGTCGGTGATCGACAAACGATGTAAGGGCTTGCTTGAGATTGAGTTGCACGGGTCGACCGTCAACGAGCGCCAGCATGATCACCCCATAGGTGGTCTTTAGCTGGGTCTTGAGAAACAGTGCCTTGAGCAGCTTCTGGACATCGGCGTCGCGTTTCAGTTCAATGACGAGCCGACAGCCGTCGCGGTCGGATTCGTCACGCAGGTCGGTAATGGCAGAGATCCGGCCGCTGCGCACCGCCTTCGTGATCTGCTCGATGATCCGCGACTTGTTTACCTGGTAAGGCAGCTCGGTTACCACGAGCGACCGCTTTCCGTAATTGCCTTCTTCGATGTGCATCCGGGCACGCACCTCGATCAAACCGCGCCCGGATCGATAGGCATCGCCAATCCCTTCGTATCCAAAGATGTAACCACCGGTAGGGAAGTCGGGTCCCTCGACGAACTCGATCAGATCGTCAATCTTGCAGTCCGGGTGCTCAACAAGGTGCCGGGTCGCTGCGACAAGTTCGTTCATGTTGTGCGGCGGTATTTTCGTCGCCATCCCGACGGCGATCCCGTCGGACCCGTTCAGCAGAAGGTGCGGAAGTCGGGCCGGGAGGGACGTGGGTTCCTCATTGCGGCCATCGAAGTTGGGAGCGAAGTCGACCGTATCCTGGCCGAGGTCCGCCAGCAATTCGATCGCAATCGGCGCGAGCCGGGCCTCCGTGTACCGGTAGGCTGCCGCACTGTCTCCATCAATCGAGCCGAAAATTTCCCTGGCCGTCGATCAACGGGTAGCGCAACGAAAATGTCTGGACCATCCGAACGAGTGTGTCGTATACGGCGCTGTCGCCGTGCGGATGGTATTTGCCGAGCACGTCACCCACGACCGTCGCGCTTTTTCGATGGTCGCGCTCGGGCAACAGGCCCTGCTCGTACATGGCATAGAGGATTCGTCGGTGAACGGGTTTGAGGCCGTCCCGGGCGTCCGGAAGCGCCCGCTGAACGATGACGCTCATCGAGTAGTCAATGAACGAGTCGCGTAGTTCCTCTTCGATCAGCCGGGGAACGATTCGCTCGTTCCTGGGGCCGGGGTCGGTCACGGTGAGCTGCTCCTGTGTGAATTCGCGCTGGTTCGGACCTGCATACTCGCGGTATCCACGAGGCGGGAGCAAGGCCAGATCTCAGCGAACGAGCAGTTGCAGGGCACTCCGTTGGGCGGGAGATGGCTCGAGAGGGCAGGCGATCGGAATCGCCGCTTCCTTCTCAACGTCGGGCAGGTAGAGCAAAACTCGATCGGAGCTGACCTCCGGATCGCCGGTCACGTCGGTGGCCAGCCCCGTTTCATCGAGCTGAACCAGGCGGCCTGCCATCAGTCGCCGTGCGATCCATGCACCGTACGTGGTCCAGATCGCCGTGGGGTCGTCCCCGCCTGCGATCGCCTTTACGACTACCTCATCGTACCGCGCGGTCGCTTCGGTGAATGCGGTCGGATCCGCTTCCTTCAGACGACGAAGCAACCCTCGATACGTCGGGCGCATGTCGGCCATTCCGGCGTCGGCCAGCGCGCCAGTGGTTTGCTCCTGGATCGGGTCTTCCGGCTTACTCACCCGCCTTCATCGAGTCGAGGAACTCTTCATTATTATCGGTGCGCCTCAGTCTTTCGAGGAGAAACGAGATCGCCTCGGCCGGCGGCATATCCGCCAGGAAGTTGCGCAGCAGATACATCCGATTGAGTTCGTTTTCGTCGAGCAGCAATTCTTCGCGACGGGTGCTTGTGCGGTTCACGTCTATCGCCGGGTAGATTCGCTTGTCGGCGATCTGGCGGTCGAGAAGGACTTCGCTGTTGCCGGTGCCCTTGAATTCCTCAAAGATCACTTCATCCATTCGGCTGCCCGTTTCCACCAGCGCCGTAGCGATGATCGTCAGGCTGCCGCCTTCTTCTATGTTGCGGGCCGACCCGAAGAACCTCTTCGGTTTGTGCAGGGCGTTCGCGTCGACACCACCTGACAGGATCTTTCCGGAGTGCGGAACCGTGGTGTTGTACGCCCGTGCAAGGCGGGTAATCGAGTCGAGCAGGATGACGACATCGCGCTTGTACTCTACCAGGCGCTTGGCCTTTTCGAGCACCATTTCGGCGACCTGGGTGTGTCGATCGGCCGGCTCGTCAAAGGTCGAAGAAATAATTTCCGCGTCTACATTTTCCTCCATGTCCGTGACTTCTTCAGGACGCTCGTCGATGAGCAGAACGATCACGTATACGTCCGGAGAATTCTCACGAATCGCGTTTGCCATTTTCTGCAGCAAGATGGTCTTACCGGCTTTCGGCGGTGAGACAATCAGCATTCGTTGTCCCTTGCCGACTGGGGACATCAGGTCGAGAACCCGCATCGATACGTCACCGCTGGCAACTTCGAGCCGGAGCCGATCTTCAGGATAACGTGGGCGAAGGTTGTCAAACGCGATTCGGTGCTTGGCAGCTTCCGGATCGTCGTTGTTGACCTCTTCTACTTTGAGCAGCGCGAGGTAACGCTCCCCGTCTTTCGGCGGGCGCACCTGGCCGAGAATCGTGTCTCCGGTGCGGAGATCGAACCGCTTGATCTGCGAGGGCGAGACATAGATGTCATCCGGGCCGTACAGGTAGTTCCAGTCTTGACTGCGCAGGAATCCGTAGCCTTCGGGGAGAATTTCCAGGACGCCCTCACCGCGAAGTACGACCTTATTGTCGAGGAGACTCTGTTCGATGCGGAAAATGAGATCCTGCTTCCGCATGCCAGAGAAGTTTTGAATTCTCAGTTCCTCAGCCATAGAGTGCAGTTCGGCCGCGGATTTTGATTTTAGTTCGGCGATGTCCACCAGAAGTTGCTCCGTAGTTCGGCCTGCCACCAGCGAGTAGGATCGGTCGTGCAGGAATTCACATCTTGCAGGGGTAAGAATGGGTTGGCCCCGACAGGATACCCGATTAAATTGAACCGGTCAAGATCGCGGGGCGGGTCTTTCATCTATACGTTTGCCGACCTTGATGGGTTCCGAGACATGAACGGGTCCGATCTGCAGGAGTTTGCATGTCCAGACACAATCGTGAAGCACGCGGCACGGATCAGCACGGCGTGCTCTGGAATATCGGCTATCAGCCGGACTGGCTCAGCCGGATAAAGATCTCACGTCCTCTTCCGGCGGGACGGCGAAGGTCGAGCTTGACGATATTTCGCAATCCAAAACGTCGGGCAGAAACCACGCCGGGCCGGGTCGTGCGGACAGACATCAGGGCGGTAGACGATTCCGTGCGCTTTCGGGTCTCGATCGAAGACCCGGACCAGATCGTTGAGTCGATTGTCGTGGTCACACGTCAACGGCGCGGCAAACGATCGGAAAAAGTAAGCTTCGTCCTCGACGCCAAGCTTCCACCGCCGCGTCGCTAGCAGGTCGCTGGGGAAGTGGGGCACTTCCCCTGCGGCCTGTCTAGAAGAGTCGGAACCGCAACCAGCGGAGTGGATCTGCCGCAAGTTCGGCCTGCAGGCTGTCCGACAGAGCCCGCGTTCGCTCAGTCTGGAGCTGTAACTCCCCGTCATACAGGAGGCGGCCGGCCGTGCCCCTGGCGGCGCGAAGACTCGCATCGAGGCGTTCATTCCGTGCACGGAGCTCTTGCAACGCCTGTAGTATCGGTTCGAATTCGCTTGCCCTCGCAGAAGCCTGTCCTGACAGGGTATTCATCGACTCGGACAGACGAGCCATCCGCGCCAGCGACACGGAGTCGCGTGCCAGCTGCCGGAAGCCTCCCGATCGGGCCCAACTCTCCCGCAACAGCTCCGCACGTTGTCCGATCGCCTTGAGTTGTCCTGCGACCTCAGGATGGCGACGCAGCTGAGGCAGGGTGCCGTCGCCCGTGGCCAACTCGGATTCGAGGCGCGCCAGATCTTCGGACAGCAAGGCCACGGCTACGCGACCAGAGTCCGCGAGGGCCCGGAAAGTCTCGATCCCGGGTACCGGCGTGACGGTCAGCGTATCCGCGAAGTTGAATGGCGGAGCTTCGGGTGATCCGGGGCGGAACTTGACCACGGGCGGCGCCAACAATGAAGACTGCCCGATCTGTGCGGTTGCATCTGCCCGTAAGGACGGAACAGCTTCCCGCAGCAGAATGACCTGCAGCGCGACGCGACCGGGTTCAGAAGATCCGGAGCCGATGAATGAAATGGACTTGACCCGCCCGGCGGGCTTTCCGGCGACCCAGACGTCTGCCCCCGGCGTAAGACCCCGGATATCGTCGGCCAACAGGATTACGGTTGGTCCCTCGAGGAACTCACGTCGCAACGTATCGACAAAGAAGATACCGACAGCAAGCAGGATCAGCGTGGCGAGCACGATGATTCCTGGAACGACGTCCTGCCAGCTTTCGTGGTGCCTTGGGTCCATTCCGAACGATACGGGGGCTCCTTCTGCCCGTCCATTGTTTACGCGAGTCTGGTTCTGACCTAAGCTTGATCAATGCGGCTAACCTCTCTGCTTGCCTGGATCGGCCGTCAGGCCACGGCGCTGGTCGCGCTCATCGGGCGCGCCGCTCAATTCATATGGTCGATTTTCGCGGCCATAGCAGACCTGCGTACATGGGTTCCCCTGACGGCGGTGCAGGTACGTCGCATCGGCGTTGATTCGATTCCCGTCGCGCTGTTCATCGCGCTGTTCACCGGCATCGTCCTGTCTCTTCAAAGTTCGTATACGTTCACCGGAATCGTGCCCCTGTATTTTGTCGGTGTACTCGTCGGCAAATCGATCATGCTCGAGTTGGGCCCCGTCCTGATCGGCCTCGTGCTGGCCGGACGCGTGGGTGCGAACATCGCCGCTGAAATCGGTACGATGCGGGTGACCGAGCAGGTCGACGCGCTGGAAATGATGGCCTGGAATCCGGTTTCCTACCTGGTCGTCCCCCGGGTCGCAGCCGGAATCCTCACGTTTCCGATCGTGACGGCGTTTGGGCTGGTTGTGGGTATCGTAGCCGGATGGTTGACGGCGATCGGATTGCTTGACCTCTCGACACAGGAATTCGTTCGCGGGCTGCGCATGTTCTATCAACCCTTCGACCTGTCGTATCCGTTGATCAAGGCCGCGAGTTTCGGCGCTATCGTTACTACGGTTGGCGCGTTGCACGGCTATCACACGCGCGGGGGCGCCGCCGGCGTCGGTCGCGCGGCCACCAACGCTGTTGTGATTTCGTGCATGTTGATTCTCGTGTTTGATGCCCTGTGGGCGGTCATTCTTCTCTGATGATTTCCCTCCACGGAGTTTCGAAGGCCTTCGGCGCCAACAGCGTCTTGAGCGGACTCGACCTGGTCGTCCCGACGGGGTCCATGCTGGCAGTGATAGGGCGTTCGGGAACGGGCAAATCTGTGCTGTTGAAGTGCATATCCCGTCTGCTGAACGTGGATAGTGGCTGTGTTGAGGTGGGTGGTGAGGACGTAGGTCAGGCCGACTCACACGCCGTGAGGCGCATCAGAAGTCGCATGGGGTATGTATTTCAGTTCGCCGCGCTGTTCGACTCCATGACGATCGGCGAGAACGTCGAAGCGCCGCTCCGCCGGGAGGGCGTAGCACCGATCGAGGCGACGCGGAGAGCGGACGATGTGCTTGCACGGGTCGGACTCAAGGGGGTCCGCCACCAGCTGCCCGCCGAATTGTCGGGGGGCATGCGAAAACGTGTCGGAATCGCCCGGGCCGTCATTGCCGAGCCAGATTACCTGCTGTACGACGAGCCCACAACGGGACTGGATCCGGTTACCACGGCCGTGATCGACGATCTGATGCTGGGGCTCAAGCGTGATCTGGGCGCAACGGGTATCATCGTTACACATGACGTTCGCAGTGCGCTGCGAGTGGCCGATCGCGTGTCGCTGCTGCATGAAGGACGTCTGCACACGGAAGGAACACCGGAGGAGATCCGGAATTCGGACGATCCCCTGATACGGGCATTCGTCGAAGGCAAGTCCGAGCTGTGGCCGGAAGACTCCGGTTCCAGGAGGTAATGTGGCACGCAGAAATGAGATCGTCACCGGGGTTTTCGTACTTCTCGGTCTCGCCGTCGTGGTGGTCGCCGGAATCTGGATGTCCGGCGGTCGCTGGGGCTCGCAGGGAACGGTACTCACGGCACGCTTCCGAGCCGTCGGCCAGCTGCGGCCGGGAAGTCCCGTGAGTTTCCGCGGCGTGACGATCGGTGCGGTCGAAGCAGTTCGGCTTACCGAAGACGGTACGGTGGCAGTGGACATGCGCCTTCGCCCGGAATCGCCGGTGCCCGAGCAGCCGGTCGTGCTGTTGCAGGCGTCTTCATTGTTCGGTGACTGGCAGGCGGCTCTGTATCCGGCAGTCGAACGGCCGGACATCGCGGCCGACACGGTGGGCCTTCTCCCTGGAGTCATCCCCGGCGGAAGCCTGGCGGAGTTCTCTGAGTTGAGCGAGCACACGGCGGAAATCGCGACCAATCTTCGGGGGATCACCGAGCGACTGGAGATTGCGTTGAGCGATCAGTCAGCCGCTGAGTTCAGCGGTGCGATTCATAACGTCAATCTTGCTACCGAGGAACTGCTCGGATTGCTAAGGGACCAGCGGACGGCTCTTGATCGGCTGGCGGGGGACGTTGAGGAAGCGGGAAGTACGATTCGGGACGCGTCTGGCGCGCTCCAGGGAACCTTGAGCCGGCTCGATTCCGCTACCGTGGGCGGCCGCCTCGACCGGATGTTTGCCAATGCCGAGGCGAGCACGGCCAACTTGAAGGAAGTGACGGCTGAGTGGCAGGAAGCGGGGCGTCGCTTGAACGCGACGCTGAGTCGGGCGGACAGTACGCTCATGGAGGCGGGTGAAGCTCTGGCCCGCGTAAACCGCGGCGAGGGAACGCTCGGCCGGCTGACCTCCGACGAAGTGCTGTACGAGAACACGGCTGCGACGCTGGAGGAGCTCCGGGCCTTGTTGGACGACCTCAAGACCAACCCGGGCAAGTACTTCCACTTCTCGGTGTTCTAGAGTCAACATCTCGCCCGGCGATCCTTGACGGGCATCGCATTCGGCAAAGTGTCACAAGGTCCGTTGCCGACCTCCGTTTTCCGCGTAAACAAGTTCGGGTCACCGGCACGAGGCCGGAGTCGAACCCTGACGCGGAGGACAGATGTGAGCAGATCGGTGAATCGAGTAATTCTGGTTGGGAATGCAGGTTCCGACCCAGACATCCAGCGCACGGCCTCTGGTACGACAGTGGCTCATCTGTCACTGGCGACGAATCGTCGCTATCAGGTGAATGGAGAGTTTCAGGAACGGACGGACTGGCATCGTCTTACATTCTGGGCGGCAGCCGCAGAAACCATCGAGCAGCACGTTCGGTGCGGCAATCGCCTGTATGTTGAAGGTCGCATCGAGTACGGTTCGTATGAGCGCGATGGCCAATCCGTGCCGACGGCCGACGTCGTGGTGCAGGAGTTTGTTTTCCTGGACGGAACGGGAGACGATGGCCGCAAGATCGGTGAAGCGGACGAACCCCTCGAGGTCGAGGAGCCCGCTGCGGTTTGAAGCTGCCGTTGCCGGGTTCGGCCATGAAGACCAAGTTCTTCGTTTCCGACACACGGGAGCGGCGATCACATGGGCCCAAGGACGACCGGACGCAGTGAAACCACCGGGGTAGCGCCCCAGGAGCGACTGCAGCCTGTCCGACTGTCATCAGCGCCCCCTATTCGTGTGCTTGTGGCCGGGGCAGATGGATTCCTCGGCAGCCATCTTCTTCCGCGACTGGAATCCCGGGGACACCTCGTCCGAGCGACCTTTCACGATCCCGATGGTCCTGGACGCAGGGCGGCTCCGGGGGTGGACTGGCGGGAGGTCGACCTCACCCAGGCTGATCAGGTCGAAGGCCTTGCTGAAGGGTGCGAGGTCATCGTGCACCTGGCGGGCCTGTTTTCCCGGACGGGAGGTCAGACCCTGGCCGGGGTGCACGGTACGGGGACTCGACTTCTTCTGTCCGAGGGACTGAGAGCCGGCGTTTCCCGGTTCGTGTACGTCAGTGTCCTGGGAGCGCGGCCGGGAGGCGGCGAGTACTTCTGCACAAAATTTGATGCGGAGAGCGCTGTGGTCGCCTCGTCTCTGCCGAGTGTCGTGCTACGTCCGTCGGTGATTTATGGTCCGGGGGACCAGTTTACCGCCACGATCGTGCGGTTGCTCCAAAAACTGCCAGCTTTTCCCATGCTGGCCGGGGGAACATTCCGGGTTCAACCGCTCGCAGTAGAAGACATGACCGATGCGTTGATCCAGTGCGTAGAACGTAAGGATCTGGATGGCCGACAATTCGAGCTTGCGGGTCCGGAGCGGCTGATGTTTCGGGAGATCGTCGGGTTCGTAGCCGAGGCGCTTGGAGTTCAGCGGCCAGGATTGCACGTGCCACGGCAGCTTGCCTCTGTGGCAGCGATTTGCGCCCGATACCTGGACCTGCCGACACCGTTTGTCCTCGAGCAGCTCGAGATTCTGACAACGGGAAGCGTGCTGAATACGGACGATAACCCGTTGCTCACCGTGTTCTTCGTTAAGCCTCTTCCATTCAGGGATGCGGTCGCTGATTATCTGGATGGCTTGGAATGACAACGCACTTCGCCGGACACGAAGATCATGGCTTTCTTACAGTTTCGAATCTTCTGTCCCTGGTGCGAATCCCGCTCGGACTGACATTCCTTGCGATCGACGATCCGATGATGGCGGCGGCTATCCTGGCTGCCGGGGCTGTAACGGATCTACTCGATGGATGGATCGCGCGGCTGACGGGAACCCAGACCGAGGTCGGAGCCCTGCTCGACCCTTTCTGTGACCGAATTTTTGTGTTCCTGGCGCTCGTGTCGTTTCTACCGACCGGCTATGTGGATTGGGCTGGATTCGTGATACTGATTCTACGCGACATTTTTACCGGCGGCGTCTTTATCATCAGCAAGCTTGCCGGCGGGCAGGCACCATTTCACTCCCGTCTGGGCGGACGGTTGACCACTTCACTGCAGGTGGTAGCCCTGTTCACGCTCATATTCGCCCCGGAATGGGTAATCCTGCCCATCCTGGCGGTGGGAGTCGCATCCGTTTACGCGATTATCGACTACGGCATGGCCGGTATTCGGACTGCCGGCCCGGGAATCGGTCAGGCTTCTACCTAGTTCGACGGTTCCTGCGGCGTGTCGTCCTGTGGAGGTTCGTCGCCGATGATCATGAGCGACGCGCCCGGGAACAACATCCCCTGGCCGCCTACCACAATGCGCTGACCGGCGCTGAGGCCGCTGAGAATCTCAACTTCGCCTGGCCGTCGGACACCAAGCTCCACCTCGACGCGGCTTGCCGTGTTTTCTGGCGTTATCGTCCAGACAAAGGTCGAACCCCGGAGCGGCAGAACGGCCTCTTCTGGAATGATGACGGCCTCTGGGCGCATGTCGGTCGCCAGCCTGACTTCAATGAACATGCCGGGCTTCAAGTCGCGGTCGGCATTCTCGACGACGGCCTTAACCATGATCGTTCGGCCAGGCAGGCGCACGCGCGGGTCTACGAAGTCGACGATGCCCGTGAACTGTCTCTCCGGAATGGCGGCCACGGTAAACGCTACGGTCTGTCCCTCTTCGAGCACCTGGGCATAGCGCTCCGGCACATCGAACGTTGCGCGATGCGGATCCACCGTCTGCAAGGTCGTGAGAGGCGACGTGGTCGTGAGATAATCACCCAGACTTACCAGCCGTTCGCCAACCTCTCCGGCGAACGGAGCACGCACGACGGTGCGGCGTAGACGGGTCTGCTGAAGCTGAAGCTGGGCGCGCGCACTGCGGGCGGTAGCCTCGGCCTGCTCCAGTTCCGCCTCCGACGACGCATTGGCGGCCAGGAGTTCACGGGTGCGTGCCAGGGCCTGTGTTGCCAGATCCATTTCGGCCTCGAGCCGGTCCACTTCGGCCCGCAGCTCCGCATCGTCTACCTTGAACAGCGCCGTACCGCGCGAAACTTCCGCACCTTCGCGTACGAGGATCTGCTGAAGTCGGCCCGACACTTCGGGTCGCAGTTCGATCGACTGAACAGCCTCGATCTGTCCTGTGGATCTGAGCTCGTCGATCACGGTATCGGCTCGAGCGACAGCCGCTCGGACGGGCATGGCCTGCGCGCCGCCGAATCCGTTGTCTGCACCGTCCGCTCCCCCGCACCCGACCACCAGGCCGGCAACGAGTACCGCTACCCATGAACAGGTCTTTCGTCCGCCCATACGAATTCGTGCCTCTATTTCCCGCATGTCATCCTCGATTTCCGTTTCCCCCACATCAGAACAATCGCCGACCAAGAATGGCCTCGATCCCGGCCAGGGCCAACCGCGTGGCAAACCGGGCCTGGACGAGACCGGCTTCCGCCTCCGCGAGGTCGACCTGGGCGGTGATCAGTTCGATGATCGTCGTCGCACCACCCGTGTATCTTTTCGTCTGTACCCGCAAGTTTTCGCTTGCTACAATTACGCCGCGCTCCGCCAGCACTGTGGCAGCTCGAGCCGTCGTG
>PVMS01031806.1_pt1 | contig 13923 bp, 13 predicted proteins | sample 1853461 | NCBI WGS metagenome assembly PVMS01 (sample SAMN08582032, study PRJNA380276) | Marine sediment metagenome, whole genome shotgun sequencing project. | isolation source: ocean sediment barecode stripped | collected 2017 | reverse complement strand
GCGCGCGCGCCACGAGACCCGGTATTCGAACGGCCCGGGCGTCGAGCTCCATGTCGTCTACGAGCGTCTGACTGAACGCGCCGGTGTTGATTGGATCGCCATCGGTGACGAAATAGGCCTGACCGCACACGGGAGAGCCCTCGACGAGTCGCTCCGCGGCGCGGATCTGCGCGTCGACCAGGTTGTCGATGTACGTGTAGTCCAAGCGCGTGGACCCATCACCGAAGAGCACGAGAGGGGCACCCTGCTTGAGAGCCTTGATGAGGGGTCCGATGAGCGTGTTCCGCTCGCCGGGCCCATAGATGCCACCCGGTCGAATCGCACTCGTGAGGAGACCGGATTCACCGTTCGCCGCTAGCACGAGCTGCTCGGAGGCAACCTTGGTGGTCGAGTAGAGGTCGCAAGCAGTGCTGTAAGGCGTTGCTTCGGTGACCCCAGCTTGCTCCTCTCCGAACGCCGTGATGATCGAGCTCGTGTGAACCAGTCGCCGCACGCCCGATTCCGCCGCGACGCGCAGCACCGCGCGCGTTCCTTCGATGTTGACGCTGCGGACGAGCTCCGCGAAGGCCTTGGGCGCGTAGGTGAGCGTTTCGATCATCGCTGCTGTGTGAAAGACCGTGTCGACCTCTTCACACGCCTCGCGAAGCGCGTCTTCGGTGCGCACGTCGCCTCGAAACCAGCGCAGGTTCGGGTCATCAAAGGGCGCGGGCGCCCGATCGAACCCATGCACCACACAGCCGCGCGCTAGGAGGGCGCGAACCAGGTTGCTTCCAACAAAACCCGCGCTTCCCGTGACCAGGCAACGGAGGCCATCGACCTGTCTTCGTTCCATCGGGCCGGCACCTTGGCAAATCAGCCCTCGATCAGCCCTCGATCGGCAACCGGGCCCAGTTCATGCCGGTAGGGCACCGCCAGCAGCAAAGCGTCGGCTCTACGGGGCGCCAGTGTCACTTGGGTGCTGGCGGGGGTAACGTGTCCCGACCCTTTGGGACGCCCAGCACCGCTCTGAGCACATGTTGCTCGACTTGGCGCTCCAGCCTGATGGGCGTTGGGATGCGGAGCAGGAGGTTCACCGTGTTCTTGTCGACGACTTGGTAGGTAACCCGCGGGTCGACGATTGGCGGGATCAAGCCGTGGCGGCGATAGCGGGCTGCCATGGGACGACGGACATCGTCGAGGAAGTCCGCGCAAGCTTCCCGCGCAGCCGTGAGAGCCGTGCGCTCAATCGCGGCCAGGTCCGAGTTGCGCTCGACCGGAATGGTCATCAAGTGCAGCATGTACTCGCCGGCGAGGCTCTCGTTGAGCACAGGCTCCGTCATGAACAGGCTATTGGGGATGCTGATGGTGCGCCCTGTGCGCTGATGCCCTTGCGCCACTTCGAACACCAGCGTCCCCAGCAGCCCCGTATCGATGACGTCGCCGCGAATCCCTCCGATGTTGATCCGATCGCCGACTTGGAACGCGTTCGAGCTGATGCGATACGCCGCTCCCTGAATGCACGCGAACGTTTCCCTCGTGGCCCAGACGACCGCCATCGCGAGGACTGCAAACGACACGGCAAGGGTTTGAAGCTCGGCTGCCCAGATGATGAATAGGCCCAATGCCAGGATCGCATAGGAGAAACCCCGAATCTGTGAGGCCCAGCGGAGCTGGAATTTGTCGTTGCTCGGGAGCCTGCGGCGAACAAAACGAACCGTGACGTAGCGAAGGAACATCACCGTAAGGATCAAGATCAGCGTTGCGATGGCGTCTCTCAGCAGCACGCGGTCTTCAAGAAACTCGGCGAGCGTCGACGGCATCGCTGACCTACCTCGACCGGACGGACACGCCGTCGCGGACGCTATCGCTCGGATAGGCGATCACAGTATCGCCCTCCTCCAACCCAGACAGCACTTCGGTTTCGAGCCCGTTGGTTTCTCCCAGTTCCACCATTCGCACGACCGCGGTCCCCTCCTCGACGACGAAGGTCGCCCAGTTTTCATCGGATCGAAACACGGCGCTCGCTGGAACCTTCAGTACGTCCTCGCCTTGCCAGACCGAGATACGCGCTTCCACCCTGTATCCGTCTCCCAAGCTGGCCCAGCGCTCGCGAGCGTCATCCATGTCGATGATGACGTTCACCCGCTGCTCCTCGACGCCGAGGGCCGAAAGCTTGGTAAACGCCGACGGCTCCACCACACGCACATGGCCGCGTAGTGGGTTCTTGCCGCCCCAGCGCTCGATCAACGTCGCCGCCCCGGCGGGAATACGCGTCGCGTCCTGACTCAACACGTCGACCACAACCTCGAGAGCAGACGGGTCACCCACTTCGAGGATGGCCGTGCCGCCTTGGGCCACGCCTTCGCTCTCCTGAAAAACCTTCAGGACTTGGCCAGCGACGGGCGAGATGATCTCCAGCTGCTCGCCTTCCTCGCCCTGCCCGCTCAGTTGTATGAGGGCGGTCTGCGCAAGCTTCAGCTTGTGCTCGGCGACCCGGGCACCGAACTCGGCGGAACGAAGCTCTTCCCTGCTGCTGCCATAGTTGGACACGGCGCGGTCTGCGTCGCTCCGCGCCAGGCCGCCTTGCTGCACGACTGCAAGCGCGCGTTCCGACTCCTGCTTTGCGAAGTCACGCTGAAACCTCGCGCGATTGACCGCCGCCTGTGCCTGGTGGCGAGCAGCCACCGCCGCATCGACGCGCGCTTTTGCCTCTGCGCGCGTGCGAGAGTCCAGAAGCGGAGGAGGCAGCGGCACGAGGCGCGCAAGGACCTGACCCTCCTCGATCGTGTCGCCGGCCTCCAGGTCGAGTCGGGCCAAGTTACCCGTAACGGGAGCGGAGACGACAAACCGATCTTTGACTCGGGTTCGGCCGTCCTCGTTGACCGTGACGACGAGGGACCCTCGGTGAACCTCCGAGAGCTCAACCTCGACGGGGTTTGGAATCCACGCAACGGCGATGAGGCCCACTACGGCCACCACCGCCAAGGCAATCACAACCCATCGAATCCATTTCCTCGAACCGGACGGCTTAGCCATGCGCCATCACTCCATACTCCGTCGTCCTCACCATGTCAGCTCGCCGGGCGACACCTTTTCGTCATTCGTGAGATCGCTCGCAACCCGCCCATCGGACAGCGACACGATGCGGTCGGCCATCGACGCGATGGGCGCGTGGTGCGTGATCAGCGCCGTGGTCGTTCCGAGTGACCGATTCACCTGCTCGATCACTTCGAGGACGCGAATCCCCGTCTTGAAGTCGAGCGCGCCCGTTGGCTCGTCGCAGAGCAGGATCTTGGGTTGCTTGGCTACAGCCCGCGCGATCGCGACGCGCTGCTGCTCACCCCCCGAAAGTTGAGCGGGAAAGTGATCCATCCGATCTGTCAGTCCAACGAGCTCCAGGGCCTCGCCGGCGTCCAGCGGTGTCTCCGAAATTTCGGTCACGAGCGCGATGTTTTCGCGCGCGGTGAGACTCGGGATCAGGTTGTAAAACTGGAAGACGAACCCGACATGTTCGCGCCGAAACTCGGTCAGCTCGCGATCACCTGCCTCCGAGATGTCCTGGCCTCGATAGAGCACTTGGCCGGAGCTCGGGACGTCGAGCGCGCCGAGGATGTTGAGCAAGGTCGACTTGCCGCTGCCAGACGGGCCCAGAAGAACCATCAGCTCCCCCTCGTACAGCGGGACGTTGACGCCGCGGAGCGCATGCACTTCGACATCGCCCATCTGGTACACCTTGCTCACGTCGTGCGCGGCGAGGATCGCCGACCGTTGGGTGTTTGGGCTGGGCTCTGGCATCGCGGCGTCCAACTTGCGTGCCCGTTCGTACGCTTTGTGCCGATCCGCGTCAACTCATCCTTGAACGCGCCGGCGCGCCGTGGTTATGGATGGGCATGCGCTCCGAGCCCGATTTTGAGAACGCTACGCTCGGCACACAAACCTGGCGGTACAACGACTCTGGTCGGGGACCAGCGGTCATGCTCCTTCATGGCTTCCCGGACACGCCGCTCTCGTGGGCCGGGATCGCAGGCTCGCTGAACCAAGCCGGCTATCGGTCCATCGTTCCATACCTGCGCGGCTATCATCCGGACACCCTCGTGCCGGGTCGGCCGTACGATGCGCTCCACGTTGCCGAGGACGCTATCGGGCTCCTCGACGCGTTGGGGTTGGACTCGGCGGTGCTCGTCGGGCACGACTGGGGCGCAATGGCTGTCTATGGCGCGGCGGCGTTGGCGCCCGATCGAGTTCGAGCCATCGTTCCGATCGCGATTCCACATCCCCGTACTCTGAAGCCCAAAAACGCACTTCAGGCGTTGGGGCTCTTCGTCCTGGGCAGGCACTTTCTCTACTTCCAATTGCCGTGGGCCGAGGCCGGCACGCGGCGCAGCGACTTCCAATACATCGACGCACTCTACCGACGTTGGGCGCCCGGTTGGCATGGGCCAGCCCGTGACGCCGCGGTGGAACGAGCGAAGGAGGCCTTCGCAACGCCCGAGGTGCTCAGGGGAGCCATCGCCTACTACCGCGCGATTGGCGCGAAGATCGATCGGCGGGTGCTGGCGCCCATCCAATGCAGCGGCTTGATGGTAGCCGGAGGGAAAGACTTCGGGGGTCATCTCGGACCCTACAAGAAGTCGCAGGGTCTTTTCGAGGGCGGTGCCGAGCTCGTGGTCATGCCGGAGGCCGGTCATTGGCCGCATCGCGAGGAAGAGTCCCAGTTCATGGACGCGCTCGTTCGATTCCTGCGTCAGCTCCCATGAAAAAGGGTTTCTTGGGTCTTGACGAATTTGGTTGACAGCCTCAACTATTTAGTTGCATCATTCAACTATTGGAGGCTTCGATGGATAAAAATCAGGTACATGACGTCGTGAAATCGGGTTACGCGGAGGTGGCGCGCCAAGGAGGCGGTTGCTGCGGCGGTGCCGCAACGGACACCCATGCCGAAGCGGCGGCTTTGCTCGGCTATTCCGACCAAGACATCACCGGCGCGGCGGCCGACGCAAACCTTGGGCTTGGCTGCGGCAACCCGACCGCGCTCGCCAGCCTCAAACCTGGCGAGACCGTCGTCGACCTTGGGTCTGGAGCCGGGTTTGACGCGCTGCTCTCCGCCAAAAAGCTCGGGCCCGAAGGCCGTTTCATCGGGGTCGACATGACACCCGAGATGCTCGAGCGGGCCCGCACCAACGCTGTGAACGCTGGGCATGCACGAACGGTCGAGTTTCGCGAAGGCCTGATCGAAAACCTCCCCGTCGCATCGGAAAGTGTCGACGTGGTGATCTCCAACTGCGTCATCAACCTCAGTCCGGACAAGGCGCAGGTCTTCCGCGAGGCACACCGGATACTCAAGCCCGGCGGCCGCGTCGCAGTCACCGACATCGTTCTGAGTGAGCCCCTGCCGCCAGAGGTCGCAACGCTTGCGGCAAGCTGGATCGCGTGCGTCGGCGGCGCATCGACCGAGGCGGAGTATCTCGGCTACATGCGAGATGCCGGGTTCGAGAACATCGAGTACACCCGCAAGCCAGCGGGCCCCATGTTGACGCCAAGTCTCCAAGATCCGATGTGGAAGGCCGCCGTCGACCTGATCGGCGTCGAGCGAATCAACCAGGTCTCCGGCACCGTGTTCAGCTACTCCATCACTGCCGAGAAGCAATGAGCTCGGTCGTCGACGACGTCATCGCATTCTGCCGCATGTTCTCCTCGTTTGAACGCGAGGAGATCTGCTGCGGGACGGTGAGCGCTGCACAGTGCGTGCTCTTGCAAACTCTCATCGAAGGAGAGTGGGACGTCAGCGCCCTCGCCTCTCACACGAGGGTCACCAAAGGCGCCATGACGCGCTTGATCGACGGCCTAGAACACCGAGGCTGGGTCGCCCGCGAAAGAGCCGAAGACGACGCCCGCCGAGTCCTGATCTCCCTCACCCCCGCCGGCAAGAAGGAGGCGCAACGCCTTCACAGCCTCACGGAAAAGAGCATCACCACAATCCTAAGCCGCATCCCCAAAGCCGACCGCACCCAAGTCATCAAGAGCCTCAACCTCCTCCGCACCGCAACCGAACAAACCCGCACCCACCTAGACTGCTGCTAGGGGACACGCACACCTCCCAAAACCCTACTACTTTCACCCACTTAGGAGGCACACCGCGACAACGTAGCGGTGTCTTCTCCAGCCTCGTGGTTCAGCGCACGTTGTCGCGGTGTGCCCCGTAACGTGCTGAGATGAAGGACTTTTTCGGGGGGAGCGTGTCCCCGGTTAGGTGGTGATGATGGTTAGGTGGTTGGCGGCGTGTTGGGCGCGGAGGACTTTCTTGTCGAACTTGCCGACACTGGTTTTGGGGATCTCTTCGATGAACGTCCAGCGTTCTGGGATCCACCATTTGGCTACTTTGTCTTCGAGGTAGGTGCGTAGGTCTTCAACGGTAATCGCGCTGCCCTCTTTGCGAACGACGCAGGCGAGTGGGCGCTCATCCCATTTGTCGTCGGGGATTCCGACTACCGCGGCTTCGATGACCTCGGGGTGCGCGATGATTTCATTCTCGAGCTCGACCGACGAGATCCACTCGCCGCCTGACTTGATGACGTCTTTGGATCGGTCGGTGATCTGTACGTAGCCACGCTCGTCCACAAAACCAACATCACCAGTGCGCAACCAACCGTCGTGGAATTTCTCCGAAGCATCGACACCGTAGTAGCTGCCGGTCACCCAGGGGCCGCGCACCTCGATCTCGCCGACCGACTCGCCGTCCCAAGGAAGCGCAGCGCCCTGATCGTCCACGATGCGCAGGTCCACGCCCGCGACCGCCCGGCCAGTCCGGACTCGATACTGCCACGCCTCGTCGCCATCGACGCCGGGAGGTACCCAAGCGATGGTTCCGAGCGGGCTCGTCTCGGTCATCCCCCAAAGCTGCAAAATCGTCACACCATAGCGCTCCTCGAACCCTTGCATGAGCGACTTGGGGACCGCGGAGCCGCCGCAGATGACCAAACGAAACGAAGATAGGTCGATGTCCTTCCCATCTCCGTAGTTGAGAACCGCAGTCCAAATGCTCGGCACCGCGCCCGCGAACGTCGGCCTATGGCGTTCGATCATGGCGACCAAGGGCTCAGGCTGTAAGAACTGCGCTGGCTGGAGGAAGTCGGTGCCGACCCACCAGCCCGCATAGGGCAGCCCCCAGCAATTGGCGTGGAACATCGGCACGATGGTGAGGATCATGTCGCGCTCGTTGAGGCCCGCGACCGCGCCGGAGGTAATGCCGTAGGAGTGCAGCACCGTCGACCGATGGCTGTAGACGACGCCTTTTGGATCTCCGGTCGTACCGCTCGTGTACGCCATCGAGGACGGTGCGCGCTCATCGAGAACCGGCCAGTCGATACCGGGCGACTCCGACGAGAGGAGCTCATCGTACCGATGGAGCGTTGCACGCGGCGCTTCGCGCAGGGGCGCGTCGTCGCCACTGCCGACGACGATGATGTGCTCCACCGTCGCCATCTCTTTGGCAACATTTCCGAGCAGGGGCACCAGGCTGTCGTCGACGATGATGACCTTGTCTTTTGCGTGATTGATCACGAACGCGAGCTGTTCCGGGAACAATCGGATGTTGAGCGTGTGCATGACCGCGCCCATCGAGGAGATCGCAAAGTACGCCTCCAAGTGTTCCTGGTTGTTCCAGCAGAACGTACCCACCCGATCTTCCCGCTGCACGCCGAGCTTCATCAGCGCTTTGGCGAGCTGATCGGTCCGATCAGCAACCTGAGCATAGGTGCTGATCCGATCGCCGCCTTCGCGTGCGGTGATCACGCGACTGTCCGCGTAGAGACGCCGCCCATGCTCGAACAGGTCCGAGATCAAGAGCGGACGATCCATCATCGTCGAAAAGCTCACCTACACCTCCTATGGCCCTTGAAGGCCGCTCACTCCGCCTCGAAGCCCGCAGCCTTGTGGGCTCCGTCGCAAAACGGCTTGTTCTGCGAATGCCCACACCGGCACAGCGCAGCCTTCTTGCCCTTCCAGGCTTTCCGGCCGCTCGCCGCCACGATGGTGAAGTTGCCATTGAGCAAGAGCGGACCGTTCGGCGCGTGACCCACCTTGAGCGTGCCGCCCGGAGCATCGAATCCTTCCCCGCTGTCGCCGACAGCACCGTAGTCCTTGAAGCCAGCCTCCTCGTGGCTGTTGTCGCAGAACGGCTTGTTCTTCGATTGTCCGCAGCGGCACAGCGCGGCTCGGAACTTCACCCCCGACATGTCTTTGGCAGCGCCATCCACCTGGAGGTCGCCGCGAACGTACAGTGGGCCGTTGTACATGACAGAAACTACGTTCTCGGTGTCTGCGGCCTCCTCTACACCACCGTCCTTGCGCTCATAAGTCAGCGCGCCGGAAGGACATCGGCTCACCACGTCGGCGACTTCGTCAGGGCTCACCTGGTCGGGCTGGCACCAAGGCTCTCGACCGCCGACGAAGAGCTGGTTCTTGGCGTGACCACACTCCCCGATATGAATACACAGGCGACCATCCCAATGGACGTCTGCCTGGGCGCCATCATAGTCGACAACCTTTTTCTCACTCATGAGGCTCCTCCCGGCGTTGCGGCGTCGACGCGCACGCCCCGAAGCCGATTTTCTACTACAGCAGCCGACAAACCACTACAGCGAACTGACGCGGAATCGCTCGACGCTCGACGGCGTGGTAAGCAGGCTATCGAGATGGGGCATCAGCACCACCACCATCACGCGACCTCCGCCGAAGTGGCCGGCAACCGTCGGCGGCTTGCCGTGGCGCTTGGGCTGACCGCCACGTACATGGTTGCGGAAGTGGCGGGTGGAATCGCGGCGAACTCGTTGGCATTGCTCGCGGATGCTGGCCACATGTTTTCGGACGCCGCGGCCCTCGGGCTTTCACTGGTGGCCGTGGTGCTCGCGCAGCGCCCCGCCACCTCGCAGCGAACCTACGGTTTTCATCGCGCCGAGATTCTAGCGGCGCTCACCAACGGGGCCGCGCTTCTGGTCCTCTCCGTTCTGGTCGCGCGCGAGGCATGGGAACGTCTCTCTGCGCCGCCCGAAGTACAAGGTGAGTTGATGCTCGCGGTCGCGTTTGGAGGCCTGGTGATCAACTTGGCGAACCTGCGGATTCTGAGCGGAGGCCGCGAGAGCAGCCTCAACATTCGAGGAGCCTGGCTCCACGTGGCGGCTGACACCCTGGGCAGCGTCGGCGCGATCTCCGCGGGTGCCGCCATCTACTTCTTCGGCTGGCGATGGGCCGACCCGGTTGCGTCGTTCATCATCGCCGCCCTCGTCTTGTATTCCGCTTGGGGGCTCGTGCGAGAGACCTTGGACGTCCTCATGGAAGGGGTTCCCAGGGGCATCTCGATCCAAAAGGTCACGGAAGCGCTCAAGGGGCTGCCGGGGGTGCGGGACGCCCACGACCTGCACGTCTGGTCGTTGACGAGCGGAAGGAACATCGCAACCATCCACCTGGTCATCGACGAAGACGCAGATCACCAAGGCATTATCGATGCAGCCAATCGAATGTTGGCTGACGGTTTCGCGATCCAGCACGCCACCATCCAGGTCGAGCACGACGAGCTCGCAAGCCAATGCAATCCGTGCGGCTCGAGTGCCGCCGCAGGCTAGGAGCACGTCAGTCGCCGACGGGCGTTCCTGCTGCGCATCGCGCGCAGATGCACACCTTGCCCTGTGCCTCGGCGGGGATCGCCGCGAGCGCGCTGGCGCTCATCGTCGCGGTCATGCACCAACACGACTCTGGATCTCGGCCTGACGCAACGGCGCATTCGTTGGCTTCGCCGCACAGGGGGCACCTCGTGGTGTCGTTCGAGTCGGATCGCTCGGTCATTCGATTTCTGTGACCCTGTCGATTTGTTCGAACCGCTCACTGTAAAGCTCGCCGATGTAGGTGTGCATCTCGTTGAGCCTCACCACCTGTTTTTGGGGCGATGCTTCTTTCTCGTTGGCATCACAAAGCTTGCTGAGCTCCTCGACTGCCTCGAGCGAGCTGGTCGCCCGCGTCGCCGAAACCGCCACCAACCCCGTCATCGCCAATGCAGGCAGAGCCACCATCAAGAAACGCGACCAGACCCCCAACGGTGTACGCCGGATCATCCAAGGCGATATCATCAGGAGGACGAACGCTGCCGAGCTGGCGAGCAGCCATGGCCCGTGGCGTCGCCAGACGTGACGCCATGTGCCCGCGCTCTCTTCCTTGCGGGCCTCGATGCACGGGTCCGACTCCTTCAAGTATCGAAGCTCGTCTTCGACCGCATCGGCCAGATCTTCGGCGAGCTCTTCGTTCAGACTGACACGTGACAGGTCCACCGCGCGGGCGCCGGAGCGCTTCCCCGGAGGCACCATCGAGAACCGATTCACATACACGGTGCGGCCCGAGTCAGCCGTGTATGAATAGAAGACAGGGGACGACTGCGCGTGGGCGATGCCTCCAAGCCATAGGACCGCAGCGACGGCGAGGATCCGCATCAGCTCTTCTTTGCGACGGAGGACAGAATCAACATACCGAGCACCGCGCTCGTGAATGAGCCGAGGATGATGCCAATCTTGGCGGACAGCAAGAGCCCGCCAGAAAGTCCGAGCGACGCAATGAAGAGCGCCATCGTGAAGCCGATGCCACCAAGAAACGCCGCACCCCCAAGGATGGGCCACGTCACGCCCTCGGGCCGGGTCGCCCAACCGAGCTTCACGGTGAGCCAGGAGGCGCCGAAGATGCCGACTGGCTTCCCCAAGAACAGACCCGCCGCTACAGCGACGGCGACCGGCTCGCCAATGCCGTCTAGCTCGATCGGCACGCCGGCGTTGGCCAAAGCAAAGAGAGGCATGATGCCAAACGCCACCCAGGGGTGGAGCGCGGTCTCGATTCGGAACAAAGGCGACACCGCCTCACGAGACGCGAAAGACAGATCTGCCACGAGCTCTCGCGCCCTCTCGATGCTGGTCTCCTCCTGGCGGAGCGTATCGTCGGTGTGCCGGAGGAAACCCAAGAACCTCATTCCACCCAACCATGGATGTACGGGCGTCAGTAGGCCGACGATCACTCCTGCAATCGTCGGATGCACTCCCGATTGAAGAGTGCAGAGCCAGACCCAAAGCCCCACGATGAAGTACATGCCCACCGAGCGTACGCCGAGACGGTTCATCGCCACGATCGTCACGAGTCCGACGCCCGCTCCAATCAGCCACGTCGAGCTGATCGACGACGTGTAGAAGATCGCGATGACGAGAACTGCCAACAAGTCGTCGACGATGGCTAGGGAGAGCATGAGAATGCCGAGGCCGCGCGGGACGCGACTGCCAAGGAGCGAAAGGCAACCAACGACGAACGCAATGTCCGTCGCCATCGGAACCGCCCAGCCGTGCTCCCCTGCCTCCCCGTATTGAAGGGATAGGTAGATCGCGACGGGCACAATGACGCCACCAAGCGCCGCGGCAACCGGCAACGTCACCTTCTTGGGGTCGCTGAGCTCTCCGATGATCAGCTCGCGTTTGATCTCGAGGCCAATGACGAAGAAGAAGACGACCATCAGCCCGTCGTTGATCCAATGGGCGACCGAGTACGCGAGCTCGAAGTCGCCCACGGCGATGCGCAGCTCGTGATGCCAAAAGGCATCGTAGGCCTCGGCATAGGGGGAGTTCGCGGCGAGCAATGCCATCGCCGTGCAGATCAACAGAACGACACCGCTGGCCGACTCGATGTGCATGAACGCCGTGAGGGGCCGTCCTAGGCGTTGAATCGGGCGATCCGGCAGGTGCGTGATTCTTGAGTACGAGAGGTCTTCCTGGCCCATCGGCGACCGGCTTATCGCGGAACGTGCTAGAAGGCCAGGGTCTATGTGGATTAACGAAGCAGTGGTGGCGTGGGCGTTCTTGGGAGCGAGTCTGGTTGGCGCGACGTTCACGCTGAACGCGTTCATGCCGGTGCGCCGCGTCCCGGCGCTCTTCGTGCCAAGCTTCTTTGGCTCTTGGCTCACGGCGGAGCTCGCGATTCATCACCTCGTTTGGCAGTCGATCCTGACAGTCCTCTTCGTGCAGTTTGGAGCCCTCTCTACTTGGCCTGGGCTCGTGGGCTTGGGGATTACGGTCGCCTCGTGGCTCGGCCTCCTGCTGCTTTTCAACGACGGACGAACGACGCACCACACGTTTGATGAAGCGCTCGCGGATCTCGCCGAGCCGGCCAATACCGCACGCCTGCCATTCTCCCGCCTGCTGATGCCATTTAGGTTCGGCCGCCCGGGCGTCAAAGTGATACGTAATGTCGACTACCGCGAGGTTGCGGGCAAGCAGCTGCGCCTGGATGTCGCCATGCCGGAGGAGAACGGCACCAATCGCCCGGCAATCATGCAGATTCACGGCGGCGCGTGGATCATCGGCGACAAGCGCGAACAGGGCTGGCCCCTCATCGGGCACCTCGCGGCAAACGGCTGGGTCTGCTTCAACGTCAACTATCGGCTTAGCCCTGCCGCTACGTGGCCCGACCATCTCGTCGATTTGAAGTACGCCCTCAAGTGGATTCGCGAGCACGCGGACGAGTACGGCATCGACCCCAGCTTCGTGGCTGTCACAGGGGGCTCCGCGGGAGGACACCTCACCGCAATGATGGCGCTCACGGCAAACGACCCCGAGTACCAACCCGGTTTCGAGCTGGCGGACACAACCGTGCAAGCAGCGGTGCCGGTGTACGCCGTATACGACCTCACGAATCGCCTGGGCACGATGCTGGAGACCTTTCGAGGTCAGATGCTCGAACCGATGATCATGAAGGCGTTTTTCGACAAGGAACCAGAGAAATTCCACCGCGCCTCTCCGCTCGATCGGGTGCACGCCGACGCGCCGCCCTTCCTGATTGTGCACGGCGATCGCGACACGCTGGCGCCCGTCGAAGACGCACAGCTCTTTGTAAAAACTCTACGGGAGACATCGCGCTCTGAAGTAATGTACACGGAGCTCCGGGGCGCTCAGCACGCGTTCGACATTTTCGCGTCACCTCGCACCGCGCGAATGCTGGACGGAACACTTCGTTTCCTGACGGCCATGCACGAGCGCGTAAGAACTGCGAACACCTCTCGCCCGGCCGAACGATTGGCGTCTCCGGTTCCCGAACAAACGCTCGTCAGTACACCAACTCGATCGTGAGCGTGACGGGCCCGCCCTGGTAGTTGAACTTCGCGTCCTTGTAGAGGGGCGGACCAAACCTCTTGGATTTGGCGTTCCGCGACACGCCCCACGGCTCCTTTTCACTACCGACCGCATTCGTATCGAGCTTACCGTTGCCGTTCGTATCGAGAAACACCGAAGCAGCATACTCGCCTAGGCCCGTGCGCTTGAACACGCACTTGACGGTATCACCCTTGACCTCGACCCAAGTTCGTCGAAGCGCGCGGCGATGCTTCCGCGGAAAGCCTTTGTTCTGCCAGAACAGCGCGCACGCCATCTTGCCCGTCGCCTCCTTGATTCCCGTCATCTCGAGCGTCAGGGTATTTCGCGCGGCCGGGTCGTTTGGGTCCTCGGCGACCTGCGCCTCGGAAGACGAGGATACGACCCCAGCGCCCACAAGCACGATCGCGACCAACCCAGTAACCGCCCGCTTAGTCCAATCCATCTAGTGCTCTCCGGATGCCCATCCACGCTGCCGGATCATCGTCATGCCGGTTTGACGCGGTCTTGGGACAAATGTTTAGACGAGACATGGGATTTTGCCAAATGAAGTACCTGATTTCATTGGCAAATGACGAATTTAGCGTTTTCTTGTTGACGATACGAACGTTCGTTCTATTATCTGAATATGGGCAAAGGCGAAGAGGCCGCTCTTGGACATGCCGGTCGCGCCGGCGAGCGCGCCGATGGTTAGCTTGTCGAGGCCGACCGTGCTGGCGAGCTCGAGTGCCTGGTCGACGATGGCTCGCTTGGTCTCTTCACCTTTGCCCATATTCAG
>PVMS01165698.1_pt1 | contig 13924 bp, 19 predicted proteins | sample 1853461 | NCBI WGS metagenome assembly PVMS01 (sample SAMN08582032, study PRJNA380276) | Marine sediment metagenome, whole genome shotgun sequencing project. | isolation source: ocean sediment barecode stripped | collected 2017 | reverse complement strand
GGAGTGACTAATAAGTCTTCCGGTCGGGTATCGCTGGTACACTGAAAAATATAAAGGGGCTGCTTGCGGGAAAGGGCGGCCACCATGGCTAAAGTGGTTTTGCCTATGCCCGGCATGCCGATGATTTTTGGCGATAAGGGAAGATCTTTTTCAGAGATGATCAGCCAACAAGCCAGGACCTGTTGCATGACCTCATCCTGGCCAATCCACTCCGGTTTCGTCGTGTCTGGACGACTGAGATTCAGAGTAATGCCATCAATTTCATGTTGTGGTTTCGATTCGTGTGTTTTTTCCAAAATAGCCTCTTAGTAAAGGGACTTCTAACAATTGATATTTTCTATTCAGGCAATTCGCTGACCCTTATTCCATAAGCGTCGTTCATAGCCCAAACCAATTTCCAGTGACACCCTATTTTTACTAGAATACGGAGGCAGGCAGGCTCCTGTCAAGGTGAACATGAATAGCTTATTGAGAGGAGTAGTTTTCATATTACTTCAATCTGTTCTCTAGAACAATTGCGTAAATTGCAGGAGCAACTTTCAGAGTCAAAATACTCTAATAAATCATGCTTTTCCCTCCATTCCTCATATAAATATTTGAAAATTATAGTGGTATTTGATTCCTTAGAGCAATAAATTTTCTTGTTTTTATGGCGAAAATATTCATCCGAGCCTATATTTATTACAGAATAAATGGAGGTTCAATGATGATAATTGCCCAAAAACAAAACCCGCAAAATGATCTGGAGCGAATCAATAAATACATGCTTTTTGAACCACCCTATCTCATGGTGGATTTTGAAAAAAGTCATGGGTCCTATCTGCATGACAGTCTGACGGGAAGAGACTATCTAGATTTTTACACGTTCTTTGCGTCTTTGCCGATTGGCTTCAACCATCCTAAAATGATGGAACCTGAGTTTTTGCGGGCTATCCAACGCGCAGGTCTTTGCAAACCCGCTAATTCCGATGTGCTGAGCTCGGAAATGGCGGCTTTCGCTGATACTTTCCACAAAATTGCGGCTCCGGAAAACTTTGATCATTTATTCTTTATTTCTGGTGGCGCATTAGCCGTGGAAAATGCCTTGAAAGCTGCGTTTGATTGGAAGGTGCGTAAAAATCTTGAACTAGGTCGTAAAGGCCAGGGGACTAAGATCATCCATTTTTTTAAAGCCTTTCATGGCAGGACCGGATATACCCTGTCGTTGACGAATACTTTTGATCCCAATAAAACTAAATATTTTCCCAAATTTGATTGGCCTCGAATCACTGCTCCTATCATGCAATTCCCGCAAAATGAACAAAACCATCTGCATGTGTTGGAGCTCGAGTTTAAAGCTCTTGCAGAAATAGAGCAGGCCTTTAAGGAAAATCCGCATGATATTGCGGCCATTATCATTGAACCAATACAAGGTGAAGGTGGAGATAATCATTTTCGGCCTGAATTTTTCCAGGCATTACGACAAGTGGCTGATGACAATGAAGCTATCCTGATTTATGACGAGGTGCAGAGCGGAATGGGATTGACTGGGAAAATGTGGTGCGGCGAGCATTTTGGTGCTATGCCGGATATTATCTGCTTTGGTAAGAAGGCGCAGGTAGCTGGAATTATGTGCAATGACCGTCTGCAGGAAATAGATAGCGTTTTCAAAGTTGCAGGAAGGATCAATTCCACTTTTGGCGGTAACTTGGTGGATATGGTGCGGGCAACACGTTATCTGCAGATTATTGAAGAGGATAATCTGGTGGCCAATGCCGCCAGAGTTGGGCAGTATATTCTAGAGCAATTGGTGCAAATTTCGGGTCGTTATGAATTCATGAGCAATGTTCGCGGCAGAGGCCTGATGATTGCTTTTGACCTGCCTGGAATGAAAGAGCGAAATACTTTCAGGAACAATTTGTTTGATGCAGGGTGTATGCTCCTTGCCTGTGGAGAAAAAAGTATTCGCTTGCGACCAGCTTTGAATTTGTCATTTGCGGATGCGGATTCTTGCTTGAATTTAATAGAAAATGGATTAAAAAATATTCAACGCCGGTGATGTTAAAGGGCTAGCTTTTTCAGATCCAATACTCAGGTGATTTTTGCAGCAAACGTTCTTCTGCTAAATCCATAGCCTCTTCACGAAAAATCCGGTCGCTGTTTTTATTATGAGATTTACGCTGTAAAACTTCGCAAACATTTTTCGATACAGTATCGAAGATAAGATCGTCGATATATGTTTTCGGTCCATGTTGATGGACCTTCTCCCGATACGCAACATCTTGAGCCATATTCAATTCCACGGCGCAGCCGATGACACCCCCTACATTGACAATAAAATCTGATAAAGAAATAATATTCCGCCGATTTTCAAGATAGTATTCCGTCATCTTACTGCTTGGTGCATTTGCTCCCTGCAAGATTATCTTGCAATCAATGCGGTCGGCGTTTCGGGAAGTAATAGCATCTGGCCTGGCCGAAGGCACGAGAATGTCGCATGGAGCTTCCAAAAGCCAATCGAGTTTGTCAGGACCAAAGGAGTTTTCTATCGGTGACTTATAGTTATTCAATCCACCTGGCAATGAACGTATGGCATTCAATTGATCGACATCCAGCCCCTTGGGATTCCAAACCGCTCGATGGATGTCCGATGCCCCAACAATGATGGCTCCGCAGGAATGTAATTTACTGGCGGCCATGGATCCTACATTGCCATACCCTTGAATAACTACAGTGCTTCTATCGATTGAGAATCCCCCCAAAGACTCAAATGCACGTGCCGAGGCTAGCAGTCCATGAGCCGTCAGGCCCCAACGGTCTATAGGAACACCACCGTTTTCTTCCGGGCGACTGGACCCACCCCGGGAATGATTCGGGTTGCCCAGTTTTTTTGCATTCCACTGGTAGATGATTTCGATATCCTTCTCATTCGTGCCCATGTCTGGAGCAGTGATATATTTGTCCAGCGGGAAAATAGCCTCGGCAAATTTTTCCATCAGTTTTACTTTTAGATCTGGATGGGTAGAATAAAAATTAGGATCGGCGACGATTCCAGATTTTCCACCACCCAAAGGCAGACAGGCGGCGCTGTTTTTCAAAGTCATCGCGCGGGCCAATCGGGAAACTTCTTCCAGTCTCAGGTCGGGAGCCATACGAATTCCGCCTAAACTGGTGCCTCGGCGGGTATCGTCTATGACCACAAAGCCCCAGGTTTTACCGGTAATCGAGTCCAGTATGCGGATTCTTTGCTCTTGATCTATTGCTGTGGAGCCCCCGAAGCGGTCTGAATTTTTATTCCTGGGTAAAAATTCCAGGCTCAACTTTCCGGGCAAGTCGTTATCGGTCATGCCTTACCAATCTGTTTAGAAGTGAATAGTTGTTTTATCGCAAATAATGACAAAGGGCAGGGTTCTATGATAGTTTTACAGAAAAATCATTGTACATTACCTTATATGAATCCAACAATATTGAGTAACTGATTATTATCATGATCGTCGATCTAACACCTAACCAAATTAATCAGCTGATCAAATACGCTCTTGAAGAAGATCTAGGGGCTGGGGATATCACAACTCGCAATATAGTCGATGTCAACGCGGTCAGCGAAGCTAAAATTATTGCCAAAGAACCCCTCATTGTTTGCGGAATGGATATTTTTTGTGCGGTTTTTACTTATCTGGACCAAGAGGCAGTAATATCAGATGATCTTCTGGCCGATGGTACGCGGGCTAATTCGGGTGATACTCTGGTTGGATTACGCGGTAAATCCCGAGTGTTGCTGGAAGGTGAAAGGGTTGCGCTAAACATTCTGCAAAAATTAAGCGGTATCGCCACGTTGACCAATCGTTATGTTGAAATGGCCAAACCCGTGCGTATTTTGGATACACGTAAAACCACCCCTGGTTTACGCATCTTTGAAAAATATGCAGTGCGCTGCGGAGGCGGTGTCAATCATCGTTTCGGTTTATTCGATGCAGTGCTGATCAAGGATAACCACATTCGCGCCGCTGGTGGTATCACTCAGGCAATTCAAACATTGCGAAAAAATATTGCCAAACAAAAACCCATTGAAGTTGAAACTACCACTCTGGATGAGGTGAAAGAAGCGCTCGCTGAAAATACGGACATTATCCTGCTTGATAACATGGATATACAGACCATTCGTGAAGCCGTGGCATGGATTCAGGGTAGGGCGAAGATCGAAGTTTCCGGAGGCATTACAATAGATCGGCTGAAGGAGTTGTCCACAACCGGCATCGATTTTATTTCTGTTGGCGCATTAACTCACTCCGCCCCCGCAGTCGATATTAGCATGTTGTTTTCTCGCTAAGTGCTATAATTAAGTTATGAAAAATTAACTCGGATACAAAACCTTGCCTTGCAAAGACACAACATCCGAAATTACTCTGCGATTAGATAAAAATGATCGGCTGATTGATTTCGATTTCGCTAAGATTACCTGCAATAAACCCATTGGTGGTGGTACTGGATTTCAGGAATATTGCGCTGGCCGATTGGCCGAGGAAATCCTCGAATTCGATTTTAATGACTTGCTAATCCAATTGGACTTGCAAGAAACCGAAGATCAATTTTTGTTTTTCCTGGAGTGGGAAGCGGTCGGCAGTGCGCTGGCTCATTATTTGGGACGGAGCGATGAAGTCGATAATGAACGATATCAAATTGCTTCCATCACCTATGATGAGACGATTGAAATATTCCAGATGGTCAAGCCTTTGAAAGAGATGCCAAAAATAATTCCCTGCCGAAAAAGGAATGCCGATCAATCTGGGTAAAGTCGCACCAGGCGGACATAGCCTTGGGAAAAATCCTGGTCAAAGGTTTGTGACAGTCCACTCGAGTATGAATAATAGAAAACCGCTCGTTGGTCGAAAGGCAAGCACCAGCTTCCATTGCCTCCCCCAGGAGCGAAAGCAGAATCCAGGTTCAATTCCTGACTGGAGCGCCCGGTTATTGTATTATCCGGTAGATACAATTTTTCGATTTCCTCTCTTTCCGCAATGCGCCAATCGTGCTGACCAAGGAAATCTTTTTTGTTCATGTCGTCAACAAATGTCAACGCTTCCTGAAAATCGAGATAGTCATGAAGGATTTGCCATGAGTCCTCACGGCACCAGACCAAACCTGTTTCGTTGTCCTTCACCATACCATCGCCTGTGTCTACAAACCTTAATTCCATTGTTAGTTCCTAATTTCTTATAGAATAGAGCGGGGCTCTTTTTCTTGGTTAATGGTAACTTTGGTCACATTAGAGAGTAATTATGTTAATCTATATCCCTTATATTGTGGTGGAAAAATTTTCGAGCCACAATTAAATGTGGAAAAACCAGCCTTTATCAATTTTCTTTATTTCTTAAAGCATTGAAAATACCAATCATATTATCCTGCAATAATCCGTCAATCAACCAATAACCAGAATGCATCTTTTTATTTTTGAATGTGTAAAGTGTAGCCATTGGATAAAAAAAAGCTTTGACGAGAATCCAGGAAAAAATATTCAGTTTGCATGTCCTAAATGTCGCGATGACCATAATTTTAAATTAGTTCGTGAAGGCAATCCAGAATATGACTGGATCAGTAATGTTTTAAAAATCCATAATAATAGACGGCGGGATGGGGATCGATTACATATTACCGATAACCGAGGAAAAAAGGATAAGAGTAAAGAGGGTACTTGAAATAAGATTTATATTATGTAGAAAAAATTGAGATGTCTTAAACAATAAATTAGGATAGAATCAACCGCATCCAAAATCACGGGGATTACTAATTTGTGATTTTCAGGACCTGAGACTTGTCAATTCTCTTATTATTACAGCGATGTATAAGAAAAGACCCGCGATGTTTTATTTAGCCACTCCTCTATTGTTTTTCATTTTAGTAGTTAGTTCCGCAGGTGCAAATCCAGCGCTTTATAATATTCTAGAACAATCTCTATTGGCCGCTGGTGCGGGGGCCTGCGGTGAAAAGATCCTTGCAAGTGCAACTTACCAGCAGATTTCCCAGTTTTCAATAATCGCGGGTGTTGTCCTTCTCATTTCTGGCATTCTTTTGGATAAAAAAGCCGTAAAAATGGCTCTATTCAGTTTATCCCTGGTGGGGCTTGGGGCTTGGTCTTATATCCATTATGGGATTAATTTTGACGAAGTTAACAGGCAAACCTTTACTTATAACAGTATTGCAGAGCAGACTTTGGCAAATATTGCCGAGGCCCAAGACCGTTACAAGTCGGAGAACGACACCTATTTGAAAGATTTAAATAAGTTGTATTCCCATATGGCAGGCTCGCATGGTATTGATCAATGCGTCGATATCCTGAAAATTGACGCCACCTGGAATCAATGGACAGCTGTAGCTAAACACGTCTCAAGCCCGGAAAAGGTTGTCTGGAGTAGCAAGAGTGGGAGTTCGTTAAAAAAAGGCTGACATTATATTGGAGGGTAACTCCAGTATTCGAAATAACCAATTGTTTAAAAAATATTGCCAAAAATGGAGAATACTGGTATATTAGATTTACATTGATTATTAGTTTAAGTTTATAATGATGATGGATATGGAAAATAAAACGAAAAAAAATAAAATACTCGTTGTAGACGATGAGGTTAAAGCGTGTGGATTGATGAAAAAATTTCTCGAACGGAGGAATTATTTGGTTGAATCCGCTAATAACGGGGAAGAAGCGTTACATAAAATAAAAGAATTTGAACCGGAAGTTATTTTATTGGATATTTTAATGCCAGGAATTCGTGGCGATAAAATAATTAAACTGATTAAAAAGTGGAAACCCGAATTGGAGGTTATTGTCACTACCGCCGTAATTGAAAAGGGGACTCACAAATTTTACAAAAATGAAGGTGCATTTTCCTGTGTGCAAAAACCCCTTCACTACGATAGCCTAATAGAGGAATTAGAGGTAGCGTTGGTGTACCGGAATCAAAATCTTGGTCAGACAAGTAATCCTATCGCTACTTTGAACTGGAATGATATCAAAGCAAAAATATCACAACTTAAGGAAGCCATTCCTGCCTGAGTTTACCCAATCCCTTTATTGCCCCTTCCAGCAACTGACAATCCCGTTCAAGGACACAAGGCCAATGACTTTATTGTTTTCAGTCACCATGGCGTAAGAAACATTGAAATTGGTCATGAATCGTGCGGCATAGGGAATCGGCATGTTGGACAAAACCGATAGCACGGGTTTGGACATAATTTCATAGACATGGGCTTCATGTAATTTGCGTCTTTGGGCAATCACTTTGCGAGCGATATCTTTTAAAGTCATAATGCCATAGACATCCTGATCATTTCTAGGCCGGATCAGAACAGCATTAATATTTTCTTTGATCATGATCGACAAGGCATCGGAAACTTTGGTAATGCCATCCAATGTTTTAAAGTTTGGCATCATCACATCTCGAACCGACTCAGTCTCTAGCATTCTAGGCCTCTCCTTAATATACTGTGATCTTCAATGGTATCTATTAGCACTCCCGCAAGCGCTGTCACTTCACATGAAATCTATCTTTATAGCGGAAAATTTGAAGTGTAAAATTTGTATGGAATAGGTATCTATTAAAAATAACGTTCCTTGGCATCTTTTTCCAAAAATGGAAGCTGGCTTTCCAGCCCAATGGCTCGATCCACGGTCAATGAAAAAGCTATGCCATTGCCATGCTTCTCTAATTTTCCTGCTTGATAAATGGCTTCCATGATTTCGCCGGAAACAATATCCTCAACCAAGAATAGTAACATGTCGCTTTGGGCTTCAACGTTGATTCCAAGAAAGGATTTCTTTTCATGAATGCCTTCACCGCGAGCATTTAGAATTGTTACTCCGGTGGCACCTGCTTTTTTTGCGGCGACGATCACTTCATCCTGATAATCATCATTGACAAGCGCCAGTATCAATTTAAATCTCATAACCTGACTCCTTAAAAGGCCTAAATTTTTAATCTTTTAAATACAAATAAAATTAATGTTCGGCTCTTCGCTTGGCAATCCACGCGGTGATCATAGCATACGCCATTACGCTGATGATAGGGAAAAGGGATGCGAATGCTATCAAGCCGAAGCCATCCAGAAGTGCCGATCGATTTGGAACGTTAGTGGCCATACCTATGCCTAGAGCGGTTAACAGAGGCACTGTCACTGTGGAAGTTGTCACACCACCAGAATCGTACGCCAAGGGAATGATCATCTTCGGCGCGAAACAAGTGAGTATTAAAAGGAACCCATAGCCGGTCGCGATAAAAATATAGAGTGGGGTTCCATCAATAATTCGATAGGTCCCCAGAGAGACACCAATTGCGACACCGATGGCCACGGCCAGTCTCAAACCCAATTGTGAAATCGCACCAGAGGAGATTTCTTTCGCCTTAATGGCTACTGCGATCAAGGAGGGTTCTGCCATTGTCGTGGAAAATCCGATCAGGAATGCAAAAGTATAGGTCCAGATATACAAGGAGGGGTCCATTGATCCACCGGATTCTTTTACCTCTAGTAATGTTTGGTCGTCAATCCCAATAAATTCCAGGCTGGTCAATTGATTGGCCATTTCGGTTCCCACGGGGAAAATACATTCTTCCAGCCCTGCGATAAAAATTGCCAGTCCAACAAAAACCAAGACAAACCCAACGCTTATTTTTTTTAATTGGGGAATTCTTTTTCGGATTCCAATGATCTGAAACAACGCCAGGACAAAAACGATTGGAAGCAAGTCCATAAAAGTGCTGCTAAATGAGCTTTGAAGAACATCGATAAGTTTATTTTTCATCAATGAACCCCGTGTTGAATTATTCCATACAACATGACAAATAAAATTGGTGTCAAACTGGCGAAAGCGATCAAACCAAATCCATCCAATAGGGGATTACGCCCGCGTAAGGAAGACGCTAGCCCCACTCCTAGAGCTGTTACTAGCGGAACGGTGATAGTTGACGTCGTTATTCCACCGGAGTCGTACGCAATGCCAATGATTTCCCGAGGAGCAAAAAAGGTGATGATCACAATCGATCCGTAACCAGCCATGATAAACCATATCAACGGCCAGCCTTTGATGATTCGTAATACACCCAGGGAAATGGAAAAACCAACGGCGAGGGCAATGCTTATTCGCAAACCGTTTTGGTAGGAGGCTATGGCTAATGGGTCATTCTGAATCGATCCAGATTCCGCCGCAATCAATGCCGCTTTTTTGGCAATTATAGCCAAAGCCGGTTCTGCAATGGTGGTCGAAAAACCTAGAGCAAAGCCAAATGCAATGATCAACCAGACGTTGCCTTTTTTTGCAAACTGGTTGGCCATTTTCTCCCCAAGGGGAAACAATGCTGTTTCCAAACCTATAACAAAAATGAACAGCCCTACCACTACCAAAAGTAAACCCCATAAAGTATTTTCAATGTTTGGAAAGGGTTGTTGAATCACAAATGTTTGAAAAAATATAATGACGGCCATAATGGGAAGAATATCCATAAAGGCCGATAAAAATTTTAAAAACAAAGTTCGTAGCATAAGGCTGTGTGAGGAAATGCTAGTTTAGTGAGGTTCTGAATGAAAATTCCAGCACCTTGTTCAGTGTTTTGAAAGGAGTTGAAAAGCGCGAAACAGAATAGGGAGAGAAAAAACCACCCTTTGGGGAATTCAAATGGGTAATAAGAAAAAATACCTGCAGGTAATAAAATAACTTCGTATAAATAAATTCAGATTTTAATAGTGGCAATCTAATTACTATTTAATAGGTTCTCAGGCAGTACTTTATTCCCCAAACGTAACTAGAAAATGGTTCTTTCAAATTCAATAGAATGGATTATACTCAACAATTAGAACAATACCAATCAATATTCTTTTTTCCATAAGCGTCCAATGGTACAAAACCCTGTCAAGGTATTTGAAAAATGAATGATGAAGTTTCCATGAAGGATTATATTCTTGATATTTTTTATTCCACAAAAGGTGATTTGAGTAAAATCAATGAAATCATTGACGCAAAATTAATGGTCAACCGTTTACGAAAAATCACCGTATTTGAAACATTCATAAAATCTAGGCTTATATTGAATCCAAAACATTTTAAAATGGCCAATATGGATATCAGTCCAGTGGAGGCCATTTATTTAAGTCAATATCCAGACATGGCGACTGTCGAGATTCTTGATATTAGAAAAAATGGTTTTGGTGATGATGGTTTGGCGGGTATCGTGCATTCTCCCATTTTGAAAAACGTGCGGGAGTTGGATCTGCGAAACAATAACATCACCAGGGTAGGGGCGCAAATGCTGGCGAATTCTGAAACTTTACAAAACTTGGAAAAATTGGATTTGAGATTGAACAAGCTGGGTAAACGATGGGAAGAAAAAATGCTGGAATCAGACCATTTGACAAAGCTTAAGGAAATAAAAGTTGCTTGAGTGTCAGGTTTAGCAATCAAACAATGGGGTCTTTAAAAAATTAGAGTTCCTTAAAATATAACTCCATCCTTTTGTTCTCTAATTTTCTGAACGATTTTATCGGCGATTTCATCAGCTTTTACTTCATAGATCCCGTTCGCCAAAACAGCCTTAAATTTAAGTACCAGATCGCGGCGGACATTACTTGTACTGCTCTTGGAAACTTTACTGGTCGCTTGCGCCTTGGAACTTTCCGACAAGGTGACTCGATCAACTACTTCTACGTCTTTATCAATTTTCCCTGAAGCCGGACTAAGCTTATTTGTTATTTTTTTTACAGCATCTTGCCGCATTAATTCCGAAAATACTGGTTATCTTAGTAGGTCTAAAACTCCCTCGCGCTTCAAGTAAGAATGTCCAGTAATCACATTGGTAGATTCCGTCAGAATCTGCTGTCTGGTATCCTTTACTCTTTGATCCAGTTCTTCTCCCTCTTGCAAATTGACCTTTGTGAATCGGCTATTTTCAATTGATTGTGTCAATGTGGAAATGGCCCTCCTGACCCTCTCATATTGATTTTTCGGCATAAAATGGATTAACTTGAGTTTTTTTTAAAAGGAGTAGTAATGAAATCTTGTTAAATTTTAAAAAACCTATATTTATAATGAGAAATTCGGTCTAGAGGCCGTAAAGTCAGTCTAATTGATACAATAATAGATAGAAATTCAACAAATTTTGAAATGGAGGGTATTTATCTAAATTACTTTAATTTTACAAAATTTACTAAAATTTATTAAAACTATTGTAATTTACAAATAATCAGGTATAGTATTACTAGAGTTACCTCCCTTTAGCGGACCCGCTTGTTAGGATGGACTCCCCCGCCAAACAAGCGGGTTTGTTGTATCCACCGAATCTGTCTACCTTCCAGCAATTCAAAAATTAATCTCTCTGCGCGAATTTCAGTTATTAATGACATGGCCATTGCTACCCGTCTTGTAGTTAATGATGTTCCTGGAATTGATGATCATGACCTTTTTAGGTTATGGGAAATATAATGTGAGGCATGTAATCTAGCAGATGACATGACATGGAATCCTAGAAGATGTGGTGATAAAACTTATCGATTCGTTTGCATTCTTCGAGAATGATGGAATGGGGCGTTTCTAATTTCGGGAGGATATTAAATACATCCTCCCTTTATATGGCATTCTGTGGGGCGACATTTATTGAATGTCATAGATTTTCGTTGTGGTAAAATATTGAAATAGCCAATAAAGGGGGTTGTAGTTCGATCCTCCTATCATACAAAAATTTCGGAGATTTTATTACATGGCAAATAGTGTCCTGACAGTAGATGGAATGACTTGCGGTCATTGCGTTGAAACGATTAATTTAGCCGTGGGAGGGCTTCCCGGTGTCAACAGCGTCGCGGTGCAACTTGATAATAAAAGCGTGACCATCGATTTCGATGAATCTACAACCGACCTCGAAACAATTTCATCCAGTATTATTGAGGCAGGTTTTGAGGTGGTTCAAAATTAGCCGGATTGCGTATCTGTTTCAATACCTCCAGCACTCGAGTATAAAAACTCCTCTCCAAAGTGAAAAACTTTTTTCATTTATTGTCAAATAAAGATTTAACCCCATAGATGAAATAAAAATGAAATACCCCGCAGCAGGACTGCGAGGTATTCATTGGGTGCTATTATATTTTATTCGATGGAACCTCGGAGCTGGGCTCCGAGGAATTATATCGATTAAACTATCCCTAAATAATATAACCGCGTTCATCATGCAGAGCGAGATCCAGACCTTCTGCTTCTTCGTCTTCTGACACGCGTAGACCCATGATCCCGTCGAGTACTTTCAGGATGATGAAGCTGACGACACCGGTATAGACCACGGTTGCGCCGACACCGATGAACTGCACGGCCAACTGACCGCCGATACTGGTGATGTCACCGCCAAAACCTGCACCACCTAGGCTTTTGGCGCAGAACACTCCGGTTAATAATGCACCGATGATACCGCCTATGGCGTGGATTCCGAATACGTCGAGGGAGTCGTCATAACCCAAGGCGCGTTTAAGGATTGTGGATGCGTAGAAACAGCCGGTGCCCGAGGCAAAGCCAATTGCAAGAGCGCCCATGGGGCCAACCGCACCCGAAGCCGGGGTGATGGCGACCAGACCTGCTACGGCACCTGAGGCAATTCCCAACACACTTGGTTTACCATGTTTTATCCATTCGATGGACATCCAGCTCAAAGCTGCAGCCGCCGTAGCAACCTGAGTCACAGCCATGGCCATTCCTGCTACTCCATCTGCCGCAAGTTCGCTACCAGCGTTGAATCCGAACCAGCCAACCCAAAGCATGGAAGCACCCATCAGGGTGTAACCGAGGTTGTGTGGTGGCATAGCCGTGGTTGGGTATCCCTTGCGTTTGCCAAGAAGAATTGCGGCCACCAGGCCTGCCATGCCAGCATTGATGTGGACCACCGTGCCACCGGCGAAATCAAGAATTCCCTTGTTGCCGAGCCAGCCGCCTCCACCCCAGACCCAATGGCAGACTGGCGCGTAGACTATTGTAATCCAGATGGCCATGAAGACCATCATGGTTGAGAATTTCATGCGCTCAGCAAAGGCTCCAACCATCAGAGCCGGTGTGATGATGGCGAAAGTCATCTGGAATGTCATGAATACGGTTTCCGGGATGGTACCGCTTAGCGAGTCGACACCCACTCCTACGAGAAACATTTTGCTCAAACCTCCCCAGAAAGGACCATCGCCGCCGAATGCTATGCTGTAGGCATAAAGAACCCACAATACGGTCATGAGTGATGTTATGGCGAAACACTGCATGAGTACTGACAATACGTTTTTGCTTCGCACCATGCCGGCGTAAAACAGGGCCAGACCGGGGATGGTCATGAACAGCACCAGGGCAGTGGCTGTAAGCATCCAGGCGGTATCACCCGAGTTCAAAACAGGTACCTCTTCGGCCAGGGCCATAGACGGTAGTAAAGTGACCAGCAAAAACAGGAGGGCTAACATTGCCCCGGATTTCTTAGATGTAGGCTTATGGCCTGTTATCTTGGTTTTCATGAAACTCAACTCCTGATAAAGGTTGAACAGCGCAATTACGCTGGAATATATCGTTGCTAAACGCTCAGACTTTTGATGGGACTTGGATCAGTCATTGCCGATTGTCCGGCGACTAAATAGCCTCGTCACCTCGCTCACCCGTGCGAATCCGAATAACATCTATAAGGTCGGTAACAAATATTTTTCCGTCACCGATTCGGCCGGTTTGACCAGCTTTCATGATCGTATCGATCACCTCTTCCACTTGCGTATCGGAGACGACAATTTCCATTTTAACTTTTGGGAGAAAATCTACGACATACTCGGCACCGCGATAAAACTCCGTATGGCCCTTTTGGCGGCCAAAACCCTTGACCTCGGTGACAGTGATTCCTTGCACCCCGATATCTTTCAACTTCTCTTTGACCGCAGCCATTCAATTTGGATGAGGTCAAAG
>PVMS01145098.1_pt1 | contig 13932 bp, 11 predicted proteins | sample 1853461 | NCBI WGS metagenome assembly PVMS01 (sample SAMN08582032, study PRJNA380276) | Marine sediment metagenome, whole genome shotgun sequencing project. | isolation source: ocean sediment barecode stripped | collected 2017 | reverse complement strand
GGAGTTCGCTCTGCGAACGCCGGGGTCTGCGCAGGTGTCCGAACCGCGCAGCCCCCGACCTCAGACAGCCCGGAAACGCTGCCTCAACACTGGCACGGTGTCCTCTTCAGCCTCCGGACGGATCGCCACCAGGCGTGACGCTCGCACGACGAACGATGCTGCCTAGCCACGGCTCAGCGTGGCATCGGGACAGAAGATCCCCACCCCGCACCCATGTGTGATCCCCGCGTCGGCAAGCGCGTTGATGTCACCCTGGAACGGAGAGGCCACGTCGTCGACGTAGTGATCGACCGACGAACTCGGCAGCAGCAGTGCACGGCCGATGAACGCGGCGACCTCAGCCCGGCTCATCACGGCATGCGGGCAATAGGACAACTCCTCACACCCTCGGGTAATACCCAGTTGGGCGATTGAGTTGATCGCAGACTCGTAGGGCGAACCATCATCATCGGTGAAGTGGTCGACGCCCGATGGTGGCAACCCGAGCCCTCTAACGAGAAGCTTCGCCATCTCGCCGCGAGTGACGCCATCGTTCGGGCAGAACCTGTCCCCGTTCTCGTTGCAGCCGTGGATGACACCCGCCGCCCGCAACTCCTCAATGTCACCCTCGTGGATAGATCCTTCGTCATCGAAGAACTCGCCGTCGAATCCGCGTTCGGCAGAGTCGTCACATCCAAGGCGATCCTGGCCGAACGACAACGAGTCGAAGTCGATCTGAAGTTGCTCAGTTGTGGGGACCTTGCCCCCGAAGTAGACGTCGAACCAGAAGCTGTCGATTCGCACCGACGGCTCATCCGCCCGTCGCAATCTCACGCCCTCTTGATTGAAAGCCTCAGCGCCGTCGACCCAACCTGTGAGCCTGCCGTCGGCCTGACCCGGCGCGTTCATTTGCACTTGGCCCTCGATGCAATACCAGCGACCGTGCTCCAGGGTGGCGGCGGTCTCGTCCCACAAGAGCAGGTCGCCGTGGTTCTTCACCTGGTCGAGGTGGTACACGTAGTAGCCGATCCTCGTGTGATCGGCGTCGCGGTCGTTGTTGGTGGGCGAGAAGAACATGCGAGCGGACCAGCCTGGTTCTGCCGGCGTCGAAGGACGGTTGCCGCGACCACTCGACGAGTACAACCCCGCAGGACCGGGGAGCTTGCCCTTGCCGGTGTTGGCAAAGCCCTCAGGGAACCGGAGGTAGTAGCGGAACCACAGCTGTTCTGGTTCCTCGAACCCGTTGTCGACGAAACGCCATCGCATGGCTGCACCAAAGTGCTCGCCCTCTTCTATGGTCACCCTCACTCCCGAACCGATGTGGCCATCAACGACGCTGAGGTTGTTGCGTGGCCCGACGGAGCTGTCCCTCCACGGGTCGTTCCAGTCGGCGGGTTCCTCCTGATACGGGTTGGTGAGGTAGGAACCGCCCTCATCCGCCACAGCAGCTGGAGCGAGCGAAGCCACGATGCCAAGTCCCAGGGCGATTATGTGGCGACGACGTGGCACCCAACCATTATGGGTGAAGACCCGGACTACCCGAGTCATCTGGACATTCGACCCGCTCTTCGAAGCATCTGTAACGAGGTCGACGCCAGGAAGAACCCGATTGATAGTCGGACGACCGACATTGTTGAAAGGATCGGGTCGTCTCATCCGTAGTACCCCCACGTCACCGAAAGGCCACCGTGAGAAGAATCTATGTTGCAGCGACCGCGGTTGCCCTCGTTGCCGCGGCTTGTTCTGGCGGAAGTTCGACCACTACCAACACCACGACACCAACACCTGCTGCCACCACAGCCACAACCTCAACCGCCGCAACCACTCCCCCTGCGACGGCCTCCCCTGAACCAGGCAATGGCAGCGTCTCCGTCGTCGACGGCTGGGAGCTAACCGAGATCGGATCCGGCACCAAGCCCGTTCTCGCTCTCAACGCTGATGCTCCCGGCATCGCCTACATCCTCGAGAGACAAGACGGTTTCGTGGCCTACGCAGATGAAGCGAGCGGCTGGCAGCCAGAGCCTGTCGTCGAGGGTTACTTCTACGGGCCCATAGGAATTGCCTACGACCCATCCGGAGTTGCTCATATTGCCTACCACGACCACCAGGCCTCTTCGTTCCAACAGGACCTTGGCGACCTAACTCTGGCGACCCGGCGGTCCGACGCCACCTGGGCCATCAACCCGGCCGTACACGACGGCCACGACGGATGGGACTCAACGATCGCCATCGGCCCGGACGGGATTGTGCGCGCCGCAGGCATCGATCCGGTGCAATTCGGGAGTGAAGAAGGCGTCGAGTACTACGAGCTCGGCATCGATGGGTGGCAGATCGACGCTATCGGGACCGGACCGGTCGCATACGAATTCAACGTGGCGCTGGCTATCCAACCCGACGGCGAGCCCGCCCTCACCTACTACGACACTGCGACCACCGAACTGCGCTACGCAGCCAGGACGGGCAATACCTGGTCGATCGAGACAGTCGACGAAGACGGTGACGTCGGGCGCTACTCCTCGCTTGCCTTCGACACTGCGGGCACACCCCACGTGGCCTACTACGAACTGTTAACCAATACCGGCGGAGCCATCCGCTACGCCACACTCACCGCCGACGGCTGGATCGTTGAAACGATTGATACTCTCGACCAGGTGAGGCCCGGCTTTACCGGTGCCAGACGAATCGCGTCGTTGGCAGTCGACTCGGCGGGCGTTCCGCATGTCGCCTATTCGGACGAGGCGGGCCTCCACTACGCAACCAGAACTGATGCTGGATGGGACACGACTCAAATCCTCACCCCCGGGGATTCACCTCTCGGCCAATTGGTCAGTCTGGCGATCGACACCGGCGACCAGTCTCACATCACGTTCTTCGAGCTGACCGAAGCCGATCCGATCGGCGGAGTCGTCTACTACCTTACAACCGGATAGCTACTCGGTGAGAGCGCGATCTGTGGCGGCAAGCCGTTGCGCAAGCACTGCCATCACTCCGACCGCAATCTCAGGATTGGTCTTGAGAAGTGCCCGGAAATCCCAACGGGTGAGCGCCAACACACTGACATCGGAGGTGGCGGACACGGTCGCGGTGCGTGGGGTGTCGTCGAGCAACAGTGCGATCTCCCCGAAATAATCGCCAGGGGAGTACTCAGCGAGCTCGTGATCCCCACGGCTTGCTTTCGCAGCACCTTCGAGCAGGATGTAGAACCCGACGGTGCTCTCGCTGTCCTCACGGATGATCTTGTCGCCCGCCTTGAACTGTCGGACCCGGGTCAGATCAGCAATCGAGGCGATGTTTTTGTCGGAGCAACTCGCGAAAAGCGGGGTGTTCCGCAGAAACTCGATCTTGTCCATGAGCGCTCCTAATCGCAGGTTCCGACTCGACACTAGCCAACCCGGGCCATCGATAGCGGCAGGTTCCCCAAGTCACCCGGTTATTCGCCCGAGGCCAGGGTCGCCGACAGCTCTCCAACCACAGCGTCGATCTGTGCAATTAGCTTCGTAGCGGCCATGGCTTCACTGTTACGGCGCGCCGTAGCGAGTAGTTCTGAGACGTCGTCCACCGAGCTGGCGGCAACCAGGGCTCGGGCACGCTCGATCCGGGCCAGCGGGGCATCGACCACACGTCCCGCTTTCTCGGCCAGGGCCACAGCCCGGCCGAACTCTACTGCCGCGCGACTCGCGTCACCACGGGCAGATTCGAGATGACCGCGGGCGCGGGCCACCTGCACTGCTCCCAATGCGCCAACACCGTGGCTTGTCCCAACAAGACGCTCCAACATCTTCAGCTCGCCAAGAGCGGCCAGCGCCGCGGTGACGTTAGCCAGAAAAAAGGAGCGGAAAGCAGGCGCATCAGCCGTGACCCGCTCGAACTCTTTGCTTAGAGCAAGCACGGTGTCGTGGTCATCCGCGTCGTAGGCCAGGGTCACTGCAAACGACAACGTGGGCGCAAGAACCTGCTGATCCTCGATCTCACGAGCTGACGCCAACAACGGATCGAATAGCTCACGCGCTTCTTGCTCGCGGCCGCGGTGGAACAAGACATTCGCCCGAAGGGACGCGGCCCCCTGCCCCGCCTGACTACCGCCCCACTCCGCGTCGCGGCGTAGAACCTTGTCGGTGAGGTCCAACACCTCATCCCAGCGTCCCATCGGCACCAGGATCTCGCACTTGGTAAACCAACCCCAGGCGACCGCAAAAGGGAGCCCTCGCTCAGCGCCGAGGTCGAGCTGTTTGTCGATGACGGCGATCCCCTCGTCGGTACTCCGCATCAGCGCGACAACCGTTGCCAGGTTGTTGAGCGCGGTCGTCGCAGCACCGGTCATGTTGCGATCCAACGCCATCGCCGCAGCTTCCTCCAGGTAGCCGACACCGTCGGGGTCGCCCAGCTCCACAAGTGCTCCGCCGCGAGCCGACAGCAACCGGATCTGATCGTTGGCGGTTCCTGCGGCAGCAACTACCGGGGCGGCTCGCTCGGCGAAGTCAAGCGCTTCAGTTGCCTGACCCCGCAGGAAGAGGCCACCCGCTCGGCCGACCAGAACCCGGGCCTTCGCCTCCGAAACAGGCAGGTCAGCGACCAGCTCGACTGCCGCAATGGCGTGAGCGGCCGCGGCGCTGGTGTCGCCGCGCCACCAGACGAAACTTGACATCGCATCCAGCACCATCGCCTGCCCTTCGAGGTCAGCAGATTCCCGAAACAACGCCAAAGCTTCCTCGTAAACAGGCAGTATCTTCTCGGGATCACCTTGCCTGGCGCTGCCCAACTCCAATAGAGCGCGGGCTCGATCGGGTCCGACCTCGGCCAAATCCGCAGCAGCACGGAAGTACCCGGCACCTCGTGATGGGTTCAAACCCAGAACCCTCTCCCCGGCCTGCATGTTGACCCGGTACGCACGAAGACGCAGCTCGGATCCAGGCGCGCTTGCAAGCGACATCGCCTCACCGAGATGGAACGCGAGCAACTCGGCGGCATCGGCGCCTTGGGACCCGGTGACGGCCTCTATCCATCCGGCCACGGCTTCGTGTAGTTGCGCTCGCTCCCCGCGTGGGATCTGACCGTAGGCGACCTCACGAATCAGGCTGTGGAAGAACGTGTACTCCTCCTGCCCCTGCATCGAGGAATCCCGTACCGGCCGAATGAGTTCCCGCCGGATGAGACCACGCAGCAGTGTGGAGGGAGCGAGGGCGGGACGGAGCGAGCGCAGCGCGCCCATCCAGAAAACCTTCCCCACCACTGCTGCGGCCTGTAGTGCAGCCTTCTCCTCCATCTCGAGCAGATCTAGACGCGCCGCAACAATGGCCTGGACAGAACCCGGGAGAGGTAGATCGGCGATCCCGGCTGCGTCTTGGAGCAGCCCCCGATCGTCTGCCAGGCGGACGAACTCGGTGACATAGAGCGGGTTTCCCTCTGACCGCTCCAATATCGCGCCTTGTACGTCGGCCTCCAGCACCGTGCTGTCGAGCAATGAGCCGAGAAGCACAGCAGCATGATCATGGCTCAACGGCGACAAAGTAATGGTCGTAGCGTTCCGCTTCCCGCCACCCCACGCGCTCCGCAGCGCAAACAACTCGGGGCGTGCCGTTGTCACCACAAGGATGGGTGAGGCGACGGCCCACTCGGTCAGGTGCTCGAGAAAATCGAGCATCGCGTCATCGGCCCAGTGCAGATCCTCAACCACCATCACCAGTGGGTTCCGCGCCGCAAGCGCCTCGAAGAATCGTGACCATGCGGAGAAGAGCTCAGCCTGGTCTGCCGTCGGCTCGACGGCACCAACGCCGGCGAGCGGGGCCAACCTCGCCCGGACCCACTCGGCAGTTGCGGGATCGGTAACCAAAGACTTGACGGCCGCGTGCAGTTTGGTCCGGGCGTCCGGCTCGGACGCCGACTCCAGGATCCCGGCATGTGCTTTGACGATCTCAGACAACGCCCAGAAGGTAATCCCCTCACCATATGGCAAGCATCTTCCCTGCCGCCACCACACGAGATCGGAACGGACATCGATGGTCTCACGGAATTCGTGGAGCAAACGACTCTTCCCCACGCCGGGCTCACCGATCACCGTTACCAACTGGATGGTGCCCTCCCGGACCGTTCGCTCGAATGCATCGACCAGGACGCCCAGCTCGGAATCACGCCCGACAAATGGCGTGGCATGCCTTTCGTCGAGCGCCACGCCAAATCGGCTACGCGCGGCAGTGGGTTGCCAGATGGGGAGTGGATCGGCCTTGCCTTTGACCTCAACCGGATCCAGGTCGGCGTAAACGACCGCATCCCGCGTCGCCAGGTAAGTGCGCTCGTCTACGACTATCCCGCCGGGCGGAGCTACGGCCTCGAGACGAGAGGCAGTGTTAACGACATCACCGATTATCCCCTCACGGTCGGGATCATCATCTGAAAGCTGGACGATCGCTTCGCCGGTTGTAACCGCGATGCGGACGGACAGAGACAGCTCCGGATCTGCAGTGTTCAGGTCTTCGACCGAGCGCTGCATGCGGAGCGCCGCGCGCACGGCTCGTTCCGGATCGTCTTCGTGGGCAGCCGGGGCGCCGAAGACGGCGAAGACGCCATCGCCCATCAGTTTTTCTATCCGTCCGCCAAAACGTTCGACGTCCTCGCGGATCTCACGGTGGTACACGGTCAACCGGGCACGCACATCCTCGGGGTCCGACTGGGCGGTATGCGCCGTGAACCCAACCAGGTCGGCGAACACCACCGAGACGATCTTGCGTTCCTCGAGACCGGGTCCGGCGTCCCCGACCGCACTCTCCAGCGACGTTCCACACGATGGGCAGAATCGGGATCCACCTGGGACTTCGGATTGGCAAGCAGGGCACGTGGCCAGAGATGCGCCGCAGGCCGCGCAAAACCGCGCTCCGGTAACGCCATCAACACCGCAGGCAGGACATACGACATTCATGAAATCGAGTGTAGGAGGTGGAGTCACCCGGTTGTGGCGCAGAGCGGTGGCCCCTACTTCTTCGCCTGCTCGTAGTACGGGTTATCGCCGCCATCGTGGTCGGTGACATCGATGACTTTGACGATCTCGGGGACCATCTGGGTCAGAGTGGACTCGATCCCTTGCGACAACGTGACCGAGGCCATGCCGCAACCCTGGCAACCGCCACCGAGTCGCACATAGACGGTGCTCTCTTCGACGGCGACGACATCAGCGCGCCCGCCGTGGGCCGCAATGGCGGGATTGATCATGGTGTCCAGAACCTGCACCACTCGTTCGGCAACCGAGCCGGAGAGGTCGGGCTCTTCACCGTGACCGAGAATCTGCGGGCTAGGGGTGTTGGGATTGTCGAGAACCAGCCCGGGTTGCAGAAGATTCGTGGAAGTCTTGATCGTGGCACCGCGCAGGTTCTCCAGGTCGGCGGCCGGGATCACGATCACCAGGTCGCCGTGGTCCACGATATGGTCATCCGGGGCGGCGTCGGCGACACGCATCATCGCCACCTGGTACCGGAAAGCCATATTGTCGATGCCGGCGATGGACAGCACGAGGCCGAGTTCGTCGCCATCGGGCTCCTGCCCTTTGATCTCCATGACCATTTTCTTGGCGTTCTCGTCAATAGCTACGGCCGGTGTTGGTGCGTCAGGCATCGGCGTATCGTAGGGGATCCGACAACTCCCGGGAACGGTTGATGAAACGCGTCGTTATCGTCGCTGGCAGATCAAGCTACCGAACCGCCGACTTTCTCGCCGCGGCGTCGCTGCTCCGCGTCAAGGCGTCCATCGCCGGGGACGGTGAGCTGCCCGCCGGTGACCACGGTCTCGTCGTGGATCTTGACGATGTGCCTCAGGCCGCCAAAGCAATCGCCGCGAGGTACCCCGACGTTGATGCGGTAGTCGCCATGGACGACCAGGGTGTATTGGTCGCGGCGGCCGCCGGCGAGCTCCTCGGCTTACGCCACAACTCGCTCGATGCGGTGACGGCCACCCGGGACAAGGCCGTGCTGCGGGATCGCCTTGCCGGATCGACCGTAATGCAACCGAGATACCGGACGGCGCCTCCCGGAACGGTTCCTGAGGTAGCCGCCGCGATTGGCTATCCAGTCGTGGTCAAGCCTACCGGCCTGGCAGCCAGCCGGGGGGTGATCAGAGTCGACGGACCCGAAACCGCCGTCGCCACTGAGAACCGGATCCGTGGCATTTTGAAAGCGGCCGGCGCGCCCCAAGGTCAGCAGCTACTCGTAGAGGAGGTCATTCCTGGGGAGGAGATTGTCATCGAGGCGTTGCTCGGCGCTGATGGTCTCGAGGTCCTCGCGGTCATTGACAAACCCGACCCGCTGGACGGCCCGTATTTCGAGGAAACACTGTACGTAACGCCCTCGCGCCACGATGCCGGGCGGCTCGAAGACGCCGTTGCCGTTGTTGAGGACACAGTCGCCACCCTCGGCCTGGAAACGGGCCCGATCCACGCCGAGGTCAGGATCACCGAGGAAGGGATCTGCTACCTGATCGAGATCGCGGCACGATCGATCGGTGGCCTCTGCGGACGTTCGCTGAGCTTCGGGCTGCTGGGAGAATCGCTGGAGGTGATGGTGTTGCGCAGCGCCCTTGGCCTATCCACGATTGACGCGTCGCCTGCCCGACCGGCGGCGGGAGTTCTCATGCTCCCCATTCCGGCCACGGGCACTCTGACAGAGGTTGCCGGTATCGAAGCTGCCCGGGCAATCGACGGGATCGATGACATCACCATCACAATCCCCATCGGGCGCCGGGTCGAGACTCTCCCCGAGGGCGACCGCTACCTCGGCTTTGTCTTCGCCGGAGGACCCGACCCCGAGTCAGTCGAAAGTGCGCTGCGAAAGGCCGGCAACGAACTAGCGATAACAATCGACGGCGAAGAAGTCCGGCCGCCAACCTCGTTGACTTAGACGATCGCGGTTCGGACACCTGCTCAGACCCAGGGCGATCGCGGTTCGGACACCTGCAAAGACCCCAGCGGCTCCGCCGCTGCGGTACTTTCCCCCCAAAGGGTGACTGACAACCGCCGCCTGCCTTACGGTCAGACTGGGCGCTAGAGGAGCAGCCAGTCGGCGATCCACCAGATGGGTAGGGCACCTGCGGCGACTACTAGGAACAACAGGGCGGACGTCGTGCGATCGGGAACCAACGACTCGACCCGGCGCACTCTCTGATCGGACAAACCAGGTAAATAGCTGTCCAAGGGGGCGCCATCGGGAAGAGTCGCGTCCGGCCAGGCTTCCAATAGTGGTTCCAGCACAAAGCGACGCTCAACCATGCGGGGGTGCGGCACGCTCAAGCCCGGTTCAGCCACCTCGAGATCGCCATAGAGCAGGATATCCAGATCGAGGGTACGAGGACCCCAACGCTCGCGACGCTCCCGACCTTGCTCCTTCTCAATGGCAAGGCAACGTTCCAGCAGGTCTCGGGCCGACAGCTCTGTATCGATAACGACCACCGCGTTGAGATAGGCACCCTGCTTCGGTCCGCCAACCGGAGCGGTCTCATACATTGACGAAACCCGGACGAGGGAATCCGTGTCGGACAGCGCGGCAACAGCTTCAGCAATGTGAACGGCCCGATCTCCCAGATTCGAACCGAGCCCGATGGCGGCCCGGACCACGATCAGATGGCCGACGGAAAGAGGCCACGACCCTCGGGACCGAGGGCACGTCCTGTGATCTCCTGAATCACCGACGTCGCAATCACCGGATCCTTGACCAACCCGGAATGCACCAGATAGCCTCCCATCAACCCGACCAGGAGGTCCCCGATCAGCTCCCGATGTACCAGGACCGAGGCCCCCGTCTCGCCCAGTGCCTCATCGAGCAAGGCAAAAACGTCGCCGACGTCTTCCGGATCGAGAACTTCCTCGATGGGATAGTGGAAGAAGCGAAGAGACGCACTTTCGTAGGCCGCCTGGTTCTGGTTTCCCGGCATCAACGACAACACGGTGTTGATTCCTTGTGTGGTCAGCCAGATGATTTCTTCCTCGCGGCGAACCCTGCGGTGCTGAAACCCATAGCCACCGATCCGCTCGGAGATAGCGAGCCGACCGGCGATAACCCACTTGAACTCCCTTGGCTCAAGACCTGCCACTTGTCATAACCTCCGTTGCGAAACCCGCACGATAGCGTCGGCGACCCGTGCTGACTGGAGTGTATGGCCCACATTGTGTACCCGCACGACCGAAGCCCCACCCGCTATTGCGAGCGCCACCGTAGCTGCTGTAGCGATGTCCCTCTCATCTGCACTCGTTTCAACCCCGGCGTCACTAAGGATCGCTCCCAGGAAGCCCTTACGCGAGGTGCCGATCATCACCGGATATCCGGTCGCAGTCAGCCGATTGATGTTGTCGAGCAGAGCGAGATTGTGATCGTGGGTCTTACCAAATCCGATACCCGGATCGATGCAGATCCGATTTCTCTCGATCCCCGCATCTTGAGCCAGCCCGGCGCGTTTCTCCAGAAATTCCACAACATCGGAGACGACATCCTCGTATCGAGGATCGATCTGCATTGTCTTCGGAGTGCCTTGCATATGCATTAGCACCACGCCGACGCCGGCCTCCGCGCAAACACCAGCCATGTCTGGATCACCCAGTGCGGTGACATCATTGACAATCTGGGCCCCCGCCGCGATGGCAGCCTCGGCCACCGGAGGTTTCGTAGTGTCGATGCTGACGACTACTCCCCGCTTGACCAGTTCCGACACGATTGGAACGACTCGAGAGATCTCCTCGTCGGCCGACACCGGCTCGGCACCGGGTCGGGTCGACTCACCCCCGACATCGACGATGTCGGCACCCTGCGCCCACAATGAAACACCGTGGGCGACGGCTTCACCGGCGGCAGGAAACTGCCCACCATCGGAGAAGGAGTCGGGAGTGGCGTTGATCACGCCCATCACGAGGGTGTGCTCGACCGTCGACAACACCCGGTCGCGGATCGACCAACCCACTGGCTGAACGTTCATCGCCTGGTTAGGCCCGGGGCGGTTGCGGATCGTCGGTAGGGACCGACGCCGCCACCATGCCTTCGCTGAGGCGAGATGTCTCCGGCAAGCGGATCCGGAGGGCACCGACTTCGGTGTGCTCCCACTTGGGAACATCAGAGAAAATCTCAGCGACCTCCGCTCCGTCGACGGTCTCCTTCTCCAGCAACACCTCGGCGATGCGATCAAGCGCCGGCCGGTGAGTGGTGATGATCTGCCTGGCTTCTTCATGCGCCTGATTGATCAACTTGCGGATCTCGTCGTCGATAGCCGCGGCGACCTGGTCGGACATCTCCTGGCCCCGGGCATAGTCGCGACCGAGGAAGACCTGCGACTCGGGATGACCGTATCGGACCGGGCCGAGCCGGTCACTCATGCCGTACTCGATGACCATCTGACGGGCCATGTCGGTTGCCTTCTCGATGTCATTCGAAGCGCCGGTGCTCGGGTCGCCGAACACCTGCTCCTCAGCAGTGCGGCCGCCAAGCGCATAAGCAAGCTGGTCGACCAGTTCGCTCCGACGGGCGTAGATCTTGTCCTCGACGGGTAACGCCAATGTGTAACCACCAGTACGGCCTCTGGGGATGATCGAGACTTTGTGGATCGGGTCAAGGTTCGGCAGCGCAAACCCCACGAGTGCGTGCCCACCCTCGTGGTAGGCCGTCAGCTTGCGCTCCTCGTCCGACATGACGCGGCTCTTGCGCTCCGGGCCGGCGACAACGCGGTCGATGGCTTCATCCAGCTCTTCCATCCCGATACGATCTTTGTCACGCCGGGCAGACAGAAGAGCAGCCTCGTTGATCAGGTTGGCAAGGTCCGCTCCCGTGAAGCCGGGGGTCTGGCGAGCGAGTGCCGCTAGGTCTATCCCCTCTTCGTACGGCTTCCCCTTCGAGTGGACCTCGAGGATTGCTTCCCGGCCCTTCAGGTCGGGACGGTCGACGACAACCTGACGGTCGAAACGTCCCGGGCGCAACAACGCCGGGTCCAGAATGTCAGGTCGGTTTGTTGCGGCGATGACGATGACACCCGTGTTGACATCGAAGCCGTCGAGTTCCACGAGCAACTGATTCAGCGTCTGCTCCCGCTCATCGTGGCCGCCACCTAGCCCGGCACCACGATGCCGACCGACCGCGTCGATCTCATCAATGAAGACGATCGCCGGACCGGCCTGTTTCGCCTGCTCAAACAGGTCACGAACACGCGAGGCGCCGACACCAACGAACATCTCAACGAAGTCGGACCCCGAGATACTGAAGAAAGGAACGCTGGCTTCACCGGCTACGGCACGGGCCAACAGCGTCTTCCCGGTACCGGGAGGGCCGTACAACAACACACCGCGGGGGATCTTGGCGCCGATGGCGCGGAACTTGCCCGGACTGGCCAGGAAGTCCTTGATTTCCTCCAGCTCCTCGACTGCTTCGTCGGCGCCGGCAACATCCTTAAACGTCACCTTGGGAGCATCTTTGCTGACTTGTTTTGCTTTTGCCTTGCCGAACTGCATGACCCGGTTGCCGCCGCCCTGCATCCGGGTCAGGAAGAAGATGAAGATGCCAAAGATAAGTAGGTAGGGGAAGATCGTCCCGAAGAACCATTGCAGAGCCGAGGGGTTCTCGGCGTCTACGGTGAACTCCTCGAGCCCGGAATCATTGATGATAATGGTCAGTTCGTCCTCGAACTCAGCGGGGTAGACAGTACGGAACTCCGGGTTGGCACCCTCAATGACGGCGCCCTCGGCGAAGGTGCCAACGATCTCATCAGAGCGAGTCTTCATCTCGATGCTGGCGATGTCGCCGATCTCGAGCTTCGTCTGGAATTCGCTGAGCAACAGATCCTCGGGCTCGGTGGCACCCTGGAGGAACACATTCACTGCCATCATCACGAGGACGGCAACGACCATGTAGACGAGGATCGTGCGTGCGGTTCGGTTCACTTCGCTCCTAGGTTGGTCTTATCGGTAGTCGAGGCGGGCGCGTCAGCCCGCCTGGGGCGCCCCATCATATGCGATTTACAGCGCTATTTTGTCAGGTAGACGCGACCGGCGCTTCAATCTAGTCGGCCAGACCGAACCCATCTTGAACATCTGTCGGCGATGTGGTCGAGTCGGTGTCCATCACCCCGATGTACGGCAGATTGCGATACTTCTCGTCGAAGTCCAATCCATAGCCCACCACGAACTCGTTGGGGATGTGGAACCCCTCGTATTGAATGTCGAAATGGGGGCGTTCCACGTCGTCCTTGATCAGCAGGGCGGCAAGGGACAGCGTTGCCGGTTTACGAACGGCGAGCGTGCGCAGCAGGTACTTGAGGGTGTGACCGGTGTCGATTATGTCCTCAACGATGAGCACATTGCGACCCTCGATCTCTTGATCGAGGTCCTTGGTAATCCTGACGACGCCAGAACTGTGTGTACCCCCGTGGTAGGACGAAACCGCCATGAAGTCAGTCTCCACCGGCAGCTTGATATGACGCGACAGATCGGCCAACACAACAAAAGCACCCTTGAGGATGCCAATCAACAAGAGGTCGCGACCCTCGTAATCCTTGGTGATCGCCGATCCCATCTCAGCCAGCTTGGCCTCGATCTCCTCTGCCGAGATAAGGACTCTTGCAACCTTCACGTTGTTCGCCTTTCGAGTTCGATCCATGTGTTCGTCGGCGGCTCGCCGCGTGCCCACGCCGCCACCCGAACACCCGCTACCCAAACGATTCTGCCACGGCTCTCTATCACCGGCCAAGCCGGGCGCCTTCGGAGCGGGATCCCCGCCTCACGCAAAGCGTCGGCGACCGCCTTGGTGCCGCTCTTGAGATCGACCTGGTCACCCGCGATCGGGGCGCGTACGGTCAGCGGTTCCACCGGCAACGAGAGCCGGCACCAGTCGTGCGAGAGATGGGCCCGATGACCTGTAGTGACCTCTCGGGCGGTGATGAGGTGAGGGCCAAAGACGGCCTCCCCCGGCACTGCTAGGTCTACTGATACCGGGGGCGGAAAGT
>PVMS01027672.1_pt1 | contig 13937 bp, 7 predicted proteins | sample 1853461 | NCBI WGS metagenome assembly PVMS01 (sample SAMN08582032, study PRJNA380276) | Marine sediment metagenome, whole genome shotgun sequencing project. | isolation source: ocean sediment barecode stripped | collected 2017 | reverse complement strand
ACGGCCGGGCGAACGATGACTCGACCGCCTGCGTGGCCCGGGACTGCACCCTTGATCAACAGAAGATTGCGTTCGGTATCCACACGCACAATCACGAGATTCTGAATCGTACGACGCACGTTGCCCATGTGCCCCGCCATCTTCTTGCCCTTGAACACACGGCCAGGCGTCTGGCACTGTCCAATCGATCCAGGCGCCCTGTGCGCCAGCGAATTTCCGTGGGTCGCGTCCTGCATGGAAAAATTGTGACGCTTCACGGTACCGGCAAAGCCTTTACCTTTGCTGGTTCCGGTCACGTCGACCATTTCACCGACTTCGAACATGTCCACTTTTAGCTCAGAGCCCATTTCCAGATCCTCGCCCTGATCTTCGGGGAGTCGCAGTTCCCACAAACCTTCACCGGCTGCAACACCCGCCTTGGTAAAGTGGCCGGTAGCCGGCTTGTTTACCAGGCTGGCGCGGCGACTGCCGGCCGTAACCTGTACAGAGCGATAACCATCAGTTTCATCGCTCTTTACCTGTGTTACGCGGTTCGGGCTGACCTCGATTACCGAAACCGGCACACTATTGCCTTCCTCGGTAAACACACGAGTCATTCCACGTTTGCGTCCTATTAGTCCAATCTTCATTACTTTGCCCTTTAGCGGGTAACTACTACCGTTATACCTGAATGTGATCAGCAGCTCAGTACAGCTTGATCTGTACGTCTACACCGGCCGCAAGGTCCAGCTTCATCAGCGCATCCACGGTTTTGTCAGTGGGGTTCACGATGTCCATCAGCCGTTTGTGCGTACGAGTTTCATACTGGTCGCGCGCATCCTTGTTGACATGCGGAGAAATCAGTATGGTATGCCGCTCAATCCTGGTGGGTAAGGGAATTGGCCCCAGCACCTGGGCGCCGGTCCTTTTCGCCGTTTCCACGATTTCAGTCGCTGAGCGGTCGATCAATCGATGATCAAACGCTTTAAGTCGGATGCGGATTCTCTGCTCTGCCATTTCCTTACTCGCTTATTTCTCTAAGTCAGGTGACCGCTTCGCGGCCAATCGCGGGCATGGCCCGCTCCTACAATTACTCGTGAATCTTCGCTACAACACCGGCGCCAACGGTCCGGCCACCTTCGCGAATCGCGAAACGCAGACCTTCTTCCATCGCAATCGGCGCAATCAGCGACACTTGCATCTGCACGTTGTCTCCCGGCATCACCATCTCCACACCTTCCGGCAATTCGCACGCTCCGGTTACATCCGTCGTACGGAAGTAAAACTGCGGACGATAGCCCTTGAAAAACGGCGTGTGACGGCCTCCTTCATCCTTCGACAGAATGTAAACTTCTGCCTCGAACTTCGTGTGTGGCGTGATCGTGCCCACGTGCGCCAGTACCTGACCACGCTCCACTTCATCACGCTTCGTGCCGCGCAGCAGCACACCCACGTTATCGCCGGCCCGGCCTTCGTCCAGCAGCTTGCGGAACATCTCTACTCCCGTACACGTGGTCTTGGTGGTTTCCTTGATGCCGACAATCTCGACTTCCTCACCCACCTTGACGATTCCGCGCTCCACGCGACCGGTTACCACCGTGCCACGACCTGAAATTGAGAACACGTCCTCGATCGGCAGCAGAAACGGCTTCTCGGTGTCTCGCTCCGGCTGCGGAATATACGTATCCATCTCCTCGATCAGCTTCTGCACCGATGGCACACCCAATTCTGATTCATCACCTTCCAGCGCCTTCAGCGCAGATCCGATCACAACCGGGGTGTCATCACCCGGGAAATCATACGAGCTCAACAGCTCACGGATTTCCATCTCAACCAGTTCCAGCAATTCTTCGTCGTCGACCTGGTCGGCTTTGTTCATGTACACCAGGATGTACGGAACACCCACCTGGCGCGCCAGCAATATGTGCTCACGCGTCTGCGGCATCGGACCGTCTGCGGCAGACACCACCAGGATCGCTCCATCCATCTGCGCCGCACCCGTGATCATGTTCTTCACATAATCGGCATGGCCCGGACAGTCCACGTGCGCGTAGTGACGTGCTTCAGACTCGTATTCCACGTGCGCCGTGGCTATCGTAATACCGCGCTCACGCTCTTCCGGTGCGTTGTCAATCTGGTCAAAGGCCTTGATCTCACCACCGCGCGCCTCAGCACATACCTTGGTCATCGCCGCTGTCAGCGTCGTCTTGCCGTGATCAACGTGGCCAATCGTGCCCACGTTTACATGGGGTTTTGTTCGTTTAAATTTTTCTTTGGACATGAGTCAATTCTCTCTAATCTGTCTTGCCACAAAATAAGTGGTCAGGTAGTCTTCTTGATAATTTCTTCAGATACACTGGCCGGCGCTTCTGCGTAGTGATCGAATTCCATGGTGTAGGTAGCACGACCCTGGGTCTGTGAACGCAGGTCAGTCGCGTAACCGAACATTTCAGAAAGCGGAACATGTGCGTTCACCATCTTTCCGGCCGGACTGTCTTCCATTCCCTGCAAAATGCCACGGCGGCGTGACAAGTCACCCATGACATCGCCCATGTAATCCTCAGGCGTTACAACCTCAACTTTCATCAGAGGTTCAAGCAATACCGGGTTCGCAATGAGGGCCGCGTTCCTGAATGCCATTGAACCGGCAACCTTGAATGCCATTTCGGAAGAATCCACCTCGTGGTAGGACCCATCAAATAATGTCGCCTTTACATCCACTATCGGGTAACCGGCGATAACACCATTGGCTATCTGCTCCTGGATGCCCTTGTTCACCGATTTGATGTATTCACGCGGAACCACACCACCAACGATAGAATTTTCGAACTCGTATCCAGCGCCTTTTTCATTCGGCTCCAGCCGAATTTTGACGTGACCGTATTGACCGCGGCCACCGGACTGCCGGACGAATTTGCCTTCTGCTTCCACACTTTTGCGAATGGTCTCGCGGTAGGCCACCTGCGGACGTCCAACATTCGCCTCGACCTTGAACTCACGCTTCATGCGTTCGACGATAATATCGAGATGCAACTCGCCCATACCTGAAATGATGGTCTGGCCGGATTCCTCATCCGTATGAACACGGAAGGATGGATCTTCCTGGGCTAATTTGCTCAGCGCAATACCCATCTTTTCCTGGTCGGCCTTGGTCCTGGGCTCAACAGCTACAGAAATCACCGGCTCCGGGAACTCCATGCGTTCCAGAGTGATAACGTGGTCCAGCGCACACAGGGTTTCACCTGTGGTAACGTCTTTCAGACCAACAGCTGCAGCAATATCGCCAGCCCGCACTTCCTTTATGTCTTCACGCGAGTTGGCGTGCATCTGCAAAATACGGCCGACGCGTTCCTTTTTAGCCTTGACCGGGTTGTATACCGTGTCCCCGGAATGCAGCACACCGGAATAAACCCGGAAAAAAGTCAAGGTGCCAACATAGGGGTCGGTCGCAATCTTGAACGCCAGGGCTGCGAAGGGTTCGTTGTCATCACCTTTCCGAGACCCTTCAGATTCGTCTTCATTGATACCCCTGATGGCTGGTACATCCAAAGGTGACGGCATCAGGTTGACCACGGCATCCAACAGCGCTTGCACACCCTTGTTCTTGAATGCAGTGCCACACAGGCAGGGTACAATGTCATTTCCAAGCGTACCGGTTCTCAGGCCCTCGATGATTTGAGCTTCGCTTAATTCGCCACCTTCGAGGTAGGCATCCATCAACTCCTCTGATGCCTCCGCGGCGGCCTCGACCATGAACTCACGCGCGGACTCGGCCGCTGGCCGGAGTTCTGCCGGAATTTCTTTGGCCTCGTAGGCCGTGCCCTGGTTTTCAACATCCCAGTAAATGGCCTTCATCCGCACCAGGTCAATAATGCCCTCGAATTTCTCTTCAGCGCCGATCGGCAACTGAATGGGCACGGCGCGTGCTCCGAGGCGATCCCTGATCTGTTCAACTACGCGTTCAAAATCAGCGCCGGTACGATCCATCTTGTTGACGAATGCAACACGTGGCACGCTGTAACGCGCAGCCTGTCGCCAAACGGTTTCAGACTGGGGTTGCACACCACCGACCGCACAAAATACTGCCACTGTCCCATCGAGCACGCGCAGCGAACGCTCCACTTCGATGGTGAAGTCAACGTGCCCGGGGGTGTCGATGATATTAATACGGTGTTCCGCAAACTGCTGGTCCATCCCGCTCCAGAAGCAGGTGGTCGCAGCGGACGTGATTGTAATACCACGCTCCTGCTCCTGTTCCATCCAGTCCATGGTGGCATTGCCATCGTGAACCTCACCGATTTTATGTGATACACCGGTGTAGAACAGGATGCGCTCAGTGGTAGTCGTCTTGCCGGCATCAATATGAGCCATGATGCCGATGTTGCGATACCGAGCGATGGGCGTAGTACGGGGCACTGTCTTATACCTTAATAAATTCTGCTGAATATGACTGGCTAAAAAGCCCGGGTCACCAGCGATAATGCGCGACAGCCTTGTTGGCTTCGGCCATGCGATGCGTGTCTTCACGCTTTTTAACTGCGGATCCACGCTGCTCGACTGCATCCAGCAGCTCACCGGCCAAACGGTTGGGCATGCTCTTTTCACCGCGCTTGCGTGCGGCCTCAATAATCCAGCGCATGGCCAGGGTCTGACGACGCTTCGGGCGCACTTCGATAGGAACCTGGTAGGTGGCACCACCTACGCGGCGGGACTTTACTTCAACCATCGGACTGACATTGTCCAGCGCTTTTTCCACCAACTCGACAGGTTCCGCACTCTTGTTCCGCTCGCTGATGGTCTCAATGGCGCCGTAGACAATTCTCTCGGCCACGGATTTCTTGCCACTTTCCATCACCATGTTGACGAAACGGGTAATCATTTCACTGCCGAACTTGGGGTCGGGCAGTATATCTCGTGTAAAATTGGAATGTTTTCTGGACATTTCTCTTTCCGTAATATTTCGTCAGTGAAAATCAGTTCTTGGGCCGCTTGGTGCCGTATTTGGAACGTGACTGGCGGCGATCACTCACTCCCGCCGTGTCGAGGCTGCCGCGCACGGTGTGGTAGCGCACACCAGGCAGATCCTTCACACGGCCGCCCCTGATCAGGACCACGCTATGCTCCTGCAGGTTATGACCCTCGCCACCGATGTAGCTGGTCACTTCGTAACCGTTAGTCAATCTCACACGAGCCACTTTGCGCAAAGCCGAGTTCGGCTTTTTCGGTGTGGTCGTGTAAACGCGGGTACATACGCCACGTTTCTGCGGGCATCCTTCCAGCGCCGGAACATTGCTCTTGTAAGCTTTGTCCTTGCGCGGTTTGCGTACGAGTTGGTTAATCGTCGCCATAATTTTCCTGTTCCGTTTATGCCTGGTCCATTGCACAGGGCCCGTTTTTTTTAAGGCCTGACAAATTAAAAGGCGAACGGGATAATCCCGACCGCCAGAAGGGCGCGAATTAAATCACCCCATTCAGAAAATGTCAAACGCCCAACCCCGCAGTTTAAACCCGGGATCAGGCGCCGTTGAGTCCGGCCCACGCGCCGGCGACATCGGCTCTCCGTAACGGTCTTTTTACCGCACGGCCCTCCTTCTGGAGGGGTTCAGTTCTGTTAGCCGGACAATTATGCCAGTGTTACCTGGCGCTGGCAATAGCTTGGCAAAAAAATTCTGTAGGAGGTCGCCATGCGGCCGAACAGAAAGGAGCCGTTTCAGGCTCCGTTCTGGTTCCAGAGCGATTAGTCGCCCGCATGGCGGCCTCCTGCATGATTATTTACCGTCTTTTTCTGACTCGCTCTCCAGACTGGCGAACTCCTCGGCGGCAATGGCCGAGGCGAGCGCCGCCAGATCGATTTCCGGCTCTTCCTCCGGTTGGCGTTTACGCGAGGTGTGGTATGCCATACCCGTACCTGCAGGAATCAGACGGCCCACGATTACATTTTCCTTGAGGCCACGCAGGTGATCGGTAGTGCCGCGCACTGCAGCTTCAGTAAGCACCCGGGTTGTTTCCTGGAAAGAAGCAGCTGAAATGAAAGATTCAGTTGCCAGCGAGGCCTTCGTAATACCCAGCAGAACCCGCTGGTACTCGGCCGGGCGGCCACCATCCTTCTCGACAGCAGCGTTTTCTTCCATGACGCGGAACACATTGAGCTGCTCGCCCCGCAGAAGTTTGCTGTCACCGGAATCCATGATTTCGGTTTTGCGCAGCATCTGGCGAATAATGACCTCGATATGCTTGTCATTGATTTTCACACCCTGGAGGCGATAAACGTCCTGGATTTCCTTGACCAGGTATTCATCCAAAGCCTCCACGCCCAGCAGACGCAGAATATCATGCGGATCTGGCTCGCCATCGACAATGGTTTCACCCTTCTCGACGCGCTCGCCCTCGAACACAATCACATGACGCCACTTCGGAATAAGTTCCTCGTAGGCCTCGGCATCGTCCTGCGTAATAACCAGGCGCTGCTTGCCCTTGGTGTCCTTACCAAAGCTGATAATGCCAGAAACCTCGGCCAGGATGGACGGTTCTTTCGGCTTGCGTGCTTCAAACAGGTCAGCCACTCGGGGCAGACCGCCGGTGATATCACGTGTCTTGGACGATTCCTGCGGAATGCGGGCCAGTACGTCACCGACTTTCACTTCCTGTCCGTCCTGCATTTGCACAATAGACCCGGACTGCAAGAAATAGTGCGCAGGAATTTCGGTGCTCGCGAGGAACAGTTCCTTGCCCTTCTTATTGACCAGGCTGATCATCGGGCGCAGATCCTTACCGGCAGTACCGCGTTGCTTCGGATCAGTCACGACCAGGCTGGTCAGGCCAGTGATTTCATCCACTTGCTCATTGACAGTGACACCATCGGTGAATTCGTGGAACCTCACCGTACCCGCTACTTCGGTCACGATTGGGTGTGTGTGCGGATCCCAGTTTGCGGCCACGTCTCCTGCATCGACGGCTTCCTCGTCTCGCACCGAGATGATGGCGCCATATGGAACCTTGTAACGCTCACGCTCCCTGCCGTGCTCATCGATTACCGACAGTTCACCAGAACGCGAAACCGCCACCAGCTTTTTGTCGGCGTTTTCAACGGTCTTCATATTGTGCAGCCGGATACGACCGGTGGACTTGACCTGGATGTGGTCAACAGCTGCAGCCCTGGAGGCCGCACCACCAATATGGAAGGTACGCATCGTCAGCTGCGTTCCCGGTTCACCAATTGACTGAGCAGCAATGACACCGACAGCCTCACCAATATTGACCAGGTGTCCCCGAGCCAGGTCGCGACCGTAGCATGAGGCACAAACGCCATGCTTGGTTGCACAGGTGATGGTGGAACGAACGTAAATCTGATCGATGCTGTTATCTTCCAGCTTATCAACCCACTGCTCATCGAGCAGAGTGTTGCGTGGACAAATGATCTCTTCGGTACCCGGTTTCATGATGTCGGCTGAAACCATGCGGCCAAGCACCCGCTCACTGAGCGGCTCGACCACATCACCACCCTCAACAATCGGGTGCATGGTGACGCCGTTTTCAGTTCCGCAATCAACCGCGGTGATAACCAGGTCCTGCGCCACATCCACCAGTCGCCGTGTCAGGTAACCGGAGTTGGCAGTCTTCAGAGCTGTGTCAGCCAGGCCTTTACGGGCGCCATGCGTGGAGATGAAGTACTGCAGAACGTCCAGTCCTTCGCGGAAGTTGGCCGTAATGGGCGTCTCGATAATGGAACCATCCGGCTTGGCCATCAAGCCACGCATACCAGCCAACTGTCTGATCTGCGCTGCAGAGCCACGAGCGCCTGAGTCGGCCATGATGTAAATTGAATTCATGGAGTCTTGCTCCACTTCCTTCCCAGTGCTGTCCTTGACCAGGATTTTGCCCATGCGCTTCATCATGGCGCGCGCAACCTGCTCATTGGTGCGTGACCAGATATCCACGACCTTGTTGTAACGCTCACCAGATGTAACCAGGCCAGATATGTATTGGTTTTGAATCTCCACCACCTCGGCGTCGGCGGCGGAAAGAATGTCTTTCTTCTCGTCCGGCACCATGAGGTCATCGATGCCAATGGAAACACCCGCCTTGGTTGCGTATTGGAAACCGGTGTACATCAGCTTATCTGCAAACACTACGGTCTTTTTCAGTCCGAGACGGCGGTAGCAGGAATTGATGAGGCCGGAAATCTGTTTCTTCTTCAGCGTTTCGTTCAGCAAGTGGAAAGGCATACCGGCAGGCCGGATTTCCGCCAGCAATGCACGACCCACAGTGGTCTCCACCAGATTGGTTTCATGGCGTTCCTCACCGTGCTCCGAAATAATCGTCTCGTCGATGCGAACCTTGATACGGGCGTGCAATGCAACGGCCTTGTTTCGAAAGCACGGTGTACTTCATCAATATCGCTGAAATACATGCCTTCACCGGGCACACAAATCAATTCACGGGTCATGTAGTACAGACCCAGAACAACGTCCTGCGTCGGCACAATAATGGGTTCACCATTGGCCGGCGAGAGGATGTTGTTGGTTGACATCATCAGTGCGCGCGCTTCCAGCTGCGCCTCTACGGACAGCGGAACGTGCACGGCCATCTGGTCACCATCAAAATCGGCGTTGAATGCGGTGCATACCAGCGGGTGAAGCTGAATTGCTTTACCTTCGATCAATACCGGCTCGAATGCCTGGATGCCCAATCTGTGGAGCGTCGGTGCGCGGTTCAGCATCACCGGATGCTCGCGGATAACCTCGGACAGGATATCCCAGACTTCGGAGCGCTCCGACTCGACCAGTTTCTTGGCTGCCTTGATAGTAGCCGCCATGCCGCGTCGCTGCAGCTTGCTGAAAATGAAAGGTTTGAACAGTTCAAGCGCCATTTTCTTGGGCAAACCGCATTCGTGCAAGCGGAGTTTGGGACCGACCACGATGACAGAACGGCCGGAATAATCGACACGCTTGCCAAGCAGATTCTGACGAAAGCGGCCCTGCTTTCCCTTGATCATGTCAGCGAGGGACTTGAGCGGCCGTTTGTTGGTGCCGGTGATGGCGCGACCACGACGGCCATTATCCAGCAGTGCATCCACGGCTTCCTGCAGCATGCGTTTCTCGTTACGCACAATGATGTCAGGCGCGTTGAGCTCGAGCAATCGTTTCAGGCGGTTGTTCCTGTTGATAGCCCGGCGGTACAGGTCATTGAGGTCGGAAGTGGCGAAACGGCCTCCATCCAGAGGTACCAAAGGACGCAAATCCGGTGGCAGCACAGGAAGAACTGTCAGGATCATGTACTCGGGGCGGCTGCCCGACTGGATGAATCCCTCGACCAGTTTGACCCGCTTGGAGAGACGTTTCAGCTTGGTCACGGAGCGTGTCGAACCGATCTCTTCGCGCAATTTGATGACTTCGTCGTTGAGGTTAATCTTCTTCAGAAGATCGTAAATGGCTTCCGCACCCATCTTGGCGTCGAACTCGTCACCCCATTCCTCCATGGAGTCGAGGTATTGTTCGTCGGTGAGCAACTGGCCACGCTCCAGCGTGGTCATGCCCGGATCCAGGACCACGTATGACTCGAAATAGAGGATCCGTTCGATGTCCCGCAAAGTCATATCCAGCATCAAGCCGATGCGGGATGGCAATGACTTCAGGAACCAGATATGCGCAACCGGGCTGGCCAGTTCTATGTGCGCCATACGCTCACGCCGGACCTTGGTCAGCGTAACCTCTGTTCCGCACTTTTCGCATACAACGCCACGGTGCTTCATGCGCTTGTACTTGCCGCAGAGGCACTCATAATCCTTGACGGGGCCAAAAATCGCCGCACAGAAAAGGCCGTCACGTTCCGGTTTGAACGTACGGTAGTTGATCGTTTCCGGCTTTTTCACTTCGCCGAAAGACCATGAACGAATCAGATCCGGCGGTGCGAGACCGATGCGGATGGCGTCAAAATCCAGCGGCTGCCGCTGCCTTCCATAGAGATTAAGTAAGTCTCTCATTGCTCATCCCCTCCTATTCAGGTTTCTTCAAGTTCGATGTTGATCGCCAGAGAACGAATTTCCTTCACAAGTACGTTGAAGGATTCAGGCATGCCTGCCGTCATCTGGTGACTCCCATCGACAATGTTTTTGTACATCTGGTTACGGCCGCTGACATCGTCAGACTTGACAGTCAGCATTTCCTGCAGCGTATAGGCTGCACCGTAGGCTTCCAGGGCCCAGACCTCCATTTCACCGAAACGCTGACCTCCGAACTGAGCCTTTCCTCCCAGCGGCTGCTGGGTTACCAGGCTGTACGGCCCGGTGGAACGCGCATGCATCTTATCGTCCACCAGGTGGTTGAGTTTTAGCATGTACATGTAACCGACAGTGACCGGTCGATCAAACGGATCTCCGCTGAGACCGTCGTACAGTGTGGTCTGGCCACTTTCCGGCAATTGCGCAAGTTTCAGGAGATGCTTGATTTCTTTCTCATTCGCACCGTCGAACACCGGTGTGGCCATCGGTACGCCTCGCTTGAGGTTCTTGGCCATGGTCATGATCTCCTCGTCGGAGAAATCCTTCATGTTCACCCGGCCTTCGCGGTCGCTGTTGTAGATTTTGCCCAGAAAATCCCGGAGCTGCGGTACCTTGGCCTTCTGTTCCAGCATTTCACCAATGCGCAGGCCCAGACCATTAGCCGCCCAACCCAGGTGGGTTTCCAGAACCTGCCCGATGTTCATTCGGGATGGTACCCCAAGCGGGTTCAGCACGATGTCAACCGGCGTGCCATCTTTCATGTATGGCATGTCTTCGACAGGCACAATCATGGAAATCACACCCTTGTTACCATGACGCCCTGCCATCTTGTCACCGGGTTGAATACGGCGTTTGACCGCCATGTAGACCTTGACCATCTTGAGCACGCCCGGCGCCAGGTCATCACCGCGGGTAATCTTGCCTTTCTTCTCCTCGAAGCGCGCGTCGAAAACCTTGCGTTGTTCCTTCAGCTGATCGGCCATCTGATCGAACAGTTCGTTGGCCTGATCACTGCGCATGCGGATTTTGAACCATTCTTCCTGGTCCATATCAGCGAGATATGGCACAGTGACCTTGCTGCCTTTCTTCAGGCCGGCCGGTCCTTTTTCGGCAATCTTGCCCACGATGCCATTTTCCAAACGCTGGAAGATCGCATTTTCCACGATGCGCAACTGGTCATCGAGGTCTTTGCGGACATGGCGTAACTGCTCTTTCTCAATAGAGACGGCGCGTTCGTCCTTCTCAACGCCGTCGCGAGTGAACACCTGGACGTCGATGACGGTCCCGTCCATGCCACTGGGCACACGCAGGGAGGTGTCTTTTACGTCGGAGGCTTTCTCACCGAAGATGGCGCGCAGCAGTTTCTCTTCCGGCGTCAGCTGGGTCTCGCCCTTGGGCGTGACCTTGCCCACCAGGATATCGCCGGAGTTGACTTCAGCACCGATGTATACGATGCCACTCTGGTCCAGTTTGTTCAGGTTGTGCTCACCTACATTGGGAATGTCGGCAGTAATTTCTTCCGACCCCAGCTTGGTGTCACGGGCGACACAAGTCAGCTCTTCAATGTGAATCGTCGTGTACCGGTCTTCCTCGACCACGCGCTCCGAGATCAGGATGGAATCCTCGAAGTTGTAACCGTTCCAGGGCATGAAGGCGACCAGCATGTTCTGGCCCAGGGCCAGCTCACCAAGATCCGTCGACGGTCCGTCAGCCAGTACGTCACCACCTGACACCCGGTCACCAACCTGCACCAGCGGACGCTGGTTCATGCAGGTATTCTGATTCGAGCGCTGGTACTTGGTCAGGTTGTAAATATCCACACCCGGATCACCAACCGGTACTTCCTCCTCGTTGATACGGACTACAATACGGCCTGCGTCGACCTGGTCTACCACGCCGCCACGCTTCGCCACGGCGGTCACGCCGGAGTCGGTAGCAACAACACGTTCCATGCCGGTGCCGACCAGTGGTTTTTCGGCTTTCAGCGTCGGCACGGCCTGGCGCTGCATGTTGGATCCCATCAAAGCGCGGTTTGCGTCATCGTGTTCCAGAAACGGAACCAGGGACGCAGCCACGGAAACGATCTGTTTCGGTGACACGTCCATGAAGCTGATGTCGGCGGGCTCCTTGAGCGTAAATTCGCCGAGGTGGCGGCAGGGGATAAATTCGTCAACGAATTTGCCCGACTTGTCCAGTTCCGCGTTAGCCTGTGCAATCACGAAATCGCCTTCCTCGATTGCCGAAAGATATTCAACGTCACTGGTCACCTTGCCACCGCTTATTTTCCGGTAAGGTGTTTCGAGGAAACCGTAATCGTTGGTTCTCGCGTAGACAGCCAGGGAGTTGATCAAACCGATGTTCGGGCCTTCAGGCGTCTCGATCGGGCACACACGGCCGTAGTGTGTCGGGTGCACGTCTCTCACTTCAAAACCTGCGCGCTCACGGGTCAGCCCGCCCGGGCCGAGTGCCGAAACGCGGCGTTTGTGGGTAACTTCTGACAGCGGGTTGTTCTGGTCCATGAACTGGCTGAGCTGCGAGGAGCCGAAAAACTCCTTGACCGCGGCTGCCACCGGTTTGGCGTTGATGAGTTCCTGCGGCGATAACCCTTCGCTTTCAGCGACGGACAGGCGTTCACGCACCGCGCGTTCAACACGCACCAGGCCTACCCGGAACACGTTTTCAGCCATTTCACCGACGCTGCGTACACGACGGTTGCCCAGGTGGTCGATGTCATCGACGCTGCCCTTTCCGTTACGGATGTTAATCAGCACGCGCAGCACATCGAGAATGTCCGCACGATCGAGCACGCCTGATCCTTCCACTTCGGGCCGGCCGACGCGCCGGTTGAATTTCATGCGGCCGACTCCGGAAAGATCGTAGCGCTCCGGGGCAAAGAACAGGTTCTTGAACAGGTTCTGTGCCGCATCCTTGGTCGGCGGCTCGCCGGGGCGCATCATGCGGTAAATCTCGACCAGGGCTTCCAGTTCATTGTGGGTCGGATCAATGTTCAGAGTGTTCGATATGTAAGGCCCGTGGTCCAGGTCGTTTACATAAAGGACGTCCAGGCTCTTGAGACCGGCATCCCGCAACTGCTCGAGCAGTTCTTCAGTGAGTTCGGCGTTCGCGTCCACCAGGATCTCGCCGGACTCCTTGTCCACGATGGTCTTCGCTACAATTTTGCCCAGCAGGTACTCATCCGGCACTTCGAGGGCTTTAACACCCGAATCTTTGATGATTTTGACGTGCCGGGCAGTGATCCGTTTGCCGGTTGGAACCAGCACCTTTCCGGTTTTACTGCGAATATCGAAAAACGTAGTTTCACCGCGCAAGCGCTCGGGCACCAATTCCAGCTTGGCGCCGGATTTTTTTAGTGTAATCTTGCTGGTTTCGAAGAAGGTATCGAGGATTTCCTCGTTATTCATACCCAGAGCACGCAGCAATATCGTTACCGGCAGCTTCCGGCGGCGATCTATGCGGGTGAAGATAGCGTCTTTCGGATCAAACTCGAAATCGAGCCAGGAACCACGATATGGAATAACGCGGGCTGAAAACAACAGCTTGCCGCTGGAGTGGGTTTTACCTCTGTCGTGGTCGAAAAACACACCCGGAGAGCGGTGCAGTTGTGACACGATGACACGCTCGGTTCCGTTGACTATAAAGGTGCCGGTTTCCGTCATCAGCGGCAGGTCGCCCATATAGACTTCCTGTTCTTTAACGTACTTCACTGGCTTAATCTTGGCGGAGCTCTCCTTGTCATAAATGACCAGGCGAACTTTAACCCGCAACGCGGCACCATAGGACATGCCGCGAAGCTTGCACTCTTTCACATCGAACACCGGTTCACCCAGCTTGTAGCTGACGTATTCCAGGGCTGCGTTTCCTGAGTATGCGACGATAGGAAAGACCGATTTTAATGCGCCGTGAAGACCGCGTTCCCGCCTATCGTCCGCCAGCACTT
>PVMS01092951.1_pt1 | contig 13939 bp, 9 predicted proteins | sample 1853461 | NCBI WGS metagenome assembly PVMS01 (sample SAMN08582032, study PRJNA380276) | Marine sediment metagenome, whole genome shotgun sequencing project. | isolation source: ocean sediment barecode stripped | collected 2017 | reverse complement strand
GCGCCGCATTCGCGCTCGACTCCGAAACGGACTGGTCGCTCCCGTATTACCGCGACGTCGCCTTCAACCTCGCGATGGGCGCTACCCCGTTAGATCTCTTCCTTGCGGTCTTCGCCAAGGGCACCGATCCCGCCAACGCTGGTCGCCAGATGCCAAACCACTGGAGCGACCCCAAGCTCAACATCTTCTCTCACTCTTCGGTCATCGCCACCCAGTTCCCTCATGCGTGTGGCATCGCCAAGCACCTGCAAGCCACCGGCCAGCCGGGGGTTGTCATGGTGTCGTCCGGCGAGGGAGCAACCTCCGAAGGTGACTGGCATGAGGCGATGAACTTCGCCGGTGTGCACAAGCTCCCGATCATCTTCCTCATCGAGAACAACCTCTACGCCATCTCGGTTCCAGCAGCGCAGGAAGTCGCCGGGAAGGTTGCCGAACGGGCCGGTGGCTACGGAATGCCGGGCGTCGAGGTCGACGGTAACGATGTCCTCGCCGTCTACGGCGTGATGGCTGCTGCGGTTCAGCGGGCGCGTGCCGGCGAAGGACCGTCCCTCATCGAGGCCAAGACCTACCGCTATTACGCACATACTTCGGATGACGATGACAAGGTCTATCGATCTGCCGAAGAAGTCGAGCTGTGGAGACGCAAGGACCCCATCCTCGTGCTGAAGCAATACCTGGTGGAGTCCCGTCTCCTCGACGAGGGGACCGAGGTTCAGATCGAAAACGAGGTGACCGCAGAGATCGCGACGGCAGTCAAGGAAGCCGAGGGTGCACCCGAAGCCATCGATTGGGAATCCAACGTATACGCGAACCCGATCGAACCAGTCGATGCGGTCACCGAGCCCGAGCCGGTAGTCGCCGGCGAGACGGTCAACATGGTCACCGCTATCAACCGGACGTTGCATGAGTTGTTCGAGGAGTACGACGACCTCTCCATATTCGGCGAGGACGTCGCCGACCCCAAGGGTGGCGTGTTCAAGGCGACAATCGGGCTCACCGAGAAGTTCGGCGAAGATCGCAGCTTCAACACACCGCTGGCAGAAGCACTGATCATCGGTATCGGCGTCGGCGTCGGCGCGGCCGGGGGTCGGCCCATCGCCGAGATTCAGTTCGCCGACTTCATTCATCCCGCGTTCGATCAGATCGTGTCAGAGGTCGCCAAACTGCACTACCGGACCAACGGAGAATGGGCATCACCGTTGGTCATCAGGACTCCGTACGGCGGCGGCATCCACGGCGCGCTCTATCACTCACAGTCCATCGAAGCCCTCTACGCCCACATTCCCGGCCTCAAGGTGGTTATCCCGTCAACCCCGGCCGATCTGAAGGGTTTGTTGTGGTCTGCCGTCGAGGACCCCGATCCGGTAATGGTCCTCGAGCCCAAGAAGCTCTATCGCCTGGCAAAGGGGCCCTTCCCGACCGGCCCCCATCGGGTTCCGATCGGCCAGGCGGCGTTGCGTCGTGTCGGCGATGACCTCACCATCATTGCGTACGGCACCATGTCTCACTTTGCAGTTGAGGCTGCCGAGAAGCTGGCCAATGAGGGCAATGAGGCGACGGTTCTCGATCTCCGGTCGATCAGGCCCCTGGACTGGCCGTCGATCGAGCAGGCGGTCCGCCGCAACGGCAAGGTCCTCATCGTCCATGAGGACAACAAGTTCGCCGGGTTCGGTGCAGAGATCGCAGCGCAGATAGCCGAGAAATCACTCGATTGGCTCGACGCCCCCATCCGCCGCTACTGCGCACCCGAGGTGCCCAACTTCCCATACGCCGGAAGCCTCGAAAAGCAGACCTTCCCGTCCGTAGAAGGCATCATCAAAGAAGCCCGAGAGCTAGCCGCCTACTAGAAATCCGGCCCTCCATCTAATCTCGCGTATATGAACTTCTCCATCCGCCAGGGTCGCGTCTCCGACGCCGCGGCGGTCGCCCGATTCACGGCGGCTACCTTCGACTGGGGCGACTACGTTGCCGACGCCTTCCTCGATTGGCTCGATGACCCCAAAAGCCAGGTCCTGGTTGCTGTGGACCAAGATGACCGTGCCGTTGCGGTCGGCCTCGGAGTGATGCTGAGTCCTACCGAAGCCTGGCTACAGGGCGCCAGGGTCAGCGAGAACTGGCGCCGCCTGGGCATCGCCTCCGCGGTTGGGGCTGCAATCGTTGGATGGGCAAGAGACCAGCACGCTCAGGTGGCGCGACTCGTTGTCGAGGACTGGAACGTCGCGGCACAAGAACAAGTGGCGGCCACCGGCTTCCGTGCAGTCGGATCCTGGGTGGTTGCGGAACGAAGTGTCGAAGCCACCGGGCCGACGACTGCAACTAACGGTGGGCAGCGGGCCAAGGCACACCGCAGGCTGCAAGTCGCTCACTCTTCGGAAGCCGTGCCGGCCTGGGTGTCGTGGCGTTCTGGACCCCTCTCAGGGCCGGCCCGTGGCCTCTTCGCGCAGAACTGGCGATGGGCCCGGCTCACCGTCAGCCACCTTGAGCAAGTCGCGAGAGAGGGAGCCCTGTGGCAATCACAGGCAGGATGGGCACATATCAGGCTCACTGCCGATCGTGCCACCGTCGGTTGGCTCGAGTGCGCTCCCAACGATGCGACAGATATGATTCGCTCACTGATTGACCTGGCGGCTGAGGCCGGAGCGGGTGCCGTTCAGATCAAGGTGCCGGATGTGGAGTGGCTGGTTGATGCGTTAGTGGCATCGAGCTGTGAGTTGCATCGTGTGGGCATCTACGCTCACGGGCTCTGAACGCCCCATCGATCCGAACGATTGAGCGCTTCCCAATACAGCTCGACCGGGTGGATTACGCGGAACGATTCACCGAGTTGCGAGCGCAATTGGATCTCACATCCCGGGTTGGCCGACACCACGGTGGTTGGGCCGGCAGCTCTTATCTGAGCAGCCTTTTTGGCACCAAGCTCTTCAGCAGCCTCGTGCTCATAGACCATGTAGAGCCCTGCGGCGCCACAACACAGGCCATCGGCGTCGATCTCGACCGGGGTGTAGCCCGCAGCGCGAACGATCCGGCGCGGGGCATCGAAGATGCCCTGGGCGTGGCGCAGATGGCACGGATCGTGCACCGCGACGCTCCCCCGGTTCCCCGGCAACTCGGGCAGCTGACCGGAGGCGATGAGATCAGCCACGAACTCTGTGATATCCCGTGTCCGGGAGGCGACCGATTCACCATCGGCGTCCCAGTTGCCATAGTCCTTGAGATGTGCGGAACAGCCTGCGGCGTCGGCCACGATGAAATCGAATCCGGCAAATGCCGCCACATTGCGCTTCGCCATCCTCCTCGCATCGCGGGCGGCGCCTTCGTGGGCGGCCAGAGCCCCACAACACTGCTGGGTCTCGGGCACGTCAACCTTGAACCCTGCCATCTGGAGAACACCCCGGGTGGCGTCGTGGACTTCCTGGAACCACTGATCCATCACACATCCGGCCAGCAACGCAACGGTGCCCGCCGGTTCAGCCGGCGCAATCTCATGGACGCCGACGACTGATTGCGGGAAGACGTGCTGACGACGAAGGCCCCGGGCGAGCTGGAGTTTCCGCGGTAGGAACCGCATTATGCCGAGCCGTTGCACGACACCGATTCCGCTGGTGACGAGTGCCAAGAGCCATTTCATATTGAGAATGCGGCCGACCAGGATCCGTCGAACACGGCCCGATGTGGTCGGTCGCCGCTCCGCTAATTGGGCTCGTGCTCCCTCCATCATCTGCCCAAAAGGCACCAGCGAAGGGCACGCCGCCTCACACGCCCGGCACTGCAAACAGAACGACATCATGTCGGCGTAGGTGTCATCGATTTCCATCGTCCCGGAGGCAATGGCGCCCATGGCGACGATTCGCCCCCGTGGCGATGCAACCTCATCACCGGTTAACCGAAAGGTGGGGCAGTGCGGTAGACACAGACCGCAGGTCACGCACGCATCAAGTTGAGCCTGGGTGGGCACCTGTGGTGTGGCCATCAGATCCCTCCTGGGAGCTTGCCCGGGTTGGCGACCCCGATCGGGTCGAAGGCAGCCTTGACCCGCCGCTGCAGATCCAGAGAGTCGGGAGGGAGACCCCACGGATCGAGATCGGAACCTTCAGGCACACGGACGGCGACAAGTCCACCTCCAACAGACTCGGCCCACTGCCGCAGCGACAACACCGCCGCGGCGTCGTGATCGTCCACAGCCAGGCGGATCTCACCAACGCCGTGGGCTGCCTGGAAACGCCATCCCTCTTGCCGAATCCTGGACACACCGTCCGCAACCGCTCCCGCGGGAACCCGTACGAGGAGGTCGAACAGACCACGGAGGGGATCAGGCCAGCGATGACCCGAGACTGGATGGCCCCCGATCCGTGACGCCTGGGCCTCGATCTCCGCGGCCGTTCCCGCAACATACACGGTGGCCTTAGTTTCGGTCTCGATGATCGCGTACGGTCGGTAAGCGGCCCGCATCGCCGCAGCCGGATCGCTCACCTCAAACATCGCCCGCTCGGCCGTGAGCGGCCACAGCTTGAGGCAGACCGAGGCGATCAGCCCAAGTGAGCCCAGCGAACCCGTGGCAAGGCGTGGCAAGTCGTAGCCCGTGACGTTCTTCACCAACCGGCCACCACCCCGTACCACGCGCCCGTCGCCCGTCGCGAGGACGACTTCCAATACCCGATCGCGTGTCGGGCCGTACCGCAACCTTCGCCAGCCCGACAGGCCAGACGCAACGACTCCGCCGACTGTCGCGGCCGCCAGCGATTCCGGCAGTACTGCTGTTTGGCCACGCTGTTCGAGTTGGGCCTCGAGATCGGCAATGAGGACGCCGGGCTCAACCACGATGGTCAGATCCTCGGCCTGCCAATCGACAACACTGTCGAGCTGCGCCGTCGTGACCACAATGTCTGGAGCCACTGGATGACCGAGACCCTGGTGAGTGCCTCCACCCCAGAACAGGACCTTCAGCTGTTGGTCGGACGCAAACCGGAGAACGGCTGCCGCATCCTCGGCGCTGTGTGGGGAAACCGTGAAATCGGCGGCGGGAGCACCGGGAGGTGGCTCTGACATCATGCCTTTCGCTAGCTTGGCCAATTCGGCCCTGAGCACGGTCATGAGCCCTCCTGCCACGGGTCACTGACCAACCCGTAGTCGTAGCACCGGGAACCCAGCGGCAGGATCTTGCCGGGGTTGAGGGAGTTGTCAGGGTCAAACGCCTCACGCAATCTTGCCTGGGCATCAAGGTCCACCGGGCCAAATACGATTCCCATCAGATCACGTTTCTCAATCCCCACTCCGTGCTCGCCGGTCAACGAACCGCCGGCCGCGACCGATACCCGCACCATCTCCTCGGCGGCGGCCTTGACCCGTTCGGATGCTCCCGGTTCACGGGCGTCGTAGGCCACCAGGGGATGGAGATTTCCGTCACCGGCGTGGAACACGTTGAGCATCTTGATGTCGTAGCGCTCACCGATCTCGTAGATCTTCGCCATCACCTCAACCAAACGGGTCCTGGGCACAACCGTGTCATGGAGGTAGTAGTCCGGCGCGGCCTGGGCAACGGCGCCGAAGGCGTTCTTCCTGGCCTTCCACAGCAAAGCCCGCTCCTTATCATCAGCAGCGATCCTTACGGAAGTGGCTCCCGCCTCGGTTGCGATACGCTCGATCAACTCGGCTTCAGCCTCAACCCCGGCATCGAGACCGACCACCTCGGCGAGCAGCACCGCAGCGGCATCGACCGGGAGACCACCGTGAATGAAGTTCTCAACGGCGATGACCATCGGCTGATCCATCATCTCGAGAGCTGCGGGGACGATTCCGGCTGCGATGGTGCCGGAGACCGTTTCCGCAGCAGCCCGGATACTGTCGAAGGTAAGAAGCATGGTGCGCACCGCAGGCGGGTTCTGGGTGAGTTTGACCAGGACTTTGGTGACGATGCCGAGCGTGCCCTCCGAACCAACAACGACCGCTCGCAGATCCAACCCGATGGGGTCAGGGGCCTTCCCACCCAGAGTCACGATGTCGCCCTCCGCGGTCACCATCTCAACTGCATATATGTGGGCCACAGTCGTGCCCTCGGCCAGACAGTGCGGACCGCCGGCGTTGGTACCGACGTTGCCCCCGATGGTGCAAGCAGCCTGTGAAGAGGGGTCCGGGGCGTAGTGCAACCCAAGGTGGTCGGTGTCGCGAGATAAATCGAGGTTCAGTACTCCGGGACCTACCCAGGCGGTTTGCGCTTCGGTGTCAACTTCCCAGATCTCGTTCATGCGAGTGAGGACCACCAGGACCGACGGTTCCACGGGCACGGCTCCCCCGGCGAGACCGGTTCCGGCACCTCGTGCTACTACCGGAATTCCGTACCGCCGGGCGATGCGGACACACGCGGCGACCTCCTGGGTTGTCTCCGGCAGAACGGCAACCGCGACGTCACCTGTGGTGACCCCGGCATCCTTGTTGTACACCATTAGCTCAAGCGGATGTGAATGAACCCGGTCGGGACCAAGGGTGGAAGTCAACTCATCGACAAGAGGCATCTTCCAAGACTAACGGGTGACGGCCCAGGCTCAGAAGACAACCGCTCCTAGAGCAGTCAAGCCTATCGACCCTGCAATCAGCCAGAGGAAGACCCTCTGCAACAGATCCGACCGATGCCGCAGCCACTCCGTGTACGACAGCAGCAAGAGCGGGGCGGCCGCAGCAAGCGTCTCGAGTGGGTAGCGGTAGCCCCAGAAGCCGACACCGCCGGAGTAGCGATTGGCTTTGAGCTGCAACAGCAAATAGAGCAAACCACCGACGGCGGAACCGCGCACCCAAGCCGGAGCCGCTCTCCACCCCGCCCGCAGGCCAGGAATGAGCAGGATCAGGAACGGTGAGAAGATGAGCAAGCCGCGCTCCAGATGAACCAGAGCCAAGATGATGTTGCCCAGGTAGTCGAGAACGTCGAAGCTGGCGGCTCGCGTCGCAAAGCTCCCGCTGTATCCGCCGGTTATCGAAGGCGACCCGAACACGACGCTGTTGAACCAGACCAAAGCGGCAAGGCCGGCTGCCGATCCAATCCCGATCAACACCATCGGGCGCAACGACCTCTCGTCCCACGACTGCCAGGCCCCATTCGCCGCAGCTACCAACGCCACGTGGGGTCTGGTAAGAACCGCGGCACCGAAGGCGAGCCCTGAAGTCACCCTGTGTTGAATCGACAACAGAGTCCCTGCGGCTATCCACATCATGTCCGGACCGTGCTGCCACAACGCGTCCGCCGCAACCGACCAGGCCCCGGTCGCCAAACCGAGTGTGTAAGCGGCGAGGACCGCCAAGCGCGCCTCGACGAGTTGCCGAAAGCTGAGTGCCAGCAAACCCATCGCGATGGCCACCACCGCCGCTGAGACAATCGCTGCCGGGGCGAAGGGAGGCACCAGGAAGTCCACCGGAGGAGCAACGATGTTGGCCCCAAAGACAGTCTTCGTGGACGCGTCGGTCGGCCAGACTGCGTACAGCGGTGCCGCCAGAGCCGCAGCGCCCGGCGGGTATTGAGCAGCGACAGAATCGGCGGCCGGGATCACCCAGGCAATGCTGCTGATGTAGTCCTCTGTCGCCAGTACGGCGTGATCCTCGAGGTACACATCACCATCGGTGCCCAGTTCCCAAGCCGTCAGAACATTGGTCAAGGCGTCGATGTTGTAGGGCAGCGACCAACTAGCCGTGAGCAGGTATAGGGCGAACAGCGGGACCGCGACGACGGCGAAAAGCCCGGTTCCGGTGAGGGAAGGGAAATCCGCGGCGGCGAGCCGGTTTGCGGTTGCACGCATCATTGTCCCGGGTTGAGGTCAAGTTGGATTGGCTCGATAGAGAACTCGGCAACAATGCATCGCGGTTTGCTGGCAAAAACAAATCTCATTGTCGGCTACCCCCTACCTATCGCGCACAATCGCGGGATCGTTGTAACCATCGGCGCACCCACTGGTCACCTCAAGCAATGTGTACTCCGCGAGACTACTGGCGCTACGCTCGCGGCTGTATGCGCATCCTCATCGAGCTTCTGCATCCAGCCCACGTCCACTTCTTTCGCAATTTCGTGCACGACATGGAGTCGAACGGCCATGTGGTGCTGCTCACCGCGAGGGACAAAGACGTCACCGTCGACCTCCTCCGTGAATACGGCCTTCCTCACACGGTGCTGAGTTCCCAGGCTGTCGGCACCATCGGCCTGGCGCGCGAGCTCATAGGCAGGGTTCGCTCGCTCAACAAGATCATCAGGCAGTTTCAGCCCGACGTCCTCACCGGCATTATGGGCCCGACCATCACACTCGCGGGCAAGCTGCGCCGCGTCCCGGCGGTTGTCTTCTACGACACCGAGTTCGCCACACGTACCAATCGCTGGGTGTACCGCCTCGCCCACACCGTCATCACCCCGGACTCCTACCAGAAGCCAGTACCTGGCCGGCACGTCACATATCCCGGCTACCACGAACTTGCTTATCTCCATCCAAACCGATTCAGACCCGACCCGCAGAGGGCTCGTGCCGCGGGAGTCGATCCGGAGAAGCTCTTCTCTATGGTCAGATTCGTTTCGTGGGACGCCAGCCACGACGTCGGGGAGATTGCTCTCACCGCCGAACAAAAACGAGCGCTGGTGGATCATCTGACCGCGTCAGGGCGGGTCTTGATCTCGTCTGAGAAACCCCTCCCGCCGGATCTGGAACAATTCGCATGGCGAGGAGCGCGTTCCGATATCCACCATGTCATCGCCTTCGCTCAACTGGTTGTCGGCGAATCGGCGACGATGGCCTCAGAGGCAGCTGTGCTAGGTACACCCGCGGTGTATATCGCCAAAACGGGGCGAGGCTATACGGACGATCAGGAAGCAAGGTACGGGCTGGTCCGCAACATGCAACCTACGGATTTTGACTCGGCACTTGAGGCGGTCGACTCCTACCTGAACGCAGATCCACCAACGGCCGCAGCGGGGCACGAGCGCCTGCTCGCCGAGCGCATCGACGTGACCAGGTGGATGGTCGATTGGTTCGAGGAGCACAACTGGTGAGGACAGCGAGCGAGGCGATCGTTGTGAACGGGACTCAAGGCCTTCAACTGTCGGGCCGACTCATGACGATGACGACCAATCACCAGTGGGGGCCGATGCTGGAGGCTTTTCAATGAAAACCTGCCTGATCGCCAACCCTCAGGCAGTGCACACTCAGCGCTGGGCGAGAGCGCTTGCCGAGAGAGGCCACGATGTACACGTTATCGGGGTCCGATCAGCCGAGGTTGCCGGCGTGACCGTCCATAGCGTGCTCGACGATAGGAAGGCGCGAGCATCTGCACTGGTTGTCGCGGCTTCGTATGTCCACCTGGGCGTTCGGCTGAGATCCCTGCTACATCGACTTCGCCCCGACGTTGTCGTGGCCCATTACACAACAACGAACGGCGTGCTCGCAGTGTTGACCCGCACCCACCCACTAGTCATCACCCCGTGGGGCACGGACATTCGTCCAGAGCCGACCGTATGGAAGAGAGTGCTAAGGGATCACGTCAATGCATGGGTACTCCGCGGTGCAGACGCCGTCGCGGTCTCCAGCCAGTACCTCGCAACGCGTGTCACCTCAGTCGCAGGCGGCCGTTGCGCCCTTCCTATGATTATCCCGTTCGGCGTCGACACCGATCGGTTCTCGCCTGAGTCCTCGCCCCGCTCCCCTTCACCACTCCGCATCGGGTTCATCAAGCACTTCAAGCCGCGGTACGGGACTGAAGTACTTCTCGATGCGATACCTGCGGTCCTCGCTGCCATTCCCGAGGCCCGCGTCATCCTCGCTGGGTCGGGACCGCTTGAGGCCACACTCCGCGAGCAAGCTGCGATGCTCGGAATCGAGGAGAGTGTCGAGTTCCTCGGCCCGGTCCCACACGATGAGGTGCCGAGCCTCATGAGGAGCCTCGATCTGCTGGTCAACCCGTCCCTCGAGGAGTCCTTTGGCGTGGTCTTGCTCGAAGCGGCATCATCAGCTCGACCGGTGGTCTCCAGCGATGTGGGCGGCGTACGCGAGGTCGTCGAGGACGGTGTCACCGGTCTCCTCGTCCCACCAGGAAACCCTTCAGCACTGGCGACTGCGATCATTCGCATAGGCCTTGACCGTGACCTGCGCAGACAGATGGGAGACGCGGGACGTAGACGCGTTCTCGAATCCTTCGATTGGACCCACAGCGTCGACGCCATGGATGCACTGTTCCGCGACGTGATCGATACCCCGCCAAAGCCACGCCTGACTTGGGTTCGAACGTCAGCGCGCCGCCTCGAGACACTCCCACTAGTCAACCGGACCGTCCGACCGGCGCTCAGGTGGGCGTGGGATCTCCTTTGGCATGCGATCATCCAGATTCGTGTGCTGCGCGGCGGTCCCGTTGCGGTGCTCGACCTAGATGTAGGCGAGGTGACGGTTGACCTTCGCGATACTGGGGTTGCGCGACCGCTTTGCCGCTATCGCGAGTACGAACCAGATGAACGCTCAGCGATGCGGCAGTTGGTTGTGCCGGGCATGCATGCTGTAGACATCGGTGCCCAGATTGGCTATCACACCCTCCTCTTGTCACAGCTCGTTGGCGACGACGGTCGAGTGCTGGCGATCGAGGCCGCACCAGACAACTTCACGCTCCTTGAGCACAACATTCAACACAACGGCAGAGCCAACGTGACGGCGGTCAACGTTGCCGCCGCAGATCGACCGGGCGAGTTGAATTTGGCCATTGACCCCTCCAACCTCGGCGCTCATCATGTCGTGAGAAGTGCTTCTGACACAGATGCGATTGCCGTGTCTGCCGAGACGGTCGACGCAATCGCCAACCGTGAACAACTCCGGCCGCAGTTCGTCAAGATGGACATCGAAGGCGGAGAAGTTACAGCGCTGCACGGCATGGCGACAATGATCGATGGCGAGGATATGACTTTTCTCGCCGAACTGAACGGAGCAGCCCTGGAGCGCGCAGGGACAAGCAGCGCAGCATTACTCGTCGAGTTCGCGGACCATGGGTACCAGTTCTTTTCCGTCGAGACAGGAGGAAGGCTGAGTCGCACGTCCCAAGAGGCACTGCTCGCCGCCGCCAGCCGAAGACCAAACCTCAACTTCGTCGCCGCCCGAGGGCCGGCCTTGCTTCGGATCAAGAATGCGTTGGAACACTAGATTGTCGACGCGCGTTATCGCGGTCACCAGGATCGTCGCGGTCGGTGCCAGCCTCACGCTCTTTTCCGTCATCCTCTTACGTAGTGATGAGACACTGGATACTCTCCGTGCGCTGGATGCGTGGGCGCTCCTTTGGATAGTTGCGCTGCAAGCCGTGTACCTGCTCCCGCAGGCATATCGGTATTGGATCATCCTTGATAGCGCGTCCGACGGGGCTGTTCGTTTTTGGCCGTGGGCACGCGTGTTTGTGGTGGGACGATTTCTCAATCTGGCAATTGCACAGGCAGGCAACGTATATAGGGCGGTCACGCTCAAGCGCCAACACGGAATCACCTACACGGAGTACATCACCGCCTTCTTCGCCTTCACGTGGCTCGCAACCGTACTCAATCTCGCGCTCGCGATTCTTGTGGTCGTGGTGTCGCCACCGAGTTTCTCCATAGGCCAGATACCGGTGCTACTGGTGCTTGCTTTCGCATTCGTTGTAGTTGCGCTGACACCCATCGTTCTCAGCCGCCTTTTACGCGCGGGTGCGACGCAGACGACGTTCTGGGGGAAGCTACAGAGTCGCTCCACGGCACTGCTCCGATCCTCGGTAGGAATGCTGCGCCTACCGGCTCTCATGATCCGATTCGTCACGGTCGGCATCGTGGGATTCGGGCTGGCCGTAGCCATCTTTGGCCTGACATTCAGAAGCCTTCAGATCGAGGTTTCGATGGCTGAGACCGTGCTGTTCTATGTATTGCTGCAGCTCACGACCTACCTCGTTATCACACCCGGAAACCTCGGCATCCAGGAGCTGAGCTTCGGTGGGCTTGCCGAAGCTACGGGGATAGGGCTAACGCCCGGTCTTGTAGCCGGCGCAGTGATTCGGGTGACAGGTGTGGTGGCGCTAATCATCACCGGCTTCGCACTCGGTGGCGTTGGTGCCCTCAAGGAAGCACGCTCGGCCTCGGTCGAGGCTTCGTCGCCAGACTGACCTGGGTCGGACGACCTGATGCTTCTCCTCCGACGCACTTGCGTTGGTCATGACCGCGTTGCCGGGATCACGGTGTAGCGCTGCTTGGCGAGGTGAACCATTAGGTCGGCAACCATCGCCAGCATCGCAATAGAAAACGCTGCACCGAGGATCACGATCGTGTTGGTGCCGATTCGCCAGTTCTTGTCGACGATATCGAACACCAGTTTTCCGGAACCTATGAGACCCAGGATGACAGCTGGTGGCATCAAGACCTTCAGCGGCTTGTAAGACAGAACCATCCGGATCACCTGGAGCAAGTATCGCCTGGTGTCAGCCCACCAGTGGAACTTCGACTCACCGGCACGCTTGGCGTAGTCAATCGGGATGTACTTAACCGAGTAGCCATTAGAAAGGAACGCCATGGTGATGGTGGTAACGCAGGAGAACCCCGGCGGCAGTAGGTGCACGAACTGACGAGCAACCTCAATCCGCATAGCCCGCAAACCGGAGTTGAGATCGGGGATTTTGACGCCGGTCAGGTAGCTGGCCAGCTTACGAATGAACCATTTGGCGGGCTTGCGCAGGATCTTGACGGTGCCCTCCTCGGTGCGGCGGGCACCGACGACTTGGTCGTACCCGTCAATCTCATCAACCAACTGGGGAATCTCATCATTGGGGTACGACATGTCGGTGTCGGTCCACACCACATACCGACCCCGTGCGGCCAACGTGCCGTACTTGCGAGTCGACCCTGTGCCCCGGTTCTGTGCGAAGGAGAACATCCGGATCCCCTCGATCGTCTTGAGCAACTCGGTGGAACCATCGGTTGAGCCATCATCAATGGCGATGATCTCATAGGTGTAGTCCGAAGCGTCCAGGGCATCCCGGGTGCGCTGGATCTCCTTTTCCAGGTGGCCGACCTCGTTGAATATCGGCATGACGACCGTGATGTCCACCTCCGGTGGACCTTCATGAGTTACAGGAACTGTGGTGTATTCCAAGGCTTCTCCTCATGCCCGCGTTGCCGACGACACCGGCCATTTCTCCACCAGCCGATGCAATGACTAGTTCGGTCGGATCAGCGGTCTGCTTAAGCTGTTCGAAAACTCAGGAGCCCCAGCCGCCACCGCCCGGAGTCAGCACAAGGAGCCGGTCTCCAGGTGCGACTTCGATGGTGGTCTTGCCCGGCAGTCTCTCGCGGGAACCGTCACTCCGGATCAGCCAGTCCTCCCCGGTCGCCCCAGGACCGCCACCCGCCAGCCCCCACGGGGAGAGACGACGTCTCTCCCCGATGAGAGACACAGACGCAGGTGCCAGAAACTCGATCTCTCGCTCGATCCCTTCGCCACCCGGGTAGCGGCCCGAGCCTCCACTACCGACTCGCAACCCGTAGCGGACCACCCGGAACGGGTAGTGAGCTTCGAGGGACTCGATAGGGGTGTTCTTGGTGTTGGTCATCCCTGTGTGGATGCCCGATTGGCCCGCCCGTCCCGGCCGTCCCCCCTGGCCACCGCCAAGTGTCTCGTAGTAGGCGAAGTCATCGTTGCCGATGAGCACGTTATTCATTGTGCCTTGTCCGGCTGCAGGAACTCGGTCGGGAGCGGCCTGTGCCAGCGCCCCGAGCAACGTGTCGGCGATGCGCTGGCTGGTCTCAACATTGCCGGCGGCGACGGCGGCGGGAGGGTTCGCGTTCACCAGGGACCCGCGTGGAGCATTGAGATGCATCGGGCGGTAGCACCCGCCGTTGGCGGGAATCGTCGGGTCGGTGGCCACCCGGACCGCGTAATAAAGGCAGGATCGGGTGACCGCGTCGACCGCGTTGATGTTGCCGGCG
>PVMS01016156.1_pt1 | contig 13944 bp, 12 predicted proteins | sample 1853461 | NCBI WGS metagenome assembly PVMS01 (sample SAMN08582032, study PRJNA380276) | Marine sediment metagenome, whole genome shotgun sequencing project. | isolation source: ocean sediment barecode stripped | collected 2017 | reverse complement strand
TTATTTATCTTAACATCGATCCTGGCAACCATTAATAATATATTGATTATCACCTGTTGAATAGTGTAAAATCTTCGTATTGACAATAGTTCAATTGGATCTAATTATGTCCCAACTTGATATTTTCAATCAACAATCCCCCACGAACAACTCTTTCGATGATTTTATCGCCTCAATGATGGCGATGAATGATGATCCCCTCGCTAAAGCGGGGACCAATATTGTCATCTGTAGGGGCAACCCTAATGCTAAACTTATGCTCGTCGGTGAAGCGCCTGGACCGCAGGAAAATATCCAGGGAAAGCCCTTTGTTGGGCGCGCCGGGCAACTATTGGATAAAATATTTGCCGCAGTAGATTTTAATTTGGAACAGGATGTTTTTATTACCAATTCGGTTTTTCGAATGCCACCCGGTGAAGATGGCAAAGCATTCCGAAAACCGAGATCGGAAGAGATCGAACACTACAGACAATATCTAAATGAAATTATTCGGCTCGTAGATCCGCACATCATCTTGCTCTCAGGTAACGTGGCTTGCCATTCACTTCTTGGGAAAACGGGTATTACAAAATTACGCGGCCAGTGGACTCATCTTGGTCGACGCTGGGTTATGCCAATTTTTCATCCATCGTATTTACTTCGAAATCCCTCTCGGAATCCAGGCTCGCCAAAAGCGCTCATGTGGGACGATATTCGCGAGGTACGCAGAAAATACGACCAGTTACTCACAACCGCAGCATAATCGTTTTTCTTCGCTCCGCTGAAGTCAGAAACGCGATCCCCCCTCAAGAACAATGCTGTTGATTCGTTCTTTCCAATATCTTACTTGAACAGATCACAATAAATTGATTTCACGAAATTTGTTCGATAATTTCTAACGTGATTTCACCAGTTCTTAAATATTTTTCTCCAGGGAGCGCTATGTCCGCCGTGCGATGCCCAGCATCAAGCACGGCATCTACAGCTGTCTCGACGCGGGCCGCCTCTGCTTTTAAACCAAGGGAGTGCCGCAGCATCATCGCGGTTGACAGTATGGTGCCAATGGGATTCGCAATACCTTGCCCAGCAATATCTGGGGCTGATCCGTGAATCGGCTCGTACATTCCCCGAGGCTGACCAAATTGATTGTTGGTCTCACCAAGTGAAGCGGATGGCATATTCCCCACGGAACCAGTTAGCACCGAAGCTTCGTCTGTGAGAATGTCACCAAACAAATTTGCCGTTACCATCACATCAAAACTAGACGGTCTCGTTAATAAATGCATCGCAGCGGCATCTACTAACAAATGCTCCAGCTTTACCTTAGGATATTCCGCCGCAACCTTAGTTACATTTTGTCGCCATAGGCGTGATGTTTCTAAAACATTTGCTTTATCAACCGAGGTAACTTTTCCTCCCCTTGCACCCGCTAGCTGAAACGCCAAATTTGCAATTCTCATCACCTCACTATCCGAGTACACCATCGTATCAACGGCTTGTTGTTCGCCATTCACAGTACGGCGCAAACGTGGTTCCCCAAAATAAATGCCTCCGGTTAATTCGCGCACAATCATTAAGTCCACATTTTCCAAACGCTCAGCGCGCAAGGGTGAGGCTTTAAGCAACGTGGCATGAGGCTGGACCGGGCGCAAATTCGCATACAATCCCATCCCCTTTCGCAACCCCAACAAACCTTGCTCAGGCCGTACTTCTGCGGCTGGATCGTCCCACTTAGGACCTCCAACCGCTCCCAATAAAACTGCATCTGCATTGCGACAAGCTTCAAGAGTTTCACCTGGTAGAGGATCGCCACACAAATCTATTGCCCTGCCCCCGATGGGATATGCTTTCATTTCGAAGATATGGTTATACCGTTCACCGATTTTTTCCAATATCTTTTTTGCTGCTTCCACAACTTCTGGTCCGATGCCATCACCAGGAAGTAACGCAATGGAACATTTCATTTATTTCTCCTCAAATAAAAATAAGCATCATTGCTTTTGCAAGGCATATTCCATGCTATCGGCAAGAGCGTGCCAGCTAGCCTCGATAATATTGGTACTGGCGCCTACAGTGCTCCAACGCGAGTTGCCATTTTTTGTATCAATCAATACACGCACATTGGCTGCAGTGCCGCTTTCTGTGTCCAAAATACGCACCTTATAGTCGTCAAGTCGCAAATTCTCGATATGCGGATATGCATTCAATAGTGCCTTGCGTAATGCCGCATCCAGGGCGTTAACAGGACCATTGCCTTCAGCGGCAGTATGCACCACCTCACCTTCAACGCATACCTTTACCGTGGCCTCAGCAAAAACACCCAATCCTCGCCGGTGTTCAACTACAACGGTAAAATCCAGCAGCTCGAAAGGTGGGGAGTAATTTGGATCCATTCGCTTGATCAACAAATGTGCAGAGGCTTCCGCGCCCTCAAATGTAAATCCCTGCGCTTCCAGCTCCTTTATTTGAACAACTACTTCACGAACTTGCTCGTCATCCACATCGAGCCCGAATTCACGTGCCTTGTCAATAACATTTCCTCGCCCCGAAAGTTCTGAGACTAAAGTCCTGCGCACATTGCCCACCAACGTGGGATCGATATGTTGATAAGAGTTTTCATTTTTCAAGACAGCAGCCACATGAATGCCGCCCTTATGAGCGAAAGCTTTTTTGCCCACAAAAGGTAAATACAGATTAGGCGACTGATTAGCTATCTCGGCTACAAAATGTGAAAGGTCGGACAATTTAGCCAAGCTTTTAGCACTTACACATTTCAAACCCATTTTGAGCTGCAAATTAGGAATAAGTGTACACAAATTGGCATTGCCAACTCGCTCGCCATATCCATTGATCGTTCCTTGAACATGTCTTGCGCCAGCTTGTACGCCCATTAACGCATTGGCGACACCGTTGCCTCCATCGTCATGGGTATGAACCCCTAATGGAGTCGCAACATGTTGTTTAACAATCCGAACAATCTCACCAACTTCCCACGGTAGCGCTCCACCATTGGTTTCACACAAGACGATCACATCAGCACCGCCATTGGCTGCAGCAAGTATCGTTTGCAATGCATAATCAGGGTTGGCTTTGTAACCATCAAAGAAATGTTCAGCATCATAAATAACTTCTTTATCGAGTTTTTTTAAGTATGCCACGCTGTCTTCGATCATGGATAAGTTTTCTTCAAGGGTAGTCTCTAAAACATCGAAAACATGCAAATCCCAACTCTTCCCTACTACCGTCACCACGTGCGTACCAGCATCAACTAAGGCTCGCAAATTGATGTCGTTCTCAGGACGGATATTTTTCTTTCGCGTAGAACCGAATGCGGCAATTTTGGCAGTTTTTAATTTTATATTACGGACCCGTTGAAAATATTCGGCGTCCTTGGGGTTAGACCCTGGCCAGCCGCCCTCAATATACTGAACGCCAAAATCATCTAGCCAACGCGTGATTTTTATCTTATCGTTGACCGAAAGCGAAATACCCTCGCTTTGTGTGCCATCACGTAAAGTAGTATCATAAATCGTTATGTCAGACATTTTTTACTCATCTCACTTTAGCAAAATCGTTTTGCTAAGAACGCCTTCTTCTTATAATGATCGTTAATTTTCAATTTATGCTCATTTCCCAGTTGTTTGTTCATACGCGATGATGTCAGATTTATGCTTTAATAAATATCCTAGCTGGTCAATCCCTTCTAATAAACATTTTTTACTAAACTCATCAATTCCAAATTCAACCTTCTGGTTACCCGATATCTTAAGGGTTTGTGTAGCTAGTTTGACTTCAAACTGCATAGATGGCTCTTCAGCGACCAATGAAAATAATTGTTGAAGAATTTCCGGCTCTACTACGATAGGGAGCAGTCCGTTTTTTAAAGCATTGTTCTGGAATATATCTGCAAAAGATGTGCTAATAATTGCACGAATACCCCATGCCTCAAGTGCCCAAGGAGCGTGTTCACGGGATGATCCGCAGCCAAAATTATCTCCCGCTAAAAGAATTTGTGCATCTTGGAACTGAGTCTGATTGAAAACAAAGTCAGTATTGATGTTGCCATTGGGCAAATAGCGCCAACCAACGAACAGTCCCTCAGCCAAGCCAGATTTATCAATTACTTTAAGGTACCGCGCCGGAATGATTTGATCTGTATCAACATCCATGTACGGTAATGGAATTAATTGCGATTTTAATGTTGTAAATGATTTCATGTGATAAACATCCTTGGGTCAGTTACTTTTCCCCGGATCGCGGAAGCTGCTGCAGTCAGTGGGCTGGCTAAAAATGTTCGTCCGCCAATACCTTGACGACCTTCAAAATTGCGATTGCTAGTGGAAACTGCATACTGCCCGGGTTCTAACTGATCTCCGTTCATCGCGATGCACATACTGCAACCGGAAAAACGCCACTCACCTCCTGCTTGACGTACAATCGCATCTATGCCTTCGGCCTCTGCCATCCGGCGGATGTTCTCAGAACCGGGGACAACTAGCAGGCGCACTCCATCAGCCACACGGCGCCCTTTCAAAACCGAAGCCGCTAAGCGCAAATCACTCATTCTAGAGTTGGTGCAACTTCCTATAAAAACCACGTCGACAGGATGATCTCGCAGCATATCGTTCGGCGACAAATCCATGTAATGCAAGGCTTTTTCTAGGGCGGATCGCTTGATCATATCATTCTCGTTTTTCGGACTGGGGATAGGCTGATCGATAGCTATACCCATCCCAGGGTTAGTACCATAAGTGATCATTGGAGTTATTTTGGATACATCAATCGAAATAGATTTATCGTAAACAGCCCCTTCATCAGATGGCAATTGACGCCAATAAGCCAAAGCAGTATCCCACGACTCACCTTTTGGAGAATATTCCCGATTGATCAAATATTCAAAAGTTGTATCATCTGGAGCGCACATGCCTGCCCGTGCGCCAGATTCAATAGCCATGTTGCACAAGGTCATGCGGCCTTCCATATTTAGCTTTTGTACACCCTCACCTGCGAATTCAAATACATGGCCTGTCCCTCCGCCAATACCTATTTCAGCTATTAACGTTAAGATCATATCCTTGGCAGTTACACCGGTTTGAAGCTCTCCATCAAATTTAACTAGATAATTCTTTGGGAGATATTGGAGCAAGCTTTGAGAAGCCAAAACATGTTCGACTTCGCTGGTGCCAATTCCGAAAGCCAAGGCGCCAAAGGCACCATGCGTCGATGTATGGCTATCACCACATACAATCGTCATCCCTGGCTGTGTGAGACCGATTTCAGGTCCGATCACATGCACAATTCCTCGCTCAGGATGCTCAAGGTTATACAGCTTGATGCCAAAATCTGCACAGTTTTTCTCGAATTGATTCAGCTGCTTGACTCCCGCATCGTCCACGAAAGAAAGTGAGAGAGCTACAGTAGGTGTAGAATGATCCATGGTTGCAATCGTACGATCAGAACGATGAACTTTTAAACCTCTCCTTCGTAAACCACTAAAGGCTTGAGGGGATGTGACTTCATGCAGCAGATGCAAATCAATATATAGAATGGAGGGCACATCAGGTTTTGTTAAAACGACATGCTCTTCCCATATTTTTTCTAAGAGTGTTTTTGGTTTAAAGCTCATTAATCCTTTTTTTTAAAATCAACAGGTTCCCACTTACCGGGCATTGTTCTCGGAACAGGAAATTTCTCAAATATTTCAGGTACCTCGGAGGGCATTGTCTTTGAATTCGTTTTAGAGGAAGTCAACTCTGTAATATCCCATTGCGCTGGCAACGTCCTAGGTTTAGGAAATTTCTCAAAGCCGCTGTCTATAATTTTCGTCTCTTCAGAATTTATTTTATTTTGATTCTTCATCTAATTCTCCAAAGGAATTACTAAAATTTGTATTCTCTAAAATAAAATTTCAAAAACTTGATTTGTGCGACGACTTTTTATGCGCATCGAAAAATGCATTTTTCAAGATTAAATGAGGCTGGATCCAATACTAATTAATATTCCTGTTCATTTCTACACAGCGATGACCGAGGATTTTATTGCCAAGTCAAAACGACCACTCGCAGCCAGTAATTTGTTCAGGGCAGCCAAATATGCCTTTGCACCAGCTACAATAATGTCAGTATCCGCACCGTAGCCACCATATGTACGCTTATGAGACCGTCCGCTTTGAGGCGAAGTGCGCTTGTGAATGCTCCCATTTTCGGCGAGCAAGCGCACAGTAACTTCACCAATCGCATCAATACCTTCAGTTACTGCATGGATATGAAATTCCTGTAATGTGTTTGGCATTTTCACAACCGCGTCAATAGCTTTGTAAACGGCATCCACCGGACCTGTGCCAATAGCAGCCTGCACGAATAATTCCTCGTCTGGTCCAAGCAATCGCACAGTCGCCGTAGGCATGCCAATCGTACCGCAAGCAACTTGTAATCCATCTAAGCGAAATATCTCATCAGCCTGATATAGCTGATCTTCCACCAAGGCTTCTAAATCGGCATCGCTTATGACTTTCTTTTTATCAGCTAGGTCCTTAAAACGCAGAAATGCATCGTGCAACTCATCTTTTTCTAAATCGTAGCCCATCTCAGATAAACGTACTCTCAAAGCGTGACGCCCAGAGTGTTTACCCAATACAAGCCGAGATTGGTTTAAGCCGATTGTCTCTGGACGAATGATTTCGTAGGTAGATTCGTGTTTGAGCATCCCATCTTGATGGATGCCTGCTTCGTGGGCAAAAGCATTAGCCCCCACTATAGCCTTATTTGCTTGAACGAACATGCCAGTATAGTTAGCTACCGTACGGCTGATACGCGTGATTTGAGTGGTGTCTATGCCGGTTTCAAAGTTAAATACTTTTCGTCTCGTGTACAAAGCCATTGCTACCTCTTCCAAAGAGGTGTTTCCCGCTCGCTCGCCAATACCGTTGATTGTCACTTCAGTTTGTCGGGCTCCGGCTTGAATTCCGGCTAAGGTATTTGCAGTAGCCAGACCAAGATCATTATGGCAATGGACGGAAACAATTACATCCTCGATTCCAGGTGTATGAGCGATAATCCCAGCAATCAATCCCCCGAATTCGGTTGGCATTGTATAGCCAACTGTATCAGGAATGTTGAGGGTAGTAGCACCAACCTTGATGACTTCACCCAGCACGCGGTAAAGGAATTCGGGATCGCTGCGTCCAGCATCTTCTGGTGAAAATTCAACATCATCACAATATGATTTCGCGTAAGCCACCATCTCGCAGGCCTGATCCACAACTTCATCGGGCGTCATGCGCAGCTTATGCTCCATATGGATGGGAGAAGTTGCCAAAAAGGTATGAATGCGAGGTCTCTTCGCGTGGCGAACTGCCTCCCAAGCGGCGTCTATATCTGATTTTGTCGTTCGCGCAAGACCGCAGATGATGGGCACATTCCCACTGGAGCCATTTCCTACTTCGATAGCGATGCGTCGGACGCCTTCCAGATCGTCAGGAGAAGCAGCTGGAAATCCTGCCTCGATGATATCCACACCCAATCGAGCCAATCCACGCGCGATCTCCAGTTTTTCGTTGGAAGTCAGCGATGCGCCGGGAGATTGCTCACCATCGCGCAGCGTAGTATCAAAAAATCGGACATAGTTGTCTTGCATCATTAATCTCCAGGCTTGATCGTAACCGAGTCAACAAATGGCATCATGGCACGTAGCGCAGCGCCAACCTTTTCGATTTGGTGATCTTGTTCACTGCGGCGAATTTCATTAAACCATTTTCGTCCAGTTTTGTTTTCGTCAATCCAGATTTTGGCATAGGTTCCATCTTGGATATCATTTAATAAATTCTTCATTGCTATTCGGGATGCCTCTGTCACTACTTTTGCGCCGCGTGGTAATCACCATGTTCGGCCGTATCGGATACCGAATATCGCATATAATTGAGACCTCCCCGATACATTAAATCAACAATTAATTTAAGCTCATGCATACATTCAAAATATGCCAATTCGGGTTGATAACCTGCATTCACCAGGGTTTCAAAACCCATTTTGACCAGTGCGCTTACGCCTCCGCAAAGTACCGCCTGCTCGCCAAAAAGATCTGTTTCGGTTTCTTCTGCAAAGGTTGTTTCTAAAACACCTGCACGAGTTGCACCTAAAGCAAAGGAGTAAGAAATTGCATTATCCTTGGCAGTACCACTAGTATCTTGGTGTACTGCCAACAACGCTGGTGTCCCCTCCCCCTCAACATACATTTCTCGTACCCGATGACCAGGCGCCTTGGGCGCAACCAAGCTGACATCGACATATTCTGGAGGTGTAATTGTTCCGTATCTGATATTAAAACCATGTCCAAACATTAATGTTTTTCCGGGGGTTAATTGCGGTGCAATTTCACTTTCATAGATGGCGGGTTGCATCGTGTCAGGCGCCAAGATCATTATCGTATCCGCCCAGGCAGCAGCATCTCTAACTGAGTTTACAATCAGCCCATCTGATTCGGCTATGTTCCGTGATTTACTTTCTTCATGCAAACCAACCTGTACTTTAACACCGCTGTCATTCAGATTTTGGCTATGCGCATGTCCTTGCGATCCGTAGCCGATAATAGCAACCTTCTTGTTGCGAATTAACTCTGGTTTTGCGTCTGAATTATAATAAATTGTAGCCATGAAAATTTTCCTTGATTTATTGATTTAATTAACAATAATTAATTTTGCTTGATCTCATCTTGCCCATTCTTACCTGGGCTATAACGTATACCCACCTTTGAACCACGCATCATGGCAACTTGACCGGTGCGTACCATTTCTAAAATACCGGCCGGACGCAATAATTCAACCAATCCTTCAATCTTCTCCTCAGTGCCAGTGATCTCGACAATTACCGAATCTGGTGCCACATCAATAATTTTGGCACGGAAAATAGCTGCCAGCCCGGAAATTTCGCTTCGTTGCTCAGGAGTTGATTTGACTTTAATTAACGCCAAATCGCGATGGACCGCAGGCTGATTGGTAACATCTTGCACATCAATTACATTCACCAATTTATATAAATTTGCTTCTACGAGCCGAGCGTCGATTCCTTGACTATCAAGCACAATAGTCATACGAGAAACATCTTCTTTCTCGGTATGACCCACGTTCAAAGATTCAATATTAAAGTTACGACGCCGAAACAGAGAGGCAACTCGATTAAGTACTCCAGGTTTATTCTCAACTAAAGCAATTATTGTGTGCTGCATTTTCATATCTCCTTATTTATCGCGGATCGGACGCCGAATCATATCGTCCAGGTCAGCACCAGAAGCCACCATGGGGTAAACAGCTTCTTCTGGCTGCACTTGGAATTCAATAACGACCGGTCCTGGTGTACTGCGAGCAAACTTAATCGCATCCAACACGCCATCAGGTTCGGTAACCCGCTTAGCAGGGATACCATGCGCGTCGGCTAGTTTAATAAAATCAGGTCCTGTTATCGGTGTCGCAGCATACCGACTATCGAAGAAAAACTCCTGCCACTGCCGCACCATTCCCAAAAAACCATTATTCATAATCGCGATCTTGATATTTGCCCCTTCCTGCACTGCAGTGGATAATTCAGCCTGAGTCATTTGAAAGCTGCCATCGCCATCAACCAACCAAACTTCTCTATCTTTATGGGCAAACCATGCGCCAATGGCAGCCGGCAAGCCGAAACCCATCGTGCCTGCACCCCCAGAAGTAATTAATCGGTATGGTTTCTCAAAATGGTAGTACTGAGCAGCCCACATCTGATGTTGTCCAACGCCTGTCGCTAAAATCGCATCACCGCTTGTCGCCTCCCATAATGATCGTATAGCATGAGCTGTGTAAAGTTTTCCATCATCAGGCCAAGACATAATACTACGCTGCTCGGTTTCATCTCTCCATAAAGCGATTTGTGCGAGCCATTCATCGTGATCATATTCATCCACCATGGGAATCAAATCTTTGAGCACGGTTTTTAGATCGCCGATCAAAGGAACATCAACATGTACATTTTTATGGACTTCGGTAGGATCTATCTCAATATGAATTTTTCGAGCACGCGGTGCATATGTACGCAAGTTTCCGGTCACCCGGTCGTCAAATCGCATCCCGAAAGCTAATAATAAATCAGCTTTTTGTATAGCCCGATTACAATAAGCTTCGCCATGCATCCCCATCATACCTAAGCTAAGGTTATGCGAAGAAGGCAGTGCACCCAGTCCTAACAGCGTCATCGCAACTGGTGTTTGTGTCTTTACTGCCATCATTTGGAGTTCATCCATAGCTCCTGACATCAAAACACCATTCCCGGCCAATATTACCGGACGCTCAGCTTGATCAATTAGTTCAACAGCTTCTTGCAAACCTTTTATTGAAGCATTGTTCGGTGGACTATAGCCTGGTAACGAAATGCTTTCTGGATATTCAAATTCAGCTTCATCAAGTTGGGCGTTTTTGCATATGTCAATCAGCACCGGACCAGGACGTCCGCTGCGAGCAATATGAAAAGCTTCCCGCACTACTTGAGCTATCTCATCTGCTCGGGTTATCAAGTAATTATGTTTTGTGATTGGTAAAGTGATACCAGTCACATCGGTTTCTTGAAACGCGTCACCGCCGATCAAATGAGCGGCAACCTGTCCAGTGATACACACAATGGGTGATGAGTCCATGTTCGCGGTGGCAATACCGGTTACCAAGTTAGTCGCTCCAGGGCCCGATGTAGCAATTGCGACGCCAACTTTCCCCGAAGCCCGAGCATAGCCGTCGGCGGCATGGGCTGCGCCCTGCTCGTGTCGAGTCAATACGTGGTGCACAGGATATTTCAACATGGCATCATGAACCGGCATAATTGCACCACCAGGATAGCCAAAGATGGTATCAACACCTTCACGCACGAGACATTCCATCATAATTTCTGCGCCAGTTAATTTCATACTCTCCTCCAAATCATCGTGGTAATTTTTTCAGCGCGAACCAAATAATAAAAATAATTCTAAAATAAAACGGCACCTTGATCAGCGCTGGTCACAAATCGAGAGTAACGTCGCAGCCAAGAACTTTCAATTTCAATCAAAAACTCAGGCAATGCATCTAGGCGGACCTGAATTTCATGATCACTCAGTTGTACATTGAGAGTACGACGATCCAAATCAATATCAATCAAGTCACCATCCTCGATCGCAGCGATCGGACCGCGAGCAGCAGCTTCGGGACTAATATGGCCAACACACGCGCCGCGTGTGCCGCCCGAAAAACGACCGTCGGTAATTAGGGCCACTTCTTCGCCTAACCCCATACCCATAATTGCCGAGGTTGGAGAGAGCATTTCTTGCATACCGGGGCCACCACGCGGACCTTCATATCGGATAACGACCACATCGCCGGACCGCACTTCGTGGTTAAGAATGCCGCGCATAGCTTCATCTTGACTTTCATAGATTCGGGCTGGACCAGTGTGTTTTCGCATCGAGGTTGATACGCCACCTGTTTTAATGACGGCTCCTTGAGGAGCTAAATTGCCAAACAGGATTGCAAGACCACCCGTCGATGAGTGGGGCTTATCGAGGGACCTAATCACTTGGTTGTCTTTTATATCGTGCCCTTTGATCGATTCTCGCAGTGATTCTCCTGAAACAGTTAAACGGTCTAGATGCAAAACACCCTCTAATTTATCTATCTCATTCAATATTGCAGGCACGCCTCCTGCACGGTGAACGTCCTCCATATGCCATTGGCCCGAGGGGCTTACTTTACACAAATGAGGAACACTATCAGCAACCAAATTTATTCGTTCAAGATCGTAATTAATGTTAGCCTCATGCGCTAAGGCTAAAGTGTGCAACACAGTATTCGTGCTGCCACCCATAGCCATATCGAGTGCGAAAGCATCGTCGATGGCCTCTGCGGTAACTATTTTTCTAGGCGTAAGATCGGTTTTAATTAATTCCATAATTTTTTTTGCAGCTCGAATTGCTATTAATTCACGTTCTTCGCTCAAAGCTAACGCTGAGCCATTAAACGGCAGCGCCAATCCTAAAACCTCCAATAAGCAGTTCATCGAATTGGCTGTGAACATACCAGAACAAGAACCACAGGTTGGGCAGCTAAATTCCTCTAATATATTTAAACGTTCAGCAGTTATGGCACCAGCCTTATACGCGCCTACACCTTCAAAAACCGAAATTAGATCCACGGTCTCCCCTTCCGGTGTTTTTCCAGCCGCCATTGGACCACCTGAAATAATGATCGTAGGTACGTCCACTCTCAAAGCCGCCATTGCCATCCCGGGGACTATTTTGTCACAATTAGTGATACAAACCATCCCATCAAATTGATGCGCTTGGATCATGGTCTCAACGCTATCTGCTATTAATTCGCGTGAAGGCAAGCTAAACTTCATCCCAGCATGGCCCATTGCGATGCCATCATCCACACCAATCGTGTTGAACTCAAAAGGTACTCCGCCAGTTGTTCTCACAGTTTCTTTTATAAGGCGCCCAAAATCTTGCAAATGAACATGGCCGGGGATGATATCGATATAAGAATTTACAATCGCTATAAACGGCTTATCAAAATCTTGCTCTCGCACACCAGTCGCTCTCAGCAATGCACGATGAGGGGCGCGTTCAAAACCTTTCTTAATGATGTCGGACCGCATAATTACCTCAAACTAATAAAAAAAAGCTACCCGGTTTGGGTAGCTTTTTATCTCTTCTGACGTTGCTCTAAGCTCTTATCCGCTTCGTGCTTTCTCAGTCTCCCAAACGAGTCGATTCTCCTTGATCCCAATAATAAGGACGAGGCTAATAAGATTAATAAGGCTAATAATGATTGAGTAAACCGACATGAGCTGCTCTATTTGGTTCGATAACGTGAAATATGTTGCTGGCTTTCTTCGAAATTCAACTTAATTCAATATTGTGCAAGATTTTATGCGAGCTATCGCTATCTGTCAAGGCTTTTTTTCAGCAATTTGTGATCAGAGATACATCTATTTGAACGACATTGCGTATTCCTTGCTTCGAGATCGAAAATGATTTATGCTTATGCTACACATACACACTCCCTTGTTCCCATACTCAAAATTAATACAAGGCTGATTGCATGGTTGAAAAACACCCACCGCTGTCTAAAGAAAACTTCGAAACGATCGCCAAACAATATCCAACACCCTTCCATATTTATGACGAAAAAGCAATTCTCGCGCAGGCGCGCGCGCTCAAACAAGCTTTCTCGTGGAGTCCTGACTTCAAGGAATATTTTGCTGTTAAAGCCACTCCCAACCCTTTCATAATTAAAATACTAGCCATCGAGGGCTTCGGTGTTGATTGCAGCTCTTTAGCTGAATTGTCCTTGGCAGAAAAAATTGGCTTGCGCAATGAAGATATTATGTTCAGTTCCAACGACACACCAGCCAAGGAATTTAAAAAAGCGGCCAGCCTCGGAGCAATCATCAATCTCGACGACATTGAACATATCGCATATTTAAAAAAACACGTCCAGTTACCCAAAATCATTAGTTTGCGACTTAATCCCGGAACGCTAAAATTAGGAAATTTGATCATTGGGCACCCCGAAGAATCCAAATTCGGAATGACGCAGAAACAGCTTTATGAAGGCTATCGCATGCTGCGCGAAATGGGGATCGATCGCTTTGGACTGCATACCATGGTCGCATCAAACGAACTTGACCCGAAGTATTTCGTTGAGACCGCGGATATGCTCTTCAGTCTTGTTGTCGCTATATCGCAAAAGATAGGCATCCGCTTCGAATTCATTAATATGGGTGGCGGGATAGGCATCCCGTATAGACCGGAGCAGCAGCACATTGATTTAGAAGCACTTAGTTCGCAGATCCATCGATGTTATCAAAAAAGAATTGAAGCCAATAATTTGTCACCAATTAGTATATTCATGGAATGCGGCAGATTGATTACGGGTCCATATGGTTACTTGATCACACGTGTTCGGCATAT
>PVMS01016246.1_pt1 | contig 13945 bp, 13 predicted proteins | sample 1853461 | NCBI WGS metagenome assembly PVMS01 (sample SAMN08582032, study PRJNA380276) | Marine sediment metagenome, whole genome shotgun sequencing project. | isolation source: ocean sediment barecode stripped | collected 2017 | reverse complement strand
GGACTCATGCCCCTGGAAATGCCGTTCGCGCGCTTCCAAAGACGTGAATTCGTAAAGAATCGAATGTTTCGCCCAGCCGGCAAGCGACACCAATTTCCGGGTCGCCACACAGCCGGGCATGCGGGACATGGCGGGTAACCGGTACTGGGCGTACCAGGCCGCCAAGTCGAACTCGTCGGCGACGGTCTTGGTCCGGAAGCTTCCCATCTGGATCGCCGGCGCCGGCGCCGAATCATTTGACCGGGAGCCGGACTCGGGTCCGGTGACCCGCGCCTCTTCGGTGAAGAAACAAGTCCGTGATTCCTGACGCAGCGCCAGCATGTCGCGGGCCTCCGGCGATAATTCGAGCTCGAGATCGATGACCTTCGGTTCGAAAAATACATGCGGAGAGGTGGCGCCGACGAGGGCCAGAAACTGGGTTCCCGCGCCGAGTTCCGGGTCGTCCGGGCGGGCCAGGCGGTCGTGAATTTTATCCATCCGCGCACCACCGCCGACAATCCGGTAGTGGGCCGCCCAGGCAAATCCCGAACGGGACAACAAACTCGGAAGATGTTTGCCGTGGAACCAGCCCAGGTATTTTTCCCGCATAGATTCGTCATTCGAAAGGTCGTACCACACGGCCCAGATCCCTTGAGTCATATCGCCGCTTCCTAACCGGCCGCCACGAAGACTTGGCGCATGCGTTTGCTGCGCCGCCACAGCAAATAACAAACGAACGGCGTGGCGACGAGGATCGCAACGGCAATCGGACGATCGAACAAGATATACCCGAAAAGATCGCCCTGAGACATGGTCACGGTCTGGCCGAAGGAATACTCCAGTATCGGACCGAGGATAAAACCCATCACCAGAGGCGTAACGTCGTAACTCAATTTCTTGGCGATATATCCAAAGACGCCGAAGGTGACGAGGATGTAGAGGTCCATGGGATCGGAGCGGAAGATATAGGATCCGGCGAAGGCGAACACGACCGTCAACGGCAGCAACAGCGCCTTTCTGATGGTGACGACGCGGGCAAACACGGGAATCAGGAAATATCCTATGAACAGAAACAGGACGTTGGCCAACAGCATCGCAATCAGAATCGCGAAGACCAAGGACCCTTGTTCGTTGAAGAGCTGCGGGCCCGGGCGCAGGCCCTGGGCCACGAAAGCGCCCAGGAGTATCGCGGTCACATTGTCGCCGGGTATGCCCAGGGTGAGCAGAGGCACCAGGGTCGGGCCGTTGACCGCATTGTTGGCGGCTTCGGCGGCCGCGACACCTTCCAATTCACCGGTACCGAATTTTTCCGGGGTCTTGGATGCGCTTTTCGCCGCCGCGTAGCCCATGAACGCGGCGACCACCTGGCCAACTCCCGGGATCATGCCGATTACCGTGCCGATGACCGTGGAGCGGCAAATGGTGCGGAAACAGCCGCGGAATTCTTCGAAAGTCAGCCGTCCGCCGGCCTTGACATCGATGCTGCCCTTGATCGCGGTGGCGGCCTTGTTTTCGATGGCGATCAGAATTTCGGGCAGCGCGAATAATCCGATCAACAGGGGCAGGAGCGGTATTCCGGACCTCAATTCGAAGATATCGAATGTGAACCGGGAAAGCGCACCGATGGGATCCTGGCCGATCATCGACAGCAGGAGGCCCAGCAGCATCATGACCAAGCCCTTCACCAGGTAACCGCCGCCGGTGACGGCAATAATTATCAGGCTAAGGATCATGACCACCGCCAATTCGGGGGGGCCGATCCGCATCGCGATCAAGGCGATCGGACCGATGCACAGGATGGTCACGATATCGCTGGATAGATCGCCGAACACCGAGGAGAACAGCGCGATTTCCAGCGCCTTGCGCGACTTCTTTTTTCGGGTTAGCGCCGGCCCATCGAAGGTGGTCGCCACGGCGGCGCCGGTGCCGGGCATGGACACTAAAATCGCGGGGATGCTGCCGCCATAGATGCCGCCCTTGTAAACCCCGATCAAAAACGGAATGCCGACGAGGGGTTCCAAGAAAAACGACAGCGGCAACAACACCGCCATCGCCATTACGGTCGTAAAACCCGGCAGCGCACCCACGAACATCCCCATGACAAGGCCCGCGGCCACCATCGCGAAGGTGTCGAGGCGCATCGCCATTTCCAAGCCCTGGAGGAAGTTGTCGATCAACACGGCTCGATCACAGCTCCGGAATCTCGGGCAGAAAGACCTTCAGCCCCCGAGTGAAGACGAAATACATGAGCGTGGGAACGCCGAGACTGATCGCCAGCATGAGGGCGATGTTTCTGAGGCCATAAAAGACCGACAATCCGCCGATCAGGAGCGCGCTCGAAGGAATGAACCCTATCGGCTCCATCAACGAGGCATAGGCGGCGAAGGCCGCAACGGACACCGAAACGTTGACCACGGCCTCGCGGTCGAGCTTGGCCAGTCCATTTTCGTCGGTCATAGACAGGCTGATGAAAACGTAAACGCCTCCCAGAATCAGAAATCCAACGGCCACGATACTGGGGAACAATTTCGGGTCGAGGGCATTCAGGGATTGGCCGAAAATGACCAGCGGGGTTTCGATTTGAGTTGGAATGGCAAGAAACAGTAGCACCGCCAGCACGACGAACCCGATGGCGATCGCGGTGTTGAAATTGAATCTCTTCGCGCCCGCCGCGGCGCGTTCAGGGTCCCGGGGACCACTCTCCAACGCTCTCTTCCTCCCTGGCCCGGTGATTAATTTTGGGCCGCTTGCAGCACCGGATTTCGGCCCGGAGCGGCTGAGTCCTTGTTTTCACCGGTCAATCTCATGTTAAAACATTCTACTATGAACAAAAATTCCCTTTTCACCTATCTGTATGCGGTTGGAGAATACCAAAGGGGACGGTTCAGTTCGACCCCTTGCGGACAAGGAGGCGAAGCATGAAGCTCAGACAGCTGGAGGCCATGCGGGCGGTTCTGGCCCGCGGGACGACGACCCACGCCGCCGAACTCATGGGCCTGACGCAATCCGCCGTCAGCCGGTTGGTGACACAACTTGAACGGGAACTTGGTTTTAATTTATTCGATCGCCGCCATGGCCGCCTGCTGATCACGCCGGAAGGCCAACAGTTTTTTACGGTGGCGGAAAAGGTTCTGGCCGGCATCGACCAAATCTCGGCGACCGCGCGCGACATTCAAACATTGGGTGCCGGCACGCTGCGAATCATCGCCATGCCGGCATTGGGATACGGCCTGCTGCCGGAAACCGTTGCGGTGATCAAGGCCCGGCACAAACAAGTGAAAATCTCGATCGACGTGGGCGTGCGCCAAGACATCGAAAAGGGCATCGCCGCCGCCCAGTACGATTTCGGCCTGGCGACCCTGCCGATCGAGCATGAATCCATCGATATCGAGCCCCTATGCGGGGTCGACGCGGTTTGCGTGACACCGCCCGATCACCCCTTGGCGAAGAAGAAAATCATCCACGCCCAAGATCTCGAGGCAGAGCAGTTTATATCCGTGGAACCGGGCGCGCTGTTCCGTTACCGCACCGATGAACTGTTCGGGCGCCTCGGCATCCGCCGGAATATCGGAATCGAGGCGCAGTCCACGATCATGGTCTGTAACATGGTGGCGACGGGGATCGGGGTCTCCATCGTGCACCCGTTCATTGCCGAGACCTTCGGTGACCGCATTGTCGCCAGACAGTTCGAGCCGGCGATCCGGTTCGAATACGGGCTGTTGTTTCCGACTGGCGTGACCAGCTCGCAGATCACCCGTGAATTCGTCGAGGCGCTTCGAGCCTCGGTGGCAAGCATCGATGTTGGATCGGCATCCGTCACCTATTCCGGGCTCGGCTAACGGATATGGAGACGACGCTCGAGATCGCGCTACCGGTATTCGGACTTGTGATTTGCGGCTACCTGGTTGGGCGCAGCCGAATTATGGATGAGGCGGGAATCGACGGCCTCGCCAACTTTGTTTTTTACGTAGCGATCCCGGTTCTTCTGTTTCGCACGGTCATGCGGAGCGCGGTGCCCGAAGCCGGCGATCTGGCCATTCTGGTCGCCTATTTCGGCGGCTGCTTCATCACCTTCATGCTGGCCTACGCGGTCGGGCGCTCGATGTTCCGCTTGCCGGCCGACGAATTGGCCATCTTCGGCATGGGGTCGATGTACGGGAACACGGTCATGCTGGGGATACCCATGGTCCATGCCGTGTTCGGCGACGCGGGACTGGTGCCCATCCTGCTGATCGTCGGATTTCACAATCCGTTTCTGATCACCTGCACGGCCATATTCGTCGAAATCGGACGTGGAAAAAAAGGCGGCTTGCGGAACGTCGTCCGATCGTCGGCCGCCACTCTGGTCCGAAACCCGGTGGTCGTTGCCATCATCATCGCACTGGCCTGGCGGCAAATCGATATTCCGTTCTGGACGCCGGTTGACCGTTTCGCCGAGCTCCTGGGAACCGCGGCCGCACCGACGGCGCTTTTTGCCCTCGGGGCGTCGCTGGCAAAATACCGGCTCGCCGGGAAGCTCGAAGAAAGCATGGCGATCGTCGTTTTGAAGCTGTTCGTGCTCCCGGCCGTGGTTTGGATCTTGGCGACCATGGTGATCCAGATCGATCCTCTCTGGGCCGCGGTCGCGACCCTGGCGGCGGCGATGCCCACGGGCGCGAATGTGTTTATCTATTCCCGGGGATACGGACTCTACGTGGCCCGGGCCACCTCCGCGACATTGATTTCCACCGGATTTTCGATCGCCACCGTCGCTGTCTTGCTGGCTTGGCTGGCGCCTCGTTAGGGTCCTGTCTTGTTTCGCAAGTGCGCGTATTTACGCCAAATGCCGGAACAGCGCGTCCCCGAAACGGGCGCGCTGAGCCTCGATCAGGGGTTGCACGGCGTCCACGAAGCGTTGCCGCTCGGCGTTCCCGAGCTCGACGATTTCCACATCGGTCTTGTTGAGCTGCTTGAGAATTTCGTCGTCTTCGGCGCCGGCAAGCCGGCGCTGTTCAGCGGTCGCCGCCGCCGCGGAGTCCAGCACCGCGGTTCGTACCAATTCCGGCCATCGTTCCAGGGATTCGGCGTTGCACAGCAGGGCGGCGGCGCCGAAGAAATGGCCGGACAGGGTGATGTAGCGGTGCTTGAGATGAATATCGAAATTAAGAATGTTGGTCAGGGGATTCTCCTGGGCGACCACGGTCCCATCCTCGATTCCCGCTAACAGGTCCTTTACGTCGAGCCCGACCGGATCGAATCCGAGGACGCGAAATACCTCTTGATGGGCGTCGCTGAACAGCGTGCGGATGCGCAGCCCCCGGCAATCCTCCGGTTGGCGGATGGGACGCACGCTGTTGGAAAAGTGGCGAAACCCGTTGTCCCAAAACCCCAGCAACCGATACCCGGTCGCGGCCTCGAGGCGGTCGGCCAGATAACCTCCCAACGGCCCGTCGAGAATACCGTAGACCTCCGCCCGGTCGCTAAAAGTGAATGGCAGGTCGAGAAGCGCCATTTCGGGCACGCGCTCGGCCAAGTAACTGGCGGAGAAATAACAGAGGTCCAGCTCGCCGGTTTCGACCATGGCAAGCAGGTCCCGTGCCGGGCGCCCCCGATCGATCACGTTGCCCGTCAATTCGAACTGGACGGCCGCGCCGAGGCTGCGGCTCAGGTGCTCGCCGAACGCTTGGGCGCCCCGGGTATGGACCGAAGCGGGGGGCTGGTATCCGCCGAAACGAATGATGGTGGGATTTGGGGTCATCCGCCGCTCAGGCAACGGCCCCCAATGTCGCCGGGTCGCCGTTCAGCGGCAGAGCGACCGGGTCGCCGCGCGCCGCCGAAAGGTCGGCGGCGATGTAAACCGCCATCACCTGACGCGCCTGCTCCGGGGTCACTAGAACCGGTTGATCCAGAGCTACGGCGGTGACGAAATGATTGGTCTCCGCCTCCATGGGTCCGGCATAGACGTGGCCGACTTTTTCGCCCGGCATTGACGACATGGGAAAGTCGATACCGCCGTCCATGCGCGAGCGGATCACGTCCTTGTGGGTGTCGTCGATCAGGAGCGCCCCCTTGGAACCGACGATTTCGATCCAGGTCGACGAAAAATTCGGGTATGCCGGCGGAAAGATCCAGCCGGCGCCGATGGTGAAAACGGTGCCGTTATCCATGGTGACCATGATCCACTGGCAATCCTCGACGCCGTGAGTGGCATGCATGACCTTGCTGACGGTTTGCGAATAGACCTTGACCGGTTTCGCCGGCGCCAGGCACCAGAGCACGAAATCGATATCGTGCGTCGCCTCCATCGCCGCCGGCGAAAGCTTGATTCGTCCGCCGATCTTGGAGCCCAGGTTGCGCGTGATGTGACGGCTGACCAACGCGGTCACCGGTTCCCCCAATGTGCCGTCCTCGAAACACTTTTTCACGTAAGCGTATTTTGGGTTGAAGCGCTGGGAGTATCCGATGGTGAACTTGAGGTTCCTGTCCTTCGCCAGCGCCACCAGCTCGTCGGCCTCGCCCAGCGTCAATGCCAGGGGTTTTTCCAAAAACACGTGTTTGCCCGCGAGCAGGCTTTCCTTGGTCAAGGGGTAGTGGGTGGTCTCCGGGGTCGTGGAGACGATGATCGCATCGATGTCGTCGCGCGCCAGTAGCTCGCGGTAATCCGCGGTGGCGGTGGCGGCGCCGACTTGCGCCCGCACTTCGGCCAGCCGCTCGGGATTGGTTTCCGCGATGTGCAGGTCATTGACTAGCGGATTGGCGGCGCAGGTTACGGCGCGGATGCCGCCGCACCAGCCAGTGCCGACAATGCCCATGTTGATCCGGTCCATATTCCCATTCCAGGCGGTGATCCAAGGGTATGACGATGTGTCGCAGGTTTCGGTCTCAGCGCAACCAATCTTGGGATCGGTTTCATTCCCGGCAGGCTACACGCGGGCCAATATGATGAAAAATTCCAAATCCTCCTGCTTCAATGCCGATAAATCATAAAAGGCGCGGCGCGCTCTCGGTCCGAGCGCCTTTGACGGGTTCCATGGATTTGGCTAGATTTTCAAATATTGGAATCAATCCAGTAATTTTTTGGGGCCTTTTCACGATGCCATTCGCCGAAAGCCAACGCCTGACCACCGGGGGCGCCAAGTCCATGCTGGCGGCGGCCATCGCCAAAGCCGAGGAATTCGGTATCGCCGTCACCGTCGCCATCGTCGATGCCGGCGGCCATATGCTGGTGCTGGAACGCATGGACGGGGGCCGGTTTCACACCGTGCATTCGTCGACCACAAAGGCGGTGACCTCGGCCTCCAACAAACGCCCGACCACGACCAAGGGCGCGCAAGGTCAGGATCTGGACACCCTGCACGCCATCGGACTGTCGCTGGCCGCCGGCCCGACGCGCTGGACCGCGATGGAGGGCGGGTTCCCGATCATCGTCGACGGCCAGTGCCTGGGCGGCATCGGGGTCAGCGGCGGCGATTGGAAACAGGACGAAGATATCGCCAAGGCGGCGATTTCGGCGGTCGGCGCAACACAGCAATAAAATTGGGTTCGGTTAAAAAAATGGGGAGAAGCATCATGAAGTATCTACATCAAGCCTTGGCCGGGGTCCTGGCGCTCGGCGTTGTTACGACGGCGGTTCCGGCGTTCGCGTTTCCCGACGGGCCCATTGAGTTCGTCATTCCCTTCGGCGCCGGTGGCGGCGCGGATATCGAAGGCCGGCTGCTGGCCAAGGAAATGTCCAAAGTGCTGGGCGTGCCCCTGACGCCGATAAACAAACCCGGCGGCGGCGGGGCCATCACCTACACCTACCTTACCAACGCCAAACCGGACGGCCACACGATCGCGTGGAACTCCACCTCGGTCCTGACCACCACGAACCTCGGCAACACGGAATTCGGCTATGATGCCATGGACTACATCGGCCGCGTCGAATTCCAACCGCAGCCGTTCGCGGTCAAGGGCGATTCCAAATGGAACAGCTTCGCCGACTTCGTGACCGACTGCAAAGCCGCGCCCGGCACTTTGAAAGTTGCCAACTCCGGCACCGGCAGTTCGACCCATGCCGCCGCGATCATGCTGATGAACGCGGCCGGTTGCGATGTCATTCACCTGCCCAAGGGCATCAAGGGTCGAAACAAATCGGTTCTGAACGGCGAGTCTGACGCCATGATCGCACCCCTGACCGGCGCGGTGAATCTGACCAAGGCCGGTAAACTAAAGCTCCTGACCATGCCGACGGCCGAGCGCAATCCCCTGTTCCCAGACGTGCCGACGGCCAAGGAACTGGGTTTTGACGCTGAACTGGACCTATTCCGCGGTCTGTCCGTGCCCAAAGGTACGCCCGACACGGTCAAGGAAAAGTTGGCCGACGCCATGGCCCAGGCGGCCCGGTCGGAGGCATTCATGGGTCTTGCGAAAAAGAAGGGATTTACCGTCGCGCCCATGGGCGAAAAAGCATTCGCGGCCTTCCTGGCCGAGGAGGACGCCAAGGTGAAAGCGATCTTCAAGAGCGCGGGGCTCTATAAGTCGAAATGATCGTCGCCGGATTGGCCCGCCAACGCTCATCGCGGGCCGTCTTTTTTGACCGGCGATCGCGGAATCGGTATCCCCGCGACGGCGGGAATCCCGACCCGGGAATCTTCGGGATACGGCTGGGTTACGGACGAAGCCAGGTTGCCACGGCATAGCTCCCTGGTTTCGGCCCCTGCTGCCGCGGGGGCGCGGAAAGGATTTTAACCGGGCAGGGTGGCGCGACGCTCGATGCGACGAAAAAACATCATCGCCGCGGTGGTTCTGATCGCCTGCGCCATCTTGTATGGCGTGCTGACGGCCAATCTTCCAACTCGGACCCTGCCCCATACGCCGGACCCGTCGTTCTTCCCCTGGATCAACACGGTGATCATTCTGGTGTTGTCGGTCTGGCTGCTGGTGCAGGCATTGCGGCGGCCGGCGCCGGCGCCGGCGCCGACACCAACTGGAACCGGTCGAAATCGCCGCGCCGTCTGGGCCCTGGCCGCCTTTGTCGGCTATCTGGCCGTCATGCCGGGTCTTGGGTTCATCCTGGCAACCGCGCCGTTTTTCGCCGTCATGATGGTGTTGTTCGGGGAACGCCGGCCGATGTGGGTCGGTGGCGGCGCGGTTGGCACCACGGTTCTGCTCTATGCCCTGTTCCGATACGGGTTCGGCGTGATCCTGCCCCGGGGCCTGCTGGCGGGAATCGTGGCGTGAACCCGGACGCCTTGATCGGGCTGGCCCAGGCCAGCGGTTTCCTGGTGTTGGCGTCCACCGGCATCGGCGTCTTCGTTGGGCTGTTGGTCGGCATGATTCCCGGCTTGACCATTAGTACCGGCATCATCGTCGTGCTGCCGGCCACCTTCGTTCTGCCGGCCGACATTTCCATCGCGCTTCTGCTGGGGCTATATGTGGGCGGCATGACGGGAGGCAGTTTTTCCGCCGTTCTGTTGAACATTCCGGGCACGCCGTCGGCGTCGGCCACGGCGCTCGACGGCTTTCCCATGGCGGCCCGGGGTGAGGCCGGCCGGGCGCTGGGCATCGCCATCACCGCCAGCTTCATCGGCGGTCTGTTTAGCTTCCTTTGTTTGTTTTTCATCGCACCGCTGTTGGCCGACGTGGCCCTGGAATTTCGAACCGAGGACATGTTCAGCCTGGTGTTTTTCGGCCTGACCATCATCTGCAGCTTCGCCGCCGGTTCGCTGATCAAGGGGCTGCTATCCGCCGCCCTTGGCCTTGCGCTGGTCACCATCGGCCAGGACCCGGTCATGGGCACGCAGCGGTTCACCTTCGGCCAAGCCAACCTAATGGCGGGGGTGCATTTCCTGACCGCCATGATCGGGCTGTTCGCAATTCCGCAATTGGTCGACAACTTGATGAGCAACCAGACCGGTCGGCAGGCCCAGGCCAAACTCACCTCCGTGTTGCCGCGCCTTTCCGATTTGAAAGCGATTCGGATGCCGGTGTTTATCGGATCGATAACCGGCGCGTTCTTGGGCATGCTGCCCGGTGCCGGCGGCCCCATCGCCGCCTTCATAAGTTACGATGGCAGCCGCAAGGTGTCCAAGAATCCGGAGCGCTTCGGACAGGGCTGCGCCGAGGGCGTTGCCGCGCCGGAATCCGCCAACAACGCGGTCACCGGCGGCGCGCTGATCCCGATGATGACGCTCGGCATCCCAGGCGACCCGGTGACGGCGATCCTGATCGGCGCCCTGATGATTCACGGACTGGCGCCGGGGCCGCTGTTGTTCATGGAGCGTGGCGACTTTGCCTATGGCATCATTTTTTCTTTTTTCTGGGCCAATATTTTCAATTTCATCATCGCGATCCTAGGGTTGCGCTTGCTGGTCAAGCTGTTGGCGACACCGCGCGCCTTGTTGATGCCGATGATCGCCGTGTTATGCGTGATCGGCAGCTACGCGCTCCGCAACAATTTCTTCGATGTCTATGTGATGCTGTTCTTCGGTTTTGTCGGACTCGCCATGCGCTGGCTGGATATGCCGGTGGTGCCGATGTTGCTGGCCCTGGTCCTAGGCGGCCAGTTGGAGGAACATCTGCGGGTAGCCTTGATCGCGTCCAAGGGCGATGTATCGATCTTTTTCGCATCGCCCATCAGTCTCACCTTCCTGTGCCTGTCGGTTCTGTCCATCGTTTGGTCCCTGAAATCCAATCGCAACAAGATAGCATCGCCCGCCAAGGAGTCGAATCCATGAGCCAATCCCCATTCAGGGTCGCATCCATCGGCATCGGGTGGTGGTCGGACGTCCTGGCCGATGCGGCGGCGCGCACCCGCGGCCGGGTCCAGGTGGTATCCTGCTTTACCCGCTCGGAAGACAAGCGCGGAGCTTTTTCTGAAAAATTCGATTGCCGCGCCGCCACCGATCTGGACGAGGTTCTGACCGATCCGGAGGTCGCGGGCGTCATCAATACCACGCCCAACCACGTGCACCTGGAAACTACCCGCGCCGCCGCCCAGGCCGGCAAGCATGTGTTTCTGGACAAACCCGTGGCCAACACCATCGGAGAGGCGCGGGCGATTACCAAGGTTTGCAAGGACGCCGGCGTCGTTTTGGCGGTCGGCTATCAACGCCGCCGGGAAGGCCACTTCCGCTGGATCAAGGAACGCATCGGCGCCGGAGAATTCGGGACGCTCGTACAGGCGGAAGCGAATATCAGCCGCGATCGCGAAGGCAAGTTCGAACCGGGTCATTGGCGTTATACGGCGGAGGGCATGCCGGGCGGCGTGATGCTGCAAATCGGCCTGCACTATGTAGACGTTCTGATGATGCTGCTGGGGCCGGTCAGATCCGTGTCCGGCATGGCATCGCAATTGGTGCTGCCGGGGGACAATCCCGATGTGGGAACGCTGATGATGACCCATGAAAACGGTGCGGTGTCGTCGCTCTCCACCAGCTATGCCTCCGCGTCCGAGTATTATTTGATGAACGTCTACGGCAAGCGCATGAGCGCCTACTACAATCTGTTCGAAGGCCTTCGTTGTTTGAAACAAGGCGACTCCGGACAGACCGCCATCGCCGTCGAAAAGGTCGATACCTTGGCCGAGCAACTCATCGAGTGGGCCGAGGCGGCGCAAGGAAACGGCGCGCCGGAGGTCGGCGGAGAGAGCGCGATGGAATCGCTGGCCGTGGTCAAGGCGGGGATCCAATCGGTCCGCGAGAACCGGCATGTGGATGTCGCTGAAATTCTAGCGTCGGACGACTAAGGGCCGGCCGTTTGTTTCGTTTCGAAAAAGAATAGGTGGCCATTGAAATGTCGATCGCGACGGCGCGCGCCGGGGTCGCGAAACTGCGGCAAATGCTGACCTCTAGCCGCCGGACGGTGGTATTTACCGGGGCGGGGATCAGCACCGAGTCAGGCATTCCGGATTTCCGAAGCCCCGGCGGCATCTGGTCGAAATACCGCCCGATTGACTTCCAGGATTTTATGACCTCGGAAGCGGCCCGGCGCGAGTCTTGGCGGCGCAAGTTCGCCACCCACGAAACGGTGGCGGGGGCTGAGCCGAACCACGGCCACCTCGCGATTGCCGAGCTTGTCAGGCGGGGCACGGTCTCCGCCGTGATCACTCAGAACATTGACGGACTGCACCAGGCCTCGGGCGTGCGGAAGGACCGCGTGATCGAACTCCACGGCAACACGACCTACGCCCATTGCCTGAATTGCCGCCGGGAATACGATCTCGACCCGATTCGGAAGGCGTTCCTGGCGAACCAGACCCTGCCGGTTTGTGGGGCCTGCGGCGGGTTGATCAAAACCGCTACTGTCTCCTTCGGACAGGCAATGCCCGAAGCCGAAATGCGGCGATCCAAGGAGGAGGCCCTGGCTTGCGACCTGTTCCTGGCGATTGGATCGTCACTGGTCGTCTATCCGGCGGCGGGATTCCCGGCGCTCGCGAAGGACAGCGGGGCCACCCTGGTGATCGTCAATCGGGAGCCGACCGGGCTCGACGATTTGGCCGACCTGGTCATCAACGCCGAGATCGGGCCGGCACTGGGTGCCGCCACGGACACATCCCGCTGAGGTGGCCCCGCAAGGCTACCTACCCGAGCCCCCGGATCCGCCAACAGGCCAGGGATCCGCTCGGGTCACGAGGGCGTATAGCCCAGATTCGGAGCCAGCCAGCGCTCGGCCTCGTCGAGCCGCCATCCCTTGCGCTCGGCGTAGTCTGTCATCTGGTCGCGTTGAAACTTGCCGACGCCGAAATATCGTGAATCCGGATGGGCGAAATAGAGATCGGTAACGGCGGCCGTCGGGGTCACCGCGAAACTTTCGGTCAGCGCCATGCCGGTCGTCGGCCCGACATCGAGCAAATCGAATAAAACGCCTTTTTCCGTATGGTCGGGGCACGCCGGATAGCCCGGAGCAGGGCGAATACCACGATAGGCCTCGGCGATTAGCGCCTGGTAGCTGAGCGACTCACCCGGGTCGTAGGCCCAGAACTCTTTACGCAGCCGTTCGTGCATGCGCTCGGCGAAGGCCTCCGCCAGCCGGTCGGCCAGGGCCTTGAGCAGGATATCGGAATAATCGTCGTGCTCGGCGGCGAATTGGGCCAAACGCTGCTCGATGCCAAAGCCCGTGGTCACCGCGAATCCACCGATATAGTCCTGGACGCCTGCGGAGCGCGGCGCCACGTAGTCGGCCAGGCAAAGATTGTTCCGGCCCCTGGACTTCACCATCTGCTGGCGCAGGAAATGGAAGGTGGCGGCCACATCCCGGCGGCAGTCGTCGGTATAAACCTCGATATCGTCTCCCACCGAATTGGCGGGGAACAGGCCGATGACGGCGCGCGCCGTCAGCCACCGTTCGTCGACGATACGCCGCAGCATGGTTTGGGCGTCGTCGAACAGATTGCGGGCCACCAAGCCGGCCGCGGGATCGTCGAGAATCGCCGGATAGGTTCCTTTCAGTTCCCAGGTGCGGAAGAAGGGAGTCCAATCGATGCACGTCACCAGTTCGGCCAGATCATAGTCGTCGAATACTTTGGTCCCAAGAAGCTTCGGCCGTGGCGGCGCATATTTCCGCCAGTCGCAGTCGAATCCGGCGGCCCGGGCCGCATCGAGAGTCAGCGAAGCGCGCTCCGATTTATGCGTTTCATATTGGGTACGGACGGAATCTTGTTCGCCGGCCTGGGCCTCGATGAAGGCGCCACGTGCCTCCTCGCTCAGCAAGGTGTTGACCACGCCGACGGCGCGCGACGCATCGTTGACGCGGAGCGTCGGTCCGTCGTAATTGGGCGCGATCTTCACCGCCGTGTGAACGAGCGAGGTGGTGGCGCCACCAATCAATAGCGGAAGGTTCATTTTCCGCCGGGTCACTTGGCCTGCCTTAAAGATCGGAAGAGCGTCGTGTAGGGCAAGTGCGTCGAACTCGCGCTCCGCGGTAACGTTGCGTCAAGAACCGTCGGCGTGGTCAACACCTTGCTGAGCGAGGAGGCACGTGGCGCCTTCATCGAGGCCCGGGCCGG
>PVMS01135145.1_pt1 | contig 13948 bp, 14 predicted proteins | sample 1853461 | NCBI WGS metagenome assembly PVMS01 (sample SAMN08582032, study PRJNA380276) | Marine sediment metagenome, whole genome shotgun sequencing project. | isolation source: ocean sediment barecode stripped | collected 2017 | reverse complement strand
CGTTCATATGATAACCAGGAGTTACAGGACGAGCTGGATGCCGAGCGCATTTATACACTGCTTGAGAATGATATTACCGAGAAGTTTTACCATCGCAATAAGCAAGAGATACCAGAGGACTGGGTTGGTATGATCCGAAACAATATTGCTCACGTAGCCCCGGAATTTACCATGAACCGGATGATCAGGGACTATATTGACCGTTTTTACATGAAGCTTTACGACAGGACCCTGGAACTCAGAAAAGAGGATTTCAGGATTCCCAAGGAGCTGGCACACTGGAAACACAAGATTCTCACTCACTGGAAGGACATTAAGGTTCTTGAATACGATATACCCGATGTGACCAGGGAAGAGTTTGTGGTTGGAAATACCTATACAGGAAAGGTCGTGCTGGATCTGGGTAGCCTTTCGGCCGATGAGATTGGGATTGAAATGGTGGTCCGCAAAAGTGTTAGCGGAGATGATAGCCTGGTATTCAGAGGAACGGAGATGTTTAAATGTACCAATATAGATGGTTCTGTTGCCGAATACACCTATTTTCAAAAGGTGGTTGAGACCGGTTTATTCGATATTGGATTACGGATATACCCCAGAAACGAGATGGTACCCCACAGGATGGATTTCCCGCTGGTACGCTGGATATAAACCAGGGTTCCCCGGGAATGTTCACACTATCTGACCCGGGGAATATCTTTCCGCTCTAAGATGATGGCACTCCTTGATGGCAGGTATAACTTAAGGTTGTGTTTCAGGCCGAATGAGCGCTCCTGGACGGAACGGTGAACCACCGCAATGTCAAATCTGTTAAAACCTCCGAATTCTGGCTGGTCGGAGGAAAGGAGGGTGCTGTATTTGCCCGCATCTACTGCGAGGCCATAGTTGGTGTAGGAATTTTCAGGGTGGAAATTGAATACAAAGAGCAATCCCTTTCTTTCAAAAGCAATGATCAGGTCAGCCTGGTCGGTCTTCACATGATTGCAAGGAGCGTTGTAGATTCCATACCGGCCAATCAAATGAACCATCGCTGCATCAAAATCTGAAAGAAGGTGGTAGCGGAGCTCTTTGTTTTTAATCAGGCTCCATTGACGGCGTGCATATTGGTAGGACCAGTTGTTGCCCTCCCTGGGGAAGTCGATCCATTCGGGATGACCAAATTCATTACCCATAAAAGTCAGGTACCCGTTCCCGGCAGTGGCTGCAGTGATCAGCCGGATCATTTTATGCAGTGCCATTCCACGTTCCACCACAAGATTTTGAGATCCTTTTTGCATATGCCAGTACATCTCCTGGTCAATCAGTCTGAAAATCAATGTTTTATCACCGACAAGTGCCTGATCATGAGATTCGGCATAACCTACTGTTTTTTCATCTGCTCTTTTGGAGGTGAGTTCTTGAAAGATCTCCGACATATTCCACCGCTCATCGGGTAACTCTTTAATGGTTTTAATCCAGTAGTCGGGGGTACCCATGGCCAGGCGGTAATTGAAGCCAACCCCCCCGTGCTCCAAAGGAGCAGCAAGGCCAGGATATCCGCTCATATCCTCAGCAATGGATAGGGCACCAGGTCTGATCTCCTGCATCATTTTGTTAGCCAGCGACAGATAAGTAATGGCATCCTCATCCTGCCCGCCATCGAAATATAGATCGTAGCTGGTAAAATCTTTTTCAAGTCCGTGATCATAATAAAGCATACTGGTGACTCCGTCAAACCGGAAGCCATCAAACCGGTATTCAGTAAGCCAGTAGTTTACATTGGAAAGCAGGAAATGGGAAACCTCATTTTTCCCATAATCAAAACAGAGAGAATCCCAGGCCACGTGTTCTCTTCGTTGGTCCCCGTGGAAATACTGTGCAGGATTCCCATCAAACTTTCCCAATCCTTCCAATTCGTTTTTCACCGCATGCGAATGGACGATATCCATGATAACTGCCAATCCATGACCATGCGCTTCATCAACAAGGTTCTTTAACTCCTCAGGGGTTCCAAACCTGGAGCTTGAGGCAAAGAAATTTGACACATGATATCCAAAGGAGCCATAATAGGGATGTTCCTGAATGGCCATAAGTTGAATGGTGTTATACCCTTCTTTAACAATATGAGGCAATACATTATCCTTAAATTCGGAATAACTACCCACCCTGTGCTCTTCCGTACCCATACCGATATGGGCCTCATAGATCAGGGGTTGCAGATCAGTAAGGTCAGGCAGGGGATGCTTCCAGGTATATGGAACTTCAGGAATCCAGACTATGGCATCAAAACCTTTGGTTTCAGGATCCTGAACCACCCGGTTGCACCAGGCCGGAATCCGTTCTCCCTGGCCACCGTCCCATCGCACAAGCAATTTGTACCGGTCTCCATGAGAGAAAGAACTTTCGGGAAGCCGGACTTCCCAGTTTCCGTTATCCATTTTTTCGAACCTGAACCTTTCATGTACCTCCCAGTTATTAAAAGTGCCAATCAGGAATATTTCTGAGGCATTTGGGGCCCATTCACGAATGACCCAATCCTGCCCGATGCGGTGTAATCCGAAATAGAGATGACCACTGGCAAAGGATTGCAGGCTGTTATTCCCTGCAAGAATTTTCTCGCGTTCAAGGGTCTTTTGCATGCGTCTTTCGATGGTTCCCCGGTAGGGTTCCAACCATGGATCATTTCGTATGAGTTCAGGTACATTCATAAAGGCTCCTTAAAATTATTAAATTTGATGACTAAATCCATTATGTTCTGATGAATGTTAGGTTAATTCATGAATCCATCTCCCTGGACCGACCGGTGGCTACCATTGGCATCTTTGATGGTGTTCATCTGGGGCATCGTTTTATTCTGGACCATCTGCAAAAGCAGGCCAGGAAACATGGTGGTACTTCAGTGGTGATAACCCTGTGGCCACATCCCCGGATTGTTCTATCCAGGGACCTATATACTTTTAAACTCTTGCACACCCGAGAGGAGAAGATCAGGGAACTGGAACGCAGTGGAATTGATGAATTGGTTATTATCCCGTTTAATAATGAGATTGCTTCGCTCACTGCTTGTGAGTTTGTTCAGAAATACCTGGTGAATAAATTGGGAGTTGAGCTGTTGTTGCTGGGTTATGACAACAGGTTTGGACGCGACCGGAAAGGTGATCCGGAAGGACTCTCACAATGTGCGAAACAGAATAATTTCCGGATTGAAAAGTTACCTGAGTTTGATTCTGAACTTGGCCGTGTAAACTCAACCACCATCAGGGATTCAATAGTCGCAGGTAACCTGAAACAGGCCGGAAAGATGCTGGGTTATCACTACTACCTTTCCGGAACCATTGTTGAGGGAAATCACATTGGCCGAAAGATGGGATTCCCCACAGCAAATGTGCACCCCCTGGATCCATACAAGCTGATTCCCATGAATGGAGTGTATGCAATAAAAACCGAATTAAGAGGTAAGACCTATTCGGGCATGTTGAATATTGGATTTCGCCCCACCATTGATAGTTCCTCAGCTGTAAAAACCATTGAGGCCCATCTCTTCGATGTATCGGGTGATTTTTATGATGAGCTGGTTGTAATTCATTTTGTGAAGCGGGTCAGGGATGAAATGAAATTCAGTGGTCTGGATGCATTAAAGCAACAACTATCGAAGGATAAGGAGCAGATAAAAAAGTTTTTACTCAATTTTTAAAGCCAAGTGAAGCCTCTCCAGATATACGTGTTAATTCATTAATAATCTCCTGAAATACAACAACTTTTTTCTATTTCAAGTCAAAATGCTTAATTTTGCAGACTTAATAAAATTGATAAATGGAAACAATGACCTATACAGAAAAACTGCCCTATAAGGTGGCTGACCTCAGCCTTGCAGATTTTGGGAGAAAAGAGATTGAGATTGCCGAGAAGGAGATGCCCGGACTCATGTCCATCAGGAAGAAATTTAAAGGTGAACAACCTCTGAAAGGAGCCAGGATCATGGGCTCACTGCACATGACCATACAAACCGCTGTATTAATTGAGACCCTGGTCGACCTTGGAGCAGATGTACGTTGGGCCAGTTGCAACATATTCAGCACACAGGATCATGCTGCTGCAGCCATTGCTGCTACCGGAATCCCTGTATTTGCATGGAAAGGGGAGACCCTTGAAGAGTACTGGTGGTGCACTGCACAGGCCCTGGGTTTTCCGGGCGGTGAAGGTCCGAACCTGATTGTGGATGATGGGGGTGATGCTACGATGCTTGCCCACAAAGGATATGAGGCGGAAGACGATGCATCAGTACTTGATGTGCAAGCCTCGAGCCGTGAAGAAGAAGTTATCTATGAAACCCTCAAAGGAATTCTGAAGGAGGATCCGGGAAGATGGCACAGGGTCGTACCTGCGATTAAAGGTGTCTCTGAAGAGACTACCACTGGGGTACACCGCCTCTATCAAATGATGGAACAGGGTAAATTATTTTTCCCAGCCATCAATGTGAACGATTCGGTGACTAAATCGAAGTTTGATAACCTTTATGGATGCCGTGAGTCTCTGGCAGATGGAATTAAGAGAGCCACAGATGTAATGATTGCCGGAAAGGTAGTTGTTATAGCAGGATACGGTGATGTGGGGAAAGGTTGTGCCCATTCCATGAAATCCTATGGAGCCAGGGTTCTGGTAACTGAAATTGATCCCATTTGTGCACTTCAGGCTGCCATGGAAGGGTTCCAGGTAACTACCATGGATGAAGCTGTGAAGCAGGGGAATATTTATGTAACAACTACTGGAAACAAGGATGTGATTACTGCAGAGCAGATGGCCAATATGAAGGACCAATCTATCGTTTGCAATATCGGACATTTTGACAATGAGATCCAGGTGGATCTGATGGAGAAGTGGGAAGGCATCAAGAAAATTAATATTAAGCCCCAGGTAGATAAGTACCTGTATCCCGATGGTCATGCTATTTTTCTGCTGGCTGAGGGCAGGTTGGTGAACCTTGGCTGTGCTACAGGTCATCCCTCTTTTGTGATGAGCAACAGCTTTTCAAACCAAACCCTCGCACAGATCGAACTCTGGAGAAATGATTACGAAACAGGCGTCTATATGCTACCCAAGCACCTGGACGAAGAGGTGGCCCGTCTGCACCTGGAACAACTTGGTGTGAAGCTGACCACCCTCACAGATGATCAGGCAGCCTATCTCGGACTGAATGTGGAAGGCCCCTACAAAGCGGAACACTACCGTTATTAAAATTTATAATTAATTGGTGATAAGGAGGACATCTCCCTGAATTGATGTCCGGTACTCCACAAGTGGATATTGAGCAGGACCTGAGTTAGGTTCTGCTCCATTCATTAACAGGTAGGTTGATCCACAATCGGGGCATCCAAATACCCCGAAAAATGTCGAATCCTCAACCACTGCTTCATTATGCTCGGGAAAGAGCGTACAGGTGCGATCGTAAGCATAAAACTCAAGATCGGCTGCCCGGTAGAGAACGATTCCATTGATGCCTTCACCATGGATCAACCTGGTGGATCCAACACCCATGTCAGCCAGGTCGGCAAACAGAAGAAGTGGAACATGCACAGACTTAAAAGGGATGATCTGTCCCCTGTTGGTTTCACAGGAAGGAGTAAACAATCCCGGCAGCGTGAAGATCAGGAGAAAGGTTAATATGGTTCGTATTCTTCCCATTTAATTACAAATGTAAGAAAATCAGCTATTTTTTGTATTTTTAACTCTCTAAACCTATTTAATATTGCACTGTTATTGTTAAAAGATGGATTTCGATATAAGTAATATACTTTATGTGGTTATCACCATTATTGCGGTGGTCGTTGGTTTGCTTGGAAAAAAGAAGAAACCGGCGAATACGGGCAGTGAGGAACCCGAAAGTGAAAGACAGCCTGGTTTTATGGAGAACCTGGAAAGGGTACTGAGAATGGGTCAGGAAGATCAGGGTATCGTGGACCTTCAGGATTCAGAGTTGGATTTATTGCCTGAAGAAGTTGAAGCTGATGTTATTGTTGAACCTTTTACAGACCTGAGCCACCCTTCACGATCCATTATGGAGGACTATGACCGCATCATGAGCAGCAATACGGATGGTGATGAAGCGGATATTTTCACTTTCGGGGATAGCGACTCTGAACAGATGGAGATCCTTGATCTGGATAAACAGGATGATGCGGATTATTTCGAAATCACCCGAAATTTTGATGCGAAAACTGCTGTTATTTACGCTGCAATTATCAATCGCACTGAATATTAATATTTTTTTGTAAGTTTACAATTGAAGAGTTCCGGATCATGCGGATCTCTTTTTGTTTTTTATCGTTAACTGGAGGAAATTGATATGTCACAAGCTTCATATATGACAGAGGAAGGACTGGCTAACCTGAAAAAGGAATTAGACCAGCTAACCACTGTGGAAAGACCCTCCATTTCACTTCAGATAGCTGAAGCAAGGGATAAAGGCGACTTGTCTGAAAACGCTGAATACGATGCTGCCAAGGAAGCCCAGGGATTACTCGAGATGAGAATTGCCAGGATGAAAGAGATGGTGGCCAATGCAAGAATAATCGACGAATCTAAAATCGACACCTCCCGGGTTCAGATCTTTAATAAGGTGAGAATTAAGAATACCAAAAGCAATCAGCAAGTTGAATATATGCTGGTTTCTGAGGCTGAAGCAGATATAAAAAGCGGAAAGATTTCGGTGGCTACTCCCATAGCCAAAGGATTGCTCGGGAAGAAGGTGGGTGATGTAGTAAGCATCCAGGTACCTTCAGGTGAAATGTCGTTCGAGATCATTGAAATTTCCCTATAAGCTGGAAATCATGGCGACCATTTTTTCAAAAATAATTGCAGGAGAGATTCCATCTTATTGCATCCATGAAGATGAACGGTTTTATGCCTTCCTGGATATTAATCCTTTAACGGAGGGGCATACACTTGTAATACCCAGGATTGAAACAGATTATCTGTTCGATCTTGAAGATGATCTTCTTGGAGACATGATGATATTTGCAAAGAAAGTAGCATTGGCCATCGATAAAACCATGGTTTGTAAAAGAGTTGGTATAGCTGTGCTAGGCCTCGAAGTGCCTCATGCACATATTCACCTGGTACCCCTCAACAACCTGCACGATATTGAGTTCAGCAAGCCAAAACTGAAGTTTTCTGACGAGCAATTACGAGCTACTGCCGAGCGAATTTCATCGGCGATTCAATAAACTCTATTTCTTCCGATTGCTGTAATTGTCCGTGGACGATCACGCCTTGAAGCCATTTGCCAAAAATGTTAAAATATTGCGTGTTTCAGATTTTGTCTCTATTTTTGCATCCTACTAATGCGATAGCATAGATAGCATAAGCAGCATTGGCTTGCATTAAATAAAATCTCTAAGAAAATGGAATTAGGACTCAGCCATATGCCGGTAAGGGAACAGAAACCACGTAATACCGGGATATCTGTGATTACGGATTATGGTTTCGGACCAGCTGAAATTGAACGCCAAATTGCTGAGGTATCAAATTTTATTGACCATGTCAAGATTAGCATTTCTGCGCTTCATGCCAGGACTCCGATTAAGGAAAGACTTGCCATTTACAAAAAATCAGGAATAAATGTATTGATGAGTGGAACCCTGTTTGAAGCCTGTTACCTCAGAAATGAACTTGACCTGTTTCGCAATTTCATCAATGAAAATGAATTTGATGCCGTTGAGATCTCCGAGAGCATTATTCAGATAGAAAATGAAAAAAAAGGAGAGATCATTCATTCATTGGCCGGTGATTTCAAGGTTATCTCCGAACTCGGATACAAGCAGAATAATGTCCTGGGCTCATCTGAAGTATGGAATTCTTTTCTCAGATCAGATCTGGAAGCAGGGGCATGGAAAATAATGCTGGAGGGGGGAGAAGCCGGGAAATCCTACATTTTTGATAGCCATGGCCTCCCCAGGGAACGCAGAATAAATTCGATTGCAGCAATGACGGACATTGAAAACCTTATTTGGGAAACTTCGCATTATGACCAGCAGCAGTGGTTCGTTAAGAGATTTGGCAGCGGGGTTAACCTCGCAAATATCCGGCCTGAAGAACTTACAAGGTTGGAATCACTCAGGCTTGGACTGGACAGTGAAACATTCTTTAACGAGATCCCACAAGGGTTACAACAACGAATGACTAAAGCAATTGACCCATATTATGATTACGATCCAATGATGTAAAATAGAGAATCTACATGAAATTTAACACCAGAATGCTATACGGACTTCGATGTATGATCGAAATAGCCCTTGCGGATAAAACCGGAGGAATTCTTCAAAAGGATATCTCCCGAAATCAGAATATCTCGCGTAAATACCTTGACCATATTATTTTGGCGCTCAAGTCCTCTGGGATGGTAGAGAATACAGCTGGCAGAGGTGGCGGATATAAGTTGGGGAAAAGCGCCGGGCAAAAATCTGTATACGACATTTACAAATCATTTGAATCAGACCTGAAGGTCATAGACGGGCTAGATGATGATTGTATGGTGAATAATTCATGCGCTGCCAGGGAATACTGGAAGGGTCTGAATGATCACATCACAGAGCATATGCAATCTGTGACCCTGAAGGAATTGGAAGAGCGACAGCGATACTTTTCCCAACAGAATACTGAGTTAAATTTTGTAATCTAAAATTATCATCAATGGCAAAAATTTTTGAAAACATTACGCACACCATTGGAAATACTCCTCTGGTAAAACTGAACAGTATAAACGAAGGATTACAGGCAACACTACTTGTTAAGCTGGAATCATTCAATCCACTCGGTTCAGTGAAGGACAGAATCGGATCTGCGATGATTGAAGCTGCCGAGAAGGAACAACTGATTAACAGGGATACAGTTATTATTGAGCCCACCAGTGGAAATACCGGAATAGCGCTGGCATTTGTCTGTGCGGCAAAATCATACAGATTAATTCTAACCATGCCTGAGTCCATGAGCATTGAGCGAAGAAAACTACTGGTTCGACTGGGAGCTGAGCTCGTATTGACTCCGGCCGAAAAAGGTATGAAAGGGGCAATTGAGAGAGCAAAGGAATTAAAGGGAGAGCACCAGAATTCTTTCATTCCCCAGCAGTTTGAAAATATGGCTAATCCCCAGATACACAGGGTCACCACGGCGGAAGAGATCTGGAATGATACCGATGGAGAAGTTGATATCCTTGTCTCCGGGGTAGGTACAGGTGGCACGATCACTGGTGTGTCGGAGGTATTAAAAGAAAGAAAACCAGGATTCCGGGCGGTTGCGGTGGAACCCGAGGACTCTCCTGTTCTTTCAGGTGGAGACCCCGGGCCTCACAGAATCCAGGGGATCGGCGCGGGATTTGTCCCTAAGGTTTTAAATACCGGAATTATAGATGAGATTGTTAAAGTGAGTAACGAAAATGCTATTGAGACATCGGCCACAATGGCAAAAGAGGAAGGCATTTTATGTGGTATCTCGTCCGGTGCTGCAGTTTATGCTGCTCTCCAGGTTGCTGGCAAGGCTGAGAATAAAGGAAAATTGATCGTAATCATCTTACCCGACACCGGAGAGCGATATCTGAGTATTGAATAATTGCAGTCGGGCCACTTTACCCCACTCGCTTATTTGAAATCCAAATACACATTCTAGTCATGAGCGGCGAATTTATGTTTACAGCGGAACAGCAAAACCTGATCCGGGAGATTACTACTAAGTTATCTCCTGAACAGCAATCGTGGTTGGGCGGATACCTGACTGGCCTGAGCATTCATCCGGGAATTGCTCCCATGGAATCGGGCATTGAACCTGCAGCGAAAGCACCCCTTAAAAGTGGTGAAAAAATAAAAATACTCTATGGTTCAAGGACGGGAAATTCGAAAAGCATTGCTTCAAGGGCACTAAATTATGCTACTTCTCTTGGCATTTCTGCAGATGTAGCGGACATGAATGAATACAATGTAAAGGAGTTGAAAAAGGAGAAGTACCTGGTATTTCTTGTAAGCACCGATGGTGAAGGTGAACCTCCTGTGGCAGCCGAGGAATTGTATGAGTTTATCAATAGTGAACGCGCACCGAGGTTGGAACGGTTACACTATTCGGTTCTTGGACTCGGGGATAGCAGCTATAAGCACTATTGCAAAATCGGGAAGGATTTTGACCAGAGGCTTGAGCAACTGGGAGCAACCAGGATCTATGACCGGGTGGATTGCGATCTTGATTTCGAAGATGCATCACAGAAGTGGTATAAGCAAGTCCTGGAGAAGTACCAGAAAATCGCAGGCGTGAATGGACCCTCCCCGGTTGTGGGCGATCATCCTGAACATTCCGGCGAAGTCACGCAGTACAATAAAAAGAATCCATTCTCCGCAACCATACTGGACAAGTTTATCCTGAACGGCAGGGGATCCGGGAAAGAGGTCATGCACCTGGAATTATCAATTGAGGATTCAGGACTTGAATTTATACCCGGCGATTCATTAGGAATAATCAGTCCAAATCCGGAGGATCTAGCCGACAGCATACTTGAAAAAGCCAGGGTAAGCCCCGATTCACTAGTCACTATCGATCAGGAAGAAAAAACTATCAGGGAGGCCCTTCTCCATGATTTAGAAATTACATGCATTACCAGGCAGGTTCTTGAAAAATACTCTAAATATCTTCTTAGTGACAAGCTGTATAAGGTCCTGGCGGATGAGGATGGACTGGATGGATTTATTTATGGACGCGATTTTCTGGATATTCTTGAAGAGTTCCCTTCAATCATTTCAGCTAATGAGCTGGCCGGAATGTTGCGTAAGTTGCCGCCAAGGGTATATTCCATTTCATCGAGCCAACGGTACAACGAGGATGAAGTTCATCTGACAGTGGCGGTGGTGAGATACAACAGACGAAAAAGAGACAGGCTGGGAGCCTGTTCAACACACCTGTCAGATAATAGGAAAATTGGCGGGAAGGTTGAGATCTATATTGACCACAATGAAGGCTTCCGGTTACCCAACGATCCCTCTACCCCCATCATTATGATCGGACCGGGAACAGGAGTGGCACCTTTCAGGTCCTTTCTTCAGGAAAGAGAACAGTCGGATGCCCCGGGGAAAAGCTGGTTGTTTTTCGGTGACAGAAATTTCACAACTGATTTTCTGTATCAGACCGACTTCCAGAAATTCAAAAAGAAGGGAATACTCACAAAGCTCGACGTAGCTTTCTCCAGGGATCAGAATGAGAAAGTCTATGTACAACATAAGATGATGACAAGAAGCAGGGAATTCTATGAATGGATCAACCAGGGAGCTCATATTTATGTGTGCGGTGATAAGAATCGGATGGCCGCGGATGTAAGAGAGTCACTGCTCACCATTATTGAGAGGGAGGGAGGAATTACCCGGGAGCGTGCGGAAGATACCCTGAAAGATCTCAGGAAATCGGGTCGATTACAGGAAGATGTGTATTAATCAACCCATAAGGAATTAAAATTACATACCATGAAAATTTTACGGGACCTGTTAGACAATCCGGGTCAGTTATCAGGAGTGGAGAAAATAAAAAGTGACAGCAATTTTCTGAGGGGAACTATCAAGGAAAGCCTGATCGATGAGATTACCGGTAGCTTTGCCGAAGATGATACCCAGGTATCAAAATTTCATGGTATTTATCAGCAGACAGACCGCACCCTTACATCGGAACGAAAAAAACAGAAGCTTGAGCCCTACTTTATGTTCATGGTCAGGGTCAGGGTACCGGGAGGAATTTCAAGTGCCGGCCAATGGCTCGAAATGGACAAACTGGCCGACCAGTTTGGAAATGGAACACTGAAAATTACTACCCGACAGGCCTATCAATTTCATGGAATTCTGAAAAGAAACCTTAAACAACATATCCGGCATATCAATGAAGCGCTTCTTGATACCATTGCAGCATGTGGTGATGTGAACCGAAATGTCATGTGCAGTCCAAATCCAAACCAATCAAGGATTCAGCCGGAAGTTGATGCGCTGGCCAGAAAGGTGAGCCAGTTTCTTACTCCCTCAACCAGGGCTTATCATGAAATCTGGCTTGAAGATAAGCTTGTGGCCGGCGGACCATCAGGATCCCGGGAAGAGCCCATATACGGGAAGCTATATCTCCCCAGAAAGTTCAAAATTGCCTTTGCAATTCCTCCTTTCAATGATACAGACATATTCACAAACGATGTTGGTCTTATCGCCATCGAGAAAAAGGGAGTGCTGGCCGGATTCAATATTACCATTGGAGGAGGTATGGGGAATACAATTGGTGATCACGACACCTACCCGAAACTGGGTGAAGCCCTCGGATTCTGTACCCCTGAACAGGTGATTTCTGTCATTGAGCATATTGTGATAATACAGCGTGACTTCGGCAACCGTGAAAACAGGAAAACTGCGAGGTTGAAGTATACGGTTGATCGTCTGGGTCTGAATTGGTTCAAAAAAGAGATCGAATCTCGTTCGGGGATCACCTTTGAAAATGAGAGGCCCTATGAATTCATTCACAATTCAGATAAGTTTGGCTGGACAGAAGATGTGGATGGAAATTGGTTTTATACGCTTTTCGTTGAAAACGGCAGAGTCAGAGACCAGGAGGATAAGCAGATGAAAAAATGTCTGGCTGAGATAGCCCGGTTGAAAATCTCTGACTTCAGGTTGACAGGAAACCAGAATCTCATATTCGGGAACATCAGCCCTCAAAACAAAGAAAGTCTTCAATTGGTACTGGACCGATATGATATAAGTAATGAAAATGCTTCGCTCATTCGCCTGAATTCACTGGCATGTGTTGCTATGGATACATGTCCACTTGCCCACGCTGAAGCTGAAACTTACCTTCCATCGCTCATTGACAAGATTGATGAGCTCACCAGGAAACATGGCATTAGCCAGCAGGAGATCAGCATACGTATGACCGGCTGTCCAAATGGTTGTGCCCGTCCCTACAATGCTGAGATCGCGTTTGTTGGTCGCGCACCGGGCATTTACAACATGTACCTTGGGGGAAACCGGGATGGCAGCCGTTTAAACAGGTTGTACAAAGAAATGTTGAAGGAGGAAGATATTCTCTCGGAACTCGGGTCCCTGTTCGGTGATTTTTCCAGCAACAATGTAAAAGAACTTGACTTTGGGGATTTCCTTTGGGAAAACGCCTATGTGTCTAAGGATATACCACTCACCCTCTGATCCATCTTCCGTTATGAGACTCTACCCGGTCAATCTTAAACTTAAAGATCAGCGCTGCTTGCTTGTGGGTGGCGGAAAGATTGCTTTTGAGAAGATTCAAAACTTACTTCAAAGTGATGCGATAGTAGATGTAGTAACTCCCCACCTCATCCCCGAATTAGAATTGCTTTGCTCTGAGAATAAATTTCACTGGATTTCAAGGCAATTCATACCCGCAGATGTCTCGGATTTGTACAGTCTGATAATTGCCTGCACGAACGATCCTGTGGTCAACCAGGAAATTTATGATCTTTCCATTCAGTCCGGAAAACTGATCAATTGTGTGGACGAACCTGATAGATGCAATTTTTATGTCCCCTCAATTGTACAATGCGGAGATTTACAAATCAGCATCTCTACCTCGGGGAGAGCTCCTTTGCTCTCAAAATCACTCAGGCAACACCTTGAACTTGTCTTTAATGATTCCCTACTGACACAGCTTGAAACAATATATCAACTTAGAGAAGATATTGTAAGGAGTAATAGTCAGAAATCAGTAAGGATCGAAAATGAATTAAAGCCGGGTATCAATCTTGTTATTGAAAATCTCAACTGGAAATGATTGGTGTTTATGGCATAAGTTACAGATCAGCCAGTGCGGATATTCGCGAAAGGTATGCTTTTGGAAAGGAAGAAATTCCTCTTTTCCTGAAGGGAGAGCTCCTTTGCTCTCAAAATCACTCAGGCAACACCTTGAACTTGTCTTTAATGATTCCCTACTGACACAGCTT
>PVMS01055955.1_pt1 | contig 13950 bp, 10 predicted proteins | sample 1853461 | NCBI WGS metagenome assembly PVMS01 (sample SAMN08582032, study PRJNA380276) | Marine sediment metagenome, whole genome shotgun sequencing project. | isolation source: ocean sediment barecode stripped | collected 2017 | reverse complement strand
ACCTGCTGAATATTTGTATTGAGGATAACTTACGCGGTCAGGGCGTTGGCAGGCGTCTGCTCGAAAACCTGCTGGCTCATGCGCGATCTACGGGCGCCGAACGTGTTTTTCTTGAAGTTCGACCGTCCAATCATCCGGCCCGCGGCCTCTATCGATCCGCTGGTTTTGATGTGATCGGTGTTCGCAAGGGCTACTACCGGGCACGTGGTGGCAAGGAAGATGCCGTGGTTCTTCTGCACCGTTTCACAGATCCGGACTGACGGACTGTGTGCGAATCCGTGACCGGATGAAGAGCCGGCCCTGGTTTCAACGCCCGGTCCTGGGATGGGCCCTTTATGACTGGGCTAATTCTGCTTTTGCCTTGACGGTCATCACGGCGTTTGTGCCGGTGATGCTTGCCGAATACTGGAACGACGGCGCTGCATCGACCGTGACCACTTTTCGGCTCGGTGCGGCGAATAGTCTGGCGAGTCTCCTGATTGTGATTCTTGCACCCGTAATCGGCGCCATTGCCGATCGTGCGGGCCGCCGGAAAGGTTTTCTGATGGTATTCGCCGGTCTGGGTATGGTGATGACCAGCAGTCTTTTTTTTGTCGCGCAAGGCCTCTGGCCGCTGGCGTTGTTCTGTTATGTCTGTGCGTCGGTGGGTTTTGCCGGTGGTAACGTCTTATACGATTCGCTGCTGATTGATGTTGCTGAGCGTGATCAGCTTGATATTGTTTCGGCCTACGGGTTCGCATTGGGTTATATCGGCGGCGCGCTGTTGTTCGCTGTTACCGTGTTTATGGTTGCCAACCCGGCGTGGTTCGGTCTGGCCTCAGCGTTTGCAGCGATCAAACTGTCATTTTTGCTGGTCGCCGTTTGGTGGGCATTATTCTCACTGCCTTTGCTGCTGTGGGTCACCGAAGACCGGCGTTCGGCGGGCCCTGGTCCCGGCGCGATTCGGGGCGGACTCGGACAGGTATGGCAGACGATCAGGGCCATTCGCACGCAACGCAACCTGGTGATTTTTCTGTGTGCCTACTGGCTGTATATCGACGGTGTGGACACCATTATCCGAATGGCCGGTGACTATGGCCTGGCATTGGGGCTGGGCCGTCAGGATGTCATCATGGCGCTGCTGCTGGCGAACTTTGTCGGCTTTCCGGCGGCGCTGTTCTTTGGCTGGTATGGGCGCCGGCACGGTCCGCGCCGCGGTATTTATGTGGCATTGACGATCTATGTCGCGGTGACGTTTTATGCCGCGTTTATTCAAACAGCGATCGAATTTTATGCATTGGCGGTTGCGATCGGCCTGGTGCAAGGTGGCGTGCAAAGTCTTAGCCGGTCCTTCTATGCCCGGCTTGTGCCGGCAAATCAGATCGCGGAATATTTTGGTTTTTATAATATGCTCGGCAAGTTCGCCGCGATTCTCGGGCCGGTCCTGACGGGGGTGGTCACGCTGTTATTTGGCAGCCAGAGATTCGGTATATTGTCGATTCTTGTTCTATTCATCAGCGGCTTCTGGTTGCTGACACGCGTCTCGGATCCGGAAGAGAGAAACTTATGACTGACGTGAACAGATACTCAAATATTTTTCGAATTCTGCCTGGACTTTTTGTGTTGATGAGCCTGGGCTGCTCGCCTTATATCGCCTCGGATGCGGTCGATGCCGAGCCCATTGGTATTTATTCTGTGAGTTGCAGCAAGCCCTATGAGTTTTCCAGAGATTGTGACGGACCACCACCGTGGGCCGACCTGCCTGTCATGCTGGGAGATTATCCGTTTAATATCGCTGCGACCGAGGACGGCACGGTTATGCTGATTGAACGGTGCAAACACTCGGAGAAATTTTGCCCGCTCCGGTCACCGAAAAATGCCCACACCGAAAACACACGGGATATTCCGGGTGCCTACATGGCCGCTGTTTTCGATGCCGTCAAAGCCGAGTTGGCAGTTCAGGGTGTCTCGGTTCGCAAGGCCCGACCGATTATCGCGTCGTTTCCCGCTGTGATCGGCCGTACGACCACGCGGGGCTATCTTCTTGAACTCGACGGTGACGGCTACGCAGTATTGTCGCAATATTCGTTGCGTCCGGCGCAAGAGACGCCGGAGACCTGACAGGCCGAGACGGATCGTGATGGCAGCGCTGCGCATTACGGTCTGAAAGCATTCACATCGGCCTGAAATTGTTTTTCAAGTTCCGGGTCGGGGTGGATGTCGTATTGCAACCTGATGTAATCGCCGAACAGCGCACGGATCGGTGCGGACAGATCGGGTCTGAGCGCACCCGCGGCGGTTGCGTATTCCGCCGGACCTTCGGCGGGCAGGCGCGGTCTGGTGGCTTGCGCAGTTCGGGTGCAGAGCATGCGGTAGGACCTCAGCAGTAAATCGGACCGTGGCCTGTCACGGTAGCGCTGGTAGAGTCCCAGGCCGAGCAGGAAGGTTGATACCGAGAGGATCATTGTGATGATCAGATGCCGGGTCGAGGGTGTCGCAATGCCGGATGCTTTCATCAGTGCGTTCTGGCTGTCCGGTCCGTAGGCCAGTACCCAGCTGTTCCAGGTTGCGTTGACCAGGTCCCAGCTTAAAGCGAGTTGCCTGAAAGCCGGAATAATGCTCAGGGGATTGCGGCTGCGCAGTGAGCCGTCACTGATCGCGTCGGCCAGGCCGGTCTGGATGCGTTCAGGCGCCACTGCGGCCGTTGGATCGTAGCGTGTCCATCGATTGTTGATCCACACTTCAGTCCATGCGTGGGCGCTAGCCTGGCGCACGATCCAGTAATCGCCGAGGGGATTGGGCTCACCGCCCTGATATCCCGTGACGACACGGGCAGGCAGACCTGCCGCGCGCGCGAGAGCGGTAAACGCGGAGGCATAATGACCGCAAAAACCCGAGCGTGTCTTGAACAGGAAATCATCGATCGCTGATGCGCCCAATGCGGGGGGTTTAAGCGTGTAGTAGAAAGATTCCTGACGAAACTTTTGTAAAATCCGCTTGAGGTAGTCTGCATCGTCCGAGGACTGGGCGCGCAACTCTTTGGCAAACGCGCTCGTTCTTGGATTCGCCGATTCCGGAAGCTGTCGGGCAAGCGCCAGCGTTGCTTCGGGTTCGATCTGGTTGAACTGCGAACCCAGTGTTGAGTGACCGCGATAGGAAATGCGCTGTTCAATGGGCAGGACAGTGACCAGTTGTTGAGCGGTGGTGAGTTGTGCTCCACGGTAGGTCCATGTCCGGGGGGTTTCCAGTGCGAGCAGCCAGCGCTGGCCGTGAGGTTCGAGCGTCAGTTCGTACGACACGACCGGACCGCTGCTCTCGACCGGCACCGACAGAATTTCCCCCGAGTTTTGCATGGACCATGTACGACCGTCGAACGCATTCATCACGGGGCCGCGCCAGTAGAGTGCCGATGTGGATGGCGGGTCACCATCGAAGCGGACGCGAAATGCCACTTCGTCGCTCTGGGCCAGTTCGGTGATGTCACCCGGTGTCATGTTCTCCGCGAGTCCGGTCATGCCGGCGCCGCCGCGCTGTGGCAGCGCCCAGAAGGGTCCGGGTACCCGCGGAAACAATATGAACAACATCAGCATCAGCGGGACGGCCTGCAGCACGATGCCGCAGGCAATAGAGATCGCTTTTCCGGGCTCGATGACACTGCCACGGCGGGCGATCTGGACCAGGCAGGCAGTCGTGATCAGGACGCCGGCGATCAGGTAGGCCGCCGACCAGAGAGCCTGTTCGCGCAAAAAGGCGGCAAACAGTAAAAAGTAACAAATGAAAATGACCACGGCCCTGTCGCGGTGGCCGCGTGTTTCGAGCAGTTTCATGCTGACCATGACCAGCAGCAGTGCCGTTCCGGCATCAAGACCCGATATTTGACGATAGGTCCCCAGAACCGCAGCAAAAGTGCCCACCGTCAGCATGGCGCGAAACCAGATCGGTGGCAGACGCCGGCGTTTGAGGGCCGTCATCCAGCACCAGACGGCACTACCAAATGCCAGCGCCGCCACCCAGGGGATAAGGAAAGGGTAGTGCGGCAATCCGGCAATGATTACGGCCATGGTCAGCCACACAATCTGGCCTGCCGATTGTGCCGGCAGTTCCGAGCGGCGGTCAGGCCGGAGTTTTTGCGGCTGTGACTCGCTCATTGACGATTTTCCTGTGCACTGCCGGCAGGCGGCATCAGCACTGCAAGAGTCCTCAGACAGTGATGCCGATGATTCATGCCGTGTGCCGGCGCGATGCGCGTGCCGGGGACGATCAGCCCGTAATGGCGTTCTTGTGCATGAGCATCCAGTATTTGCCGGGCCATCATGGAGATCCGGTTTTCTGTATTGCGACCGGGCGTGCTTTGCCAGTCGATCCAGCATTCATCGGCGACGCCACCGTGATATTCCTTGATCAGCTTTTCGCCCGATCGGGCGAAAGCTTTCCACGCAATACGCCGTGATGCGTCGCCGGTGCGGTAAGCGCGCAGGCCGGAAAAATCTTCCTCGCCGTTATTCTTGCGGCCGCTATTATTCCGACCTGCCGCTCCGGGAGCTGGTGCCGGCGCACTGTTTGCCGGCCGGGGGTAAACCAGTCCCGCCTGTTCCATGTTGACCCATGACCAGGCCCGGACCAGGCCCAGCGGGAACAGCGTGCTGATCTGTAGCCGCGGCATGGCAAGAAAGCCTCTTTTATCGGTGTTCAGTGGCAGCGCGACGGTCATTTGTGAGCACGGATCCAGTTCGCAGTAGACTCCGCTATGGTCAGCGTCCCAGGCAAGGTTGATTTGCCACCGTGAACGCTCGTCGGGGTTTTCGAGCAGGAACTCGAAGACCAGTTCTTCGCCGGCGAAGACGGGCGTTGTGCCTTTGAATCTCAGCCGGAAATCCCTGAGGTTCCGCTGACAATGAAAAATACTGATGACACCAATGCTGGCGAGCAGGAAAGTCAGCGCGAACCCCATGTTGTTGTTGTAGTTCATGGCGCCCAGCAGCATGGTAAAAATAATCATGCCGAACAGAAAGCCTGTTTTCGTCGGCAGTATATAAATACGATTGTTTTCCAGCCGAACGACGGTGGCGTCGGTACCCTGACGGCGACGGGCCCATGTGCGGGCGCGATTTCCAAACACTGTACCGAAACTTCTGAGTACGGCATTCATAGGGATATCGGGATGGTTAAGCTAGGTTCCCTATGGAACCGGGACGGAATCCAGTATCTGCTGTGTCAGATCTGATGTGTTTTGCATCATGTCATCGCGACCCTGGATGCGATGGGCGACGACTGCCGTGAAAACGGCTTTGATATCTTCAGGATGAACGCCGCGATGACCGTTGATCATGGCGCGGCAACGTGCGGCCGCCATGAGATCCTGGGCGCCCCGCGGAGACAGCCCGAGCTCAATTTCCGGGATATTGCGTGTGGCGAATACCAGCGCCTGCGCGTAGTCGAGCAACGAGTCGCTGACGTGAACTTCGCGGGCTATTTTTTGCAGCTCGGAAATGTCCTGGCCGGTCACAACGGGTCTTAGTTGTTCGAGCATGGCGCGACGGTTTTCGCCGCGCAATAATTCGCGTTCAAGTGGTTTGGCCGGATAGCCGAGACCGATGCGCATTAAAAAGCGGTCAAGTTGCGATTCGGGCAGCGGAAATGTGCCAATCTGATGTGAGGGATTCTGCGTGGCAATGACAAAGAATGGTTCCGGCAGTTTGTGCGTCTCACCGTCGGTCGTGACCTGGTGTTCTTCCATGGCCTCAAGAAGCGCGCTTTGTGCCTTGGGCGTGGCGCGGTTTACTTCGTCGGCAAGAATCAGTTGCGCGAAGATGGGTCCTTGATGAAAACGAAAGGACGTCGACTGTTGCTCGTAGATCGAGATGCCGATGATGTCTGCGGGCAGCATGTCGGATGTGAACTGAATGCGTCTGAATTCAAGACCGAGAGCAATTGCAAGTGCGCGTGCCAGCAATGTCTTGCCCACACCCGGCACGTCCTCGATTAACAGGTGGCCGCCGGCCAGAATACAGGTAAAGGCCATCTGGATTTCCTGGTCTTTACCAAGCACTACTTGCGCCACTTCCGCGGTGACCTGCTCGGCGAGTATCCTCGCCTGATCCATGCGGTCCTGATCTGATACCAGTGCCAGTTTGCTTGCCATGCTGTCTGTTCCGGAAGCCTCTCTTACAAGGGCATGCTGCCTGAATGCAATGCCAATAGTTGCGAACTATCGCTCAGAATGCCAATTGAACGGGCGCAGAATCTAGACCCATTGCTGTCCAAAAAACTTGAAATATACGACCAAGCCAATGGATTGTGCAGGTAGAATGATGATCTACGGGGAACCGCTTGCAGTGACTACGGCTTGGAAAGATCAGCGATAGTTTATGGGACACCAGTGGCTCAGACCCCGGTTTCAGCCTAATTCGTTCAGGCGCGAAATCTGCTCATCGAGCTGGGTGATTGCCTGCCGCAGTGCTTCGAATTTACTTTTTTCCCGGGCAACGACGGCCTCCGGTGCATTGTTCAGAAATTTCTCGTTGCCCAGTTTGGCCTCGACTTTCCGGCTTTCAGCTTCAGCCTTGCCGCGGTTTTTCTCCAGGCGCCGGCGTTCTGCAGCGACATCAATCAGGCCGGCCATTGGGACAAGAATTTTCATGGCGCCGAGCAGGGCGGTTGCACAGGGTGGGGGTTCGCTGCTGTCTTCGATAATCTCGATGGAGTCCAGCCGGGCAAGATTTCTCAGAAACAGTTCATGAATCTTTAACAATTCACCATCTGCGTCCGATACATCCTGCAGCAGCACCGGCAGCGGCTTGTTCGGTGATATATCCATTTCGCCGCGAATCTGGCGAATACCGAGAATGAATTCGCGCACCCAGTTCAGTTGGCGTTCGGCTTCCGCATCCTGAGGAAACTCAGCGGCATCCGGGTAGGCTTGCAGCATGATCGTCGGTCCTTCGATGCCGGCCATCGGGCTGACTTTTTGCCAGATCTCTTCAGTAATAAACGGAATCATCGGATGCAGGCAGCGCAGCAGGCGTTCGAGGACCTGAATCAATGTGGTTCGGGTCGCTGATTGTTCGGCGGCGCTGCCATTGCCTTGCAGAATCGGCTTGGAGAGCTCCAGGTACCAGTCGCAGAACTCATTCCAGGTAAATTCGTACAGTGCTTTGGCCGCGAGGTCCAGCCGGTAATGTTCGAGGTGTGTCTGCACCTCGCCGATGACCTGCCCAAGTCGCGAACGAATCCATCTGTCCGGCAGGCTCAGATCGCTAAGAGCAGCATCCGTGGTATGAGGCTGCTCGACATTCATCAGTACGTAGCGCGCCGCATTCCAGAGTTTGTTGCAGAAGTTCCGGTAACCTTCGATGCGCTGCAGATCGAAACGGATATCGCGTCCGGTACTGGCCAGCGCGGCGAACGTGAAACGCAGCGCATCGGTTCCGAACTCAGGGATGCCGTTGGGGTATTCGCTGCGGGTGGCCTTTTCGATCTTTGGTTTCAAACGGGGTTGCATCAGGCCGGTGGTGCGTTTTTGTACCAGCGTTTCGAGGTCCACGCCATCAATGAGGTCCAGCGGGTCAAGAATATTGCCCTTGGACTTGGACATTTTTTGGCCTTCATGGTCCCGAATGAGCCCGGTGATGTACACCTCTTTAAATGGCACCTCGCCGGTAAATTTCAGCCCCATCATGATCATGCGTGCGACCCAGAAAAAGATAATGTCGAAGCCGGTGATCAGCACACTTGTCGGGTAGAAAGTTTTCAGCGCCGGCGTCTGTTCGGGCCAGCCCAGTGTTGAGAATGGCCACAGAGCCGATGAGAACCACGTGTCCAGAACGTCTTCATCCTGAGTGAGCGATAAGTCGTCGGTCAGCCCATGCTGCTTGCGAATGGCTGCTTCCGAGCGTCCGACATAAATATTACCGTGAGCGTCGTACCAGGCGGGAATCCGGTGCCCCCACCAGAGTTGCCGGCTGATGCACCAGTCCTGAATATTGTGCATCCAGTCGAAATAGATTTTTGCCCAGTTCTCCGGCACGAATTTTATATCGCCTGAATTCACGGCTTCGATCGCGGGTTTGGCGAGCGGTCCGGTTTTGACGAACCACTGGTCCGTCAGGTACGGCTCAATGACTGCGCCACTGCGGTCGCCTCGCGGCACGACGAGCGTGTGGTCCTGAATACCATCGAGCAATCCGGCGGCTTCCATGTCGGCGACGATTTTCTTGCGGGCCTCGAACCGATCCATTCCCCGGTAAGCGTCAGGCGTGTTTTCGTTCAGGGCGGCATTTATTGTCAGTATGTTGATCTGATCGAGTTGATGACGCAGGCCGACTTCATAGTCGTTGAAATCGTGGGCCGGAGTAATTTTGACGCAGCCTGTGCCGAACTCGGGATCGACGTAGTCGTCGGCGATAACCGGCAGTTCGCGATTTGTCAGCGGCAAGCGGACGGTTTGGCCGACCAGCTTGCGGTAACGTTCATCATCGGGATGAACGGCGACCGCCGTGTCGCCCAGCATGGTTTCGGGGCGCGTCGTCGCGACAACAAGGTAACCGTCGCCCTGGGTCAGTGGGTAGCGAAAATGCCAGAGGTGTCCCTGTTCCTCTTCGGAGACGACTTCAAGATCGGAGACCGCTGTGTGCAGCACAGGGTCCCAGTTGACCAGTCGCTTGCCGCGATATATCAGGCCTTCCTCATGCAGTTTTATGAACACCTCGATGACGGCATCCGACAGTCCGTCATCCATCGTGAAACGTTCCCGCGACCAGTCGACGGAACTGCCCATACGGCGCAGTTGCTTTGAAATTATGCCGCCCGAATGATCTTTCCAGTCCCAGACTTTTTTAAGAAAGGCCTCGCGACCCAGTCCGGTTCGTGTTTCACCCGATGCTTCAAGCTGTCGCTCAACCACCATCTGGGTCGCGATGCCGGCATGATCAGTGCCCGGTTGCCAGAGCGTGTTGTCACCGAGCATCCGGTGATAGCGGGTCAACGCGTCCATGATGGTGTGCTGAAAAGCGTGTCCCATATGCAGTGTGCCCGTGACATTGGGCGGTGGGATCATGATGCAGTAAGGCTCGCCCTGCCCGCCGGGCGAGAAATATCCCGCCTGTTCCCAGCGCTCGTAATGCTGGCTTTCGATGGCGGCTGGCTGATAGGTCTTATCCATTGTCAGGTGATGTCGTGAGTGATCGGTTCGTAACCGCTTTTCTTGTAGAAAGCATAGCGTTCGCGTCCTGTGCGGCGGGACTCGTCAGTGTGATCGATAATCTCGGCCACGCGCTCAAATTGATCAAAAAATGCCGGGATACTGTCAGTCAGGTTGATCAGCAGGTTTTTTCCCGGTTTCTGGCAGGGTTCCTGATCCGGTTCGTGACCGATAGTGACGGGCGCCAGGTTGCCGCCGTCAGACTTCCGGATTTCATGCGGGATAAAGCTGCCCTGACGGAACGTCCACATCAGGCCATCCAGTTTGCGGGCCTCGGCCGCGGATGCAGTGTGGTTATAGATTCTGTTATTCAGGACGTAGGCTTTCTCATTCAATCGGCAGGCGAAACGCAGACGTGCGTCGGCTGTCGGGTGTTTGAGGATATAAAAATCAATTCGGGGTTGCACTTCCGTCAATCGATATCACCTTCCCGATGCCGTTACCGGTTCAGCAGGTATTCCATGAGCAACGGAATCGGGCGACCGGTACTGCCCTTGGAGGGACCGGTGCGCCAGGCCGTGCCGGCAATATCCAGGTGTGCCCAGTCACTGTCTTCAACAAATTTTGACAGGAAGCAGGCTGCTGTAATCGTCCCTGCGTCTCGTCCGCCGATGTTGGCGAAGTCGGCGAAATTACTTTTTAACAGTTTCTGGTATTCGTCATCAATCGGTAAGCGCCAGGCGTTGTCATCGGACTTTTCGCCTGCTTTTAGCAAGGCACCGGACAAGGTGTCGGAGTTCGACAGCAGTCCGCTACGATGCCGGCCCAGCGCCACGATGCAGGCCCCCGTCAGCGTGGCTATGTCGATCAATGCCGCAGGTTTGAAGCGCTGCGCATAGGTCAGCGCGTCACACAGTATCAGCCGTCCTTCCGCATCGGTGTTGAGGACTTCGATGGTTTTGCCGGACATTGACGTGACGATGTCGCCCGGTTTCGTGGCTTTGCTGCCGGGCATGTTTTCACAGGTTGGAATGATGCCGATGAGGTTGATGTTCAGGTTCAGCTCTGCGACCGCACGAAATACGCCCAGCACAGTGGCCGCACCGCACATGTCGTATTTCATCTCATCCATGGCCGGCGACGGCTTGAGCGAAATGCCACCGGTATCAAATGTGACGCCTTTACCGACCAGCACCACGGGGCGTTTGGACGCAGCAGCACCGCTGTGCTTGAGCACGATGAGTTTGGCCGGTTCGGCGGTTCCCGCTGTCACCGACAGCAGCGAACCCATGCCGAGCTTTTGCATTGCCTTTTCATCAAGCGCTTCGATGTGCAGCTTCTTATGGCCTTTGCCGATTGCGCGGGCCTGCTGGACGAGATAGGAGGGCGTGCAGACATTTGCGGGCAGGTTGCCAAGATCTCTGCACAGATGGATGCCCTGGCTGATCGCTTTGCCATGCTTGATGCCTTGCCGGGCCCGTGCGACATGATTGCTGCGTACGGCAAGACCAAAAGATTTCAGCGCAGGTTCATCGTCAGGCGTACTGGATTTCATCGACGTGAAACGGTAGTCCTGGTAATGCCAGCTCTCGACGGCGATCAACACACGACGATAGGCATCCGTACCCTTGACGTTTTCGAGACTCAGAAAGCTGACGGCATCTTTGATGCGGGTTTTTTTCAGGGCAGAAAAAATTGCGGTCGTTGCGCGTCGGTAAGCCTTGCGGTCGAATTTGTCACGCTCACCGCAGCCGATCAGAAGCAGGCGTTTCGCACTGATCGCATCAGGTGTGCGGACCAGTAATGTGTCACCAATCGCACCTTTTATATCGCCGCTGTCCAGCAGCTCGCCAATCAGGCCGCCAGTCGCAGCATCCACGCTGCGCGTTGCGGCCGGCAAGGGGCCCTCGGAATAGACTGGCAGGATCAGGCAGGTTGTCTTTTGGCTGCCGGCGGAGCCTTTATTAGCGTGAAACTGCATAAGATTCTCCATCCCCTCAATGACGAGCACATGGACCCGCAAAACAGCAAGCGAAGTCTATTTGACTCATCTGATGCTCAGCCCGATGATAGCCGCTAGGCACTTAGCTCTTCGGGGCACGAAAGCGGCGTAGTGTACTCGATTCTTATACCGCAGGCGAAAGACGGGCCTGTGATGCGGAGTACGTTTCGCCGTTATTTTCCAGGGATCGGAGCTTGCGACAACCACATAGCCATGCCAGGTATTCTTAGCCGCTACATCCTCAAAGAGATTATCCAGACCTGGCTCGTGGTGACGGCCGTGCTGCTGCTGATTCTGGTCACTAACCAGTTTGCCGAGGTGCTTGGCATTGCAGCGGCCAACAAGTTACCCAAGCAGGCCGTCATGCTCGTCATGGGATTGACGTCACTGCAGTACCTGACGATCCTGATTCCCATCGGATTTTTTCTGTCCATCATGCTGGCCCTTGGACGTTTGTATCGTGACAGCGAAATGGCCGCGATCATGGCCTGCGGCGTCGGGCCGTTCAATCTTTACCGGCCAATCGTGCTGGTGGCATTAATTTTGTCTGTATTCGTGGGCTGGCTGGCGCTTTATGTTTCACCGGTTGCGGTGCTCCAGGTCGAGACACTCAAGGCTGAGACCAAGCGTCAAGCCGATCTGCGGATGCTTGAGACCGGCAGATTTGTCAGTTTCGGTAAATATAATGAGGACGCCGATACGGTGTTATACGCTGAGTCGATGACCGAGGATGGTGTTCTGCGACACGTTTTCGTCCAGCGTCGCCTCGGTAAGCGGCTTGAAGTGATTATTGCCGAGCGCGCCTGGCAGAGCCCGTCCAGCGAAACTGATACTCAGGTTTTGCAGTTTGCCAGCGGACGGCGCTATGAAGGTGTGCCGGGTGACCCGAGATTCCGTATCGTAAAGTTTGCGGAACATGGCATACCTTTCATCAGGCCCTCGGTAAACCCGGTTAAAGATGAGCCGGAGACGCGCACTGTGGCTACTTTGCTGGGTTCAGGGGATCCGATTGATATTGCCGAACTTCAGTGGCGGGCATCGGTGCCGATCAGCTTGCTGGTATTGACCGTTCTGGCCGTGCCGCTGAGCCGCAGTTCGCCTCGCCAGGGCCGTTACGGGGGGCTGGTCGGCGGGGTTCTTGTTTACATTATTTATGTGAATTTACTGGGTGCGTCGAAAGTCTGGCTTGCACAGGGAAGCATTCCTGCATACCTGGGCATCTGGTGGGTTCATGTCGGATTTCTGCTGACCGGATTTTTACTGCTTGCCGGCCAGTTCGGGTATTTGCGCCGTATTTCATTGCGTCGGTCATCGGTTGCACCGGCATGAGAATCGTCCGGCGATACATTCTTCGCATGATGGTGACCAGGACCGCAATGGTGATGGCCGTGCTGATGGGTCTGACCGCGTTTATCGAGTTCGTCGGTCAGCTTGATGATGTCGGTGTTGGTGATTTCGGCATTCCTCAGGCGCTGCTGTTCGCGGCGATGAGATTACCGGGCAAAGCTTTCGTGATGTTACCGATGGCGGCATTACTGGGCGCGTTGCTCGGTCTGGGCAGTCTTGCGTCTAACAGCGAGTTAATAGCGCTGCGTGCGGCAGGAGTATCGATCGGGCGACTGGCCGGTGCGGTGGCGTCTACAGGTGTGGTGTTGGCGTTGTTCACATTATTTGTCGGTGAGTCTGTCGCCCCGCCACTTGATCAATACAGCCGGTATTTCAGAACATTTTCCCAGCATGGTCAGTCGGGAGTTGCGATGGGGCCGAGTGCATGGATTCGGGAGCAGGACGTTATTATAAATGTGAATCCGCTGCAGGCAGACGGACAAGCCGGTGGCGTTTACCTGTTTCGTATGGATCCGAACGGTCAGTTAGCCGGCATTGGCCGCGCGGATTCAGCCGTCGTCGATGAAAATAATCAGTGGGTGTTGAATAATTACGCGGAAACCGTGATTACGGATAACGGTGTGGAGGTTCAGCACCAGCAGCACGCCACTCAGTTGATCACGTTGCATCCGGATCTTATGCAACTGACGGTGGTTCGGCCCAGGAGCATGGATGGGCTGATGCTTTATCGATACGTAAAGTATCTGGAGAAAAATGGACTCGACGCACGGCAATACGTTGTCGCGTTCTGGGGCCGCTTTGCCTCATCAGCCGCGGTGATTCCGATGTGCGTACTTGCCCTGCCATTCGTTTTTGGAAACCTGAGGACTTCGGGCGCGGGTTCGCGCATGGCGATCGGCATCGTCATTGGTCTCGGGTATTTTCTGGCCAACCGCGTGCTGTCTGACGGCGGCGAGTTGTATGCACTGAGTCCCATACTCGTGGCCTGGTTGCCAACTGTCGTTCTGAGTGTTTGCGTGCTGATTGCGTTAAACCGGGTGCGTTAGCGGGCGCTTTTCGGCACGATCACCACGCGCGTGCCGGCGAGCCGGTCATGCCAGGTCAGTTGGTCGCGATCAATCATCGACCAGAAAAACCCCAGTCCCAGCGGTATCAACGACAGGATAACAGCGACAAAACGCAATACGCCTGTTTTCCATGTCAGCGGCTCACCGGACTGTGTTTCAACGCGCAGCCGCCAGGTCTTCATGCCGACCGTCTGGCCCCCGTGAACCCAGAACCACACAAAAAATAGTGCGGTCACGGCAATTAACAAGAGTTGATACCAGGCTTCGCCCGTGGCCACCGGATTGCCGCCAGTCAGTAAAATAGAAACCAGCGTGGCCAGCATCAGGACGCCGATCAGCAGCAAGACGTCATAAGTAGCTGCGGCAAAGCGTCGAAACAGGCCGGCAGGAACAGGTGCGGTCGATGTCATGTCGTT
>PVMS01128160.1_pt1 | contig 13956 bp, 10 predicted proteins | sample 1853461 | NCBI WGS metagenome assembly PVMS01 (sample SAMN08582032, study PRJNA380276) | Marine sediment metagenome, whole genome shotgun sequencing project. | isolation source: ocean sediment barecode stripped | collected 2017 | reverse complement strand
TGGACAATATTATTGATGTGCTTAACTCTCAGGACGCTGAATTCAACAGCATCATTATCGTCGCGCACAATCCCGGGCTAACGACATTCGCTAATTACCTGTCGCCAGGACTGACCGATAACCTGCCGACTGCCGGCGTTGTGTCGGTAGGCTTCGAACAAGACGACTGGAATCTTCACTCTGCTCCAAAGACAGAGCTACTTACCTACGACTACCCTAAGTTAGCGAGCTAGCGAATTTTTGAATTAACATTCAGGGACGTTGACCGCTAAACCTCCCTGCGAGGTCTCCTTGTAACTCTTCGACATATCCAGGCCCGTTTGTCGCATAGTTTCAATAACGTGGTCCAGCGACACTTTGTGGGTACCATCGCCATGTGTTGCCAGTCGCGCTGCATTAATCGCTTTAACGGCGCCCATCGCATTGCGTTCAATGCACGGAATCTGCACCAGTCCGCCGATTGGATCGCAGGTCAGCCCAAGATTGTGTTCCATCCCAATCTCCGCAGCCTCCTCAACGTGATCGTTGGAGCCACCTAGGGCAGCGACCAGTCCTGCGGCCGCCATCGAACAAGCTACCCCAACCTCGCCCTGGCAACCCATCTCAGCGCCAGATATAGAAGCATTCAACTTGTACAAAATGCCGATCGCACCTGCTGTGAGTAGAAATTTATGAATTCCATCCGTAGATGCGTCTGGAATGAAGCGACTGTAATACATCATCACCGCAGGAATTATTCCCGCAGCACCGTTGGTCGGTGATGTAACTACGCGTCCGCCAGATGCGTTCTCTTCATTAACTGCGATTGCGTACGCGTTAACCCAATCAAGCGCTTCGAGCGCAGACCGTTCAGTACGCGCTTCCAAAGTACGCCGCAGCCTGGCTGCTCTGCGCAATACCGCCATTTTTCCAGGCAGGACACCGTCCGTTTGCAATCCTCTTTCAATGCACGCCTCCATCGCAGCCCAAATCTTATTAATTCGTTGCGTAATCTCTTCCTCATCACGCCACTGCTTTTCGTTCTCGAGCATCAGTTCAGCAATACTTAGACCAGCTTGTTTCGCGGTTGCTAATAAGGAATCGCCACTATCGAAGCTGTACTTTGGTTCTCCGTCCTGTGATGACGGTTCCGGATCATCAGCATGAGCGATGAAGCCGCCACCGAGCGAATAGTATTCTTCGTTCAAAAGTTCCGCTTTATCCGCATCGAACGCGACAAAGCGCATGCCGTTTGTATGTCGGGGCAGTTCGACCTCGTAGTTGAAAACCAGATCCTCGGTCGGATTGAACGGCAACACACCAACGACGGGAACTTCGAGTTTGTTGTCACTGTGTACCGAACCCAGGAAGGCTTCGACCGCATCCGGATCGATAGTATCGGGCCGGTAACCCATAAGGCCAAGAATGATCGCAGTATCGGTGCCATGCCCTTTACCGGTAAACGCCAATGAACCGTACAACGTGACTTGAACATGCGCGACCTGACCGGCAATCGACGCCAACTGTTTTGAAAACTCGAAGGCAGCCGTCATCGGTCCGCCTGTATGCGAACTGGATGGCCCAATGCCAATCTTGAAAATATCAAAGACGCTAATTGCTGACATGCTATTCGGGCTCCAACGACAACAGGGTCGCGTTGCCGCCGACGGCGGAGATGTTATTGCTTACTGTAAATTCAGTGCCAAACCTCGGCAAATAGTAAGGGCCGCCGGCTTTGGGGCCGGTTCCGGATAATCCACGGCCGCCGAAAGGTTGTACACCGACGACAGCACCAATCATATTACGGTTAATGTAGAAATTGCCTGCACCGGACATCTCTGCGATTTTTCTAGCCCTGGAGTCGATGCGACTGTGCAATCCCATCGTAAGTCCGTAACCAGTGGCATTGACCGCATCGATGGTCTTCTTCAGGTCCTTGCTGCGATACCGGAGCACGTGCAAAACCGGCCCAAACACTTCGCGTTGCAATATTCCAATATCGTCGATCTCAACCAGAGTCGGCGCGAAGAACGTTCCAGACTTGGTCGCTGCTGGCATTGCGCTACGATGCAGAATTTTCGCTTCTTTTTCCATTCTTTGAACATGGGCAGAGAGTAGCTCGAGTGCTTCATTATCAATTGCCGGACCGACATCGATTGCCAAATTCGATGGATCACCGATGCCCAGCTCATCCATCTGGCCAATCAATAATTCGATCACCCGTGGCGCTATTTCTTCCTGTAGGCAAAGCAAACGCAGCGCAGAGCAACGTTGCCCGGCGCTGTTGAAAGAGGAGTACACACTGTCGAGAACGACTTGCTCCGGTAACGCCGAACTGTCGACAAACATCGCGTTTTGTCCGCCCGTTTCCGCAATCATTACAGCGATCGGGCCTTCTTTGTCCGCCAACGAACGATTGATCAGCCGTGCGGTTTCCGTCGACCCAGTAAAGGCGACGCCCGCAACACGAGCGTCAGCTACGGCTCGGCCGCCGATTTTCGCACCGTCGCCGGGTAAAAAGTGCAGCACATCTGCAGGTATGCCAGCCTGTAACAATAATTCGACCGCTCGGTACGCAATCAATGGTGTTTGCTCGGCCGGCTTCGCGATTACCGCATTACCTGCCGCGAGGGCTGCTGCTATTTGTCCTGTAAAAATGGCGAGTGGAAAATTCCACGGGCTGATACAAACGAAAATTCCACGACCCCGCAGACCATGGGTATTGCGTTCACCGGTCGGACCGGGAAGTTGTCGCGCCTCAGCAAAATGCTCACAGGCCTGAGCTGCGTAGTAACGAAGGAAATCCACTGCCTCACGGAGCTCTGCTATCGCATCCGGAATCGTCTTACCGGCTTCAGTTACACATAGCGCAAGCAGTTCCGCTGTGTTCTCTTCGTAGAGGTCCGCTGCGGCATTAAGAATATGCGCACGTTCGCTGGCTGCTGTGCGATCCCAGGCGACCTGCCCCTTCGCAGCAAGGCCCAACGCAGTGTCCACATCCTGCGGCGATGCTTGCCTACAAATACCCACGACCTGACTCGTGTCCGATGGGTTCAAAGAAGGAATTTCCTCGCCTGATAAATTCTTACCACCCACAAGTGGACACGCAACATATGCAGATTCGGATGCTGCCTGCATCTCCGCCAGCAACACCTGGCTTACGTTTCGATCAGGAAGATTGATGCCTTTGGAATTACGTCGCTGGTCGCCAAACATGTCGGGCGGCGGCTTGATGTGCGGATGCGGCTGATAGTCATGTGCCCGCGTAGCGAGAATGGGATCCGCGATTATTTCGTTCACGTCAATCGCTTCGTCGACAATGCGATTGACGAAAGAAGTATTTGCACCGTTTTCGAGTAAGCGCCGAACCAGATACGGCAACAGATCTTCATGACTGCCGACCGGCGCGTAAACACGGCAGGGTCGCGCATATTTCTCAGGATCAATTACTTCGGCATATAAATTTTCTCCCATGCCGTGCAATCGTTGGAATTCGTAGTCGCGGCGTGATCCTGCGTAACGCAAAACGCTAGCCAGAGTATGCGCATTGTGGGTCGCAAATTGCGGGTACAAAGCATCGCCTGCGGCCAGTGCCTGTCGAGCGCATGCCAGGTACGACACATCACTATGCGCCTTGCGCGTAAACACCGGATAACTCGCAAGCCCTTCTTCTTGAGCATGCTTTATCTCGGTGTCCCAATACGCCCCTTTTACCAGTCGCACCGGAATTCTACGACCCTTTTCTTCACCGAGCTCTTGCAGAAAACTGACAACGTTGCGGGCTCTGCGTTGATAGGTTTGCACAGCAAGTCCGAGACCTTCGTAGTCGCCTAATACACCGTCAGCATATACGCGGCTAAAAATTTCCAGAGAAATCTCGAGGCGTTCCGATTCCTCCGCATCGATGTTTATTCCAATACCTGATGCCTTTGCATGTTCAGCAAGCTCACAGACCTTCGGGACCAACTCCTGCATAGCCCGGCCATGTTGCATGAAACTGTATTTGGGATGTAGCGCCGACAATTTTACGGAAATACTGGCCGCTGCAAAAATATCTTCAGGCGCGTCCTGCGGCCCGGTACCAATTCTGCTGATCGCATCAAAATATGATGAGAAATAACTGTCTGCATCTACCGCCGTCAGCGCAGCCTCGCCGAGCATGTCAAAAGAGTGTCGATAAGCTCGATTTCCCTTCGCGACCGAGCGCTTTAGTGCCTCGTCAATCGTTCTGCCCATAACGAACTGGTGGCCCATAATGCGCATGGCCTGCCGCATGGCAGTGCGCACTACCGGCTCACCCGCGCGACCCGCTAACTTGCCAAGAAGGTTGATTGGGTTCTTCCCGGCAACCTCATCGAACTGCAGCAATTGCCCCGTAAGCATCAACCCCCAGGTCGAGGCATTCACGAACAAGGAGTCACTTTCACCTAAGTGATCCGACCACTTCGCCGACGTGATCTTATCCGCAATCAGTTTGTCGGCTGTGTCGGCGTCGGGAATGCGCAGCAACGCCTCCGCGATACACATCAGCAATACACCCTCTTCCGACGACAGGTCATACTGCTGCAAGAAGGCATCAATCCCGCCCTCCTTGGATGTACTCTCGCGTACTGCCCGAACCAGCCGGCCCGCTGTGTCCAGAATCTTCTTTCGCTGCGTGTCGCCAGGATCAGCGGCAGCAGCCAGTTCGCTAACCAGCGCAGCCTCATCGCTCAGGTAAAGATCATTAAGCCCAGCGATGGCGCCCGGGCGGGCAGCAGGTTGGTCATCAAAGCGCATTGGGCAATACCATGATTCGGAAAAACCGCATCTTGCTATACTTTGGCTCCTTTGAATATAGGGATCACACCCCGTGACCAGCAGTTTTCTCGACTCCTTGGCTGAGCGTACTGAAGCGCTGAAATCGGAAGGCCTGTACAAGACCGAACGGCTAATAGCAGGCCCGCAACAGGCGGCGATAGACGTGCGAAATAACGGCGCAACTGACCATGTATTGAATCTTTGCGCGAATAATTACCTGGGTCTCGCCAATCACCCGCAGATCATAGCGGCGGCACACAAGGCGCTGGATGAGTATGGCTACGGCATGGCATCCGTACGCTTCATTTGCGGTACGCAGACACTGCACAAGGAACTTGAACAACGTATCAGTGAGTTTCTCGGCACCGAGGACACCATCCTTTACCCATCGTGCTTCGATGCTAATGGCGGCTTGTTTGAGACTATCCTTAACGGCGAGGATGCTGTAATCAGCGACGCGCTGAATCACGCCAGTATCATTGACGGCATTCGGCTGTCCAAAGCACAACGCTTTCGTTATCAAAACGATGATATGCAGGACCTGGCGCAGCAACTCAAGCAAGCGGAATCTGCAAAAATGCGTCTTGTTGTAAGTGACGGCGTTTTTTCTATGGATGGAACAATCGCCGATTTGCGGTCGATTTGCGATCTGGCGGAGCAATACAATGCGCTTACGATGATCGACGACTGCCATGCGGCAGGTTTCCTGGGTGAGAACGGCCGTGGAACACATGAGTACCGCGACGTCATGGGCAGAATCGATATCATCACTGGCACACTGGGCAAAGCCCTTGGTGGAGCATCCGGCGGCTATACCTCCGGTCGTAAAGAGATCATCGGATGGCTACGGCAACGATCGCGCCCTTACCTGTTCTCCAACTCAGTAGCACCGGCAATTGTCGCCGCGTCCATCGCCGTCCTGGACCTATTGCGCGAAGACAGCTCCTTACGCGAGCAATTGCGCGAGAATGCAGCTTATTTTCGCAGCAAGATGACGGAGCGCGGCTTCGACTTGAAACCCGGCGAGCACCCGATCATCCCAATAATGCTCGGCGATGCCAGGCTTGCGACGGAGATGGCGGACCAGCTGCTGCAGCGCGGCGTATATGTGGTTGGATTCTCGTTCCCGGTAGTACCGCAAGGTCAGGCAAGAATCAGAACCCAAATGTCCGCCGGCCTGACCCGATCGCAACTCGATCAGGCGATCGAGGCATTTTCCGATGTCGGGCGTGAACTCGGGGTCATTCACTAGTGCGCGCTCTGGTTAAAGCACATGCGGAACGTGGCATTTGGATGCAAGACGTGGAGCAACCATCAATCGGTCACAACGACGTTCTTATTCAGGTCAAACGAAGCGCCGTGTGCGGTACGGACATTCACATATTCCAGTGGGACGACTGGGCGAGCAGTACGATTCAGGTACCGACAACCATCGGCCACGAATTTTACGGTGAGATCGTCGAATGCGGCGGCGAAGTCAAAGGCTTCGCTATCGGTGATCGCGTATCAGCGGAAGGTCATATCACTTGCGGTGTCTGTCGCAATTGTCGGGCGGGCCGTCGCCATCTGTGCATGAATTCTCTTGGCGTTGGCGTTAATAGAAATGGCGCGTTTGCAGAGTACGTGGCAGTACCTGCTTTTAACGTCTTTAAATTGCCACCTTCCATCACCGATGATATGGCGGCGATTCTCGATCCCTTGGGCAACGCAACGCACACTGCGCTCTCATTCGACCTGGTTGGCGAGGACGTGTTGATAACCGGTGCCGGTCCTATCGGTGTCATGGCCGTTGCAATAGCACGCTATGCCGGCGCACGTCATATTGTCATCACGGATATTAACGATTACCGACTTGATCTCGCCCGCAAGATGGGTGCGACACGCGCCCTTAACGTGAACACACAATCAATTGATCAAACAATGGCCGATCTTGGTATGGAGGAAGGCTTTGACGTCGGCATGGAAATGTCCGGTAATCCAAGTGCTTTTCGAGACATGCTGCGGACCATGCATCACGGCGGAAAAATCGCCATGCTTGGGATTCCACCCGATGAGATGAGCATCGATTGGACCGAAGTCATATTTAAGGGCCTCGTACTCAAAGGCGTTTACGGTCGAGAGATGTTCGAAACCTGGTACAAGATGTCCAGCATGTTGCAAAGCGGATTAATAATTGAACCTGTAATCACGCATCACTTCGCAGCTGACGAGTTTCAAAACGCTTTCGAGTTAATGGAATCGGGTCAGTCCGGAAAAATCATCCTGCACTGGGACTAAGGTGAGAAAAACGGTGGACAGACGTACGCTGCTTAAACTGCTTGCAGCGACTGCAGTTACGGGCTGCGGTGGAGGTCGCTCGGAAGGTAATGGACTGCGGGTTGTTGTAGCGGGAGCTGGCATAGTTGGTGCGTCAATCGCCTATCACCTGTCACTCGCCGGAGCATTCGTCACCGTAATCGACAAGCAAGCTCCAGCGTCTCATGCCAGTCGCGGAACATTTGCCTGGATAAACGCGACCTGGGCAAAACAACCGCGGAGCTACCACTCGTTTACTCAGGACAGTGTTGCTTATTGGCATGAGCTACAGCAAACGCTGGACCTGCCCGTTCGATGGAGTGGCTCGCTGGAATGGTTTACAAATAGCGAACGCCAAAACAAACTCGCGCGCCAAATCGCAGAACAGATCGAGTGGGGAGAGCCTGCCCGAATGATCGACGCAAACGAGTTCGCGGAGCTGGAACCGAATGTCCTGTTCAGCCCGAAGTCCACTGCTGCTTACTCACCAAACGACGGCACCGTTGATCCAGTTTTGGCAACACGATTACTTCTGGCCGCCGCGAAACGGCTTGGCGCTACCATCACGTATCCCAGCAAACTTACAAACGTGACCCTGGCAAACGGCCGGCTTGCCGCGGTCGAAACGTCGAGCGGAACAATCGTAGCGGACCGGTTGGTTCTCGCTACCGGCGCCGCAGAAAACATTCTCGCAACGATGGCAGACGTTGAGATTCCACAGCGCACGCTACCCGGCGTTATTGTTCTCACGAAACCAATGCCGCGCGTACTGCATCGCATTATTTCTGCGCCGGGGATTCACATGCACCAACGTGACGATGGGCGGGTCGTCCTGGGCGAACAAGACGGCGCACCGCAAAACGAAGCGCATGCACTTCGGCTTGACGGTCGCCCGAATGACTTTCCCAGCCCGGCGATTGCCCAGGAACATGCGAGACGTATGCTTGACGTTGCCGAGCATTTCGCGCCGCGTATGCAAGCAGCAGAAGTCGAGAATGTTTATATCGGTTGGCGTCCTTTGCCAATCGACGGACATCCGGTGATTGGCACATCGCCAAATCGCCCTGACGTCTATATTGCGATCATGCACAGCGGAGTCACTCTTGCGCCGATAGTCGGCCAACGCGCCGCCAAGGAACTGCTTGGCGATACAATAGTGGATAGCCTCGAGCCTTACCGACCTGACCGTTGTTTTGAAATGATCAAGCGCTATTAGCTTGCGCAGGCCCTAGTTCAGGTCGCACAAGCAGTGCGTATACATGCCCTTAGGGTCATCGAACTTCAGCAGACCCACAAATGATTCATCGATATTTTTCAATAAATGAGTGATGAATTCTGGTGTACTCACCCAACGCGAAATATCGAAACCTGACCTGGACGCCACGCCAAGAAAATCAACAATGATTTGTTCAGACGTCGTCAACTCTGTCTCGATAATAAAGCTGCCAAAATCACCAACTTCAAGACCCGCTAACATCCCAGCCACGTCAATTGCGTCTTCCAGCGTGCCCAATTCGTCGACCAAACCATTTTCCAATGCCTCGGTACCCGTCCAGACTTGTCCTTGCCCAATCTGATCCACCGCTGATTTCTCCATACCACGGCTGGCCGCAACGTCGCTGATGAAATCGTCGTAGGTATCTTCGATAAAAAGTTGAAACAATTGCTTTGTCTGGCTACTCATTTCCCGGTCAGGTTGAAATTCGCCACTAAAGGGAGTGGTACCAACACCGTCAGTAGTTATGCCAATGGCCCCCAGGCTTCTTTGATACGTAGGAAACATTCCGATTACACCGATCGATCCCGTGATCGTGGATGAACTGGCAATAATCTTATCCGCATGCATGGAAATGGAATAGCCGCCTGACGCGGCAACGCTACTCATTGATGCCACGACCGGCTTACCGGCGGCACGTAATGCCTGAACTTCGTCAGCTATAACTTCCGCAGCGAACGCACTACCACCCGGGCTGTCCACTCGCAGAACTACTGCCTGCACGACGTCACTATGTCGTGCACGCCTAAGCAGGGTCGCGGTCGAATCAGCGCCAATACTGCCCGGTGACCGCTCTCCAAACACGATGTCACCTGAGGCAATCACGATCGCAACGTTTTGCTCGCCGATCGGATCACCATGCAACATATCCATTTGCGCAAGATACTCATGCATATTGGTCGATCTAAAATCTTCGGAAGGATCTTTCGACTCGCCGACAAGACCCGTCATGTAGTCCCGCATTTCAGTTCGCGTCATCAGCTCGTCGATCAATCCCATGTCGCGCGCTGCAATCGCCATATCACCATTTGTCCGCGTAACATGCGCCACAAGATTCGTCGAAAAATCGTCGACGGTGCCCTGCTCGAGTCCACGCGCAGCAACTACGTCGGTGCGATACATTGTCCAGAGTTGCCCCACGAGACGCTCAGAGGCTTCCCTGTCTTCATCCGACATGTCCGTGCGCGTGTAAGGCTCAGCAAAGGACTTGTGCGTCCCAACTCGAAACACATTCCAGTCGATGCGCAGCAGGTCGATCGCGTCCTTGTAGTAGGTTCGAAATCGACCATAACCTCGAAACATGACCGCCCCGTCCGGATGCAGGTAGATTTCGTCCGCATGTGCCGCGAGGTAGTACGCTTGTTGCCCCATGTAGTCGGCCCTGGCGATGACCTTTTTTCCGGAGGTTTGAAAATCATCGATTGCCGCCGCAATGGTCTGCAGCTTACTGAGTCCACCACCGCCCAGACTATTGAGGTCCAAGTACACCAAAGAAATACGCTCATCGTCTTTGGCGTACGCCAACACGTCCACAATGTCGCTCACAGGTGTCTGCGGCAAACCATCGCCCAACAACTCGGCGATTGCGCGATCGTAAGGATCGCCTTCCAGCTGTTCCACGAGCACGCCGTAGGGCTGAATGTACAACGCACTGCCGGACGCGAATACCGACGGAGCTTCGGCACCGAGTCCGAAGAACAACAAGAACACAAACAGCAGCAAGATCAGGTGCAAAATTTTTCGAACACCGTCGACGCCGGTCCATAGCCAAGACAGAATTCGGAAGAACGGATTTTTTGCACTCATTTCAATCTTTCCCTGCATAGCGAATTTGGTAAACCTTGCCGGCATTGTCGTCACTTACCAACATAGAACCGTCGTTGAGAACCAGCAAGTCTACGGGACGACCGCTTACTTCCTGGCCCTGCAACCAGCCCTCTGCAAATACTTCATAAGAAATCGCTTTTCCATCGTCCAGTCGCACCAAACTTACGCGATAGCCGATCTTTTCCGAGCGATTCCACGAACCATGCTCGGCTATGAATATCTGACCCTGATATTCGGCTGGAAATTCCCTGCCCGTATAAAATACTACGCCCAGGGAAGCCACATGCGGTCCAAGCTTGCGCGCAGGAGGCGTAAAATCAGTACAGCTTTTCCCAGCGCCAAATTCCGGATCCAGGATCTCGCCGGCGTGACAATACGGAAAACCGAAATTCATCCCGGCGACTGGCGCGTGATTTAGCTCATCCGCCGGCAGGTCATCACCGAGCATGTCGCGCCCATTGTCGGTAAACCAAAGTTCATGAGTTTCCGGGTGCCAGGTAAAACCAACGGAATTGCGGATGCCCGTGGCGAACGTTTCGCGTTGCGAACCGTCCGCATTCATACGCACGATGCGGCTGTACCCATCGCGCTCGCAGATATTACACGGCGCACCAATACTGATGTACAGCTTACCATCGGGCCCAAATCCGATGTAGCGCCAACCGTGATAAGTTTCGGACGGTAGATCAATATCCAACACTTCGGCGGTCGGCATATCGTGCAGGCGTGACTCGACATCTGGGTAGCGCAAAACGCGATCAATCAACGCGACGTAAAGATCTCCGTGGAAGAAAGCGATGCCGTTCGGTGTGCTCAGGCCGCTCGCGATCTCAAGCACTTCACGACGATCGTTGGCATCCGTAGTTATTGCATACACTGATTTACCGCGTCGATTCGACACGAAAATGGTAGCTGCGTCACCGATCGCCAAGGAGCGCGCATTTGGCACTTCAGCGAAGACCTCAATGCTAAATCCTGGCGGTAAGGAGATATGCCCCAGCGTGTCGTCATCCGCCGCGCAGGACTGAATGAAAACAAATGACGCGGCAGCGACGGGAACTAAGAATAATCTGATTAGTTGGGCACCAACCACAGCGATAGACTCGGCCAGAATGCGATTAGAATAACAGACATTAGCAGAATCATTAGGAATGGGAATGTCGCCGCATACACATGCAAGATCGGCTTTTCAAAGCGGTAGCTAGAGATGAAAAGATTGAGCCCCACCGGCGGCGTCAGATACCCGAGTTCCATCGCAGCAAGGAATACGATACCCAAATGAACCGGGTGAACGTCAAACCCTGCAGCGATCGGCAGGATCAGTGGGACTACCAGCACGATTGCCGAGAAAATATCCAGGATCGCACCGAGAACGAGCAAGAACAGGAGCAACAGGAGCAGGAAAGATGTCTGGCTGGAAACGAGATTGGCAACCCATTCAAGCAGCATTTGTGGAATTCCAGCGCTGATCATGTAGTTGGTGGAGGCCATCGAGACACCGAGAATAATCAGGATACCGCCAACCAGGACCATCGACGACCGCATGATTCCAGGCAGTTCGCGCCAGGTTATTTCGCGATGTACAACTACCTCAACAATAAAAACATATAACGCCGTAATGGCCGCCGCTTCCGAAACCACCAGAAACCCGGAATAGATTCCGCCCAGTACAACGAACGGTAGTGGTATCTCCCAAATGGATTCGCGAATGGCCGCGCCGATCTCACGACCCGAGAACGACGACAGTGGTTTGCGGATGCCCCGGTTCACCCACATGCTGTAGCCCGATAACGCCATGAGCATCAACGTGCCCGGCAATATGCCGGCAAGAAATAATTTGTCGATCGGCACCTCAGACACGACGCCGTATAGGATAATTGGCAACGACGGTGCGAATAACAGACCAAGGCTGCCTGATGAAGTCACCAGCCCCAGGTTGAATCGATCCGGGTAGCCGTCTTGTTGTAATGCCGGGTACAAGATAGCGCCCAAAGCAATAATTGTGACACCAGACCCTCCGGTGAAAGCTGTAAAAAAGGCACATGCCGACAAGGAAACTACCGCAAGTCCGCCGGGCACCCAGCCCAATAATGAACTGGTCATACGAACCAGTCGTTTAGGCGCCTGACTCTCGCTAAGCATATAACCAGCGAACGTAAACAACGGAATCGCGACTAAAAAAGGTAGGTCAGCAATACCAAGAATGTCGAGGGCGACATTCATCAAGTCGGTATCTTCGCTCGTAAGCCCTATCATTGCGCTTGTGACAATGATCGAGAACAAAGGCGCACCGAGTATGGCGAGGACGAATAGAGCCAAGCTGAAGAGAATCACGATGCGTCGTCCTCTTCGCCGCTATAAAGCTTGATACCTTCTTTGCCAACGCCGATCAAAAATCGATAACTCAGCAGGGCAAATGCTACGGGTACGACGGCGTGGGCAATCCAGGCGGGTGTATCGATAAGAACGGTATCTCCGAACTCCATTTCAAGCTGCGTCCAACGCCATGCGTGCCAAGCAACCATCGCACAAACACCGGCTGCGAAAGTATCCACCACGATGCGCGCTACGCGTATCGCTCGGTCGGACAGAAGATGTGAAACCGCGTCGATACGAATGTGGCGGTTCTCGCGACAAGCGGCAACTGCGCCGACCATTGCCAGCCATAGCACCATGATACGCACGAGCTCTCCAGACCAGTAGAAACCGGTCTCGAAGACTTCACGTGCAATGATTTGCGCAACAGATAGCAGCATCATGCCGCTGAGCAAACCGACCAATAGAACGGTCTCGGCAAGTCGACCGGCAGAATCGAGGCGCGCAAGTATTTTTGACGCCTTGGGAATCATTCTGAGGCGGAATGCTCGCGGCGATATTCGTCTGCGTGGCCCAGCATCTCTTCATAGAGCGCTAGCGATACCACGCCGTCCTTCGCCATCTCGAGATTGGCCGCAAGCAGCACTGATTCGAGCCTCTGCAGCTCAACCGTGGTTGGTTCAACAAATTTCAGGCCAGCATTCAACAGCGCCTCTTTAGCGTCTCGATCATCCTCAAGATTCAACTTGTTGTATTTGCTGTAAAGATCCGATAAAACTTCTCGCACGATCAGCTGATCGTCGGCTGAGACTTTCGCAAACGCTTTATTGCTTATCACCATGAAACCCATGGTGTAAACAAGCGGCACATCGGTGACGTATTTAACCTTGGTATGGTACTGCAAAATTACAGCACCAACCGACGACATGGTGATGATGTCCAATGCCCCGGTGTGTAGCCCCGTATAAACGTCGGTGATTGGCAGTGGGATCGGTGTAACGGCCATCGCCTGCATCGTTCTGCGGCCAACTTCGTCGCCCTCAGGCACCCAAACCCGCTTGCCCTTTAGATCATCAAGTGAATCAACCGGCTCTTTAGACATGATCAAAGCGAACCCGGTAGCGGCGAATCCGAAGGAAACAAATCCGGCCTCTTCCAGGCCAGCTGAAATTTTACTGTCCATACGAGATCTGACGAGTCCGCCTCGGCCTCGCTCTGAAAAACCATTGATAATCCGTACAGACCCAAACCGTCATACGTCTTCATCAACGCCGACGGCGTGAAAACACCACCCTGCAAGGAGCCAATTCTGATTCGGTTAAGGACTTGCGAGTCCGTACCCTGGCTGCCACCGCCGAAATACTTGATAACGACGCGGCCGTTAGTTTTTTCCTTGATCTCAGCTGCGCTCGCACGCATGTCCGTCATCCATTCCGAGCCCTCGGGCATCGCTGTCGCAACTT
>PVMS01100856.1_pt1 | contig 13958 bp, 12 predicted proteins | sample 1853461 | NCBI WGS metagenome assembly PVMS01 (sample SAMN08582032, study PRJNA380276) | Marine sediment metagenome, whole genome shotgun sequencing project. | isolation source: ocean sediment barecode stripped | collected 2017 | reverse complement strand
ACTTTCGCCAATTATCTTCCATTGCTCTCAGAAATCGTATAAACTGAGTACCTCAGGCGGTGTACACTTATAAAAAGTGTCCTCTTCCTTTTATTATATTGCACCATAGATAAATTATGTCTTTTAATTTGGCATAATTATTGTACTACATATTTAGTATTACGGGACTACCTTAACGGGTTCGTAAGTAAGAGTCAAAAGGAAGAGGATACTTTTTATAAGTGTACACCGCCTGAGGTACTCAGTTTATACGATTTCTGAGAGCAATGGAAGATAATGAGGCGAAAGTGGTAAAATTATCGAGGGGATAGAGAAAAACTATTCAGTTGCAAACAAAAAATCTACATCAAGAAGGATTTCGGGTTTTTCCCTTGATGGCTTATCTCTTTATTTATTTAAAGGGGTTTGGGGTTTTTTCTCCAACATTGTGTTTCTGTTTTCTATACTTATTAGTTAGTTTATGTAGTAAAAACTTTATTTATTTTCTATACTTATTAGAAACTGTATGTAGTAAAAACCTTATATATTTTAGTATACTAATAATAACAATTATATTTACATAAGTAATGGAAGTAGAAGATAATAAAGTATCGTTTGAAGAATTTAAGAATATTATATGGTCTGATTACATATCAGAAAATGTAGTATCTACAGCATACATGAATAAGAATAAGGATTTTGTTAATGAACTTACTTTTGAATTTTATGATTACTATAGAAAAGGTAGTTATACTATAAAAGAGTTAGGTAGAATGATCGAAAAGTTTTTCTTTACACTTTTTAGGTTTAAAGGGGGTAATAAAAATATAGTAATTAAAGATAGATACTACGGAGAATAATTTATTTAGTATTGATTGGTGGTAGCCCCTTTATAATTTATTTTGTAAAGGGGTTTATTTTGGCATAGTATTTGTGTATAATATATTTATGGAGAATAAAATACATTACAACAAATCTTACTGCAAAAATGATGTAGATCTACTTAGTAAAGTTATAAGGATATACTCTGTTATAAAGTTAGGTAATGGTCTAGAGCAATCTTTGGAGAAAAATGAAGAGAGGGTTTTAGTGTATTACCTAAAGTACGGGTACTCTAAAGAAACAAAGAGGTTAATAATAGAGGATTTGGGTATAAAACCTACTTACTTAAACACTGTTAATTGCAAATTAGATAAAAAAGGTTATTTAATAAAAGATAAAAGGAATAAGCAAAAAAAACATTTAAGTGAAGGTCTAGAAAAATTAAAAAAATCTTTTATAGATATGCAGTCTAATATATACTTTATTCAGTTTGAAAAATAGAAAAGGCGTTACATTTGAGAAAGATATAATACAAGAAGTTTCTGATGATTTAGGTTTAGATTATAAAATTGTAGAAGAGATATATTATATTAATAACAGGTACATTAGGTATTTAGCAGACAAAACAGTTTGTACAAACATAATTTTACCAACTATAGGTAACATGTATCAAAGTTATTACTCTGTATTGAATTATATAAATTCTACTATTAAATCTGAATTTGAACTAGGTAATATAAAGTACGAATTTTATTTGAAAAAAAAGATTTTGATGAAGCAGTTTTATTTGAGTCAACATAGGTCAAAAAGGGCTTATATAAAAAACTTTATGAAACCTCTTATAAATAAAATGAAAGCTCAGATAAGAAAAGTTGATGGTACTTTAGGTACAATACAGGAAATTGAAAAAATACAAAGAGATTATTATGAAAAAACAAAATAAAGTCAAGACTATTGTGGACGCTAAACTTAAGGATACTACACCTAAAGAAGATTGGCAAAAGAATAGATTAGAAGCCTGTAGTAGCTGTAAGTTTAACTCTGACAACAAAGATGACTTAAGCCTTACGGATTTAGCAAAAGTAGCTCTAAACGGAGGAAAGAGTACTTGTTTAGCTTGTGGTTGTGGTTTACAAGATAAGACTCACTCTAAAACTGAAGCTTGTGGTCTTGAAGGGAAACCTGAGTTAGGTGAAATGAGGTGGAACAGGATTGAGATATTAACATCTACATCAGATAAAGTGGATATATTAAATGGAAGTTCAGAGAATTACAATTTTGACTTAGTTAAAAAAGATATTGTTTACGAAATAGGTAGGATAGAACCTAAACAAAAAGTTAATATATCTTTCTCTTTAAAACCTAAGTATGGAGTAAAAATATACGACTTAGATGTAAAAGCAGGTTGTTCTTGTACAGTACCTGAAATAAAAACTATCGATGGTACAAAAAAAGTAGATTTAGTTTACACATCGGGTTCAGGAAGAGGTGTAGTAGTAAAAAGGAATACAGTTAAGTATAAAATTAATAATCAAGAGTACACATTCAGTGTACTATTAAAAGGTAGGATAGTATGAGTAGTTACAGAGCAATAGCAGTTAAAGAGTTGACAAACTATATTGAAGACAGAAAAGATATGAGTTTAGGTGAGATAATGTACTCTTTTATGAGAAAAGGTGTTTTATTTAAAAACAGTCAAGAAGGAAATCTAGGTTTTTTAAAAAACTCTACAGATGAACAAATTTATACAGCAATAGAAAAAGCAAAAAGAGATGAGTCAGGAGAGTAATTTAAAAGAGTTAGTGTCAGCAATAAGATCAGAAATAGATTACATAAAAAAGTATGAATCTTTTTTTCTAGGTTACAATAAAGATTTAGAGGTAATAAATAAAGAGTTTGGTACAAAAGCTTTAGAGGATAACGTTTCAAACAAAGAAGTTATTGATTTTTGTCTAAAAAACTATACACTTAAATCTTTATACACAAGAGATATAAAAATATTATACAATAGGGTATTGGATTATTACAAGGCATTAGTTTTACTAAAAGGTAAGGATCTTTTAGAAGAAAAAGAGATTAAACTATTAGAGTCAGTAAACCCTAAATTAGAAAAAATAAATTTTGTATTTAACGAGAAAGATGAGTTGACAGAAAAGACAAAAGGTTTTGTTGAAAACATAAAGGAAAATATAAAAAATTCAGGTCAATTAGATAAAATACTTAAAGGTATTAGAGATTCAATTTAGGGTAAAATTTAGTATTAATGGCTGATTATACAGATAATTTTATTAAACAACACAAGGACTACTTTAAGAGAAATAGATCTCTTATAGAGAATAGTGGGTGGGAAGAAATAGAGTTACAAAAGTCAGGTAAGAACATTACTAAAAACAACGAGATAAGAGATAACGAAAGAGGTCATCTTTTTAAACAAGATTTAGAATTAGTAAAAAATATACAAAGCAGGTTATCTGTTTTTATAAAAAACACTTCCTCAGAAAGGCATATCACTAAGACTCAAACTTTTATTGATTATACAGCAGAAATAATACAAATTTTCTTAGATAAATGTAATACTTACATAAAGAAAAATGATGAAAATGTTATAGATAAGATAAAAGATGTTGAGTCTAGAGGTATTGAGATACTTTTCCAAGATTACATTCAAAACAATAAGTTTAAGATAGAGGATACTCTACTTAGTCTAAATGTAACAAACTCTGTAGAAGACCTGAGTATAAGATTCTATCGTAACGACATGGCATCTCTTCTTATGAAAGAGCCATTGAATCTAATGAATATTGATGTAAAACTTAAAACAGAAAACATTAATATAGATTGGGATATAAAAAATTCTTCAGAAATGTATATCAATATGAAGAAGGAAAATATACCTGTTTGGAATCATAAAAAACATTTCTTCGAACAAGATACAGATGTATTACAATTTTGGTCAAGTGAGTTTAACAAGATATCTGAAGGTGTTATAATAGGCGGTTATTTTGTACACCCTTGGTTGTATTGGCATTTAAACTTCTTTAAGACACCTATATCAGTAGGTAAGAGAAACAAAGTAATAAACCCTTATTTAAGGGACAACGAGTGGTTTTTTGCAGAGAATTTAAAGAAGACTGAAGAACCTAACGATGCAGGTATAATAAACAAAGGTATGTTAGTTTATGGAACTAGGCGTTTCAGTAAATCTGTTATACTAGCTTCTTATACACATTGGAAAGCTGTTACAATATTTAATGCTGTAGCTACAGTTACAGGAGGATCTTCCATTGACTTAACAGATTTAACAGGTAAAGTTCAAACATCTATGGATTACATAGAACCTGCTTTTAAACTTAATATACAAAAACAGAATTGGTCTAATGGAGACACAGTATTAGGTGTAAGGGAGAATGCATCTAATATAATAAAGTATTCAACAATAAGAATAAAAAACTTAGATGGTGGAACAAAGAAATCTTCTCAGAAGACAGCAGGTGGGTACTCTAGTGCCTTTGTAATGGATGAGATAGGTAAGTTTGATTTTATAAAACCTTTTTTAGCAGGATTACCTTCATTAATTGATGGTGATGGTAATTTCTTATGCCCACCTTTATTAGCAGGAACAGGGGGTGAAGCAGACCTTTCTAAGGACGCTATGCGTGTACTAGCTAACCCTGATTCTTTCAATCTTATACCTATGCAATGGGACATATTAGAAAGTAAAATAGATCCTGAGTTTATATCATGGAAAAGAAAGACTTTTGCTACGTTCTTCCCTGCACAGATGGCACACGGAGAAGGTATGACAAAAAGTAAGAAAAAGTTCTCAGAGTTTTTAGGTGTAAAAGATGACATGCAAGATTTAGATATACTAGTGTCTAATTGGGACAAAAACCTAGAGTATATAAAAAATATAAGAAAAAGTGTTAAGAAAGATAAGTTAGTACTACAACAGAAGACCGTACAACAACCTATAGACCCTGAAGATTGTCTAATAACAACAGAAGAAAACCCTTTCCCTACAGCAGAAGGAAGGAGACAGAGATCATATCTAGAAGAGGAAGGTATAACAGGTAGACATGTTGAACTATTCAGAAATGAGAATGGTCTTATAGACGCACAAGATAGTAATAAAGATTTACCTGAATTTCCTTACAACGGAGGTTTTTGTGACGCACCTGTAGTTTTATATGAGGATGTACCACAAATAAAACCACCTCTTTATAAGTATATAGCAGGGTTAGATGATTATAAACAAGAAGAGTCCTCAGGAGACTCTGTAGGATCAATAACTATTTATAATAGAGAGACAGGTAGGATAGCAGCTATATACAATGGTAGACCTGACCCACATAAAAAGTTCCACAAGAATTGTCATTATTTATTAGAATTATTTAATGCAGAATGTTTTATGGAGAATGAAGACATGGGTTTAAAGGAATACTTGGACAAATTACACCTTACAGACAAATACTTAGTAAAGGGTATAGATTTTTTAGCAGATATAGGTATGCAAAGCAACAGCAAACGTAAATACGGATGGCATCCAACACCTAAAAATAAGAACTTTTTACTAGGTATACTAAAAAACAATCTTACAGAAGAGGTAGAGTTAGACGATGGTTCAACAATGTTGGGTATAACAGCTATAGAAGATATAGGTATATTAGATGAAATACTTACTTTTAAGAAAGGTCAGAATGTTGATAGGATAACAAGTTTCATGACAGTGTTAGGTTACGATTACTACTTAACAGCAAATTATATAACACCTGATATACCAAAAGAAATTAAAGAAAAACAAAAAAAGAAAAGATCTAGAAAACAAAACCTATACGGAAAAAGAAGGTATAGTACATACAGAAGTTAGTAATAAAGTAACATTTTTTAGATATTAACACTTTATTTATATTTTTGCAACAACTTAAACAGTTAAATAAATGAGTAACACAAGTGTTTTATACAGTTTTTATAAAGGTATAGGTAATGCAGAGGAATCCAGTGCTTTACCTCCACAGGCTATACCTAAAAGTAAGAAAACAAAAGGTTTTATCAAAGCTACATTAGATCAATTAGAAGATATAGGTACAAGACAGGTATCTCATAACCTTAAATTCAGGGATTACTACAAGATGACTGAAGGTAGGTTAATATACACTGACTCACAGGAAGCACCTGATGTTGTAAGAGATATAGCTAAAATAAGAGATGCTGTAGATTTACCAACGTATATAAAGCATTATGACATCATAGGTATTATAACTAACACGTTGGTAACACAATACATGAACTTACAACAAAAGTTCAGGATAGATACAACAGATGAGATATCAAATAACGAGTATTTAAGGGATAAAAAGCAGAGAGTACAAAAGTACGCTATGGAGCAGTTCGAAGTAGAGCTACAAAAAGCATTACTTACTATGGGTTTAGACCCTAATAAACAAGATTTCTCTTCACAAGAGGAGCAACAACAATACATACAACAATTAGAAGGAGCTAGACAAGAGTACACACCCGAAGGAATCCAAAAAGACATGAGAGCTAATTGGAGAACAAAGGCTGCTGAGTGGGGAGACAACACTTGGAAGAGGGACTACAAGAGGTTTAGGATTGAAGGTATGGAGAGAGCTGAAGCAAAAGATTTCTTTTTAACAGGGAGATGTTTCAGACACTACCATATAGGTTACGATTTTTATAAACCTGAAAGATGGTCAACAGAGACTACTTTTTTCTCACAAGATGTAGATGCAAAATACCCACAGTACGGAGAGTATGTAGGTAGAATACATTACTACAGTTCTTCAGATATAATCAATAGGTACGGACACTTGTTAACAGCTACAGAGCAAGAGAGGTTAGCAGGTTACAGAGGTAAGAACAGCGAAGTATGGACTAGTAGATCTACAAATAGCTCTTTTAAGAATATAACAAACAATTTCTTTGGAGAGAATGTTTTAGCACCACATGAGAACTACTTTGATCATAAGATAAGAAGAGAGTTAGAGGACAGATTTGGTGTTATGGGCGGTATAGAAACAGACCTTGAAGGTAATTCAAACCCATCTTATTTACCTAGAGAATTTGACGACAGATACTTAGGGGCTGAAATAGCTAAACATCTTAGAGACGACATAAGAGTAAGGGGAGACTTAATACAAGTAATGGAAGGTTACTTAAGATCTTACAAGAGAATAGGTCTTATAACTTACAGAACAAAAGAGGGGTACTTAACACAAGAACAAGTAACAGATGATCTAGTATCAGGATTCCTAAAAGAAAACGGTATAAAAAGATTAAAAACACAAAACTTAATAGAGGCTGAGTTATACCCTGAGGAAAACACTATAGTTTATACTTATGTACCTGAGGTAATGAAGTTTCTTAAAATAAACAAAGAAAACACTTACCTAAAAGATCATATATACAAGTTAGAGCCATTAGAATACCAAATAAGAGGTAATAGTAACGTATACGATGTTAGGTTACCTGTAGGGGGGATAATATCATCTTCTACAGCATTAAAGCTTAAACCTTATCAAGAGGGTCTTAACATATGCATGAATCAAATATACAACCTATTAGAAAAAGAGATAGGTATGTTTTTCTTATTTGATATACAATATTTACCATCAGATTTCAAAAACTTAGGTGACACAGAGGATATGTTACTTGAGTTAAGAGACTACGCAAGAGATGTAGGGTTTATACCTGTAGACACAAGTAAACAAAACACAGCAGGAGGAAACGGCACGAACACTTTCATGGGTCAAAACATAACCTATGTAGAGCAGATAAGATCTAGGATAAACCTAGCATCATTTTACAAACAAGAAGCTTTACAGCAGATAGGTATATCACCTGGTATGTTGGGTCAAAACGGACAATATGAAACAGAGGAGGGTATCAAAAATGGTGTAAACGCATCAATGAATCAGATAGAACCTGTATTAAAGGAGTTATGTGACGCAAAAATAGAAATGATGGATCTTCATTTAGCTGTAGCTCAATTTGCTCAGAAGAGTAACAAGGATATAACTGTACCTTACTCTATGAACGACAACGAAAAAGACTTTCTAGTTTTTACAGATAATGATTTTGAATTAAGAAAATTAAATGTTGTACCTATAGGAGACAGTGCATCTAGAAAAGATTTAGAAATGCTTAGGCAATCTCTTATACAGAATAACACAATGGGTGGAGACATAATAGACTTTGCAGAAGTGTTAACATCAGATACAATATTAGAAATATCTGAAGTAGGTAGAAGAGCTAGACAAAAACAACAACAAGAGTTACAAGCAACTAGAGCTCATGAAAAAGAGATGATGGATAAACAACTTCAAGCTCAAGCTCAAGAAAAAGAAGCAGAATGGCAAAGAGAAGAGGCTTCTAAAGAAAGAGATAGACAAACAGACATAGAGCAAGAAAGAATAAAAGCTTTAGGTAGAGCATCTGATAAAGAGTCTGATATGGAAGGTTTCAGAGAAATAAACAGACAAGCGGACTTAGCTTTAAAGAATGATGAGATGCAAATAAAGCAAGCAAACAAAACAACTGAAATAGGTAACAAAAAAATAAAAGACGAAAAAGAGTATGAACTAAAAATAGCAGAGCTTAGACTTAAGGTACAAGAGCTTCAGACAAAAAATAAAATATCAGAAGACAATAAGTACATAGCTAGAATAAATAAAAACTAAAATAAATAAATTAATAATAAACAGTATTAGTAAAAAATTTATAAAAATATAATGTATACAACATTATTTATAAGTTTTAAAATTAAAACAATATAAACTACATTTGTATTATGGAAACCAACAAAAACCAAGGTTTTGAAGAAGGTACACTAGACTTCTCTGACATTAGTAAATTAATAGATAACGGTATTAAAGAACCTGAAGACACATTAAAATTAGAGGATCTTAACACAGTTGAGGTAACAGATGATAATAAAGTCAAAGACGAAGAAGTAAACACTAATATCAAAGACGAAAAGGAAGTTGTACAAGAACAGAAACCTAGAGAAGATGAGGTTAATAAACCTAAATCAGAAGGAAGTTTAGATTACAACTCTATTAAAAATAAGTTACTAGAGAAAGGTCTTTGGGAAGACGTAACCCTAGAGATTGGAGATGAAGAGAAAGATTTATCTAATTTAGATGACTTAGATGAAGAGACTTTCTTAGCAATATTAGAGGAGCAAAATAAAATAAAGGAATCTGAAATAAAAGATTCATCTATAAACAAAGAAGGTTTAGATGACATGACACTTAAGTTAATAGATATCTCTAAGGCAGGTGGTGACATAACGGATATTGTTAAGCAATATGACGAACATGTAAACCCTTTGAATGGATTAGATCTAACTGACCCTAAGACACAAGAAGCTTTAATAATAAACCAACTTAGAAGACAAAATTTAAGTGATATTGTTATTAAAAACTCTGTATTAGAAATGAGAAGTAATGGTACAGTAGAGGATAGTGCAAACCAAATAGTTCAAAACACAAACAAGATATTTAATAAATACTTGGATGATAAGAAGCAACAAGCTGAAGATAAGAAGAGGGACGAAGTAAATAGTAGAAATGAGTTTAAAAAAGACTTATCAAGCGTATACAAAGAAGAATTTGGATTAGATGTAAAAGTAGCTAACAGGTTAGTTAAGTTTGGAACTAACGATAATTTTATACAAGATAAGTACAAGGAAGTTATGTCAGACCCTAAGTTAGCGTCTGAACTAATATTCTTTTTAGAAGATCAAGAAGCTTACCTAAAGTATAAAAATAATAACAGGGATAGAGTACAAAAAATAAATACTTTAAAGAAAATAAACATAATAGGCAAAAAAGATAGAACATCTTCAAAATCAACTGATGACAACAAAAAAGAAACAAAATCAACATTTACTTTTGAAGAAATTAAAGATTAATATTAACACAATCAATTAAATATAATAAATAAATTATGAGTACTGAACAAAGAGGAATACCTTTTTTCAAGAACGGAGACCAAGTAGTTGGTTTTATGAAAACAAATGAGGTAAAAAGTATCCAAGGTTATCAAGATTTAGCTTCATTGCATGCTTGGTATCATGAAGACCCTGATAAAAATCATATGGGTATGGTTAACCTATGGGGTAACCAAAAAATGTTAAATGCACCTATTTACAGGGAACTTTTACAAAACAAACAACAACTTGAAGTAAACGGATTAAACGGAAGGTTTACATACGATACACCTATTGAGACAGAAAGTAAAGGTTTACATACTGAAAAAGACATGTCTTTAGGTCAAGATAACGCAGGTATTGACGGTAGTTCTTTTAAGATCGCACTTAACAGAGAGGTTGCACATGGTACAGTAATTAGTTATGATGCTATGGACGGACAACAACTTTTTGTTAGTGATGAAGAGCCTGTAGAATTAATAGGTTCTGCTTACATACACACAGTTAAGTTAGTAACTCAAGATAGAGGAGAATGGTTTCCTTCACAAAAATTAGCAAAAGGTATTGAATACTTTAAAATAAACCACGGTTTAGGAGAGTACAGTACAAACTTTGCACATGTCGATTTTGATGGAACAGTTGGTTACATGAAGTCTGAATTTGAGTTAGGTAATGTTCGTGGAGTTGAAGCCTACGTAACAGGATTTGCTGACAAGAAGAAGTTTAGTGGAGCTGCCGTTCACTCTAAGAACTTTATACAACAAGTACAAAATTATGCTGATAGATATGGTGATCTAATGTTTACAGCACCTGTAGGAAGCAACGGAAAACCAAACATGAGTAAAGCTAGTATTGGTTCTACAATGGAATACTTAGTAATGTTAGAGTTAGAAAAATTAACAGCTACTTCATTATTGTTCCAAAGAGCAGGTACAATCCGTGATACAAACGGTAACGTAAAGTTTAACGAAGGTTTATGGCATCAGTTAAGAAGAGGTAAGATCATCACTTACGGTAGACCAGGAGGTATGACTAGAGAGCACATTAAAGAGGCTGCTGAGTACGTATTTAGAGTAAACCCAAGTATGCCTTACGAAAGCAGAAGGATTAAATTTAAGTGTGGTACAAGAGCTTATGACAATGTAATGGAAATCTTTAGTGATGAAGTTACAGCTCAGTTGAACAACTTAGACAGAATGTTAGGCACTGACCGTGTTTTACCAATGTCTCCTGTACAAGGAAAAGATTTAAACAACTTAACTCTTAACCCTGTAAGATTTACATCTGTGTACATCCCTCAAATAGGTATGATAGAGATAGAAAAAGATGAGTCTTTAGATTATGCTCACATGGTTGATAGATTCTCAGCAGGATATCACGGTGACGGTAAATCTAGGTATACTTATTCTATGGTTATATGGGATGCTTCATCTCAAATGAGTAGTAACAATGGTGACTTACCAAAAGGAACTAAAGTTATGGAAGGTGGTAACAAAAATGGAAACATTTACATTGTTAAACCAGAAGGAGCTATGACATATTGGGGTAAATCTAACGGTAGATACGATATAGATAAAGCAGGGGGTATAGTATCTTCTTACAAACAAATTGGTCAAGAATTTTGGGCTTGGAATAGTTGTGCTATTTGGGTTAAAGATATATCTAAATTTGTTATGATAGAATTAGATAAAGATGCCTCTAAAGGTTTTAACTAATAGAGAGTAAATAAAATAAAAGCCCACTTCTAAGTGGGCTTTTTTTATTAACAAATAACTTATACTTAAAAAACAATAACTACAAAATTTATAATTTTTGTAACAATATATTAAAGTCATATATTTGCTGTATAATAAAACCAAAATTAAGATGAGTAAAGAAACTAAAAAACCTAAAACTGTATCGACTAAAAAACCTAAAACTGTAACGACTAAACAAGTCGAAACTGTAGAAACTAAACAAGTTGAAAAAAAAATAACAAACAAAGTGACCTCAAGAAAAGATTTCAAATTCGAAGTAAATGGAATAATTATACAGAGTGACACTTTATACGAGGTAATACCAAAACCTGATTATGACGCACCTGATGGATATCAAGAGTACGGTACTACAAAACTACTTCACCCTCAAGTTTCTAATAAAGTTTGTTGTGTATACAATTCAGCAGCACAAGTATGGGACACTGGTTTCTACGAGAGTTCGCCTTGCTACAGAAACGTGAATCCTGAAATTGCAAGAGAAAAAGTAAGTGTTTTAAGAGAGAGGATTGTAGAACCTATAGAAAGGTTATTAGGTAAAGGTAGATTAGATCACACCTCAATGAATAATGACTATTGGGATAATTACAACCCTGAGATAAAAAAGGGTACAGTTTTAAACAGTTCAGTACCTAACGAGTTATTAACTCTTTACATGATATCTAGACACAACTTCGTTGCACCTAAAGATAATTCATCAAACCCACAATATAGAAAGGCACAATACTGCATAGTTAATAAAGCAGAGGTTACTAATGTTAAACAAGAGAGAAAGTTTAATTTAAGTAGAGCTACAAGTCAAGGTTTCTCTTTAATGAAAGATAATAGAGAAAAATTAGATTACATACTAAATTACTTAGGTATCTCATCAGCAACAATAAATGATGAAATGACACTAAACTCAGTACTAACAAATTACTTAGAAGACAAGAAGCATAGTACTCAAAACGTAAAATCATTCTTAGAAGCTGTAGATAAATGTAGTACAAACAATGGTTACATGGAAATATACTTGTACTCAGTTGTAAAGAAATTACATAAAAGAAAATACATAACTAAAGAGGGGTTAGATTACTACTTCAAAGATACTAATTTAGGTAAGACTTATAAAACAGCAGCTAAGTTAGCGTTATTAAATAAAAGTTTACAAACAGAGCTTATTGAGAAAGCAGAGGTATAAAATATAAATAGATGACAACAGAACAAGCCTACGAAAAGTTTATCAATAAGTCTGAGAAAAACGCAGTAAATGATAATATAGCTACAGATAGAGCTAGGTTTGTTCTGATGTACAACGAAGCTCAAAACAAATATATTGAAAACTCATTAGATAAAAGAAATGAGGATGACATAAAGTTTATAAATAGACTACTAGTTGACGATAAAAAAATAAACTTAGAGTCAGAACATTTAGACCATTGCGACTTTAAATTACCTGAAAATTATTTTGATTTTTCAAATGTATACGGAAAAGCAGATAAAGGTAAATGCAAGAACAAGACAATGTTTTTATTCGAAATAAAAGATGAGAATAGACATGAAATACTACAAGATGTAGACAACAAACCTTCTTTTAAATATAGAGAAGCACCTTACACACTATCTAACAACAGAATAAAAATCTACACAAACTCTGAATTTAAGGTAACAAAAGTATACCTATCTTACTACAGGTATCCAAAACAAATAGAATTAAAAGATTACAATGACCCTGAACAAGGGTTTAAAGAAGGATCAGATCCTGAGTTTGATGACAGAATAGTTGATAGAATAATATCTTTAACTGTTGCGGAACTTCAAATGAATACAGAAAACCCTAACAGTAGGGTAAGTAGAGAGAGAGCTATCTCTGAAATGTAGTAAATAACAATCAATACAAATATAAATAACAAAAATTAAAAATTATGGGAAGTCATAAAATGGACGACAGACACTTATCAGTATTAAGTGTTAAAAAAAGTGGGTATTCAGGAGAATTGGTAAAAGGTCAATTTGGTATATTTGATACTCAAACAGTTAGCTCAAAAGGGCTAAAAGCATTAGATAACTTTAATAACTTAAGCAAAAACGCTAAGTTTGAAATGAGGTTAGGTAAAGCTAATGTAGCAGTAACAAGAAGTCAAAGCAACCACTCTTACTCATCTATTCCATTTAAATTGGAAGATGTAAAGAATATATCTGTAAGTGCTCCTACAGTAACAGAAACAAAATTTGATGAACTTACCATCGGATACAACGGTATAGACCCTGAAACTTCTATGAGTTTTAAAGCAGGAGACAATGTTGTGATCGACTTAGAGTTATCGGGTGAGGCTATGGGACTTTTAGGTTATAAGGATAACATGGTAAACGTAAAGGTTTACATTGATGTACCTGAGTGTGACTACGAGAACACATGTGAAGATTGCGACCCTTGTGCAACACAATGTAAAGATGTTGTAGACATGGCTGTT
>PVMS01134471.1_pt1 | contig 13961 bp, 16 predicted proteins | sample 1853461 | NCBI WGS metagenome assembly PVMS01 (sample SAMN08582032, study PRJNA380276) | Marine sediment metagenome, whole genome shotgun sequencing project. | isolation source: ocean sediment barecode stripped | collected 2017 | reverse complement strand
CAAGTGTCTGCCGGAGGTGCCCTTGGTGTGGTTGGCGTATCACTGATTGGACAGTTGGGTTGGGTGATACTCGTTCAGACGCTAGGCTGGATGGCGGGTTTGAAGATCGCAGTCTTCGGTATCGGGGGCTATGGAGCTCTTGGCGGTGCGGTCACATGGCTCGGCAGTGCCGCAATAGGTAGCGCTGCGGCCTTGCCTGGAATGGTTCTACTAGTTGACGGTGCTGCCTATCGAAAGACTGTACCCACGACCATTATGCTGTTGGCGAAGACAAGACTGAATGGATTAGCGTCCAGTAAGAGCTTGTAAATCTAAGTGTGTAAATATGAACGCCCAACATGCCATTAGCCATCCGAATCTTCCACTGAAGGTTAAAGTTCTCCTGCTTTATGGCTAGTGTCAAGACTGCCGCTGTGGTTGGGGATGGTTCATTACATTAGTACTCATACCACCGCTATCGCTGAGCTTTTGCCAACAATCGGTCCAACTGGTTTGCAAACTGCTGCTTGTCCTGGTTATTTAGGGGTGGTGGGCCGCCGGACTGCATGCCGCTGGAACGCATGGTGTCCATGAAATCACGCATATTCAGTCGCGGCTTTATGTTGTCAGCGGTGAGACGCTCTCCGCGGGCGCTGAGCACGTGAGCACCCTTTTCAATCACTTCAGCCGCCAGCGGGATGTCGCCGGTAATTACCAGGTCTCCCGGATTGACCAATTTGACGATTTCATCATCGGCCACGTCAAAACCTGAACTCACCTGCAGCATGCGAATATTGGCGTTCGGCGGCACTGGCAGTGCATGGTTTGCTACCAGGGTGAGCTGCAACCCTGTGCGCTGAGCAGCTCGAAACAGAATTTCCTTTATTGCTCCCGGGCAGGCATCTGCATCTACCCAAATATCCATGTCGTACTTCTCCTATCCACAGTCTTGTCAGCTCACGATTGTACGCCCTGGCTACTACAAGGGGGTTGTGCCAGGGCAGTAGTGATAAATCGTGTTCCATATTATTTGCGACGGAACCATCTTATCCGTAGCTTTTGATCATGGAAGACATGGGCGACATGTCCAGACCATGGTTGGGAATAGGGTAGCGCAAACCGTTGGCACTCAGCGCCATTAAACCCTCAATAGCCTTGGGTAGAAAGCTCGGTGGCAGCGCAATGAGCAACTCATCGTCCTGCACGCCGCCAAATTTTCGTTCAGCATAGCAGGGTATGGAAACCGAGGGTTCGCCGGTTTTAAGCGCGCGCCCCCAGGAATCGGCACAGGCACTTTCACCGACGCAGCCAAATTCCAGCTTTTTGTAGCCGGTCCATTGCAACCCGTTAATCAGGGTGATCATTTGCCCCGGTGTGCAATAGATCAAGCAGATATCGGGATTCCCCAGACGGCCCGAGGTGAGTGGTGAAACCGCCAGGGCCTCGTATTCCCCGTAATTGGCGCAGTCCATCTGTGCCTGGTGACTGGCGCTGTCGTCCAGGCTGCCATACCACACGCCGTTGAAGGCGTTGCCACTTAAAAACTCCTCATCCCTGGGGTGTAAACCCACCACCGCGCCGCACTGTGAGCCCATCAGGTTGTCCATGGTTATGCCGATGGTGTAACCAATCCAGCGCGCTTGCCCCACGATCTGGTCGGTATTGAGTTTCTCGGCGGGATTGGGCCGCTTGATTCGTGGTACCGCCTCCATTTCCGCGGTGGTCTTATAGCGCTTCATCCCAATTGGCAGCGTTTTGATCTTCAGATATTGATTAAGACCATTAACAATGGCGTGGTAATCGTATTCGGTGCTGTCGCCCCAGCAGTTTTCTATCGTGCTCATCTAATTTCCTGTTGTCGTTAAGCTTATCCCGCTAAACACCCATCATAAGGGGTTTGCCTCGATTATGATTGCATTTTCCAAGGCACGCTCCAGGCCTTCGGTCAGTACCCTGCGGAGCGCTTTACCTATGAGCACATTGTGATTATGCCTTCTCCAATTTTCCCTGACGAACAAATAGAAATAGCGGGAAGGCAAAAGCAAATGCTACAACAAATGCCAGGATGATATACACCCAGAAAAATCGTAAGCCAATTCGTTTAGATTCAAAGTAAATCCAAGTAAGTCCTGTAATACAGGCAATTGCAAGATCCCAGCTTAATGACTGGGCCGCCGCATTGGTTGCACCGGCGGCTATGAATTCCGCCACATCAAAACTGCCGCCAGATTCAGCGATGAACTGCAGGTTGTAATACCAGGCCATCATCCACGGGCTCCCCATCTGCGGCTCTACCTCCGAAATTCGTGATGATTGACTAGAAGCTGGCTAAAGCTTAACGATTAACTTACCTTTGTTACCGCCGGTAAAGAACAAGTTCAAGCCGTCAATTGCTGACTCCAAGCCCTTCAAAATATGAGTGCGATATTTGATTTTTCCACTCATCACATAAGGGGTAAGTTTGCCTAGCAACTCAGGCACGTCGTCAAAGTGATCAGGCATCGCAAAACCCTGGATGGTTATGCGCTTTTTGATGATAGGGATCCAGTTCGGGCCCGCGCTTGGTATTGCTTTACCGTAATCGGCGATCATACCGCATACGATAATTCGGCCATGGGCGTTCATGCGTTCAAACACATGATTTTGAATTGGGCCGCCGGTATTTTCAAAATAGATATCAACACCCGCGGGAGCCAAGTCAGCGAGTTTGGCAGCGATATCGTCGGTCTTGTAATTAATTGAACCGTCAAAACCCAGGTCGTTGACGATCCAGTCGCACTTTTCATCATCACCGGCGACGCCAATCACGTTCAGGCCATCGGCCTTAGCCAACTGACCCACAATTGAACCTACCGATCCGGCAGCGCCGCTGACTACAATTGTCTCGCCTTCTTTGGGTTTACCAAAACCATATAAACCCTGGGTGGCCGTTAAACCTGGTAAAGCAAATACAGATAACACGGTTTCAGCATCCAATCCAGGCTGCACTATATTAAACCCTTCACCGGTACTTAATATGTATTCCGTCCAGCCGGTCATGCCTCTAACCACATCACCTACAGCGAAGTCCGGGTGGTTACTTACAATCACTTCGCCCAAACCGGATGCACGCATCACGTCGCCCAGTGCGACGGGTGGAATATAGCTTTCCGGGTCGGGACTCATCCAGCCGATCATGGCAGGGTCGAGGGACATATGAGTTTGTTTAATCAGAATCTGTCCAGGGCCTGCTGTGGGGATTTCTTTTTGTATTACTTCAAACAGATCTGGGCTAACGGGGCCTGGAGTGGGACGGGCAATAAGGTTGATCGCGGTATAGGTACTCATCGTTGACTCTCCACTTGTGTCTTAGGTTTCGAGGCGCTCGGTATTTCTTAAGCGCCTGCAAGGGTATTACTTCTCAGCACGAGGTGGCAGCATTATTCCTATATTAATCGGTGCTATATATAGCCATAAATGCTAATGTTTATTGTTATAAAGACAATAATAATACGATTAGATTCGAGGGATACACAAGGGCGGCATTATGGATGAGCTACGCGCATTACGGTATTTCAGCAAAGTGGTCGAAACCGGCAGCTTTACCAAAGCCGCGAGAGCGTTTGCCGTGCCGCCCTCATCAGTATCGCGGAGGGTTGCCGACCTGGAAAGAAGTCTAGGGGCGACTTTATTAAAGCGCTCAACCCGAGTCGTGAAAGTGACTGAGATCGGCCAAACCTATTTTGAGCAAATACAAGATATTCTAAATCAACTTGAGCAAAGCTACGAGGTAGTACGTAGCTATCAAGCCAAACCCATGGGGCAATTACGCATCAGTTCTATGGTGGGGTTTGGCGAGCGTATATTGCTAGCGCTGTTAGATGAATTCAGCCAGCTTTACCCGGAGATTATTGTAGATGTGAGCCTGAGTGACGAGTTATCTGCCCTGGGCCGAGATGACGTTGACATCGCCATTCGCGGCGGTTACGCACCCAACGAGCGAGTACAAGCGATTAGATTGATGGATAACGAATTTATCCCGGTGGCGGCCCCCAGCTACTTAGTCGAGATGGGAACACCCAAAAGTGTTCTTGAACTGAGCCAGCACAAAGGCTTGTATTTTCGCACACCCAATGGCCCAAGCCCTTGGTTGTGTGAGCTGAATGGCCAGTGGATAGATGTATCAGCCCCACAAGTAGCAGTGTCAAATAACGGCAAATGGTTAGCGGATAAAGCCATTAAAGGCCAGGGGATAATGATGGCACCACGTTGGTTATTGGCGCCGTATTTACAGCGTGGCGAGTTGCAGGAACTGTTTTTTGACCCCGTGTTACGTATTACCCAAAACACCGATTTAGCAGTGTATTTGCTGTATCAAAAACAGCGTTATTTAGTGCCAAAAGTAAAAGCCGCGGTGGATTTTCTGGTAGCGAGGGTGCTAGGGAAGTATTAATTGTCACTTGTCACTACCCCCAGAACCAATTTAGTACCGATTAAGGAGCGTAGCCGGCAGTTCGACTGGCTTACCATGGGGCGTGGAGCCATATGCTTGCCGCCACCCCTCCTTGAGAATGAACAGCTCTTTCGATTCCAACAATCCGTTAGCAGTAACCAGTCGCTCAAGGGCTCTCAACCACAGTTCGTAATAGCCAGAGCCATCTTCGGCTATGCCATGATCGGAGGCGCGTGAAATCTCATCTCCAAGAGTCTTTGCCCATAGGTTCCATGAAATATCCCCGGACTCTATCAAGCTGACTGTCAGAGCAAAAGCCTGCGCCTGCCACGGTTCTGCAAACACCGGTTGATCATCCTGAAGAAATTCGGTAGGTAGCTGACTGGTGCAGCGCCGACTGGCATCAGGCTGGCTCAAGGTAGGACTCCCAAAGATCAAGGTTGACGGTATCTTTGGGGTTCGCCTTCTCCCCCCAAAGTTCTCGGGCCCTAAATGACACCGTATATAGGCGCTGCATATCAACATTTCCTGTCATAGCACGGGTATCCGGCAGATGATGATTGCCGTTGTCTTTGCAAATGGCTCCGATATGGCCTCTCACATAGCGAGGCAAACGAGTATGGCCGTCAGGGTGGATTGTCCGGGCTCGTACCCGGTCTCCCGCCTGGAAAATAGCTTTGCCGGTCATATCACGGCGCGTGCCCGTCGGCGCATTGACCAACATCCCCACTATCTCTGGCGGTAGCGCCTCGGTTTGTATTGGTTCTACGTCAGGTACTTCCCCAGAAAGAATTGCCGACAGCTGCTCGTCGTTCAGCAGCTGATGCTCGGAGACAGAAGACAGTATGCTGGCCAGATTAATGTTCCCAACAGTTCGGCCCGGGTTCGGTAGTTCGGTTTTCAAACCCCTTACGATTGCCTGTATAATCCAACGTCCACGCGCCCGTAGCTCAGCTGGATAGAGTAACTGGCTTCGAACCAGTTGGTCGGGAGTTCGAATCTCTCCGGGCGCGCCATTCAGTTCTTATCAGGTTTGCAGCCCAGGCTGTCGATAAGTCTTCGATACCCGCAAGGATTAGCAAGATATCGATAACAAGGGTATTCGCCAGTAACTTGAAGCTAAGGAAGTAGCATATGGACAGAATAGAGAAGTTGAAGAATGACGTATACAGTTTTGAGGAACTGGATACATTGGAGAAAAATGCGACACAACTTGCCGATACGGAGACGCTGGGCCTGATAGCAATAAGTCGCGCATCAAAAGCTGCAAAAGGACAGAAGCCTAAAAAAGTAGATGGTAAAGATGAGACCGCTCGGGCCAGGCGGGACCGTAGCCGAAGAAGCTAATGATACAAACCAGGTTGAACCTACCGCTCTCTCCCAGAGCGCCCACCTGTGGGTGGCGAACTACTAGTTTATAAGCAGGTATTTTAAGCCCTATCTTTTGTCATTATCTCTGGTATAGTGCGCCCCGTCTTGGTGCACATCGGTCTGCACCTTACATCAACCTCACAAGCAGTGGCGGTTGATCACATCAAGTATTTCAGCCTTGGATCGAACCAATCGCGAGCACAGTTTGCTACAGCGCGTTCTGGTCAGGCGCTCTCTTAGAGAGAATCAGGAGCAAAACACAAATGTTATTTAAAGATCTCGGCCTTTCGGCCGAACTGCTGCGTGCTGTCGAAAAGCAGGGTTACGAAGAAGCTACCCCAATCCAACAACAAGCCATCCCGTTGATACTGGAGGGCAAGGACGTATTGGCCGGCGCCCAGACAGGTACAGGTAAAACTGCAGGGTTCACCCTGCCAGTTCTTCAGCAGTTACAAAAAAACCACAATGAAGGCCAGAAACGCTACCCCCGGGTACTGGTACTCACCCCTACCCGTGAGCTGGCAGCCCAGGTTCATGAAAGCATACGGGATTATGGACGCTACCTGCCTTTCCGGTCGGCCGTTATTTTCGGGGGCGTCAGTATTAACCCCCAAAAACAGAAGCTTATTAAAGGTGTAGATATCGTGGTCGCCACACCCGGCCGCCTGCTCGACCACGTTCAACAGCGCAGCATCGACCTGTCCAAGGTAGAGATACTGATCCTTGACGAAGCGGACCGAATGCTGGATATGGGATTCATCAGGGATATCCGCAAGATACTGAATGTCATTCCCAGCCAACGCCAGACCTTGTTGTTCTCGGCAACATTCTCTAAAGAAATCAAGACACTGGCTGCCGAGTTTCTGCAACAGCCATCGGAAATACAGGTTACTCCAGAGAATACCGCAGTCGAACTGGTAAGCCAGATCGTATATCCTGTCGACAAAAAACGTAAACGCGAGCTGCTTTCTCACAAAATAGGCGAAGAGAACTGGCAGCAGGTTCTGGTGTTTACCAGAACAAAGCACGCGGCCAATAAACTGACCGAGCAGCTTGGAGAAGATGGCATCAGCGCTTCTGCAATCCACGGCAACAAATCACAGGGCGCCAGAACCAGTGCCCTGGCAAACTTCAAAGCAGGTCGTGTCAGGGTGTTAGTCGCTACCGACATCGCTGCTCGGGGCATCGATATCGAAAAACTGCCCCATGTGGTTAATTTCGAGCTACCCAATGTCGCCGAAGATTATGTGCACCGCATCGGGCGCACAGCCCGTGCCGGCCAGGAAGGTCACGCCATATCGCTGGTGTGCGTCGATGAGCTCAAGCTGCTCCGGGATATTGAGAAACTACTTGGCTCGGTCATCGAGAAGGTAAACCTGCCAGGCTATGACGTTAACCCCCTTATCAAAGCAGAACCTATCCAGAACGGACGTGGTGGCCGGAATAATTCGGGCAACAGAGGCAGCCGCAATAGTGCCGGCCGGGGCAGACAACGCGCCGCCTCTGGCGCTGGCAGACCCGGAGGCGGCAACCGACCCGGGGGAGCACGACCCCACTCGGGCGGAGGTAATCGCCGGGCGGGCTAAACTGGGTGCCCCACTCCCGCCCGAGCGAAGATCACAGCGATGAAAGAATGCACGCAGTGCGGAAAGTGTTGTCTTCTCTATAGTGATGGCGGCTTATCCGCCACCGCTGAAGAAGTTGAAGCCTGGGAAACCTTCAATCCTGCTATCGCAGAGTATGTGGTGGACGGGAAAATTTGGATGGATCCAGATACCGGCGAACAACTCACGCGCTGCCCCTGGTTAGAACTGCTGCCTGCTGACTCAACGATCGGTTCAGATAAATACGGGTGCCGCATTTATCAAGACCGCCCCGAGGACTGCCGACACTACCCTATTTCCATAGCCGAAATGGTTCGTGACGGTTGCGAGATGATCGAAGTCCGCGACCTGGACGCGCCGGAACAGGCGCAGAAAACACTGGACCGGCTGATGTCTGACAGTCGTCCGCGGTTATCCTAACGGACAATATCGACGACTCCGGGCGCTCTCCTGCCTGTTCCTGGCGAAATGGTAATTCGCCAATAATATCAAAGGCTTAACAGTCGTTTCCATCACCAAGAGATATTACCCTCGACAGCATGAAAGATGCCATTTTCGTGATTTTCCACCTACTCACCACCATGGCCAAGCTAATACGGCCGGGTGGCAGTCGAGCAGTCATCGCTCAGAAAATGTGCCCGTGGAATTTGAGGGGGTTCTATAAAGGGTCCGGGGCCACGATGTGTAGCCACATCCTTCTATAGGACGATTGACTGGCACTATTCAACGCGAACTGTTGGATCACACCCTATTTTGAACTGCCACTGACCTGAGGAGCCAGTTCCTCTTGCGCAGTAAAAACCAGTCCCCGTAATAGCGACGTCAGCCTATGAGTATCGTATACTGCGCCCCTGCCAGAGATTTTTGCGGCAGGAGTGCTTTAAATTGTCTGCTTCGAAACGGTGAATTCGGATGTGGAATAGTGAAAATGATTCACCATAATTTTAGAGAGAGTAACATGGCTAAAGGCACAGTTAAGTGGTTCAATGCAGACAAAGGTTTTGGTTTCATTACGCCTGAAGACGGTAGCAAAGACCTATTTGTTCACAATTCTGAAATCCAGATGGGCGGCGGTTACGCCACTCTGAATGACGGCCAAGCCGTTGAGTTTGAAGTGGGCCAAGGCCAAAAAGGTCCCTGCGCGAACAAGGTCGTTCCGCTCTAAGCGAAGATGTAACATCGGCAGTGGTTACCAATGTGGTACCACTGCTGTGGAGCGCTTTGACAGCAAGAATAGTCTGGCAGGTATCTATCGATTGCAGTCCACCGGTTCATCACCCTCGGCGCTCGACTGCTGATCGAGTGCCCCTTCCTCTTTCGCCTTGAGTTTTTGTTGGCGCTTTTCTTCTTTCTTCTTTTTCTTGGCCAGCTCCCGCTGGCGTTTCTCATATGAATAGTTTGGTTTGGCCATTTGCAACTCCTTTCGGCATCTTCAGCCGTAACGCCATATCATAATCCATTTTCATTTGCCGGATGGATTTATTTGATGGGAACGCTGTCGGACCACAACAATCCGGCTCTTCCCTGGTTCGAAGTTCAGTTTCGGTAACCCAGCCCCTCCCCGCCGGGAAAACCACCTTCTGGGGCGTGTATCGGGATTGTTCTGCACGATTAGTCTCCCACCTGCAGTACCGCCTTCATGGTATCCCCGATCCCATCATGGATAACTAAATCTGCGATAGAGTCCATATCGGTGACCTGCTGATTCACAATTATCAACGTCGCTCCATTCTGTTTTGCCACTTGAGGAAAGGCCGCGGCAGGGTAAACCGTCAGGGAAGACCCCAGGACTAGAAACAGATCACAGGCCAAAGTTTCCTGCTCAGCTCTAAACATAGGCTCTTCAGGCATCATCTGGCCAAACGATATAGTCGCCAATTTGACGATACCACCACAGTTCGAACAAGGACCAACCCCATTCGAATCAAGAAACTCTTTGTGTATAACCTCCATTTCAATCCTCGCACCGCACTCAAGGCATTTCGCGTAGGTGGCATTGCCGTGCAGCTCTATCACTTGATCGGTGGGGACTCCCGAGTCCTGATGCAAATTGTCGATGTTTTGGGTGATGATCGCAGATACCTTTCCCTGAGCTACCAGGTCAGCTACAACGAGATGACCAGTATTGGGCTTCGCTTGTAGCAATCCACTGCGATGTTCAAACCACTGTCGCCAGGATTGCTGTCTCACCTCATCCGACCCGATAAACGCCTGATAACCGGTCGGCTTGAAGCGGGTCCATAGGCCATTAGGACCCCGGAAATCAGGTATGCCAGATTCAGTGCTGATCCCGGCCCCGGTGAACACCACGACCCGCCGACTACCTGCCAACAGCTGATGGAATTGATTTATCTTACTCATCGTCTAATTATAGCTGCCCACAAACTCTTTGGAGCCCCTTGACGGCCCAATCAGAAAACCCTGACATCCCCGCAACAAGGCCATACACTATCCAAAAAAGAGATATTTGTCGAAATGATCATATTGATAAAAAGATTACTGCTTACCGCCACCTTCCTGGCTCTGATCGCGACCAATGTATTGACGCTGACCAACACAGCCTTCAATGCCGCCCTCTCAGGGCTAATGGGTACCGCCCTGGGCATGCGCACCGTTTCCAGCATGATGCAATCGAAGATCGCCTCTAAGGACAATGCCATCAAAAAGCACAAGGCCACTACCCTCAGACGCAAAGCCGCTACCAGAAAATTCGGCTCCCGCCTGGCCAGCAGAACCAAGCGAGTAGCTGCGAAGAGTATCGCGGCAATTCCTGCTGAATCTATTCCATTTATTGGTGTAGCGGTGCTGATCGCGGATACGGGTTATGAGCTGTATGCCGCTTGTGAGACAGTCACGGACCTTGGTCAGTTGTATTCAGATATGGGGATGGTGGATGAGGCTCCGGATGATGTGATGCACAGTGTCTGTGATCCCCAGTTGCCTGATGGACGAGTGGTCTGGGATAGTGTGGTAGACATAAGCGGTGAGTGGCTGGATGCTTTGATGGAGGCGATATAAATAACCATGTGCGGCAGATTTCACAATCACGTCAAGGCCATGCACGAATGGGTCGATGCCATTCAGGACTGGCCATCCGATGCAACGCTCAGCTACAACGTGTCCCCCACCCAGTCGGTCCCTATCGTTACCAACTCTGGCTGTATTAGCGCTCGTTGGGGGCTTGTGCCCTCATGGGAAAAGACATTCTCCACCAAGTACCCCACACACAATGCCAGACTGGAGACAGCAAAGGATAAGCCCAGCTTCCGATCTGCCTGGAATCATTCCAGAACATGTCTGATTCCGGTCGGTGGGTTTTATGAATGGCGAAGAGAAGGCTCCATCAAGCAACCTTACTTTATCCACAAGCCGGATGATCTTCTTGTATTTGCTGGATTGTGGGGACAGTGGAATGACAGGGCTTCATTTACTATTCTAACCACAAAATCGCAGGGTGATATCACATTACTGCACCAACGGATGCCTGTGATGCTAAATACTGTGGATGCGGCGCGGTGGCTGAGGCAAGGCACTGACGCTTCGGATATTCTTCATTGCTCAGGTGTTTTCAAGACGATTGATTTCTACCCTGTGAGTACTCAGGTAAACTCATCGGCGAGCGAAGGGGCTGGGTTGATCGACAGTATAGATCTGTAGACCGGTACTGGCATACCCTCTACGGCTTGCCGTTGATCTTCAGTACCAGGCCCGTACCCCTGTAGCGGGCTTTTTTGTGCCCGCAGGCGCACCCATAACATCAACCAATCGCCTTGAGCGTAATCTCCTGGATCTTATCCAGGGGAATTGGATAAAACATCGCGACCGGGTCGCTGGCGACCGCGGTGACGATCTGCTCCATATCTTCCGCCTTGACATTCCAGCGGGACAAATCCGTGGCGCAGCCTACCTGTTGCTGAATGTCACGCACTTTAGCGATCACGTCCACCATCAGATCGGCGCCGGTCTTGTCGCTGGCCGGCATATTCAGGGCCTGGGCCAGGCGTTCGGCATTGGGGATATAGAGGTCCATCAGCGCTTCCAACACTATGGGCAAAAACACCCCGTTGGCGTCGCCATGGGGTATGTGATACAGAGCGCCAAAAGCGTGGGCGCAATTGTGTACCGGTGTGGCATTGAGTGAAGCCACATAGCCGTCGATCGCCAGGCAACTGGCGCTGAGCATCTGCGTGCGGGCTTCCACATCCTGACCATTGGCCACGGCCGGTGGCAGGTAGCGCTCGATCAGTTGCGCCGCAATCATGCAGTGGGCATCGGTGAACGGGTTGGCATTGGGTGAGGCGACACCTTCCAGCGCGTGGGTCAGTGCATCCATACCGGTGGACGCGGTCAGGCCGGGTGGTAGTCCCAGGGTAAGCTGGGCGTCGAGTACCGCGATATCGGCTTCGAGAAAGGGAGCCACCAGCCCGTTCTTGGTGCCGGTTCCTTCATTGAAAATGACAGCGGCGGCGCTGACTTCAGCGCCGGTGCCGGCGGTGGTGGGCACCGCGACGTGGGGAATACCCATGTGTTGTGCGGCGGGCCAGGCTTCCAGTTTGATGCCGCTTTGCAGTGCTTCGTTGATATCCAGCAACTGGTGGCAAAGCCCGTATTTCACACCTTTGGCGGCGTCCAGCACGCTGCCGCCACCGACAGCCAGAATGGCGTCGGCGGCGATTTCGCGGGCGTAGGCCATGCAGGCGTTGACGGTGGTGCTACCGGCGTCCGGACTGATGTCGGTGTAGATGCCGGCCAGTGTCGGCATGGTGCCGGACTGCCAGGTGTCGAAGGTGGCGGCGACGCGATCAACCACGCCAACGTTTTTGAGGCCCTCGTCACTGATAAGCAGGACGCGGCGTGCGCCCAGCCCCTGCAACAGGGCGGGGATGCGGATGATGCTGCCGAAGCCTACATGCACCACAGAGCGCATGTTGTATTGAAAGTATCCGGTGTTGGACATGGGGTTGCTCCCGTCTATTTAATTTGTGAGTGTCAGGCCATTTGGGTGTGAACGATGCGCTGCATGCCTTTCTTGGCAGGTGATCGCTCGAACGATGTCGATACAGTCTTGGTCTCCACGTAGGAATCAATGCTGTGTCGACCCAATTCCCGGCCGTAGCCGCTTTGTTTGTATCCACCAAAGGGCGCATCGGTGCGCATCATGTGCCAGTCGTTCACCCAGACAGAGCCGGCGCGCAGTTCGCGGGCGATCTGTTGGGCGGCCACCAGGTCGGTGGTCCACACGCCGGCCGACAAACCGTAGTCATTGTCATTGGCCATGGCGATGGCCTCGTCTGTGGTGGCGTACTTGATCACACACAGCACCGGCCCGAAAATCTCCTCCCGCGCTACTGCCATATCGTTGCTGACATCTGCCAGTACAGTGGGTTCGATGTAGAAACCACCTTCACACCCGGCCACCTCGGCCGGCTTGCCGCCACAAATGAGGCGTGCACCCTCGGCCACACCGGACTCGATGTAACCCATAACCTTGTGAAAATGGGTTTCCGTGGACATGGGTCCCACGCCTGTTGCCGGGTCCGCTGGGTTGCCTACCACCACGGTGGCAGACTTCGCCGCCAGTTTTTCCAGTAGTTCGTCGTACACGTCCTCGTGCACCAGCAGTCGGGTACCGGACTCGCAGGCTTGTCCCGCATTCATATAAACCGCCCACAGGGCACCCTGGGCTACCATATCCAGGTCCGCGTCCGGCATTACGATACCCGGGCCTTTGCCGCCCAGTTCCAGAGTGCAGCGTTTCATTGTGATGGCGCAGTTGGTTTGTACCACCCGGCCAATCCGGGTGGAGCCGGTAAAGGACACCTTGTCGATATCCGGGTGCAGGCTAATGGCCTCACCCACGATGGGGCCGTCGCCGTTGACGATATTCAGCACGCCCGGTGGGAGAATCTCTTGCAAAAGCTCCACCAGTCGCAGGGAGGACGTGGGGGTGGTTTCCGCAGGCTTGATTACAATGGTATTCCCCGCGGCCAGAGCGGGGCCGACCTTCCACGAAAACAGCAGCAGGGGGAAATTCCAGGCGGTGATAAGGCCGCATACGCCAATGGGCTCCTTCCACACCTGGGTATGAACCTGTTCTGGCAGGGGGCGAGGTGACAGTGACTCGACAAAGGGGTAGGTTTTCACCGCCTCCGCCAGGTTCATCCAAAGATCGGCGACCGCGGGAATATCGAGGTTGCTGGCACGCGTTATCGTGGCGCCAGAGCAAGTGATTTCCAACTCGATCAGCTCAGGCGCGTTGGCCATAACCACTTGCGCGCATTTGTACAACACCTTGGAGCGTTCCGCCGGGGGCATATGACGCCAGGCACGATCATTGAAAGCGGCGCGGGCCGCGGCAACGGCGACGTCCACATCCGCCGCATTACCCATGGCGGCGCGGCCAACGACTTGTCCGTCAGCGGGATTGATGACATCGGCATACTCGCCGCTCAGGGGCTCGCAGCGCTCACCATTGATGATCAGTGGGTACACGGGTAATTCCGAAATCGCTTTTCTCCTTTGTAGAACTGGACGCGGTCGCCGGATACGGTGTGCGCTATGCGTATATATCCACT
>PVMS01062335.1_pt1 | contig 13963 bp, 13 predicted proteins | sample 1853461 | NCBI WGS metagenome assembly PVMS01 (sample SAMN08582032, study PRJNA380276) | Marine sediment metagenome, whole genome shotgun sequencing project. | isolation source: ocean sediment barecode stripped | collected 2017 | reverse complement strand
TGTTTGATCTCTTTTCGGATTAATCTTAAATCAAGCTCTGCCCTTGCCATTGTTTTGTGGCCTCCTGCAGAGCCATACATGGAAAAGGCCTCTTTTGCCGTGTTACCGGCTGCCTTTCTCAATCCATCATTACGAAAAATTATTATAAGTTTTTTCCCATAAATCCCGGATATAACGCTCCAGTTAACCTTTACAAGGGTTAAAAAAAAATCTGCCACAATAACGAGTTCATCGGGTCTGGTGATTTTACCTGCATGGAAAAACACCCGGTTGTGAATAATTTTTTTTTGTTTTATGGCCTGTCCGAGAAAATCTAAATCTTTTCGGCTTAAAGCAGCTCTTTCAACTTTTACAACAATATTATTATCTGCAAATTGATAAAGATATTGAAATGCCTTGATATCTTTTAAACTTGTCTGTCTTGTGAAGTTTGATGTGTCGGTTTTAATCCCGATCATCAATGCTGCAGCAAGTTTTGAAGAGGGTTTTATTTTTTTGCCCTTAAATATTGTGTCATAATTGTTGAACAGGCACCAAAATCAGGCCTGATATCAACAAATTGAGCATTATCATCGGACAGAGGGTGGTGGTCAATAATGGCATCATAATCAAAAATGGAAAATTTTTCATTGTGATCCGGCTGTGAATCCACTATTACAAAAGTATTATGATTCTTTTTATCAATATCATCAAGCATGATTAACTCAGATTCAGTATATTCAATCATGGCAAGGTTATCAGGTCGTGTAATCTCGTTGAAATAGGCAATTACAACCTCTTTTACTCTTCGCCATAACAATCTTTTCACTGCCATGGCACTTGCAATGGAGTCCGGGTCTGCATTGATTACTACAAGCACCTTTGAATTATTATCAAAAAGGCTTAAAAAATGATTTAATTTTTCCCTGGTACTCATTAAAATCTCCTGGTGTTGTAACTAAAAAACAGTGTCAATGTAATAAATGCATAGCCAATGACAGCAAGGACGGCAAACAGGGGATAGAAAATCCCAAGTGGGGCCAGTACAACAGCTGTCAACCAGTGGATTCCTATTACTGTTAAAGAGTTCATTTTTATGGGAAAATCATCAAACCTGCAGATTATGGACAAACCACAAAGGTTCCAGCCATATAAAGAGGCAAATACATGCATCTGCATAAGCCATTTTGTGTTGTGATGATTATACCCTTCACTCATCACTATGCATATATATGCAATCCCTGACACTGCAGTAAAAATCAAAAACCCTATTCCTGAAGTTAGAAAAAGTTTTTGCTGGATCTTATCTGCAAATATCGTATATAGCATAAATACCAGAATCACTGCCGTAAAAAGTGCAGAAGTTACAAAAATTTGAGGGATCATCTTTTCAAACATCATAAACACGAAAAAAATGATAACACCAAGTGTGATTGTCCAGAAACAGACCTCCATGATAGCTCTTGCAGAAGTATTTTCCAGTTTTTCCAGCATTCCAAAGACTAAAGAGAGCGTAATCAAAGAGAGAGGGAAAGAAAAGCCCAGGAAAAATATATCCAGGGTAAGCAGCTTCATGGTAACAAGCTTGAAATATTCATTATTCAGTATCACAACACTTGCCATGACAATACCAAAGGAGAGACATAACAGTGATGCCTGATGAAATTTTTTAGAGACAGATTCCCCAGACTGGAAAAAACCTGATGGGAAAAAAGAAAATTTTTCAATACGAACTTTTTCCACAAGAATAAAAAGCAAAACCGATATAAGGATTGTTAAAGGATATATTTTCAAAAATGCAGAAAAAGCATAGATCAATGATCCAATAAAAAACAGACCAATGGTTTTTGATACTCTCTTCTTTCCCCGTGTATAGTATAAAAGGATGGTTCCGCCTGTACAGAGGTTAAAAAGAAAGATATGAAGTCTTTCAAAGCTATAATTTTCAACAGGAAAATAGATCTCAATAAACCCGAAACAGAGCGCTGTTATCATTAAAATCGAAAAAATAATTTTGAGTTTTGTATTCATTTTACCTCTCCTTTGTTACCAAGCAGGTCTTTGAGTGCAGAAAAAAGTGTTTTATGTTGAAAGACAAAACCGTTATTCAAAAGCTTTTCAGGTTTCACCCTGATGCTTGCCAAAAGGGTTTCCTGGCCCATTTGTCCCCATATTGCTTTGGCCATAAACTTTGGCATGGAAAAAAAAACTTTTCTGGAAAAGACTCTGGCAAGTGTTTTTGAGAATTCTCTATTGGTAACAGGTTCAGGAGCTGTCAAATTAACTGGACCTTTTATTTTATCATTCTTAAGAATAAACAGTATGGCTGATATTTCATCATCCATACTTATCCAGCTCATATATTGTCTGCCTTTGGCAAGTACTACTCCCATGCCAAGCTTAAACGGCAGCACCATTTTTGCAAGAGCACCACCTAAAGGCGTAAGCACAACTCCGGTTCTAAGCATAACTGTTCTGACTCCGGCTTTTTTAGCTTCAAGGCATGCATCTTCCCACAGTTTGCAAACATTGGAAATAAAAAGATCCCCTTTGGCACCAGTTTCTGTTACACCTCTTTCACTCATGTCTCCATAAAAACCAATTGCAGATGAACTGATAAAAACTTCAGGCTTATGAGTCATATTTTTTATTTTATCTGCAAGCAGGCGTGTGGGAATTACTCTTGAATCAATAATGAGTCTCTTTTGTTTTTCTGTCCACCTGCCCTTTGAAATATCAATACCGTTTAAATTAATTACAGCATCTATGTGTCCTGCCTTTTCAATATCTAATATACCTTTATAGGGATCCCAGAACAATTGATGATCCAACAGGTCTTTTGTTTTTCGTACAAGAACAATTACTTCATGACCGCAGGTTTGTAATAAAGAGATTAAAGCTTGTCCAATGGCTCCGCTGGTACCTGAAATTAGAATCCTTAAATTTTTAATTTTGCCAACACTGTTTTCAAGATCATATTTCAGTACCCTGTGCCTGTAATGAAACATCTTTTCAAACTCTTTCATGGCAATTCCATAAAAAGGTCTGCTCAACAATCCAAAGGGGAGTTCAAACTCGAGCCTGTCTTCCATGATAGAGTTTTCTCTGCCATCTGGTATAAATCTGTGCGTGTGCTCCCACTTTGCAAAGGGACCTTTTATCTGCCTGTCTTTAAACTCCCTGTTTTCTTTGTATTCTATATGCTCGGATTCCCATATCATGGGTATTTTAAAAAGAGTTAACTTAAATTTTACCTTTACCCCTTTTTGAATACCATCCATATTGCCAGAAATCATTTTCAGAGGCGCCCATGGCGGTGTAAGTCTTGCTATGGCACCTTTTCTGGCATGCCATGAAAAAAGTGTTTCAACAGGCACACTGATTTTTGTTTTTTTTATAAACTTCATATACTATGCACACTTCTCCTGAAACAACGAAAGCTTTATCACACATTTTTTTATTCAACATGTTCAAAGATGCTATAGCAAATACCATGCTAAGACAATAAGCAATTGATTTTCAATATACAATATTATAGTAATAGAGTTTAAGTTAAAACATTTTTTAGAAAAGAATAAAAAATATTAAGGCACACTCTTTGCATTTGCCTGGAACAGAGTGCCTTGAATAAGGTTCTTAAATAATTATTAATTGTCTGTTGTTGACTATAATTTAAAAAGTAAGAATTCAAAATAGAAACTAAAAAGAGGGAGGTATAAAATAGATGTATAAACCACTTGAAATTGCAGATAAAATATATTCTGTGGGCTGCCGTGACTGGGACATAAGAGATTTCCATGGATATTCCACCTATGAAGGAACAACTTATAATTCATTTCTCGTGCTTGGCAAAAAAAATATTCTCATTGATACTGTAAAAGAAAAATTTGGAAACGAGCTGCTGTCCAATATCAGCAGGATTATTGATCCTGAAAAGATTGATGCTGTTATTTCCAATCATGCTGAAATGGATCATTCCGGCGCCATACCCAAAATAATGCATAAGATAGGAATAGACAAACCCCTTTACTGTTCTAAAATGGGTGCAAAAAATATCAAAGGCAATTTAAATGAGGATTTTAATTTCCAGGTTATAAAACATGGTGAAAATATAACCATTGGAGACAGAACTTTCTCATTCCTTGAGACAAAAATGCTTCACTGGCCGGACAGCATGTTTACATATCTTGCAGATGAGGGCATACTGTTTTCCAGTGATGCATTTGGGCAGCACTTTGCCGGTGATATGTTCTTTGATGATGAAATAGGCGATGAAATTATTCCCCATGCAAGAAAATACTATGCCAATATCCTGCTTCACTTCTCACCAAGGGTGCAGTCGCTTTTAAAAGATGTTGCAAAAATGAACCTGAATATCAAAATGATCTGCCCTGATCATGGAATTATCTGGCGGGATAATCCATCTAAAATTATTGAACTCTATGATAAGTGGTCAAAACAGGAACCGCAAAAAAAAGTGGTCATAATCTTTGATTCCATGTGGGAAAGCACTACAAAGATGGCAAAAGAGATCACAAGCGGTATTGAGTCAGAAGAAGTAAATGTAAGACTGATGAACACAAGGAAATGGCACAGAAGTGATATTTTAACGGAAATTGTTGAAGCTGGAGCTCTTATTGTTGGCTCTCCAACCCTTAACAACAATATCTTCCCTGTAATTGCAGATGTAATGACATATATCAAAGGCTTAAAACCCCAGAATAAAATTGCTGCTGCATTTGGCTCGTTTGGATGGAGTGGTGAAGCAGTAAAAATTCTTAACAAGGAATTTTCTGAAATGAAGTTGGATATTATTGACGAAGGTATCAGGGTTCAATATGTTCCTGATGAAGATGACCTGAACAGATGTTTCGACCTTGGTGTTAAAATAGCAAAAACTTTAAAGGAAAAATGCTCTTAAAAAGACAGTGATCCAGAAGAAATAATGCCTGATGATTTCAGGAAGATGATATTTTTTATAATTGCAGGCAGCTATATATTATTAAGACCTTTGAATATTTAAACTCTATTCAAAGGTCTTAATGTGTAACAACCTGTTCAGTCGGTTTATCTGTACAATAAATTTATTATACTTGGTTTTATTATACTTGATTTTATTATACTTGGTTTTATTATTTCCAAAGACCATGGATGTTGCAATATTCCCTTGCAACAACCTTGGCTGCATCGGTTTTAAATTCAACTTCAGGTTTATCTGTTGGTTTAAGTATCTTTCTTTGTACAAAAGTATCATCATCTGAAGCAAGCTCAATCCACTCAATCCAGTGGTCATCACCCATCGGGTGAGGCACACTGCCTACCTTGACCAGATAACCGCCCTCGATTTTTTCAATAACAGGTACATGTTTTTCAACTGCTGCATCAATGGTATTTTCAACGAGACGATCCATTTCTTCTCCACAACACATAAGAGGTGGTTGTTCACCGTGAAGTACCTGTACAATGTTGCCACATAAACTGCATTTGTAAATCCCTAATTGGTCAGCCATTTTTTATCTCCTTTTTTTATGGTTATAACAAACCTTTTTTTGTTTCCCCGTTTTCAATTTTTAAATCATTGCAACAATATTTTGCCCATACTCCTGGGCAGCCTTAACACCGCCGCCTATCCAGCTTGCTTTCAGCATCAAAGGTCCTTCTGACACCATTTTCATACCATAAATATGTTCCATGGTATCAAAAATCCTTCCTGCAGCTTCCCCGCTCCAGCCATATGAACCAAAGGCACCACCCGGTTTATCTTTAAGTTCCGCTCTCTCCGCAATAAACAGAATCTGTTTCATGGATGAAATCATTTCACCATGATAAGTAGAAGAACCAAATGCATAGCCATCATAGCCCTTTAGATCTTCTTCATTTTTGATTTCATTGGTTGTTTTTACATCAACCTCATGCCCTGAGATGCGGATGCCCTCTGCTATCAAGTCTGCGATACCTTTGGTCTCATTTGTCCTTGATGCATATACGATTAAAATTTTGCCCATTACCACCTCCTTATTTCACTTGAACAAATTAGTTTCTGCCCTTTCGGGTATCAGATTTTCTGCCAAACACTTTTCCTACCATACACTTTTTTTACCATACACTAAATGCAATTTTTGAGCCTGCCATTTTTTTAAACAGCTGCAGTAAAAATATTTTCCAATTGTGTTCCATCGAACTTATGTTTTATAAGAGGCTGTTTTTTTAATACATCCAGTCTTTCATGAAATGGAATACCAGGTTTTTTATAAATAATTCCCAAGGGAATTTTATGGTTTTTATTGTGAACAGTTTGAAGCGCCTGCTCATAATTTGAATCATCATGATCTGTATCATTAAGATCAAAAATCTTTGATTTATACCATGAATAGGTATTAATTTTATTAAAAGAGACACAGGGCTGATGAATATCAACCATTGAAAACCCCTTATAATTAATGGCTTCAACAATCAAATACTCCAATTGTTCCATGTTTCCTGAAAACCCCTGGGCTATGAACCCTGCTCCCATCACAAGGGCAGTTGCAGCAGGATTAAAAGCATTAGAAATTGTTCCATGATTTTGATTTTTAGTTTTCATTCCCAATGCCGAGGTTGGCGATGCCTGTCCCTTGGTCAGTCCATAGACCTGGTTGTTATGAATAAGCACTGTTATATCAATATTACGGCGTATTGCTGCCAGAAAATGATTTCCCCCTTCACCATAACAATCCCCATCCCCGGTATTTACAATGATATTAAGATCATGATTTGCAATTTTTGCACCTGTGGCAAGGGGAAGAGCTCTTCCATGAAGCCCGTGCAACATATTGCATTCAATATAATTAGGAGTTTTTCCTGCCTGCCCTATACCTGATACAAGCAAAAGATCTTTTGGTTCAAGACCAAGAGCAGTAAAGGCATTTTTCATGGATTTAAGAATGGAGAAATTACCACATCCAGGGCACCACTGATTTTCATTATCAATATCAAATTTTGTTTTTGCCATATTATTGCCCCATGGTCTGTCTGATTTTTTTAATAATATACTCTGGATATATGGGTCTGCCATCATGCTTTAAGATAGATGAAAAATAGTCAACTCCTGTCTGCTGACGGATCAGATTTCCCAGCTGGCAGGTAGCATTGCCTTCCACCATTACTAATTTTCTGTTTTTCAGCATGGTTTTAAGTTTATCAAAATCCAGGGGCCAGATATCTTCAAAGATTATCCATCCAACATCAATGCCCTGTTCTCTTAATTTAAGCCCTGCCTCTATTACACTGCCTTTTGATGATCCCCAGGCTGTCAGGAAAAATGAACTCTGATCATGAAAAACCTTAGGCAGTGTCATCTCTTTTTTCATTAATGCAAGTTTTTTAAATCGCTTTTCCACCATAATATTACGGTTTTCAGAATCTTCAAAAGATAGTCCTTTTTGAGTATGTTCATTTCCACTTGCCCTTACCAGAGCATCAGAATCACAGGGAATCCTGCGTGGAGAAATACCTGTATCAGTAATTTTGTATCGCAGATAGCTCTCAGACTGATACAGTTTTGTCTCTTTGTCCAGAAAACTTTCATGTTCATTACCGATTTTAAATATATCTGATTCAGTCTTTGCTGAATCAACAAGAAACTGATCCATTAAAACAATGGATGGCACCTGATATTTTTCAGATAGGAAAAAAGCTTTTTTAACTGTAAAAAATGTCTCAATCACACCACCGGGTGCAAACACAAACCTGGGAAATTCATCCTGGGATGCATTGATAGCAAATAAAAGATCTGCCTGGGCTGTCCTTGTGGCAAGGCCAGTGGCTGGTCCCGGGCGCTGAGCATTTATAATAACAATGGGAGTTTCAGTCATGCCAGCCAGGCCAAGCCCTTCCACCATGAGACAAAATCCACCGCCAGATGTAGATGTCATGGAACGAACTCCTGCAAAGGATGCGCCAATTGCCATATTGACTGCTGCAATTTCATCTTCAGCCTGCTCAATAACCATGGGCAGCTGGTCAGCATATTTTGCAAGATTGGAAATAATGGGAGTACCCGGACTCATGGGATAAAATGGGAAGAACCTGCAGTCTGCTGCAAGTGCACCCAGGGCTGCGGCTTTTGCCCCGGTCATAACTATATTTTGATGTTTCGCCGGATTAAAATCTAAAGAGAGAGGAAAATTAATTTTTTTACCAATTTCATATCCGCTTTTCCCGGCTTTCAGGTTCAACTTCAGCACGGCTTTCTCCCTGTTCACGAACTGTTTTCTCAGCACCTGTTCAAAATCTTTGAAAGCCGCTCCTATAACAGCAAGAACAGCACCTGCCGCAACTGTGTTGGAAGCAATTTTTCCTCCTGCATGTTCAGCAAGAAGCTCCAGGGGTATATGATAAGTATCTGATTTCTCTTTTCTGCTTTCATCACTATTTAAAATAATGATTCCCTTAGATGAGACTGTATCTTTATGATATTCATAGGTTTTTTCATCAAGAGCCACAAGAATATCGGGTTTGAAATTAGGAGCAGTTAAGGCTTGAGTGCTGATTCTCAACAGGTGAAAACTATGCCCTCCCCTGATACGGGATTCAAAATCATCCACAGAAAATATGAACAAGCCGGCATTGTTACATACCCTGGCAAGCAATGCTCCGATTGTCTGTATCCCCTGACCTGCCGCACCGCCTATCAATATTGAAATATCTTGTACCATATTCAACTCTATATTCCTCAAATTTTATCACCAATGATTATAACACTATATTGTAAGATCAAGAATATTGCAAAATTAATACCAGACCAATCATAGAAATTTTTCAATATATTTTTTTAAAAAAATATATGATCATGGAATCTCATACTTTATTAATTCATGCAAACAAAATTTTATTTAATCTTGCAAATGTGGTATGAAATATGCAAATTAACTATTTGAAATTAGAGATCTGCATACTGATCGTAGAATTAACGGTTTCTTAAGCAGGGCAAAAAATCAATTTCCATCAAAGGAGACATAAATGGCAAATGATACAGCAACTTTATATGCATTGAGTACATGCAGCCATTGTAAATCAACGAGACGGTTTCTTTCCAAGTGCAATGTTGAATATAATTATATTGAAGTGGATGATCTTGAAGGGGATGAACGAAAAGCCATCCTTGCTGATATTAAAGAACTCAACCCCCGCTGTTCTTTTCCCACCATAAAAATTAATGATACAGTAATTGTCGGATATAAAGAGAATAAAATCAAGGAGGCTCTTGGAATTCAAGATGATAACGATGAAAACTGAAGAATTATATAAGGCATTAAAAAAATCCCAGGAAGCAAAAAATATCTATTTTAACAAGGATAAAGACCTGGTGTTTGAACTTCTTGAATCCCTGCTTTTAAACAAGGAGAGATATGGCTATATGGCCTGCCCCTGCAGGCTTGCCTGTGGAGACAGAGAAAAGGATAAGGATATTATATGTCCCTGCGATTACAGGCAGCCGGATCTTGAGGAATTTGGAGCATGTTTTTGCGGTCTTTATATTTCCCTTGCCCTGCACAATAATGAAATTGAATCAGAATATATTCCTGAAAGAAGACCCCCGGAAAAAATATTTTAATTTTTAAGGAGATAGTCATGGATGAATGTATATTACCGGTTATGGATACAGGCCTTCGCGGTATAGATGTGGCTAGTTCAAAAATATGTGATGTTAAAGGCAAAGAGGGTAAATTGATTTACAGAGGCTTTTTAATTGAAGATCTTGCCCAGAATGCCGGTTTTGAAGAAGTATGCTTTCTTTTATTATATGAAAGACTTCCAAAAAAACAGGAGTTGGAAGATTTTACTAAAAGCCTTAAACAAAAAAGAGATATTCCTGAAAATATATTCTCGTTTCTCAAAATACTTCCCTTTGATATGAATCCCATGGATGTCCTGCAGATGGCAGCTCCCCTGTTAATCCAGAATGACCCCAATGCAGGCAGCGAAAAAATTGAAACCACTTTATACAGTGCTGAAAACCTTATTTCTGGAATGGCAACCATTACAGCTGCATGGGACAGGATCAGGAACAATAAAAAACCAATAGAACCTGATAATAATCTAAACCATGCTGCAAATTTTCTTTATATGCTTACAGGAAAAGCCCCGGAGGATGAAACAGCACGTTTTTTTGATACAAGCCTTGTTCTCCATGCAGAACACTCTTTTAATGCTTCAACATTTACAGCAAGACAGGTGGCATCAACAAAGGCACATATTTATGCTTCCGTATCAGCAGCCATAGGATCTTTATCAGGCGCACTTCATGGTGGTGCAAATGTAAGAGTCATGAAAATGTTAAAAGAGATTGGTTCTGTTGATAAAATTGATCATTATATCAATAATATATTAACTTCAGGCGGTCTTATCATGGGACTTGGACATGCTGTTTACCAGACAGATGACCCAAGGGCCCTAATCCTTGCTCCCATGAGCAAAAGAATGGGACAGATTGCAGATCAGCCGTTGTGGTATAAACTTTCAAGGGCTCTTGAAAAAAAAGGGAAGGCAGCCTTTAAAGCAAAAAAAGAGAGAGAAATTTATTGCAATGTGGATTTTTACAGTGCATCATTTTTTTATGCAATAGGCATTGCCACAGATCTTTTTTCGCCTCTCTTTGCAATTTCAAGGGTAAGTGGCTGGGCAGCCCATGTTATTGAGGAGAAATTTGCCATGGCAGCTGAAAAACCATCCCTTTACAGACCCGGAGCAGCATATGTAGGAGACTATTGCGGGCCTGATGAGTGTCTGTATACTGATATAGATGATCGCTAAAAGAAGAAACCATGACAATAGCTGACACCTGACTGTTTTGATAAAACAAGGAAATTGATATATGAAAATCTGGCAATGCAGTGTTTGCTATTATATTCACAGGGGAGATACCCCTCCTGATAAATGTCCCATCTGCGGTGTAGGGGCAAATAAATTCAGGGAAATTGATGAAGCTTCCATACCGGAAAAACGGCCAAAAAGGAGACAGCAAAAACCTAAAGCAGACAAAACCAGAACAATAGAAGAAAATAGCTTTGAAAAAATAAAATCCCTTATGGTCAAACACCATGCCCATCCGGTTTTAGTGCACACACCTAACGGCCTTCTGCCTGTTGCAGTTATATTGTGGGTGCTGGCATGGATTTTTGATTATCAACTTCTGGCAAAAGCAGCTTTTATCAATCAAATTTTTGTTATTATTTCCCTTCCTCTTGTGATTTCCACGGGAGTTATAGAGTGGCAGAAAAAATATAACAAAGCCATGACAACAATGTTTAAAATAAAAATCTCGGCAGCCATATTGACAAGTATTGCATGTTTAATCACTACTGTATGGTTCTTCATAGACCCTGATATTCTTCTGTCATCAGGAGCCTGGAGTTTTATGTTCATAAATATCATAATGCTGGCAGCTGCCGGCATTGCAGGGTATATTGGTGGTAAACTGGTGTTTAAAGATTGACCAGCCATGGCTGGAATATTTAAAATTACCCGCAACTGTTATTTTATTAACTATTTTCATATATTAAAAAGGATTGTTCATGGAAAATATCATTGAATTCAATAAAGAAGGCTCATTAATAGTTCCAGACACCCCGATTATACCCTATATACAAGGAGACGGCACAGGACCTGATATCTGGAATGCAACACGGCTTGTGTTGGACAAAGCTGTTAAAACAGCTTACAAAGGTGATAAGAAAATACTGTTCAAAGAGATTCCTGCCGGAGAGGATTCCTTTAAAAAAACAGGTGAATGGCTGCCCAAAAAGACATTGAAACAGATACAAAAATATAAAGTGGCAATCAAAGGCCCTTTAACAACTCCGGTGGGACATGGCATGAGAAGCCTGAATGTTGCTATCCGCCAGGAACTTGATCTCTTTGCCTGTATCCGGCCTGCAAAATATATTCAGGGTGTTCCCTCTCCATGCAGCGAACCTGAAAACATTGATATGATAATTTTCCGGGAAAACACTGAAGATATCTACCTTGGAATTGAGTGGGAAGCAGGTACAAAAGAGGCAAAAGAAGTCCTTAATTTCATCAATAAAAGAACATCTAAAAACCTTGATGAAGCCACCACTGGAATCGGCATCAAACCCATAAGTGAACAATATACCAAGCGGTTGATTTCAAAGGCCATTCAATATGCCATTGATAATGATCGGAAAAATATCACCATTATGCACAAAGGCAATATCATGAAATATACTGAAGGTGCATTTTTAAAATGGGGATATGAAGTTGGTGAAGATGAATTCAAAGATTATATTATCACCGAACAAAAACTGTGGAAAGAATTTGACGGTAAAATTCCTGAAGGCAGAATTGTTTTAAAGGATAGGATTGCAGATAATATGTTCCAGCAGGTACTTTTGCGCCCGAGTGAATATGATATAATAGCTGCTCCAAACCTTAACGGAGACTATATTTCAGATCTGCTGGCTGCAATGGTGGGCGGGCTTGGACTGGCTCCCGGTGCCAACATTGGTGACAATTGCGCTGTTTTTGAAGCAACCCATGGAACTGCTCCCAAATATGCAGGCCTGGACAAGGTAAACCCTGGTTCTCTGATACTTTCAGGCGCCATGATGCTGGATCACTTAGGTTGGAACAAAGCATCAGAAACAGTCCGCCAGGCTTTGCAAAAAGCCATTGCAAATAAAACAGTTACCTATGATCTTGCAAGACAGATAGAGGGCTCAACAAAATTAAAATGCTCTGAGTTTGCAAAGGAGATCTGTTCTTTGATGGAATAACGCCAGTATCAAATTCCTGCTGATAATGATTAATGTCTTACACGGTAAATTACTCATAATCTCTTGATTCCAGACATTTATTGTTTATCTTATAAGAAAGCGGTGCATTGTAAAACAGCCAACACAAATTGAGTAAATAAGGATTCAATTATGGCTTTTGTGAAACTGCCTGGCTTGCAAGGCAAATTATATATTCCTGAAAAACAGAATGATTGTAAAAAAAAACATCCATGCCAGGACTGTTATTCATGCGATTACTGCTCTGATGACCGATGCAGGCTCTGCCGCTGCAGCAGGGATAGTGAATCTTTTGAAAGATTAGATGGAAACACATATTGCAAGTTCCATTCATAGCCTGATTTTGCCTAGCAGGAACAACTTTTTGTTTCACTGCAAGATAAGTCAAAAATGTTTCAACCTCATATAATCCCGGACTTCATCAAGAAGAAGTTTGTTGTTTTTACTTGACATATCTTTTTCTCCTTTGCAAAATGAATATTTGCAAAGCAATTAATGAAAATAATTATCAAGGCAATTTTACCTGATAATAGCCAAATTTGCAACTTATCAGGTAAAATAGCCTTGTGAATAAATGGTTATACAGCACATCTCATTATTACGATATGGACTATTGAGAAATGACCCTTTGGCCGAAAAAAAAGCAATGGAATGACTGGAGCCTTCCAAGTAAATTGACTGCTATTGGTACCTTATTGGGCTTTCTATCTTTTGGGTTATACTTGGCTGAAAAAACATACAATATTTTTGATTGGGTAATACAAAATGACCAACAATCAGAAATGAGACCTGAGATTAGCGTTGGCCTAGAGTTCCCATATGAGCGAGTAAATGAGTCTGTTAAACAGAATAAACGTAATCCCAAACTTACAATTACCAATAGAGGCTCGAAAATCATTTCTCCTATCAAAGCTGATGTTGTCATGTTTATCTTGAACCAGTCACTTGATGCAGTGAGTTCTGCTGGCATATTGAGCTATCAGACGCATGGACATTCGATTTTCGAACCGGAATTAAAACCAGGATTATCGGTCTCAGCATCCTTGCCGGGCGTAAAAAATTGGGCCAGCCCCGCTGCATATCGTATCAATATAGAGGTAATAGTACCAGACGAAAAGAAATTGCCAGATTTATCATTATTATATCTTTGTCTATCAGATATAATAATGATAAATCTGGCAATTTCTTTT
>PVMS01012129.1_pt1 | contig 13971 bp, 14 predicted proteins | sample 1853461 | NCBI WGS metagenome assembly PVMS01 (sample SAMN08582032, study PRJNA380276) | Marine sediment metagenome, whole genome shotgun sequencing project. | isolation source: ocean sediment barecode stripped | collected 2017 | reverse complement strand
CCTGCGCGACAAAGGCCAGCATTTCTTCGGTCAGCGACATCGGCTGCTCATAATCCGCATAGTCGATGTAAAACTCAAGCCTGGTAAATTCCGGATTGTGCGTTCGATCAACACCTTCGTTGCGAAAATCGCGGCCAATTTCATAGACTCTCTCCAGATTGCCAACGAGTAGGCGCTTTAAATAAAGCTCAAAAGATATGCGCAAATATAGATCTTGTTTGAGCTGATTGTGGTGAGTGACAAATGGCCGCGCAGCTGCGCCACCATAAATGGGCTGCAACACGGGCGTTTCAACTTCAAGAAAATCTTTGGAATCAAGGAATTTTCGGAGGGCGCGTGTAATGGCGGCTCTCGTTCGAAAAACTTCTCGCACATCCGGATTGACCGCCAGGTCGGCATATCGCTGGCGAAAGCGCGTTTCAGGATCAGTGAGCGCAGCGTGCCGAACAATTTCGCCATCAATCTCTTCATCCTTTGCGGCAGGCAAGGGACTGATCGATTTCGACAGCATCGTAATTTCAAGGGTCTTTAAACTTATTTCTCCAGTACGGGTTCGAAAGATCTCGCCGCTGGCACCCACAAAATCACCCAGATCAAAATACTCTTTGAAATGCTTTAGCTGCTCCTCGCCTATATCGTTTGCCCGTAAAAATAATTGGATCTCTGCTGACCCATCTTCAATATGCGCAAACACGACTTTTCCCATTGCCCGAATGGACCGCAATCTGCCCACCAACTTAGCAGAAATTGGGCTGGCATTTTCAGCCCCCTTTTCGCTGCTTTCAAAAGCTTCAATGATTTCCTGATTGGTGTGTGTGCGCTCGCTTTTTGCAGGGTATGGTTCGATCCCTTCCTTCCTGAAAGCCTCAACTTTTTCCAAACGTGATTGTTCAATTTCTGTCAAATTTCTTCTGTTTGCCATTAATCATCCTAGGTGTATAGAACGAAAGAGTCTTGCTCTTTTCCTCATTCTAATTAATATTTCGAATTTATAAGAGGAATCGGCTTAAGCGATTTTAATTATTTTTACTTTGAATGACCCGGATGGAGCTTCAATTGTTGCCATTTCATCTTTGCGCTTTCCGAGCAATGCCAGGCCCAGTGGAGATTCGAGAGAAATTTTGCCATCACGAGGATTGGCTTCCCGCGCTCCGACGATGCGATATTCTTCGTCTTTTTTACGCCCCTCTCGCACCGTCACCCAGGAACCAATTTCAACAAATTCGCTCTTCTTCTTTCCTTTTTTATCTTCGATCAATCCGCTGAGCCAAGAAGAAATTCCAATTCTTTGATGCGGCCTTCCACAAAGGACTGTTCATTTTTCGCAGCTTCAAATTCAGGATCTTCGACAAACTCGCCCAAACTATTCTCTGCAGCTTCATGCAGGCGCTCAGCGATTTCCTTGCGTTTTACATCGCGCAGGTTATCCAGTTCGCCTTGCAATTTTTCAAATCCCTCTTTGGTTAAATATTCTGTCATCGTAAGCATACCCTTACTAATCCGGCCATTAATCCCCGATAAAAATATTGCTGCAAGCAAGGCCCCAATATCATCTTGCTAACAGCGGCGCAAATATAGCATATCTGAAGCGGCTTGGCAAGAACAATTGTTCCTTTTTTCACTTTATCTCTTGATTAATGATTACGATACAAGAAATCTTGAAATGATGAGGATTGCCCGAGCTTCTCACAGCTTGCCCGACCAAAGTGAGAATGATAAGATTCGCCGATGAATTTTTTTAGTCAGAAGGATCCAGCAAAACGGCATCGCGTGCGTTACATCCTGGCTGCGATCATCGTTGCCACTATTCCGCTCTATATCACAGGCTATGTTGCGGCACAATGGCGCATTGATCAAAACGCGGCTTTTACAGCTACGCCAACTTTGCTTGAAACGAATACCAGTACACCAAATACAACAAGCACGCTATTAAGCAGTGCCACTGCAAGTGACACACCATCAGCTACAGCAAGCGCCAGCCATACGGCCACTCAAATTTCTGCAAGCGATACTGCCATTCCAAGCCGAACACACACAGCAACTTTTACAGCCACGAGCAGCAGCGCAGCGACCATTACAGCCACATCTACTTCAACTGTCACCTCTCTGCCAACAGATACGGATACGCCTGTGCCAAGCGCCACCTTTACCAACACGCCGATTGCTGCCACAGAAACGGAAACACCAACTGAAACCTCAACCCCGTAAATAATCATTTGCCAAATGATGCAAGATACAATTAATGCAATGAAAGAGCTTAAAGTTTCGAAATCATTATTGCGCCTGCTTGTTCCTATCCTCGCGATAGGATTGTTGGCATCCTGTGCCGCACAAGACAATGAGCAAGCTGATTCTGCCCTTCCTACTGCCGTTCAAGGCAGTTTGGATGAGGATACTGAGATCACTCCTGAAATTTCCGGTGAAGAGGGTCCGGTTACATTGACACTTTGGCTTCCACCAATTTTTTCAAATTTTAGTGGAGATCTTCCGACCAGCCTGCTTCTTCAAAGATTCGATCAATTTCATGAGCAAAATCCAAATGTTCAGATCGATATCCGTTTAAAGGCTGAAGGGGAAATTGGGGGAATGATCGATTCGCTTAGCAAAGCAAATGTTGCTGCTCCATTGGCAATCCCTGATTTGCTTCTACTCAACAACGATCAATTTGAGATTGCAGTGGAAGAGGAGCTGATCATTTCTCTAGATGGACGGATCGATATAAGCTCAAACGAGGATTGGCTAGCTTTTGGCAAGCAAATGACAATAGCAGAAGGGGAAAGCTATGGCCTGCCCTTTGCTGGCGATGCACTAATCTTGATCCATCGCTTTAGTGCTATTGAAATCCCTCCGATCACCTGGATTGAAAGCCTGGGAGAATCATCGGCGATTGCCTTTGCCGCAAACGATCAGGAAGCGTTGTTCGCGATGCTTCAATATTTTGGCTTGTTATCAAATACAGAACAAGCTTCAAGCTTATCTGCTATTGATCCAAATCTAACACTTCAACTATTAAATTATATTTCAGAAGGGCAAGCAAGCGGTGTATTCCCATTTTGGCTCAGTCAATTTGAAAACGAGGAACAAAGCTGGCAGGCCTTTCAAGAGGGCAGGGCTCCAATGGTAGTGGCATGGTCAAAGCGCTATTTCACGTCCAAAGATGACAATCAAGGTGGAGGAATAGTGCCATCAGTAGATGGCCGGGCTAATTCATTTGTAAATGCCTGGGCATGGGCAGTTAGCTCACAAAATACGGAACGGCAAGCATTGGCCCTGGAACTTGCAGAATTTCTGACAGACGCTGAATTCCTGGCACAATGGAGCTCAGCAGCTGGGTTCATTCCTTCGCGCGAGAGCGCCCTGGTTGCATGGGCTCCGACTTCCAAGCAAGCTTTGGCTCTTCAAATTGCAGACAATGCAGAACTAACGCCCAGCCAGGAAATTAGAGATTTTCTTGGGCCCATATTTAGCGATGCAATCACTTCTTTGCTCAAGCAGGAAATTACGGTTAACGAAGCAAATAGCCAAATTCAAGAACAAATAAATAGCCAATAGAAGCTCTAATCATCTCTTAAAGTGCCTGGTTTGACGGCCCTCCTTGGGAATGATAAACTGCAGGCAAAGGCCCATGAGCAAACACGAAAATACACCCCCAGAGGAAAATAGTCCTCAGGAAGCAGGCAATAGTGAGCAATCTGGACAAGCCCCAAAGTCCGGTAGCTTTGCGCAAAGTTCAATAAAACGCTACGCAGGCATTTTATCTTTGCTCTTGTTGGCCGCTATTGTGGCTTTTGTGATGCGTTCATTTTCCTCTGATGTGCAATTGGATCGTGAAGAAAGCTTCCTGGCGACTGCCCAAGCGCTTGCACAGCCCACTATCGAATCTGTTGCAGGTGGTCCGGCCAATTCACTGCTTCCCGCCTATACAGGGGGCAGCTACAACTACGATGATGGCATCCCCAGATATGCCTCGCTGGATACGATCATTCCTAACCGTGCCCGCGTGGATCTGGATCAATACACTGTTGAGCAAGGCGATAATCTATTTGGAATTGCCGAGCGATTTGGGATCATCCCTGAAAGCGTCTTATGGGCAAATTTGGCAGTTCTGGATGACAACCCGAATTTCCTGGTTCCAGGCCAAGTATTGAACATTATGCCTGTCAACGGCACCTTGCACGACTATCGGGCAGGAGAAAGCCTGCAAGATATTGCAGATTTTTACAATACCGAAGTTGCGTTGATCGTCGATTGGCCTGGAAATCGTTTGGATCCATATGACACGGATATCAATAATCCGCAAATTTCAGACGGCACCGCCTTGATCGTTCCGGGCGGATCGAGAACGCTCAAGGATTGGGGCCCGCCAGCCATCACGCGTGACAACCCCGCTGTGGCGGCCTATTACGGCGCTGGGGCTTGTGGGGCAATTTCTGAAGGGGCTGTGGGCAATGGTAGCTTTGTTTGGCCAACAGTAGCCAAAACGCTTTCTGGATTTGATTACACACCTCCCCTTCATCCTGCGATTGACATTGCAGGCGGCGAAGGAAATGCGATCTATACTGTGGATAGTGGCGTAGTCGTGTATGCAGGCTGGAGTGATAGTGGTTACGGCAATCTACTAGTGATCGATCATGGCAATGGCTGGCAATCTGCCTATGCCCATCTTTTGTCCATTGCTGTTCCCTGCGGGACCAGTGTGTCACAGGGCGAGTTTGTGGCGGCGCTTGGCAATACAGGCAGATCAAGTGGACCGCATCTTCATTTCGAGCTGTATAGTTCGCTCTACGGAAAAGTTAATCCGTGGAATTTCCTCATTCAATAAACGAAAATAACCCACCTTTTTGGAGTGCTATAATTCTGGCTTCGGGCGCGTAGCTCAGCTGGTTAGAGCGCACGGTTCACATCCGTGAGGTCGATGGTTCGAGTCCATTCGCGCCCACAAAAAGCTGCCTGCAGTCAGTTTTTCTTATTTTTCGCGGTCAATCAATAGCTAGCTTACTTCTTGTTGCTCGCCTTTGATCAGTTCAAAATAGATTTCTTGCGTTCGATTTGCATTTTTCTCCCATGAATATTTCTTAGCAAAGCTTTGCGCGTTTTTCCCAAGGCGGGTGCGTTTCTTCTCGTCATTTAGCAAATCAATAATATTATCTGAGAGGGATTGAGCATCCCCTGCTGGCGACAAAATCCCTGTTTGGCCCTCTTCCACTAAATGCACAAGGCCACCCACCCTGGATGCAATTAGCGCCTGCCCGCATGCCATCGCCTCCAGGGCAACCAAGCCAAAAGATTCATAGTGCGAGGGCAAAATCACAATATCAGCCAGGTTGTAATATTCAGGTAATTCAACTTGTTTTTTTTGACCCGTAAATGTTATTTGATCTTTAATACTCAATTCTTTGGATCGCTCTATCATTCGATCTAATTCTGCTTCATCATTTTGCCCACTTTTGATAAGCGCCCCTCCCACCACAAGCAATTTCGGATCAAGAAATTTCGCCTCACTATCCTGCATAATTATTTGGATTGCGCGGAGCAAAGTATCCAGTCCCTTTAATACATCAATGCGCCCCACAAATAGAAGAATATTTTCCTCCTTACGCAAAGCATGTTTTTCTCTGGCAGCCAATCTATCCATTTTCCGAAATAAAGTGTGATCCACGCCTGGAGAGATCACTTCAATATTGGGGCTTTTCACTTCATAGAGCCATTGCAACTCAAATTCTTCTGCTGGCGTGGATGAGATTATTTTGTCTGCATTGGCAATCGCCAAGCGCTCCCCACGAATGCGCTGATTAGCTTCCTCTTCAGAAAGAGCATTGACCCTTTCTTTCATCAAGCCCAGAGTGTGCATCATCATTATGCAGGGAATGCTCCAGGCTTTTTTTAGGCTGATCGCCGCAATTCCGGACATCCAATAATGGGCATGAGCTATGTCGTAAGACAAGGACTCCTTTTGCGCATATGCAAGGATTCCCTGGCCAAAAGTGGAAATATGCTCAATAAGCTGAACATTATTTTGAGTTTCAGAGGGCCCGGCCTCAATTGGAATCAGCCGAATACCTTTTTCAATCTCCAGAATTTCTGAAAGATTTTCACTGGCACGGGTAAATATATCTATCGTATGGCCGAGAGCAGCTAAAGATTTGCTCAACTCTCTTATATAAACGTTCATGCCCCCAGTTTGCTTGCCCCCCAAAGCCGCAAATGGGTTCGTGTGATACGAGATCATTGCAATGTGCAAATCATTCTCCATTTCCTTCAACATTTAGCACGGCTTGAAAGGGATTAATTGCGCGGTTATAATTTCGCCGCATCAGCCACCGTAGCTCAGCTGGTAGAGCAATCGCTTCGTAAGTGATAGGTCGAGGGTTCGAATCCCTCCGGTGGCTCACTCTTTGGCTGCATCATTTTCCAGATTTTCTTTCTTTGTGTTTCTTGCGAGCAATCTTTGTTCCAGGTGTTCACGCACATCCATATAAGCATCTACTGTTTCAATGCGATCACGAGTCATGAGCATCGCGAAGAGAAGATGATAACGCTTATCCAGCCACACAAGGGCACGCTCAGAGTCGTTCTTTCCCTTTTTTAGCGCCTTGTTTAGCAAACGCGCAAATGTTCGTTCGTATACGTCGCGATGATAGCCAGTCAACTTTTATCAGCCCTTATCCTGTTATGAAAAACACATTTCATTATTCTATTTGTTGAATTTCAATGCCAGTATAATCTTTCAAATGGAAAATAAACCATCACCATTAGTCATAGGAATAGCTGGCGGCACCGGTTCTGGAAAGACTACCGTGGCAATGGCTATTCTAGATAGTGCTGGGAAAGAGAATGTAGCTTTCATTCAGCACGATGCCTATTATAAAGACCTCACTAAGCTTGAACCTGCGCAAAGAAAACTTACAAATTTCGATCATCCCAATTCCCTTGAAAGCGAACTTATGATCGAGCATATCCAAAAGCTTAGAAATTGGGATTCAATACAAATCCCAAGCTATGATTTTACTAAGCATTTGCGACGAAATGAAACTGAGTTAATAGAGGCCAAGCCTATTATTCTTGTGGAGGGCATTCTGCTTTTCACAGAAGCAAAAATGCGTGATCTATTTGATATTAAACTATTCGTTGATACGGATGCCGACATTCGGTTTATTCGCCGATTGCAACGTGATATTCAAGAGCGAGGGCGATCCACCGAATCGGTTATCAATCAATATAAAACCTCTGTCCGGCCGATGCATTTGGAGTTTGTTGCACCTTCAAAACGCTATGCCGATATTATTATTCCTGAGGGAGGGTATAACCAAGTGGCCCTCGATTTTATTCTCGCACGAATAGATTCGAGATTAAGCCAGACAGAATCAACAATAGCTGCCTAGCAGCTTTAAAGGATGAAAATGTCACAACAATGGAATGAAGCACCTCAAATGGCCCTTGATGAGGAAAAAAGTTACACGGCCCACATGGAAACTGACAAGGGAACACTCGTGATTAAATTACATGCTGATAAAACTCCGATCACAGTAAACAGCTTTATCTTTTTAGCAAATAACGAATTTTATAATGGCGTCATTTTTCATCGGGTCATTGATAATTTCATGGTTCAGGGCGGAGATCCCACAGGGACAGGAATGGGTGGCCCGGGCTATAAATTTGAAGATGAATTCCATCCTGAGCTCAGCCACAATAAGCGCGGGATTCTCTCGATGGCCAATTCAGGGCCAGGCACCAATGGCTCTCAATTTTTCATCACTCATGGCCCTACCCCCCATTTGGATAACAAACATAGTGTATTTGGAGAAATCATTGAAGGCGAGGATGTGTTAATGTCCATTCCTACTCGTGATCCAAGCGATAGAGACGCACCCGCTATTTCAATCATTTCCATAAAAATTGTTGAAGAATAAATTCCTGTGAGCCTGATGAAGAATCAGGCAATTTGGCGAATCGTCGCGTTTATTCTGGTTATTGGAATAAGCGTGGCGATTTTTCTTATGCCTGATGAGCAAAGCCAAAAACTAGAGAGTTTCGGCCTGCTTGGCGTTTTTTTCATCTCTATTTTGGCGAATGCGACGCTCTTCTTACCCGCACCCGGGCTCTTGATTGTTTTTACAATGGGCGCGCGCTTAAATCCTTTGGGAGTAGCCTTAGCTGCCGCTAGCGGGGCCAGCATTGGAGAATTATCCGGTTATCTGGCAGGCTATAGTGGACAGGCTGTCGTCGAGGATGTTTCCATGTATCAGCGCATGGTGAATTGGATGGGCCGACATGGGAATCTCACTGTACTAACGCTTGCATTTCTACCCAATCCCTTCTTTGATCTAACCGGCATTGCAGCAGGCGCCCTAAAAATGCCAATTGGACGATTTTTAATCTGGTGTTGGTTTGGGAAATTCGGAAAAATGCTGCTGGTGGCATTAGCCGGAGCTGGCTTCATTGGCATCCCCTGGATCGTCAACTTGCTTGGAAATTGATAAGGAAAATATGACTTCTTACGAAAATATTGATGCATCTTTGGAATCAAATCTGGCTGATAGCCTCAAAGAATTAGCCAGGCTATGCGCAATTCCCAGTATAGCGGCTCAAAATTCTGGCCTGGATGAATGTGCGGAAAGCGTATCCACATTGCTCAAGCAAAGAGGCTTTCGCACAGAAATTATGGCCACCAAAAATGCGCCCGTGGTTTATGCGGAACGAAAAGGGAAAAGCGATAAGACTCTGCTGCTCTACAATCATTACGATGTTCAGCCGCCCGAACCGCTTGAATTATGGGAAAGCCCCCCTTTTGAAGCCACCGAAAAGGATGGCAAAATGTACGCACGCGGAATTAGCGACGATAAGGGTCATTTCGTCAGCCGCCTGCACGCCATTGATGCCCTTCTGGAGCATGATGGCGATCTTCCCTGCAATGTTAAATTTGTCGTAGAGGGTGGAGAAGAAATTGGCAGCCCTGATATTCCGGGATTTGTTAAAGAAAACACCGAGAAATTAGCGGCGGATGCATGTATCTGGGAATTTGGCGGTGTAAATCATCTTGATACACCTTTGCAGATTCTGGGTATGCGCGGGATCTGCTATGTTGAATTGAGCGTGGAAAGCCTCTCCATTGATGTTCATTCCGGCCTGGGAGGCTCAATATTTCCGAATGCGGCCTGGCGATTGGTGTGGGCGCTCAATTCTCTCAAGGGGCCCGATGAAAAAATCCTTATTCCCGGACATTATGACAATGTGGTGGCACCTACAGAACTGGATCGAGAGCTGATATCTGCGTTGCCCTACGAGGGTGATGATCATCGGGAACGATATGGTGTAAAAGAATTTCTACGAGGAACTGATGGACATCCCCAGCTTTATATCCAGGAAATATTCGAGCCAACATGCACGATCAGCGGACTGACAGCGGGCTACCAGGGCCCGGGTACAAAAACTGTTCAGCCTGCCAAAGCTTCCGCGAAAGTAGATTTCAGACTGGTACCCGATCAAAGCCCCCAAGAAATCCTCGAAAAACTACAAATTCATTTAGACGATCAGGGATTCGAAGATGTGAAAATAAACTATTTGGGTGGTGAAGCACCTGGCAGAACTGATCCAAAGGATCCATTCGTAAACACTGTTGTGGATGCTTCCACAGAGGTCTATGGGCAAAGCCAGGTGATTGTGCCCATGCTGGGTGGCTCCGGCCCCAATCATGCTTTCTTGCACTATTTAGATGTGCCTGTGGCGACTTGCGGCCTGGGTTATCCGGGCAGTCAGGTTCATGCCCCAAATGAAAATATTCGTCTTGATTTGTACTTGAAGGCATCAAGACATATGGCTCGAATTTTTACGGAATTTGCGAAAAGCTAAGTTGTAGGTTCTGCTTCTTTTTCCTTTTTTTGGCGCTTGAGTTTGCGCTTAATGCGCTGGCCTTCCAGCCGTATTTGCAGCCAGGCACGATCGACTTCAATGACTTCTTTGGGAGATTCATCGATTTCACCATATCGAACCCGAATGTAGGCATTTGAAATTGTTTCTACATCGCTTTGATTGAAGGGGAAAAGCTTGTTAAGCACATCAATGAATTCGAGAGGCGTCTCAGCCTTCTTGCGCTCTTTGCCCAACTCGGTGCTCAAATCCATCAAAAAGGAATAAACGCGACGAATTCTTGCGGCAGCAAGTAATTTACGCCCACGGCTTGGATCGCCGAAACGCCCCAAGGAATCAAGAAGATCTTTGAGCCTGCGCCTCCAATTTTTACCCGCGTTTCGAAGCCAATCATCCTCCAGGTTTGAGCGGGTATTTTGAGCCATATTGTCAGACAAAGCTTTCCAGAATGCCATTTTACGTCCGGCAAAATAGATGCCAATAGCGATAAAGAGTGCAATTACTCCCCATAAGAAATAGGGTCGAATGATCTCAAGCAAGCCAGCGATGCTTAGCGAATTTAACCAATCAAGAATAGCTTGAAGAAATGGATTCCCGATTTCAATCACAGTTTCGACAACCTCTTCCACTTCTTCATCATCATTTTGAAATTGCTGCAAAATGCGGCGCATGATTTCTAAAGTCGCTGGATCAACCTTCCCCATTAACCATTCAAAAATAACAGCAATCAAAATAAGAATTGGAGAAAGAAGTAAAAGGGCGAGGCCCCAAAAAAGAAGCCATAGACTTGACACTGCTTGTCTCACCAGTTCAAATTGCACATTCATTCCCCAGCCAAACAATCCAATAACACTGACGAATAGCGTAAATGCCCCGATCAATCCTAAAAACCAATGGATCGAAAAGAATTTTCCTTCCGCTGCAGGATGCGATTCGCTTCGTGCTATCCGTGCGCTGCCCATCGACATTAGCGCAAAAAATATAAAGCCATATTCAAATCCACTTAATCCTTGATTGCCTCTCCAAATGAACATAAAAACAAAAATAACCAGCATGAAAAATCCGAATCGAAATGCGGAGCGAATATCCGAAGGAAAAACCTCTGTGGTCGCCCAGCGAATAGCCCTCAGCCAGGTGATAACGAGGGCAAACACGAGCAGAAACTCATAGGGCAGAAGATTTTCCGAGCTCTGAAATCCAGAAAATATTCTGCCTACACTTTCAAAAAATGTAATTTGCTCATTGGCATAAAGAATGGCTTCGCTGGCTAAGGGAGTAAAAATTAAGAGCAGAATTCCCAAAATTAGAATGCGAATATTTTTTCTGAGTGACATCAAGGCCAGCAAACGCATTAAGGCAAAAGTGGATAGGCCTAAGATGGCAAGAATCGCAAATATTCGGCCGGCGGAAACAGAAATATTGGGGGATAACAATGCAAGCAGCCAGGGAGATATCCAGCAAAGCTCCATGAGCAAGGCTGAAATCAAAGAGATTTCCTGCCATACGCGCCACTCTCTATCAGGCAGAGCAAGAATCTTGCGGAAATCGCTTGTCATGCTTGCCATTAATTGATTTCACCCTCAGATTTCTTTTCCTGAAATGGGATGTGCAGCGTACTTATGCCTGGGATCATTGGAGGCTCCTCTTCAGAGACCGAGATTATTTTTATTTTTCTGCCATGCCGCTTGGCTTCTATGAGCGTTTCCAGAAGGAGTGGATCAACTACCGCGGTGAGGACGGTCATCACTGTTCCATAGGGCAATTTTGGTAGCTCTTTGAGAAGATAACGATGGAATGGCATGCCCACTAATGGCGTAACGCCTGCAAGGGCGGTTAGCAAAAATGACAGTTGCTGCTTCGATCTCCCTGGAAGAATTCGATAGGGTTGGTCGGAATTTTTCATCGTGCCATTGGAGACCATGCCAATTTGAAATCCTGCTCGATGGGCTTGATAAACAACAGCCGCTGCCGTGCGAACAAGATGTTCCAGCAAATCAGGGTAGACCCCCTCCCAATGACGCTCGGATGTCGCTGTATTTAAACAGATCGCCATAACGCGTTCGGCAGTAGGCTGAAACACCTTTGATTGCATTTTTCCAGTTTTCGCAGTCGCAGGCCAGTGAACTCGTCTAAAATCATCCGTGCTTTGATAATCCCGTACGCCCATAGGCCTACTCGGATCTTCAAATAAACGTTTTCGCACCTTTCTCTCACCATAGGGGCTGGCCGAGGGAAAATCAATTTTTGGGATTTCTTCTAGTTCTGGGAACACAGTTATGTAATCTTTGCTGGCTAATTCCTTTGTGTCGGTATACATCCCAAAAGGATCACCAGATTTTATTCTTGTAGGACCCAATGGATACAATCCCCTCTTCTTTAATTTGACCGTGTAGGTAAATTCTGCCTGGCCATAGGGAGGCAGCCGAAATATATTGACCAGACGCCCCACTCCAGCAATGTGCGATTCCATAAAGCCTGATTTGTTTTTAGGAGTAATTGCTTTGGGCCACAGGTCGGCCACTTCTAACCAAAAAAGAGGAAGCGCCTTCTGATTGCGGACTTTCAAGATGAAATCAATTTCTTCGCCTGGAAAGCCTTTTGAGAACTTGAGCTTACGGGAATATTCCACACCTTTCAAAACTCGCTTTTTCCAAAAGGTTGAGACCCAGATCAATAAGGAAACCATGATCGCTAATAAGCTAAGCGTAGGTATTCGGAGCGCCAGCCCCAGCAGGAATAGCGCAGAAAGCGGAATGGCCCAATTATCAGGAAGCAACTATCCCTCTACAGGAACGGGAACAGCTTCTACGATATCGGCCAGCAATTCTTCAGGTTTACGGCCTCGCAACTGAGCCTGCGGAGCGATCATAATTCGATGGGTAAAAACTGAGGGCGCAACAGCTTTCACATCATCTGGAATTACATAATCGCGTTTCTGAAGAGCCGCCCAGGCCTGAGATGCCTGGTAGAGCGCCATAGTTGCCCTGGGGCTTGCGCCCAATTCTATTTCAGGATGCTCCCGAGTTTCGCGTGCCACACGGACAATGTAATCCTGCAAAGATGATTCAACACGAACCTCCTGCCTTTCTTCGATCATGCTTTGAATAGCTTTTGGATCTAAAACTGCTTCCAGATCAGGCAAGGGATCCCCTTTACGATAGCGCTCCAGAATTTTATTTTCTTCTTCCTGGCTTGGATAACCGATCGTAATTTTTAGAAGAAAACGATCCAGTTGGGCTTCAGGCAAAGGAAAAGTACCCTCTAATTCCACTGGATTCTGAGTAGCCAAAACAAGGAAGGGACGGGCCAGGGGCCGAGTTTCTCCATCAACGGTCACCTGTCGCTCCTGCATGGCCTCCAGCAAAGCCGATTGCGTGCGCGGCGTGGCGCGATTGATCTCATCGGCGAGCACAACCTGGCTCATGATCGGCCCGGGTCGGAATTCGAATTCCTGTTTCTTTTGATTAAACCAACTCATTCCCGTGACATCGGTTGGCAATAGATCTGGTGTAAATTGAATCCGCCGGAATTTACATCCCAGCGAAGCGGCTAAGGCCTTTGCTAATGTTGTTTTCCCAATGCCTGGAACATCTTCAAGCAATACATGGCCTTCACACAAGACGGCAGCGAGCAGAAGATCTATGACATCATCTTTGCCCACAATAACTTTTTGAATGTTTTCTCTTAATTTCGCAGCGTTTTGATTTATCATGGGTACTCCTTTTTTTACAGACCGATCATTATAAACTACGCGAAAATCATTGGTATGGTTCGCGATTTTCATTTATTCCCCAATGTTATAATCGCGCGATGCCCCCAATTGTTGCCATAGATATCGAAACTACTGGATTAGATTCAGCTACAGACGCGATCATTGAAATTGGGGCACAAAAATTTGAAGGCAAGCGAATAGAAGGGGAATGGTCAACGCTGGTTAATCCGGGCCGAAATATCTCCCCATTTATCACCAAGCTGACAGGCATTACAAACAACATGGTACGTGAGGCACCCTTGATCGAAGAGGTGTTACCTGATCTGGTTAAATTTGCGGGTGATGCGCCCATCTTGGGGCAACGAATCAGTTTTGATCTCTCATTTCTTCGG
>PVMS01064288.1_pt1 | contig 13975 bp, 10 predicted proteins | sample 1853461 | NCBI WGS metagenome assembly PVMS01 (sample SAMN08582032, study PRJNA380276) | Marine sediment metagenome, whole genome shotgun sequencing project. | isolation source: ocean sediment barecode stripped | collected 2017 | reverse complement strand
CTTGGCAGCAGGCTTCTTCGTAGTCGTCGACTTCGCCGCAGCCTTCTCTGTGGCCGGCTTCTTGGCTGCCGTCGACTTGTCGGCAGCCTTCTTTGCACCCGGCTTCTCGATCTTCATGATCTTCAGCTGGGTGTAGGTCTGACGATGCCCGGCACGCCGCCGGTAGCCGGTTTTGGCCTTGTACTTGAAGATATCGACCTTGGGGCCCGACGACTCACCGAGCACCTCTGCGGTCACCTTGGCCTTGGCCAGCTCCTTGCGATCCGAGATCACGGTGCCGTTCTTCTCAACGATCAGCAGCGGAGTGAACGAGACCGGGCCATCCTTCTTGATGCGCTCGACGTCGATGATGTCGCCTTCGCTGACCTTGGACTGTTTGCCGCCTGCGCGGATGATGGCGTACATGATTTCTTCTTGATCCGTAGGGGGCCGGCGAATGCCGGCCGAGAGGAGTGTAGCCGACCGGCGTTTTTGGTCAGTGCTGGCCGCTCGCGGTAGATCAGAGGCACCGCTGGGGACAAGTATTCGGCTACTTGCTACTTGCTAGTCAAACCTCTTCGCTGTCAAGTCCGACCCGGACCCCGATCGTTGCCGCCTCCTCGTGGAGGAGCACGCCTCTGCCACTGCAGCGCGGGCAAACCTCGGAGAACGACTCGAGCAGCCCGGCAGACACGTTCTTGCGGGTCATCTCTACGAGCCCGAGGTTGGACACCTCGAACACCTGGGTGCGGGTCTTGTCCTTGGCCAGGTGCTCACGGAAACGCAGCAGCACCGCGTCCTGGTTCTTCTGGCTCTCCATGTCGATGAAGTCGATCACGATGATGCCGCCGATGTCGCGCAGCCTGAGCTGGCGAGCAATCTCCTGGGCAGCCTCGAGGTTGTTCTCGAGCACGGTGTCCTCGAGGTTCGAGGTGCCGACAAACCGGCCCGTGTTGACGTCGATCACGGTGAGCGCCTCGGTCCGATCCAACACGATGTGCCCTCCGGAGGGCAGCCACACCTTGCGGTCCAGGGCCTTGCGCAGCTGGTCCTCGACGTGGAACCGCTCGAAGAGCGCCATGTCGTCCCGGTACAGCTGAACCTTTTCCAACAGGTCCGCCTCGGTTCCCTTGAGGTAGTCGAGCACCCGGTCGTAAGTCTGTTTTTCGTCGATCATCAATCGCTTGAAGTCCCTGGTGAAATGCTCGCGAATGACCCGCAACACCAGCGGGGGCTCCTCGTAGAGGAGCTCCGGCGCCGAGGCGCTCTCCAGGTTCTTCTCGATGGTCTGCCACACGTCTTGCAGCCGACTGATATCGGCCTTGATGTCCTCGGCACTGGCCCCGTCGGCCGCGGTGCGCACGATGACGCCCATGCCCTCGGGCCGGTGCTCTGCAATGAGCTCACGCAGCCGCTTCCGCTCGTCATCCCCAAGCCGTCGCGAGATGCCCCGCACGTTGGTGTCGGGGGCGAGCACCAGGTACCGGCCGGCAAGGCTCAGCTGGTTGGTGAGGCGTGCCCCCTTGTGCCCCATTGCGTCCTTGACCACCTGCACCAGAACCGGATCGCCCGGCTGGAGAACCGACTCGATTCGCTTCGGCTTGCCGTTGAGCTCAAAGGCGGGGAAGTTGACGTCCCCCGCATACAGGACTCCGTTCTTGCCCTCGCCAAAGTCGATGAACGCCGCCTCCATCCCGGGGAGCACATTGCGCACCTTTCCCTGGTAAACGTTGCCCACCAAGGACTTCCTGTCGGAGCGGGCGACGTAGTGCTCGACGAGGACCGGGCCCTCCATGACCACGATCTGGGTTTGATGCGGCATCGTCCTCACCAGCATCTGTTTGCGCGCGGTGTCGGGCGGTGCCACCACCTCGAGGTGGGTTGGGCGGCGCGTGCGCCTCTGGGTGGTTGAGCGTCGTGGCTGCTGCCGTGACTTGGACTGCTGGCGATTTCTCTTCGCCGGCTGTTTCTGTGCGTCAGGCTCGGTGAAGCGGCGGACGGTGACGGTTTCGTTCCCGACCGTGCGCACCGTGCGCTCCTCGACCGAAGAGCCTTTGCGCAGAACCTGCGCGCGCTTCTTCTTGAACAGACCCATGCATGAACTCCTTAGCGGTGAATCCGGAGCGATGTGGCGCGGCGGGGAGGGGGGACGGCACCCGCGTGTGGGCACCGTGTCGATAGATCCCGCTGTCAGCCAATGTGTTCGTCCCGGCTCGGAAACGGACGACCGCGCATTGCGGTCGAGTTGCGCTGAGGGTAGTTGATCCTCGGATGTAATCCGAGGATCAGTATCAAGTAACGAGTATCAAGTAACAAGTACCAACTATGACACCTACTCGATACTTGCTACTTGTTACCGGCGAGCTGCTTCAGCCGGCAGGTCCAGACTCGGTTGCTCGACCTCTTCAGGGTCGTAGCAGCGACGGCAGCGCGCCTCGTAGGAGTCGGTGGCGCCGAGGACCACCAGCTCATCGGATTGGATCACCCGCTGGGTGAAGAGACCCGGTCCGCCGCACCGGTGGCACACGGCCAGGGTCTTGGTGACGTACTCGGCTCGCAACATCAGCGACGGGATCGGCTCGAACGGGCGGCCCAGATAGTCGAGGTCGAGCCCGGCGACGATCAGCTGTTTGCCGGCCCCGGCGAGCAACATGGCGACATCGAGTAATCCCTCATCGAAGAACTGGCCCTCGTCGATGCCGACCACGACGGTCCGGTCCTCCACGGACCGAAGCAGTTCCTGAGAGTCGGCAACCGGCACCGCAGCGGTGCTGAGATTGGAGTGCGACACGACCTCGGCCTTGGCGTACCGGGTATCGATCGCCGGCTTGAAGACCTGGACGGGGACTCGGGCGATCCCGTAGCGGGTGACCCTTCGGATCAGCTCCTCGCTCTTCCCCGAGAACATCGGGCCTGCGATGACCTCGACCCAGCCCTGCTCAGCGCGTCGGTGCATGGGATGCGAGCGTAGTACGAGAGTCATGAGTCATGCTCAAAGCTCAATCCGCGGGGCTCTCGCCGGGCACCGGCGATCTTCGCAGCCATACCGAGTGCGCCATCCCGAGGGCGATGCTCATCGCCACGAAGGCGGTGCCCCCCGCCGACATGAACGGGAGCGGCAGCCCGGTGATCGGCATCACCCCGACCGTCATCCCCACGTTGACGAACACGTGGAACGTGATCAGTGCTGCAGCGCCGACCGCAACCAGCTGGCTGAAGCGATCCCTGGCGTTGAGCGAGGCGACCAGGACGCGCCACAGCAGGACGGCGAACAACCCGAGGACGACGATCCCCCCGACGAATCCAAGCTGCTCGCCGACGGCGGTGAAGATGAAGTCCGAGGATTGCTCTGGAACAAAGCGGAGATTGGTCTGGGTCCCGTTGAACAGGCCCTTGCCGAGCATGCCGCCGGTCCCGATGGCGATTTCGCTCTGCTGCAGGTTGTACTGAGCACTGACGTCCGCGCTGCCCGCATCGAGGAAGGCGGTCAACCGGGTGACCTGATACGCCTTGATCGCGCCGACCTGGAATAGCGCCACCGCGCTCACCCCGGCAACGATCAAGAGGGCCGTCATTTGGCGGAGGCTCGCACCGGCAACAAAGAGCATCACCATGGCGATGACCCCGAAGGCAAGCATGGTGCCGAGGTCGGGCTGGAGAAAGATCAGAAGCGCCGGTATGCCAACGATCACAACCCCCCGCACCCCGGTTTCCCAGCGGATCGGGCGCGCCGCGATCGCCAATATGGCGGCAACCGCGAGGATGACCGCCACCTTTGCCAGCTCTGCCGGCTGAAACTGCAACGGACCAATCTCGATCCAACGCTGCGCGCCCTGCACTTTCCGCCCGAGCGGTGTCAGCACGATCAGCAGGGCAACGACGTTGCCGACGTAGATCCAAGGTACCCAGCGCTGCAGGTATCTGGTGTCGAAGGCCGACATGATGGCAAAGGCCACAAAGCCGGCGACGACGAACGCTCCCTGTCGCTCCAGATCGCGGGTCGGGCTCAACCCCACCTCTTCGAGACGAGGCGCCGACGCCGTGTACACCATCAACAGCCCGAGGATGGACAACGCAATGTACGAGCTCACCAGCGCCAGGTCGGGGCGCATCGGACGCTCTCGCTGCAGCAGCGTCATCGGCCGGCTGGGTCGATCAACCACGCTCAATCTGCTCGTTCTCCTGCTTCGAGGGGTGTGACCGATTCGGGCCCGTTGATGAGATGTTGGAGGATCTGCCTGGCAATCGGCGCCGCCACCCTCCCACCGGAACCGCCGCGCTCGACAACGATCGAGACCACGTACTCCGGGTTGAACACGGGGGCTACGCCGACGAACCAGGCGGTGTCGACCTGGCTGAAGTCGTCCTCCGACTTGATGATCTCCGCGGTGCCGGTCTTGCCCCCAATCAGCGAGACACCGTCACCGAAGTTCTCGAAGGCGCGGCGTGCCGTCCCGCGCGGCCCGTTCACCACCTGCTGGAGATCGTTGCGGAACGCGGTCACCGTCGATGCCGCCAGATCCACCTTGGCCAGGGCCTGGGGGTCGCGGCCGTCGATGACGGTTCCCGACTGGTTGGTGATCCGGTCGACCACCCTTGGCTGCCAGACGGTGCCGCCGTTCACCATTGCCGAGAACCCATTGGCCAGCTGCAGCGGCGTGACGAGGACGGTTCCCTGGCCGACAACGGCGTTCATCAAGTCGCCACCGACCCAGGGACCCGTGGCGCGCACCCTCCCCGTGTCGGCGCGCTGCTCGTCGCGGAACCAGGTTCGGTCGGGGATGAGGCCCTGCTTCTCGAATGGGAGATCGATCTGGCTGGCCGAACCGAAGCCAAACGCCCGCGCCCACTCCTGCCACAGATTCTCGTTGTCGATGCCGTCGGCGTCGGCACGCTCATTCCAGACGCGAAGGGCGATCTCCCAGAAATACAGATCGCAGGATGCCTGCAGCGCTCCGTGTAGGTCGAGCTGGCCGTGGCCGGACCGCTTCCAGTCGCGATACACCTGTGAGGACCCGTCGTTGAACTCGAAGCGGAGGCTCCCGGTGCAGTGATACAGGTCGGTGTCCGAGGTCAACGGCAGCAGCGTGTCGACGGGCGGCTGCTCCACGCCGAACTCGACATCCTCCTCTGGCTGGGAGTCACCGAGGACGCGGTCCCCGATCGGGCGGTCCAGCGGGTAGATCCCTTCCTCGATGGCCAGCATGTAGGCGACGACCTTGAACGTGGAGGCGGGAGCGAAGAGGCCCTGAACCGCGAAGTTGGTGAAGGCGTTTGCGGTGCCGAGCCGCTCCCACTCCTCGGAGGTCAGCCCGCTGACGAACGCGGTCGGGTCATAGGTCGGATACGAAGCCATTGCGATGATGGACCCGTCCCGGGGGTCCTCCACGACCCCGACCGCACGCACCGGGCAGTACTTGTCGGAATGGGTGAGGATCAGGCGATCCAGCTCGATGCCGCTCACCCGCAATGTGGTGGCGAGCTGGTCGCCCTCCTGGATGACGAATCGCTCGCCATCGACGATCAGCACCGCCGAGCGTTCCGAGGCACGACCCTCGGTGATGTTGACCAGGCGGATGGATCGTTCCACGGTGCCGCTGAGCTCGGAGCGCTGCCCGGCATCGAACGTGAGCCGCTGCACCGGGACGCACAATCCGTTGCGGTCCAAGGGGAGCCCGTCGTAGAGGGACCCGAGCACGCCCCCTTCGGTCAGGTCGTCGGGGCTGGGAAGCTCGGCGAGCTCCTCCTGTGCCGGCGCCTCGGTGGCGGCGCCTTCTTCGGCTTCGGCGATCTCGGCGGCCCTCGCCGCTGCCTCACGGATGTCGGCGACGGCCTCCTCGCGCGCCTGGGCCATCCGGCTCTCGACACCCTGCTGCTCGAGCGCCTCCTCCCGCTCTTCCATCTCCAGCCGCCTAGCCAGGGCGAGGCCCTCGCGCAGCGAATCCTGGAGCTGGCCCTGGGTGGCGGCATCGATGGTCAGGTAGAGGTTGCTGCCGGGGCGGGGGGACTGCTCGCCCGCCTTGCTCAGCACGGTTCGATTGGCATCCACCCGGTACTTGACGATCCCCTCGGTGCCGCGCAGCTCGTCGTCGTAGAAACGCTCGACCCCGGCCTTGCCAACCACATCGTTGCCCTTCACATCGGGGCGTTCGAGGTCCTCAGCCGAAGGACGCCCGATGTAGCCGAGCACGTGAGCGGCGAGATCACCGCCCGGATACTCGCGCACCGGCTGAGGGATGACCGCAACACCCGGGAAGTCCTCTTGATGCTCCAGCAGCATCAATGCGCGCTCCTCGGAGAGGTCCCTCGCCAGAATGAGCTGGGCACCGCTGTTGGCGTTGTCGAAGGTCTCGATCAGTTGTTCCTCTGGCTCATCGAGGAAAGCGGCGAGGTTGCTGGCCAGAAGCTCGACGGTGTCGTCGGTCACCAGAGCCATGTCGACAACGACCGCCAGCGATGGCCGGGTACCTGCCAGCAGTGTCCCATGGCGATCGAATACGTCACCCCGAGGCGCCGGGGTGTTGACCAATCGAATCTGGTTGTTCTCTGCCCTGGCCCGGTACCCCTCGACGCCGGTTATCTGGAGGGTCCACAGCCGGATGCCGAGCACACCGAGCATCGCCGCCAGTACCCCGCCCACGACCACGATGCGCCAGGTAGAGGTCACAGCGCCCACCCCCGCTCACCACGGCGCATGGTGACATTGGACACCCAGAAGATCGGAGCAGCCAGGATCACGTTCCACAACGCAGGCAGCAGCAGATGCTTCCACAGCTCGGGCTGGGTGATGGTGCTGTGGCCGAACAGGGTCCCGACGACGGCGTAGAGGAGCTGTCCGGCGACGGTGAGCCCAAAGATGCCGACCGCGACCATCAGGACGCCGTCTACTTCGCGATGACGCAGCTTGACCGTTGCGAAGGCGACCGTGGTCATCGCGATCGCCCACAGCCCGAGCGACGACCCACCCAGGAGGTCGGTGAGGAACCCGGCTGTGAACCCGACGAGCAGCGCGGCCTCGGGCTCTAGGTAGCGGGCACAAGCGATCACGGTGAGCAGCACCACCGCTGGAGCAACCGCGAACGGGCGTATCTCTGAGAACAGGGTCGTTTGCAGGACCAGCGACACCAACACCAGCCCGAGCGCAATGAACGTGTTCCGATGCCTTCTCACTGCTGATCGGGGTCCGGATCGACGAACTCGGGCGGGGCGATGAGGGGCGAGTCGGGCTCGACCTCGGCGTCGAGAGGCGACCAGCCGACGATGACCCTCACGTAGTCGAGCTTGGAGAACAGTGCGGCAGGCTCCACATCGGTGCGGAGCACGAAGTCGACCTGGGCATCCGCGGTCTCTGCAACGTATCCGACGACAATGCCGGGAGGGAACCTGCTGCCGTCGGTGACCACAACCGAGCCCTTGGTGACCGGGGTTGCCGTATCGAACATGTCGAGGCGCAGCGTCCCGGTTCCGACGCCGGTGACGACACCGGTCTCGTTTGTCTCCCGGACGCGGACACCGACGGCGACCACCGGATCGGTCAGCAACCGAACCCTTGCCGTCGACGCGGTGAGGGCATCCACCCGACCGATCAAGCCGCGCTCGTCGATGACCGCCTGCCCAAGAGCGATGCCATCGTCGGAGCCCCTCAGGATGTAGCGAATATGGTCGTACGACGACGCTCCGGACGAGTAGACACGGGCGGCTACCGATGCCAGCTCGAGAGGCGGTGCCAGATCGTTGATCGCCTCGAGCTCGGCGACCTGGCGCTCGAGCGCCTGGGTCTCGCGAAGCCTCAGTTCGAGCTCGCGCACCTCACCCTCGAGACGAAAATTCTGTTCACGCAACCCGGCCAGGTTCGAGATCCCCTCGAAGAAGCCGACCACCGGGGAGATCACCATGTCGGCGCCCTGCTGGACCGGTGCAAGGAGCGCCTGAGCGCCTCCACGCATCGTGTCGGCGGCGCCCGACTCGGTGGTGCGGACGTCGAAGGTGGCGAGGACGAAACCGGCCGCAAGAAGCGACATGAACAGCGCGCTGACGCGATCGAACCTTCTACCTGAGGGGAGCATCAGCCAAGGTGCGTCGTCACGTCACGAGCGGCCGGTCGAATGAAGAACGTTGCCCAGAACATCGAACTCCTCCAGCACTGCGCCCGATCCGATCACAACACTTTGCAAGGGGCGCTCCGCAGTCACGATGGGCATCCCCGTCTCGTGGACGAGCCGCTCATCGATCCCCCGCAGCAGCGCACCTCCCCCTGCCAGGATGATGCCGCGCTCCATGATGTCGGCGGCGAGCTCGGGAGGGGTCTTGTCCAGGGTGTACTTGATGGCATCGATGATCGCCTGGACCGGCTCTTCCATGGCCTCCCTGATGTCCTGGCTCGAGAGCACGATGGTCTTTGGCAGGCCGGAAACGAGGTCTCTGCCCCGCAGCTCGGCTGCGGGCTCGTCGGGGTAGGGCCAGGCGGAGCCGATGGCCAGCTTGACCTGCTCGGCGGTGCGCTCGCCGAGCATCAGGCTGTATTCCTTCTTCACCCAATCGATGATGGCGGTGTCCTGCTCGTCGCCGCCGATCCTGATGCTCCGCGACACGACGATGCCTCCCAGCGAGATCACCGCCACCTCGGTGGTGCCACCACCGATGTCGACGACCATGGATCCGGTCGGCTCGTGGACGGGGAGGCCGACGCCAATGGCGGCTGCCATCGGCTCTTCGATGGTGTACGCCTTCCGCGCTCCGGCGTGGTATGCGGCCTCCTCGACCGCCCTGCGCTCAACAGCGGTGATCCCGGATGGGACACAGATCACGATCCGGGGTCGGGCGGCGAAGCGGCCCGTGTGCACCTTGTCGATGAAGTAGCGGAGCATCTTCTCGGTGATGTCGAAGTCGGCGATCACCCCGTTGCGCAGCGGGCGGATGGCCTGGATGTGCGACGGCGTCCTCCCGATCATCCGTTTGGCGGCCATCCCGACCTCGAGGGGTCGGTTGTCGTGGGTGTTGATCGCCACCACCGACGGCTCGTTGAGCACGATGCCCTGGCCGCGGACGAACACCAGTGTGTTGGCGGTACCGAGGTCGATGGCCATGTCCCGACCAGCAAGGGCCAGCAGATTTTTCATAGGTCACCTGGAAGCGTGCTAGGAGTGTACCCACTCACGCGTTTTTGGGCCCTGCCTTCACCCGAAGAAAAGAGCGAGCTCACGCTCGGCGCTTGCCGGTGAGTCCGAGCCGTGGACGATGTTCTCCGTGATCTCGAGGGCAAAGTCACCCCGGATGGTCCCTGGGGCAGCCTCGACGGGGTCGGTGTCGCCCATCAGCGTCCTGGCAACGACCACCGCAGACTCGCCGCTCCACTGCATGGCGACCACCGGCCCGCTGGTGATGAACGCAACCAGATCGGCGAAGAAAGGGCGCTCGGTGTGCTCGGCATAGTGGCGGGCGGCCAGCTCGCCGTCGATCGTCAGCATTCGCATCGCCTCGAGCTGGAGACCCTTGTGTTCCATCCTGGTGATGACCTCGCCGACCAGACCGCGCCGAACCCCATCCGGCTTGACCATGATGAAGGTGGATTGGACTGGCATCGTGCGTGCAGGCTACCGGGTCGGACCCGTACAAACCAGATCCGTACAACGTATTACGTAATACGTATCACGTGCTCGGACTACGGAATACGGAGTACGTAATACGGAGTACGGCCAGCATCACGACCGCCCAAAGCGCTATTCCTCATCCTCATCGATGATCACCGGGGCCTCGTACCTGACGTGCACTCCGGATGGTTCGAACGTCGTTCCGACCAGCGAGGCGCGTGCCTCACCCGCCAGGTACAAGGAACCGGTCGCAACCACCGCTCCATCCGGTCCGGCCGCCTCCATGGCTGCTGCCACCGCATCGGCCACGTTCTCGACCACGGTTGCCTCGACTCCAAGCACCTCGGCGGCGGCGGCCGCCACCTCTTCGGCAGGCTGGGCAGAGGGGTCGTCCGGGGCAGCGGCCCACACGCGGGCGATCTGGCCCTCGAGCGGAACCAGCACCTCTCCGGCGGATCTGGCACCGCGCAACCCGATCACGAGCTGGTACCCCTCATCGCGGAATTCGACCGCGAGCGCTTCGGCAAGCCCTTCGACTCCCTGCTGGTTGTGGGCACCGTCCACGATCACCAGGGGATGCCGGTGCACCACCTCGATGCGGCCGGGCTGGGTGGTGGCTGCCACCGCGGCGCGCAACGCGTCCTCGTCGAGGCGATGGCCGAGGAACGCCTCGGAAACGGCGATCGCCGTCGCAAGATTGACGATCTGGTGGCGGCCGTGCAGCGGGAGATACAGTTCCGGGTAAGGGGCATAGATGCCGGCGATGTCGGCAACCCAGCCCCCGACGGCCAGCGTCTCGTCCTCGATGGAGAAATCGTCTCCGTGGCGGAGCCAACGTGCATCGGTCTCGGCGACCCGGGCCGTAATCGGCCCCTCAGCCCCTGCGGGCAACGGCCCGCTGACAACGGTGCCATCCTGGTCGATGATCGCCGCCTTCTCACCGGCGATCTCACCAACGGTCTCACCCAGATACTCGGTGTGGTCGAGGGCGATCCCGGTGATGGCTGCCACGTCGGACACGACGACGTTGGTGGCGTCCCATCGCCCGCCCAGCCCGACCTCGACAACGGCAACGTCGATGGCGGCGGCCGCGAAAGCGGAGAACGCTACTGCGGCCGCGACCTCGAAGTAGGTGGTCTTGGTTTCGTTGCGTCGCTCATACTCCTCGACGAACCAGGCGATTTCCGAGACTGCCTCGGCAAACGCCTCCGAGGAGATCATCTGGCCATCGATGGAGAAGCGCTCCTCGATGCGATGCAGGTGAGGGGAGGTGAAGGTGCCGGTCCGGTAACCGTGGGCGCCGAGAATGTCGGCAACCAGCCGGCTCACCGTGGTCTTGCCGTTGGTGCCGGCGATATGGACGACCGAATAGGCGAGTTGCGGGTCCCCCATGAACTCCAGCAGGCCGGTGATCCGCTCCAGGCCGGGTCGCGCCCCGCTGCCGATCCGCTCTTCGAAGAACGCAATCGCCCCGTCCCGATCCTCGATGGCGCCAGAATCGCTCACCGGTCAGCCGAGCTCTGCAAGTTGGGCCTCGAGCTTCTCCAGCCTTGCCCCGGCTTCATCGGCCTTGAGCTCCTCGGAGGCGACGACATCGACGGGAGCCCGGCTGCGGAAGTCTGGGTTATCCAGCTTGGCGGCCGACCGCTCCAGATCGGCGGTGGTCTGTGCGACCGCCCTGGTCAGTCGATCGCGCTCTGCGGCGACGTCGACCAGGCCCTCCAGCACGATGAACGCCTGCACGGGCCCGGCGACGACCCGGCTGGTTGCGCCCCCACCATCGGCGGGACCCGAAGTGGTGTCGATGACCTCGACACCGGCCAGGGCGGTGAGGTGATCGGCCCACCACTCCCCCATCACCCCGTCGGGGTCCTCGATCGTCACCGCAATCGACGTCTTCTGGCTGATCTGATGCTCGGATCGGAAGCGGCGCAGTCCGACGATGAGCTCCTGGAGTGTCTCCATCCCGGCGGGACCCTGGATGGGAGGCGGGTCCGGCCAGGAGTTGGTGATGAGCAGCTCTCCGTCGCCGAGCTCGCTCCACAGCTCCTCGGTGAGGTAGGGAATGGCCGGATGAAACAGTTTGAGCAGATCGCGCAGCACCACACCGAGAGTCGCCCTGGTGTCGGCGGCGGCGCCGGCATCGTCCTGCAACGGTGTTTTGGCCAGCTCGAGATACCAGTCGAAGGCCTCCGCCCAGGCGAAGTTGTACAACAGGCCGTACGCCTCAGCGAGCCGATACTTGTCGAAGAGGCGATCGAACTCGGCCGTTGTGGCGGCCAGCCTGCTCAGGATCCAGGCGTCCTCCGGCCCCGGGTCTTCCGGATAGCCTCCCGACGAGGGCACATCGCCGACGCCGATCACGTCGACCGCAAAGCGAAGGGCGTTCCACAGCTTGTTGCCAAAGCGCCTGGATGCGTCCACCCATTGCTCGTCGAACGGGATGTCGTGCCCGAGCGGCGAGTTCTGCAGGAGCGCGAGACGCAGCGGGTCGGCACCGTACTCCTCGACGAGCTCGAGCGGATCCAGGGCGTTGCCGAACGATTTGGACATCTTGCGACCATCCGGGGTGCGGATCAGCCCATGGATGAGGATGTCGCCAAACGGCTCCTCCCCGGTGAAATGGATACCAGTCATCATCATCCTCGACACCCAGAAGGTGATGATGTCGAAGCCGGTGACGAGGACGTCGGTGGGGTAGTACGTGGCGAGGTCTTCGGTCTTTTCCGGCCATCCCATGGTCGAGAACGGCCACAGCTGTGAGGAGAACCAGGTATCGAGGACGTCCTCGTCTCGGGTGAGCGCCGACGAGTCGCACGCCGTGCACCGGACCGGCTCTTCCATGGCGACGATGGTCTCGTCACAGTCGTCGCAGTACCAGGCGGGGATTTGGTGGCCCCACCACAGCTGGCGGCTGATCGTCCAGTCTCTGAGGTTCTCCATCCAGCGCAGGTAGTTGTTCTCCCACCGCTTTGGGATGAACCGGCTGCGCCCCGCAGTGATGGCCTCCATCGCCGGGCCCGTCAGGGGCTCTACCTTGACGAACCATTGCAACGACAGCAACGGCTCGACCACCGTGCCACAACGCGAACAGTGGCCGACCGAGTGGTGGTGGTCTTCGACGCGCTCGAGATAGCCGCGGTTCTTCAAATCGTGACGGATCGCTTCGCGGGCCTCGAATCGGTCCTGGCCGCGGAACGGGCCGCCGGCGTCGGTGATCCTGGCCCCGGTGTCGATCACCTGGATCGCCTCGAGGTCGTGACGGGCGGCGATCTCGAAGTCCAGCGAGTCATGCGCGGGGGTCACCTTGACCGCGCCGGTGCCGAACTCCATATCGACCGCCTCGTCGGCGATGACCGGGATCTCGCGATCGAGCAAGGGCAGCAGCACCGTCCTGCCGATGGCCTCTCGATAGCGTTCGTCGTCGGGGTGGACCGCAACCGCAGTGTCGCCGAGCATCGTCTCCGGGCGGGTCGTTGCCACGGTGAGATGCCCGTCCCCGTCGGTGAACGGGTAGTTGATGAAGGCCAGCTCACCAACCTCGTCCTCGTGGTCGACCTCGATGTCCGAGATTGCCGTGTTACAGCGCGGGCACCAGTTGATGATCCTGTTGCCTCGATAGATGAGGCCCTCGTGGTAGAGGTCGACGAACACCTTGCGTACCGCCTCGGAAAGCCCGTCGTCCATGGTGAACCGCTCGCGGTCCCAATCGGGTGAGAACCCCATCGTCCGCATCTGCTTGGTGATTCTGCTCCCGGAAGCCTCCTTCCAGGCCCACACCCGCTCGACGAAGGCCTCCCTTCCCAGGTCGTGGCGGGTCATGCCCTCATTGGCCAGCTCGCGCTCGACGACGTTCTGGGTGGCGATCCCGGCGTGGTCGGTGCCCGGTACCCACAGAGCGGCATACCCCTGCATCCGCTTGCGCCTGATGAGGGCGTCCTGGATGGAGAGGTCTAGGGCGTGGCCCATGTGCAGGCTGCCGGTGACATTCGGAGGGGGGATGACGATCGAGAAGGGCCGACCGTCGGGGTTGGTCTCAGGCTTGAAGGCGCCGGCGCCCTCCCAGGTGGTGTACCAGCGCGATTCGACCGCAGCGGGGTCGTACGTTGCCTTCATCATGCCTCTCGGTCATCGCGCCAAGTTCCTTCCTCTGCCGGCGAGCGTATTGCGAGCCCACCAACAAGCATGGCTCGGCTCGTGAGCCGGCCATGGGGCCAGAAGTCTACCCGGCCGGTAGCGCTGTCGAGAAGACGAGCTAGCCCGTAGAATCGCAACCATGCGACGGACCAAACGCCTCGGGCGAAGGGGCCTGTTCCGCAAGTCCCAGCGACAAGACGGGCAGCGGTCGCGACTGTTCCTCGCGGCTCGAAGCCTGGCCATCGTGTTGCTGCTGGCATCAGTCGGCT
>PVMS01049378.1_pt1 | contig 13976 bp, 12 predicted proteins | sample 1853461 | NCBI WGS metagenome assembly PVMS01 (sample SAMN08582032, study PRJNA380276) | Marine sediment metagenome, whole genome shotgun sequencing project. | isolation source: ocean sediment barecode stripped | collected 2017 | reverse complement strand
TCAGCAGATGAAAAGATTCTCGCTGAAGTACATTTCTTAATGGCAGAAGCTGCTGTTAGAGGTTGGGGTTCCAATGCTGAAGCTCACTACCTTGCTGGTATTAAGGCTTCTTTTGATGCATGGGGAATTGGAGATGATTTTGCTGGTTATTCCGATAATTCCGGAGTAGTATTTGACAATACCTTAGAAAAGGTTATGGAGCAAAAGTGGATTGCCAGTTTTGCGGCAGCTTCTGAAGCTTATTTTGACTGGAGAAGAACAGGTTTTCCTGATCTTCAACCTGGTCCATTTTCAAAATCAGATGTTATCCCGGTAAGATTTCCTTATGACGATAGTGATAGATTTATTAATGTTGATAATTACAATGATGCATTGAATAGTCTTGAATCTACAAGCCATACTAATGATATTCCTGGTTATGATATTGATAGTCCATGGTCTAAAAACTGGGCACAACAAGGAGTTACAGAGCCTTGGTAAATATAAAACACATAGTTTGTTTTTGAGCTATTAGATTAGTTTTGAGTTAATTAAAAATACCCGGGTTTTCCCGGGTATTTTTTTTATTCACCGGGTGACTCGAAGTCACCCGGTGAATTTTTAAGGTTGATATTTCATGCATATAAAATAAAATATAACAGCCATTTCGCTCAGATATTGAGTTTCTTTGTATGTCTGAGTTTTTATTGAGTTTACTTATTCAGGGCGTTACTTATTCAGGGCGTGACTCCAAGTCACACCCTGACTAAGTCCTCCTCAAAAAACCTTAACTTTACATTTTATTAGGAATTTACTAACCATGTACAGAAATCAAGAAAACCTTGCCGAACTAAAAAACTGGTTTGAACAGCTTCCGGGTACAATTACTGCTTTTTCCGGAGGGATCGATTCTGCGCTTGTTCTTTTTCTATCGAGAAAATATTTAGGAAGAGATAGAACCATTGGTGTAATTTCAAATAGCGAAAGCCTGAAGGATAAAGATTATCAATTAGCCGTTGATTTTGCAAAAAAAAATGATATTCACTTGGAAACGGTAGTTACTAAAGAACTGTCAGATCCAAATTATAATACCAATCCGTCCAATAGATGTTATTTTTGTAAAAGCCATTTGTACGAAACTTTAAAAGAAGTAAAGGCTAAAGTTCCGAATTTCATTATTCTGAACGGAACGAATAAAGATGATTTTACTGATTATAGACCCGGAATACAGGCGGCAAATGAGAATGATATAAGATCCCCTTTGGCAGAACTGGGTTTGGGTAAAACAGAAATTAGGGATCTGGCCAAATATTTTGGAATTCCCTTTTGGAACAAACCGGCAAGTCCATGTTTAAGCTCAAGAATTCCTTATGGAAATCAAGTGACAGCCAGCAAATTACAACAAATTGAGAAAGCTGAACAGATCTTGAATAATTTTGGATTTAATAATGTTAGGGTAAGACATTATGAGAGTACCTGCAAAATTGAAGTGCCTTTGTTGCAACTCGACTTATTAAAAGAACAATCAGAAAATATTTTTCCAAAGTTAAAAGAAATAGGATTTAAGGAATGTATTATTGAAGAAGATGGATTGGTGTCAGGAAAATTAAATGCCGTATTAAATTTAAACAATGACTAATCATAATATTGATCATGATAGAGAAAACAGGATCGGATTCCCTGAAGTAATTTATGGGGCAAGAAAATCTGTTGAGGACCTATTAAAAATATTGGAGAGCTTTATTGCTAAAAAGAAAAATGCCCTGATAACCAAACTTCAATATGAGAAAGCGTTGGTTTTGATGAAGAAATATCCCAAAGCAATTTATGATCGACCGTCAGGTGTTTTCATTCTTAGCCCACTCAAAGAAATTAAAGGACAGAGTGAAGTAGCTATCTTATCGGCCGGCACCTCCGATATCCATGTTGTCAATGAAGTTTTCTATACATTGAGCTTTATGGGTATTAAGGGGAGTAGAGTTACGGATGTTGGTGTAGCAGGGGTACATAGGTTATTAAATAAAGTTGAGGAATTAAGGTCCTTTAAAGTTTTGATCGTGATCGCAGGTTTTGAAGGAGCATTGCCAACGGTGGTTGGAGGGCTTTTACAGCAGCCGATCATCGCGGTTCCTGCAGACGTTGGTTATGGTGTTGCTGAAGGTGGGCAAGTTGCCCTAAATTCTATGCTGTCCAGCTGTGCCAATGGTATCACTGTGGTCAATATCAATAATGGATATGGGGCAGCTATGGCCGCAGTAAGAATATTGAATTTAAGCAATAAAAAGTAATATTATTTATAGGGCTTGTGCTGAAGAGGAATGATAGTTATAAAATTAAAAAATAATTTCGGTTGTTCCCCTTTTGAAAGGGGTGTAGGGGTATGTCAAAGTAATAGCCCTTTATTTTTAATTTTATTCCCGATAATGATAGTAATAGAGCTAGTTATGATCTCATTTTAAAATAACATGAAAAAAATAAATACTATAATTATCACTTTTTTATTGTTCGTAGTTAGTTTTAGCTATGCACAAAGATCAGCAAAATATGTCTTTCTTTTTATTGGGGATGGTATGGGAGACAACATTATTTATGCAACTGAACTGTATAATGCCTCTTTGAACGATCAAATGGTTTATGAGCCTTTATCATTCAGTCAGTTTCCTGTCCAGTCTTATATGATAACAACCTCAGCAAATAGTTTAACAACCGATTCATCAGCAGGAGCTACGGCTATGGCAACCGGGTTTAAAACCAATAATCATGTAGTGAGTATGGATCCTGGCTTAAGTTTAAATTATAAAACTTTCGCTGAAAAAGCTAAGGAAGAAGGTTACAAGATTGGAATTTTATCGAGTGTAACTATTGATCATGCAACCCCTGCCAGTTTCTATGCCCACCAAAAAAGCAGAAATGAATATGATGAGATCTCTTTGCAAATTCCCTTAAGTAATTTTGATTATTTTGGAGGTGGAGGAGTTCATAATATTGGATCTATAGATGATGTAAATAGTGTTGCAAACCAATTGGATAAATTTGGTTATAAATATATAACTTCAGAAAAAGAGATTAAAGAAATAAAAAAGGGAGCAAGCAAAATTATTGCAGTAAGTCCGGGAACCTATTCAGGGAAGGAATTTTACTGGGAGATTGATAAGAATCCAAAAAGCATTCCTTTATCTTATTTTACTAAAAAGGGTATTGAAATCTTAGATAATGAAAAGGGATTTTTCATGATGGTTGAAGGAGGTAAAATTGATTGGGCTTTACACTCAAATGATTTGGCTACCGCTATCTATGAAACTATTGCATTTGATGATGCTATCAAAGAAGCCGTAAAATTCTATAATGACCACAAAGAAGAAACATTAATTATTGTTACGGCGGATCATGAAACAGGGGGTCTGACTTTAGGGAATAATTCAGGTGGTTTGAAATTAGATGTATTACAATATCAAAAAATATCTGCTCAGGAGTTTGAACGAAATTTAACAATCTTAAAAGATCAAGATAGAAAAATACCTTTTGATGAGGTCTTGGATTCAGTAAAAGCAAATTTCGGTTTAGGGAATAAAGAAATAGGCCTGGAACTGAGCAAAGCAGAAATAAAATGGCTATTCGAAGCCTATAAAAATGAATTTATCGAATTAAACGAAATAAATCCTGACCGTGACTATTTAGACCAATATTCAGATAAGCCTTTTACATTGAGAGTGATTACAATTCTGAATACAAAAGCAGGCGTAGCATGGTCAACCGATGGACATACTGCAAGTAAGGTACCCGTAAAAGTATTAGGCTTAGGGCAAGAATATTTTCAATCGACCATTGATAATACGGAGATCAATAATATCATAATTAACATGATGCAGATACCAGAGCAACAATAATATGAGTAGAATCTATATAGAAGCTTTTTCAGGTTTGTCGGGCGATATGTTCTTAGGAGCCTTGGCAGGCTTAACAGATGCCTATCAGGACTTGGAAAAATTACCTGAAGCGCTGGGAATTAATGATGCCAAAATAAAGATTACAGAAGTAAATAAAAATGGTATTGTATGTAAACATGTGAACGTTATTGATTTAAATGTTCAGAATAAAGACCATCATAACCATCGTCATTTGAGTGAGATCAATGAGATTATTGAGTTTGCTTCTATAACCGATAACGCAAAGAAGATAGCAAAAGATATTTTTCAGATTATAGGAAAGTCAGAAAGTAAGATTCATAATATTCCTTTAAAAAAGATTCATTTTCATGAAGTTAGTGCGGTTGATTCCATTGTTGACATTGTTGGCTGTGCTGTATTGATCGATCGACTTAACATCAAGAAAACCTATGCAACTCCAGTATGTACAGGTTTTGGTTTTGTAGATACTCAACATGGGAAATTACCCGTTCCGGCCCCGGCCACTGCAGATATTCTTTCTGGAATTCCAACTTATTCCGGAGAGGAAGAAGGAGAAAGAGTGACGCCTACAGGTGCCGCCATTTTGAAATATTTAAATCCCGTTTTTACTGTCCCTGTATTGACAAAAACAAAAACGGTTTATGGTCCGGGTACTAAAGATTTTGAGACTCCTAATGTATTGCGATTATCTATTTGTAAAGAGTTTGAACAATTAACCGGAACCTATGTTATTGAAACCAATATTGACGACATGTCCAATGAATTTTTAGGGCTTGACTTTCAGAATGGACTATTTGAGCATGGCGCAAGTGATTTTTTTACAAGCCCGATCCAAATGAAAAAGGGAAGACAGGGAATATTGTTGTCCTGTTCCGTTCCTGGAAAAAAAATAGAACAATTATCAAATTTTATCTTTGAAAATACGACTACCATTGGTGTTCGATATTATCCCGTTACAGGAAATAAATTGGATCGTGAGATAAAAGAATTTAAAACTGCCTATGGAACTGTTAAGGTTAAAATAGTTACAACTCCCTTGGGAAGAAAAAAAGCAAAAATTGAATACGAAGACTTAATAAAGATACATAAAAAGACAAAAATTCCTCTCTTGACCCTACAACAGGAAATTTTAAAGATTATAGATTTAGACGAATGAAATATCCACAATAACCAATAATAAAAACATACATGAAATACAGTGGAAAATACAGGGTTTTCGATCCGAATGAGATTCAAACCTACCCAGTAGCCGGACGTAATAATAAAGTAAAATACAATGATTTGATCTTTCCGGAGAAACTCGGGCAAATGAATTTTGAAATCTCTGATGAGATGGAAGATAGAATTGAAGATCTTGCAAAGGACATGATCAGTGCAAGAGCAAATGGGAATCCGGTTATTTTTTTTACCGGGGGTCATTTAATAAAAAATGGCTTGAGTTTGTTACTTGGAGACCTGATCAAAAAAGATGTATTTACACTTGTTGCGGGAAACGGTTCAACTTCTATTCACGATTTTGAACTCGGATTGATCGGTGAAACAAGTGAATACGTTCCACAGGCTTTGGAGAAAGGTGAATTTGGTATGGCCTATGAATTTAATTATATCAATGCTGCCTTAATTGTTGGGGATAAGTATGATCTTGGTTATGGTGAATCGGTTGGCAGGATGATCTGTGATACAGCCTTTAGAAATGAGATAGAAGCACTCTTAGATCAAAAGACAAATAGTATAAATTTTGCATATCCTGAATTGAGTGTACAAGCAATATGCTACGAGAATAATATTCCCTTTACCGTTCATGCAGGCATAGGGACAGATGTAATTGATCAGCATCCCTATTTTGACGGGCGGGCAAAAGGAGGTTGTTCGGGAAGAGATTTTTTAATATATACTGATCAAATTGCAAATCTCAATAAAGGTGGGATAATATTGAATGTTGGAAGTGCAGTTACTGGACCGGAAGTATTTTTAAAGGCGGCTTCTATGGCGGGAAATACAGGTCACGTTCCGGATAAGATCATTACAGCAAATTTTGACCTTAGAAGTTATAACCCTGAAGATTTTACGAAGGAGGATAGAGTTGGTTATTATTATCGTGATCAAAAAAGTATAGTAACAAGAGTGCCGGATGCCTATAACGGAAAAGGCTATTATATTGGTGGAAATCAAATTAATACCATTCCAATTTTATATAAAAAATTGATGGAATTGTTGTAGAACTAATAACTGTGTGATAAATATATATTTTGTTCAGTGGTATGGATAAAATATTATTATGGCAATGTTTAATTCTCCTCTTGAGCCTGCCTGCCTTTGGAAGGAGGGGTAGGGGTGTGTTAAAAATAAATTATAGAAAAAAATGAATCAAAATAGAGTCAAAGAAATTCTTAAAAAATTTAAAAAAATAAATATTGCCGTTTATGGTGATTTTTGTTTGGATGCATATTGGGATATGGATCCTGAAGGGTCTGAAGTTTCTGTGGAAACCGGATTAAAAGCGGAGTCTGTGGCAAAGCACGCTTATTCACCGGGTGGTGCCGGTAATATTGTGGCTAATGTAGCGGCATTAAAACCTAATTCGATTAAAGTAATTGGTGCTGTGGGCAATGATATTTATGGCAATGAATTAAGGTCGATATTAAAGGGTTTTGGAGCAGATGTCAGTTCATTAACCGTACAAAAAGAGGGTTTTAATACTTATACCTATATCAAAAAATTATATGGCGAAAAGGAGGAACCTCGAATGGATTTCGGTTTAAATAACAATCGATCCAAAGCATCTGATGCTGAAATTTTAAAAAACATTAGAGTCGCTTTAGAAACCTGTGATATATTAATTTTTAATCAACAGGTCGTTGGGAGTATTCCTAATGAAAATTTTATTGAGAAAGTGAATCTGCTTTTCAAAGAATTCAATGATAAGATCGTAATCGTAGACTCAAGACATTATAATGGAAGGTTTAGGAATGTATACCGCAAATCTAATGAGGTGGAAACAGCCGTTTTAAATGGCGTTGATGCAAAGCCACAGGATTATATTTCTTTTGCCGATATTAAAAGACATGGTACGAATGTTTTTGAACAATACAACAAACCTATTTTTGTAACCTGTGGGGCGCGGGGAATCGTAACTTTTGATGAAAAAGGGATCAATGAAATTCCAGGAATACAATTAAATGCAAAGATTGACACTGTTGGTGCAGGGGATACTTCTTTAAGTGCCTTGTCATGTTGTTTAGCAGCTGGCGTATCACCTCAGGAAGCAGCGGAATTTGCAAATTTTGCATCGGCAGTTACTATTCAAAAATTATTCACTACAGGTACAGCCTCCGGAGAAGAAATACTTGCTATAAGTAAAGATCCTGATTATAATTACCGTCCGGAATTGGCAGGAGATATCCGCCTGGCGAAATACTATAAAGATACAGAAATTGAAATTTGCTATAGCAATGTGCTTTCTGAATTAGGGAACATCAAGCATGTTGTTTTTGATCATGATGGAACAATAAGCACGCAAAGAGAAGGCTGGGAGGATATCATGGAACCAGTAATGATAAGGGCAATTTTAGGAGATCAATATGAAACTGCCGATACATCTCTTTACGAAAAAGTGCGAACTCGTGTTTTAGATTTTATTGATAAATCTACGGGTATTCAAACGATTGTTCAAATGGAAGGGCTTGTAAAGATGGTTGATGAATTCAATTTGGTACCAAAAGAGGCAATTTTAGATAAGTTCGGCTATAAAGAAATATATAATACAGGCTTAATGAAAATGGTCGACAAGAGGATGGCTAAATTAAACAGCGGTCAGTTGACCGTGCAAGATTTCACCATGAAGGGAGCGGTTGGTTTCTTACATACGCTTAAAGAAAAAGGGGTGAGAATTTATTTAGCGAGTGGAACAGATAAAGGGGATGTAATTAACGAGGCAAAATCTTTGGGTTATGATGATCTTTTTGATGGTGGAATTTATGGTTCTGTAGGGGATATCAGTCAGTACTCTAAAAAAATGGTTATTGAAGATATCATTAAAAAGAATAATTTAAAAGGAAATGAATTGTTGGTTATTGGAGATGGTCCGGTAGAAATTAAGGAATGTAGAAAAGCAAATGGAATTGCCATAGGAATTGCCAGTGATGAAGTGCGTAGATATGGATTAAATAAAGAAAAGAGATCAAGATTAATAAAATCCGGAGCACAGATCATTATACCCGATTTCTCACAGACGGATGTGCTAATTGATCTATTATTTACAAGGGGGTGAAGGATGTAATGAGATAATGATGCAATGAGGTAATGTTAGAATGAGGTAATGATAGCGCTCCTTGCGTAAAATCCTGCGTGCCTTGCGGTTAGAAGAGAGTAATGAGAGAAGGAAGGATAGAGAGACAGAGGGGAATATTAAAGATAAAGGATGAACAAAATTTCTAAGCTACAGAAGTACTATTTGGGCTTCGATATTGGTGGAACAAAATGCAGTATCGTATTGGGAGATAAGGATTTTCATATCTATGAGAAAGTATTTTTTGAAACGAAAGTTGATAGGGGTCATAAAGAAATATTAGAGGAGTTTAAGGCGCATACACACAAACTCTTTGAAACTTATGATCAAAAAAACTTAATGAAAATTGGAATAAGTTGTGGAGGTCCTCTGGATTCTAAAAAAGGAATTATTAAATCTCCTCCCAATTTACCGGGATGGGATGAAGTTGCGATCGTTGATATTTTTAAAAATGAGTTTCATGTAGATGTGGCAATTCAAAATGATGCCAATGCATGTGCCATTGCGGAATGGATCATGGGTGCCGGAGTAGGTACTCAGAATATGATCTTTTTAACCTTTGGTACCGGAATGGGTGCTGGACTTATATTAAATGGTAAAATATATTCAGGAACAAATGATCTCGGTGGGGAAGTTGGTCATATGAGAATGGCTGAGGACGGGCCGGTTGGTTTTGGAAAAGCCGGTTCTTTTGAAGGATTTTGTAGCGGTGGAGGGATTGCCCAATTGGGAAAAAGCTATGTGCTAAGAAAGATCGAGTCAGGAGAGCAAGTTATGTTTTGTCAGAGCATGGATCTGATTGATAAAATTACAGCGAAAACTGTTTTTGAAGCAGCCATTGCAGGGGATAAAGATGCTGTTGAAGTGGTAAAAATATCTGCAAATTATTTGGGAAATGGCCTCGCTGTTTTAATCGATATTTTGAACCCTGAATGTATTGTAATTGGGAGTATATATGCTCGAAATGAACAGATGTTAAAACCGTTAGTTGAAGAAGTTCTGAGAAAAGAAGCAATTCCCGAAGCTTTGGCAGTTTGCGAGATATTACCGGCAAAATTAGGAGATAAAATTGGAGACTATGCCGCACTTTGTGTTGCGATGCAATGAAAGTAAAAAGTAAAAAGGGAAAAGTGAAGAGAATAGGGAAATAGCGAAAAGCGATGAGCGATAAGATAAAGAGTGGCAAGCGAAATTTATGAACTGCAATCTGCGATATCTGCGAGAAAAGAAAAATGTGTGCTTAGATTAATTAATGTCAAACAAAATAAATTATGCAAATACTTAAAAATTTATTTCAGGTAGGAGGAGACTTGAACGGAATAACATTCGATCTTTTGGGTGCATTGTGGAATGATGGGAATTCTTATATTTTAAGAACTCCTGAAGGACTGATCATGTTCGATTGTGGATGTGGCGACACTATGGATCAGATCTTTAAAAATATAGAATACTGGGGAATGTCTCCTAATGATATTAAATATTGTTTGTTTACACACGCGCATCTTGACCATGCAGGAGGAGCGCATATTTTGAAAAAGCAAGGAATCAAATTGATTGCTATTGAAGAAGCTGCTGATGCTATTTCCAAAGGAGATGAGCGTTGTTGTGGGTATCTGTATCACAAAGAGTTCCAACCTTGTAATGTAGATCAAGTAATTAAGGAGGGTGATGTACTCGATTTATTGGGTATTAAAATTAAAGCTATGCACTTTCCTGGTCATTCCATGGGTTGTACGGCTTATAGTTTTAGTCATGAGCAAAAAAATATTGTTATTAGTGGTGATATTATTGGCACCTTGCTGGCCGGAGATTTTGGCTGGGATGGATCTATAGATTTTAATAAGCCTGTTTATATTGATTCTCTGAAGCGATTTGCTAAAGTCGAAATGGATATGATGTTGCCTGGTCACGGCTTGATATATTTTCATAAGCCCCAAAACCGGGTTGAAGAATCATTGAACTCTGCATTGATTGAATGGCGATAACAGAAAAATTCAGTAAAAAATTAAAAAATATTGTAAATTATGAATACGGAACAAATTTTAATAAAGTTAATTGAAAAATACCCTCCTTTAGATGTTTGTAAGAACGAAATTAGAGAAGCAGGCGAATTGATTATTGAAAGTTATAAGAATTCCGGGCAACTTTTAACCTGCGGTAATGGCGGAAGTTGTTCTGATTCGGATCATATTGTTGGAGAGTTGATGAAGAGTTTTTCGAAAAAACGTCCATTGGACAATGATTTTAGAGAAAGTCTTAGATCGGTTGATGAAGAACGGGGTTCCCTTATGGCAATGAAGCTGGAAAAGGGACTGCCGGCCATTTCTTTAACCGCGCATGGAGCATTGATCTCAGCGGTATCCAATGATATAGGTGGGGATTTCATATTCGCCCAGCAAGTTATGGGTTATGGTAGAAAAGGAGATGTATTATTAGGAATCAGTACTTCTGGTAATTCACAAAATGTAGTGGATGCTTGCATCGCTGCAAAGGCAAAAGGGATGAGGGTCATTGCTCTGGTTGGTGAAGAAGGAGGGAAAATGAAGGAATATTGTGATGTAGCTATTTGTGTTCCTTCTACATGTACTCCGGATGTTCAGGAGTTTCATTTACCAATTTATCATGCGCTTTGTATCATGGCGGAAGAAACTTTCTTTTAGCAATTCATAGATAAAAGTAAATCATAATATTTTAAATTCCCTTCTTGAGCCTGCCTGCGGTAAGCAGGGGTGTGTCAAGAATACAATTTAAAAAAGCTAATAAAAATTTTATGAATGAAAAATAATTTTAAAATCTCTCGTCTAACTGCGGTAATGCTTCTACTAAGTATTTACACATTTACCCTGAGTTGTAAAAAGAACGATGTTCAAAAGAATATTAAAGAAATTTCTATGAAAGAAAAGCAAATAACCTTTGAGGAAAAAACTCATGCTTTAGACAATAATGATAACTTCTCTCCTGACGGGAATTTTTTGTGTTATGATACCAGAGGAACTGTGTATAATGATAATTTAGCAAATTGCAAATCCATTGAAAAAGTTGAGATCGCCACCGGAGATATAACTGTTCTTTGGGAGCCACCTTCTGTGACGGGTGAAAATGCCGCTCCCGGGGTAGCTGCAGTTTCCTACCATCCAAAAGAAGATAAAGTAATTTTTATACATGGACCTTTTCTTGAAGAGGTGGAAGAAAGAGGGTATTATGATATTCGAAATCGGACCGGAAAAGTAGTCAGTGCCGATGGAAATGGAAAATTGACTAATATAGATATGCGCGATGCCTCAATTGATGGGCCAACTACGCCGGGAGCACAGAGAGGAGGGACACACAGGCATGAATATTCTCGAGATGGTAATAGAATTGGTTTTACCTACGATGATTATTTGCAAAAAGATTATGATAGGACCATAGGCTATATGGAGGCCAATGAAAATTCTCCTGAGGGATATACACATTATTTTACTTTATTATTAAAGCCGGCAAAAAAAGGTGAATCCAAACCGGGTGAGATCGAAAAAGCATACAGTGATTCCTGGGTGGATAAAAATGGAAATAAAAGAGCTTTTATCGGGAAAGTACGTGCAGAGAATGGGGTAGATTATGAAACCTCTCTTTTTGTAGCGGAAATTCCTGAAAATATTGATATTACAACAGGCCTATCAGGTGATAAGGATAATTATCCTTCACCGCCAAAAGGTATTAAAATTACAAGATTGACCCACAGTAAAACCGATGATGGGATTGTAAGAGGTTCCTATGACGGAAATAGGATTGCTTATTTGTCAAAAGATAAGTTTGGTGTCAAACAGGTGTTTATAATTCCCACAATCGGTTCCGATCGTAGTGAAGATTCTGAAAAAACACCAAAACAAATTACGAATTATAAGTCGGATGCCTCCGATATCAGATGGCACCTTTCTGATAATTGGGTGTTTTCAATCAACAATGGAAATATTTTTGCCAGCTATGTTGGGTTTGGTAAGAATTTTGGCAAAGTAATTCATATAACAAATGATGATCTGGATCGTGGTAATTTGGTTGTTTCTCCGGATGGTAAAAGTTTAGCATACAATATCGAAATTCCGGTAAAAGAGGTTAAAGAAGGATCTAAAAAAGAATTTAAACAGATCTTTGTTTTAGAATTGGATTGGAATGGAATATCCTCAGGTCTTAATTAAAGACATTCATTAGGAATAAAAACAAAAAAAGTATTATGTTTATCAATTGATGGGCTAAAAACCCCGTTAGTATAGATCGTTGAAAAAATTAAAAATCAAAAAATAAAGAATGGAAGCAAATTTGGAAGAAACTACAGGCAAGAGAAAGAGTTTAAAAGGGGCGTTTGCCTTAATGACATCACTGTTTTTTATGTGGGGAGCTATTGTATCTCTTAATGATATTCTGATTCCGCATTTTAAAAAATTATTTGACATGAGTTATACCGAAACCATGCTGATCCAGTTCAGTTCTTTTGGTGCATATTTTGTCATGGCGATTCCGGCGAGTATGGTAGTAAGTAGGATTGGCTACAAAAGAGGTATTGTAGTTGGGCTTATTACAGTTGGAGTAGGATGTTTGATCTTTTTACCGGCATCATGGGCTGTTTCTTATCCTCTTTTCTTATTCGGTCTTTTCGTAATGGCTACGGGAAATGTTTTTTTACAGGTAGTGGCAAACCCTTATGTTTCTATCTTAGGACCACCAAAAACGGCATCCAGCAGACTCAATTTGGCTCAGGGAGTTAATTCTCTGGCTACAACCATTACACCATATATCGGCGGATTATTAATTTTGGGAACCTATGATACAGCAGAAGAGGCAGCAGCAGCAGTTGAAGGACCATATATTGGGCTTGCATTGTTGGCTTTTTTAATAGCGGGTATATTTGCTTTTGTGGTAAAATTACCGACAGTGATCAAAGAATCTGAAAAGAAAATTAAAGGCAATGTGCTTAAATTTAAAAGATTGCGTTTTGGTGTTATTGCTTTAACACTTTATGTAGGTGCCGAAGTTGCTATTGGAAGTTATATCGTTAATTTTTTGGCGGAACCAAATATTGCCGGATTTGAGGAATTTGAGGCTGCGAAATATATTTCTCTTTATTGGGGTGGTCTCATGGTAGGTAGATTTGTAGGATCTGCAATACTTCAGAAATTCAGTGCGAATAAAGTACTGTTTATTGCTGCATTAATGTCTGTTTTATTGCTTACGATAACGATCTTAACCAATGGATATGTTGCCATGTGGTCTATGTTAGCGGTTGGTTTATTTAATTCAATTATGTGGTCGAATATTTTCGCATTATCCATTGATGGTCTAGGAAAATATACAATGAAGGCATCAGGAATTCTTGTTATGGCTCCGGTAGGTGGAGCTATTTTTCCATTATTACAAGGTGTTCTTGCAGATATGCCATCTATTGGTTTACACCTGTCTTATATACTTCCACTTCTATGTTATGCATTTATTATTTATTATGCAGTTAGTGGATATAAAGCTGTGCCGGGCGAGTTGGAAAAGGTAGAAGCGTAACTTTTTTGCTAAGGGGATGACTTGAAGTCACCCCCTGAGTGATGACTTCAAGTCACCCCCTGAATTGATTTCAAAGTTTCGGCCTTTTAGGTCCGTTATAAGGTTTGGCACCTAAATTTTTATCCCCGCTGGATTTTACAGATATTAATTCCGGGTCATTAGTGGTAGGAGCTTCAATTAACTTATGGTATCTGCCAAGCCAATAATCCAGGATAAAACTGTTGGGTTCCTGTACTAAATTACCATTGTTACCGCCATCCAATACCATC
>PVMS01143230.1_pt1 | contig 13977 bp, 9 predicted proteins | sample 1853461 | NCBI WGS metagenome assembly PVMS01 (sample SAMN08582032, study PRJNA380276) | Marine sediment metagenome, whole genome shotgun sequencing project. | isolation source: ocean sediment barecode stripped | collected 2017 | reverse complement strand
ACAGGAGGCAATTGCCGAATCGGAAGGGGAAATGCAGAAGCGGATCAATGAGGCCAAAGGTAAAGCTTCAGAGATTGAGCAGGTGGCTGTGGCCACAGCAAATGGGATCAGGGCCATCGCGCTCGCTATCAATGAAAAAGGGGGGAAGGACGCTGTGAATCTGAGGATTGCAGAGCAATACCTTATAGAGTTCGGGAAGCTGGCCAAGGAGTCAAATACCATGATTATGCCTTCCAACCTGACCGATATCTCAAGCATCATTGCCACGGCTACCAAGGTTTTTGATGCCACCAAAAATAGCTGATAGTCAAAAAGTTTACCTGACAGCGCTACAATTATATATATAGTTATATTTTTGCACCCTTGAATAGACAGAGGAGCTAATGATAGGTGCTGTATGCGTGGTCGGTTAATTAAAATAACGGTATTGATTTTCATGGTAGGTTCGCTTTCTGCAGCCACCATTTTTATTTCCAGGGGAACTAGATCCATTGAAACTATAGTGGCACAGGTTCCTGTGTCCTATGTTGAGGAGAATGATCCTTCGAGCTTATCTCCACCCTTCAGGGAGTTTGTACAATTTATGGAACAGGAGCTGGACAGTACAAACACCGTAGGTGCGGCCTTTACCATTGTCCATGGTGGGGAAGTTGTTTATACGGGCACTTATGGGGTACGGGAGAAAGGGAGCCTGAAGGAAGTGGATGAGCATACCCTTTTTAGGATGGCTTCAGTGTCCAAAGGATTTGCAGGGGTGTTGGCCAGCATGCTGGAACAGGATGGTGCGTTTTCACTAAACGACAAAGTGGTGGAACACTATCCAGGGTTTTTACTTAAAGATTCTGTTAATACAGCCGACCTTACCATCCGAAACCTTTTAAGTCATACCTCGGGGCTGGTACCCTATGCCTTCGACAACCTGGTGGAAGCAGATCAGGATTTGACTACCATTATTGAACGCCTGGACGAGGTAGATATCTCTGCTCCCCCCGGTGAACTCTATGGGTACCAGAATGTGATGTTCAGTATGCTTGATCCCATCGTCATGCAAGCTACTGGCATCCCTTACAAGGCGCTCTTACAGGACAAGATATTCAATCCGCTCGGCATGACCGATGCATCGGCGGGACCGGTTTATATGGATCGGAATCCCAACCTGGCCTATCCACATGTAAGGACCAAAAACGGTTACATAGCCCTTCAGCCGCATGAAGGATATTACAATGTGCTGCCTGCAGCAGGTGTAAATGCCAGTATCTCCGATATGAGTAAGTGGCTTCTTGCTTTGCTGGGCTACAATCCGGAATGGATGCCCGACACCATTTTGAGCAATATTTCCACGCCTGTCATATACACACCCCTGAAATGGCAATATACCCGTTACTGGAAACCTTTCAGGGAGAGATATTATAGCCTGGGATGGAGGATTTATAACTACCAGGGACGTCAAATTGTATATCATGGAGGCTATATTCGGGGATACAGGGCCGAAATCGCTTTCTGTCCATCCGAGGATGTGGGTATCGCCTTCATGCAGAACTCGCCCAACAACCTGGCTTCCCGCTGTGTTCCCACTTTTATGGATCTTTTTCTGGAGTAATTATAAAAATAGTTTCCTGAAAGCTTACTTCCAAAAGCATGTAAAATCCATTATTAACAAGCATTTCGATGGATCGGTTGTGAGCTTTGCATCATTTTTCACCGGCGATGATGCAGTTGATCTGGGAGAATTGGAGGAGATCAAACTTTTGATAGATCAGAAAATCAAGACCATGAAAGGAGGCCAGCAATGAGCACGAAGATGGCTATGCTACTTTCTATGCCCATATGGATGAAATTGGGGTGGAAAGCGGTACGAAAGTGCGTAAAGGTGAAGTAATCGGACGCGTTGGAAGCATCGGTCAGTCCACAGGGCCACACCTTCATTATGAGGTCCGCTTAGATGGGAATCATCTGAATCCTGCAGCTTTTTACTGATTCAGGTAAACCCTAATTCGTTTTGGTTGTTATAATCTCGTAAATTCGTGAGATAATATTAAACCCAACCAGAATGAACTTTGATCTTTTAGTAATTGGCAGCGGACCGGGAGGTTACGTTGCAGCCATCCGTGCCTCCCAACTGGGATTGAAAACTGCAGTGGTAGAACGTGAATCCCTAGGCGGGATTTGTCTGAACTGGGGTTGTATACCCACAAAATCATTATTGAAAAGTGCACAGGTATACGAGTACTTCCTTCATGCTGCTGATTATGGAATTGCAGTGGATGGCTCTGTAAAACCCGACTTTGAAAAAGTGGTAGGTCGCAGCCGTACGGTGGCCGAGGGGATGAGCAATGGAATCCAGTTTCTGTTTAAAAAGAACAAAATCGAAGTCATCAATGGCACCGGGAAACTAAAGTCCCCCGGTGTTGTTGAAGTGACCGATGCAGGGGGAAAGGTATCTGAAGTGAAAGCCAGTCATATTATCCTTGCTACCGGGGCACGCTCCAAAGAACTTCCCAATCTGAAGCAGGATGGGAAAAAGATCATTGGCTACCGTGAAGCCATGACACTGCCGGCTCTTCCAGCATCTATGGTGGTTGTGGGTTCCGGTGCCATAGGAAGCGAGTTTGCCAATTTCTATAATACCATGGGAACCCAGGTCACACTGGTGGAGTTTCTGCCTAATGTTGTACCACTGGAAGATGAAGAGGTCTCCAAGCAGCTGGAACGCTCCTTTAAGAAGGCGAAGATGAAGGTAATGACTTCTTCTTCGGTGGAGTCTGTCGATACCTCAGGAAACTTATGCAAGGTGAAGATCAAGACTCCCAAGGGAGAGCAGGAGGTAGAAGCGGAAATTGTCCTATCAGCTGTAGGAGTTAGCCCCAATATTGAAGGGATCGGACTCGAAGAGCTGGGAATTGAAATGGAAACAGGTAAGGTGAAGGTGGATGATTTTTACCGGACCAATGTAAATGGAGTTTATGCCATTGGTGATATTGTAGGAGGGCCTGCACTGGCCCACGTGGCTTCAGCAGAGGGAATCACCTGCGTAGAGAAAATAGCCGGGCACAACCCACATGCCATTGATTACAATAATATTCCCGGATGTACTTATACCAGTCCGGAAGTAGCTTCCGTGGGCATGAGCGAAAAGGCAGCAAAGGAGGCAGGTTACGAACTAAAGGTGGGCAAGTTTCCCTTTACAGCCTCTGGAAAAGCTTCAGCTGCCGGTGCAAAGGACGGATTCGTCAAGCTTGTGTTTGATGCGAAATACGGCGAGCTGCTGGGAGCACATCTGATCGGGGCTAACGTAACTGAGATGATTGCCGAACTGGTTGTGGCCCGAAAACTGGAGACCACCGGAGAAGAAATTATTAAGGCAATTCATCCACACCCCACCATGTCGGAGGCTATAATGGAAGCTGCAGCGGCAGCCTATGGTGAGGTTATACACATTTAAGCACGCATGCTTAATGCTTAATAGGCTGGTTCGGCTACCTTCCCCATAAAGAGGATGGATTTGCTGCTCTTTTCTGTTATGGCAAACAGAAAGGGTCGGTCAAATCGGATCTCGTTCAAAATGGGGTTGATCGAGGTAGCTTCCATTACAATGGCTGTTACTGCAGCTGCTTCGGTTCCCTCTTCATTAACTTTGATATAGGTCTTGTGAATCACATCGGCAATATAGAGATCGATGGCACTTATCCCTGAAAAATCTGCATCTTCGGTAAAGGCAATATTCAGTCCCATCGCCTTCAGATCATCTGCAAGTGAGCGTTCAAATTCAAACTCGAATCTCGGCATATAAACGCTGAAATCTTTCTTTTCTTTAAAGCTCTTCATCCACGCTTTCCATTCAGCTCCATCCAGCTCCTGAACCAAGAGATCAACGGAGCTCTCTTCAGAGGGAAGGAAAAGAAACATAGAAAATTTTCCATTTTTATAGGGAAGCTCCACTGCACTGAAGGACTGGTTGTTTGACACATTAAATGTGTTTTCCAGCTGCATCATATCCACTTTTCCAAACAGGCTGCCATCTTCATTGTGAAAGTTTGCCTGATGGGTATCATCCGGGTCAAACTCCACATCCCATACGCAGTTAAAGTAGATGGCATTGATCAGGATCATCATCGTGGCAGGATCGATACTGTCAATGATCTCCTCAATTTTGCCATTTGTATTATTGTTCACCCAGTTGTTGATTGTATTTACCGCCTCTGCACTTCCGAAATCCAATTCCTTCACCTCTGCATCGTAATAGTGGCTGTTCAGAGTGATAAATTCGGGTTCAACGGGGAATTCTTCATCGTACCAAAGGGAGTTGGCAATCTCCAGCAGGTTGCCATTTACATTGGTAACCAGTACCTGGATCAACTCTTTTGTGATCTCATTAACCTCCTCCCGGGTGAGTCCCTCGTAGTTCAACACCTCTTCAAATGCAAAGCGGGTAGTGGTCCCGGCTCCATTATATGCCATGCCCAGGGCAATACTGACCGATGCAGGTGAGATCATCACATTGGCTTCCTCTTCGGCATCAAAAACCCTTTTAAAGAGTTCAAGGCCAAAAAGGTTATTGGTTTCGATCACCTTGGCCGACTTCAGGTTGTAATCGAATTCCGGACTAACAATATCCTGGCTGCAGCTGCATCCGAGAATGGATGTTGACAGTGCAATTATAAGTAAGATTCTATAGGTTTTCATTTTTCTTGAATGTTCTAGTTGTTAATAATACGCTAATGCAGGGTTCATATTGTGGCCCGGTTCTGTGTTTCACGAAAAAGACGGGTGGCTGCCCTTCAGGGTTGCGTACGCAACCTTAAAACTATCTTTTGCATCATAGTACTGTGACTCGGGATGAGATATCCTGCCAATTTGCATAAATTTGTAACGGAGGAAAACTGGATTGGCAGAAAAACTGGATATATTATTAAAGGAGTGCAAACGAGGTAAGTCACGAAGTCAGGAGGAACTTTACCGAAGATTTGCATCAGCCATGTATGGTTTGTGCCTGCAGTATGCCAGTAATGAAGAGGATGCCCAGGATATAATGCAGGAAGGGTTCATTAAAGTATTTGCAAAACTGGACCAGGTGAAGAACCCGGCAGCGTTGCCCGGTTGGATTAGAAGGGTGATGATTAACACAGCATTGGAGAAGTACCGCAGCCAGGTTATTCTTCAACGAGTTGATGAAGTAAGGGAGGAGCACCATGAGGAAGCCGGGAATGATGCCCTGGACAGGCTTAGTTGTGATGAGCTTGTGGGATTAATTCAGACCCTGACTCCCAGGTACCGGGTGGTGTTTAACCTTTATGCCATCGAAGGATTTACACACCAGGAGATCAGTGAGGAGCTGGGTATCTCTATTGGCACCTCCAAATCAAACCTATCCAGAGCCAGGGGAGTTTTGCAGGAAAAGATTAAAACCATGTATGGATCAGCAATAGTAAGATGAGTGATCAGACAAATATGGACAAGGGATTTTTGAAGGAAAAGCTGGGGAATTACCGGGCGGATCCTCCTGAGAAGGTGTGGGACTCAATCTCCGCTCAAATAGATAATGGCAGTAAGAGGAGAGGAATGTATATCCTGCTCCTGGCTACTGCAGCTTCCATTGCCCTGGCAATCACCCTTGGCATACATTTTTTTGGTCCCGATCTGCCCCAGGAACAATCCCGTATGGAGGAACTCCGGGTAGAGGAAGGAGCACCTGAAGTGGCTATACAAGAGGAAAGCAATCAACTGGAGATGGAAGAGCCCAGGGAAGCCCAGTTTGCCGTGACAATTCAGCAAGTGGAAAGGGAGGAAGCTGACACTCCTGCATTTCCCGAAAAGAAACAGAACCCGGATCCAACTGACAATCTTGAAACACTGATTGTAGCTGATCTGGCAAACGTAGCTGAACTGGCGAATGAAGCTGAACTGGAATATGAAGCTGATGCCGTAGTCGATCCACAACCCACAAGCGACCCAATGGTTTTATTACTACCTGATACGGCCGATGAGCTTAGTACAGATCCATTCCCCATCATCGAGCAGGATAAAAAAAGAGATCCAAGGTGGATGGTGGGTGCCGCCGTTTCACCCCTCTATAGTTATCGTGATGCTGAAGCGGCGTCTATGCCATCCAACCAGGCTGAATCGGGGATGCTGTCCTACTCTACCGGGGTGCAGGTAAGTTACAGGAGAAACTCAAGGCTCTCCTTCGAAACAGGCATCTATTATAATAAAACCGGGATTGCCATTGGGGCTCCGGGAATTAAGGTGTTCAGTCAGCGTCGCGACGCTATGGTCTTTGGCTATGGATCGGAACAAGCAGATATCAATACTGTAAGCAACTCGGTTGGGAATATTGTAGCCTACTCCGGCGATATCTATATGAATGGATACAAGATCTCTGCGGAAAACAATGCAGATGCCAGGCCATACGATGTACTGACTGATATTCAAGCTTCTGAATCCGGAATTCAGCAACACCTGGATTTTCTGGAGTTACCCTTTAATCTGCGGTATTCGGTTATTGACAGAACCATAGAATTGCAGCTGGTAGGCGGAATAAGCACCAACTTCCTGGTTGGTAATTCAGTGACTGTAGAGGGCCCTTCGGGAAGGGAAGAGATTGGTTACCTTTCCAATGTTAACACGGTAAATTACTCCGGGAATGCAGGACTGGGAATGATTTATCACGTGGGCAAAAAACTGAACCTGATTCTGGAGCCCAGATTCCGGTACTTTCTTAATTCAGTAAATGATGCTTCACTTCCCTCCACCCGACCCTATTCACTGGCGTTTTACACCGGACTGAGTTACACCTTTTAGAGGCATTCACTTCTTTCCTTAGCAGAATGGAAACATTTCAGTAATTTTGTGCGTTACTGTGGTAATGGGCATTCATTAATTGAGATAGATTATGAGCAGGGAAGAAAACGGCAGGAGGGCAAAGCATTACCTTTTTATTACATCCTTTGTAGTTACAGTGATTCTGGCAGTTTCACTGGCTTCTACCGGATATACGGGAAGCGTTGATGGATCGGAGGAACCGGTTGACAGGGAATCCTATACCGTTTATGGAGTTGAGATTCCTGACAAAGTAAGCTTTGCCAGAGAACCAGTACCCCTTGACCTCTTTGATGTGAAGGAGTCCCTGGACAGAGAACTTCTTTCCAATACCTATTTTCACTCACAGACCATCCGTTTGATCAAAATGGCAAATCGTTATTTTCCCCTGATCGAACCGGTGTTGAAAAAGAATCTGATTCCCGACGACTTCAAATACCTGGCTCTGGCAGAGAGCGGTTTAACACAGGCCGTTTCTCCTGCAAAAGCAGTTGGATTCTGGCAATTGATGAAGGGAACCGCGCAGGAATACGGTCTCGAGGTAGGGAGTGAGGTGGATGAACGTTATAATGTGGCTCTTTCCACTGAAGTGGCATGTCAATACCTGATTGATTCATACCAAAAATATGGAAACTGGACTATGACAGCTGCCTCCTACAACGCAGGACGCAGAGGTATGGACCGGCAGATTGAGCGTCAAAAAAAGGAAAATTATTATGACTTGCTCCTGAATGAAGAAACTGCCAGGTACCTATACAGAGTATTGGCTTTTAAGCTAATCTTTGAAGATCCTTCAGCCTATGGATTCACCATTTCCAAGAAAGATCTCTATCCTGAGATACCAGTTTATAAGGTTGAGGTGGACAGTGCTATTGCTGATTTTGCCGATTTTGCAGCTGAACATGAAACTAATTATAAAATCTTGAAATATCTGAATCCCTGGCTAAGGGATAGTAAGATGACCAATCCCTCGCATAAGAAGTACGAGATTCTTGTTCCAGAAAGCGGATTTCGCCGTCCGGATGCCTGGGAACCGAATTAAAAAGGGCATGCCAAAGCGTGAGTAAGAAAGAGCAGAAAATAGAGGTGTTGGGTGCGCGGGTGCATAACCTGAAAAACATTGATGTAAGCATCCCCCGGAACAGATTGACGGTCATTACCGGCTTGAGCGGAAGTGGTAAGTCGTCCCTGGCTTTTGATACCATCTATGCAGAGGGCCAGCGAAGATATATAGAGACACTCAGTTCCTATGCCAGGCAATTTCTGGGTACTATGGAACGTCCCGATGTGGATAAGATTACCGGCTTGAGTCCTGTTATTTCCATTGAACAGAAAACCACAAATAAAAATCCCAGGTCTACTGTGGGAACGGTGACTGAGATTTATGATTTCCTGAGGCTTCTATATGCAAGGGCATCCGATGCATACTCCTATGTGACGGGAGAGAAGATGGTGAAATATACTGAGGATCAAATCCTGAGCATTATCATGGAAGCCTTCTCAGAAAAGAAAATCTATGTGCTGGCCCCGGTGGTGCGGGGGCGTAAGGGTCACTACAGGGAATTGTTTGAACAGATCAGGCGGAACGGTTATATCTATGCACGCATCGATGGGGAGATTGAGGAGCTTATGCCCGGCATGCGTATTGATCGATACAAGAATCATGACATCGAAGTGGTTGTGGACCGGCTATCGGTCAGGGAGAAAGACCGGGACAGGTTGAAAAAGTCTCTCTCTGCCTCATTGAAACAGGGTAAAGGAGTATGCATGATCCTTGAAAAGGATGGAGCCGATCCCCGTTACTTCTCCAGTCAGTTGATGTGTCCCACTTCCGGAATTTCATACAATGAACCGGCCCCACACAGTTTCTCTTTTAATTCCCCACAGGGTGCATGTCCCCATTGCAATGGATTGGGAACAATCAATGATGTGGATGCCAGGAAGATTATTCCTGATGATAGTAAAAGCATCCGTAACGGGGCAATAGTTCCCCTGGGAAAGCAGAGAAATGCGCTTATATTCTGGCAATTAGAGGCGATTGCTACCAAGTACAGTTTTACCCTGGATACCCCTGTGAAGGAGATCCCTGAACAGGCTTTGCGTTGTATCCTTTTTGGCTCAGAGGAGCCGCTGAAACTGCAGAATACTCCCCTTGGAGCAAACTCTAACTATTTCCTCAGTTTCGATGGTATTATCAATCACATCCAGAACAATGCCGGGGAAGGCAATGGCAGCAACGGAAAACAACAGGCGAGACAGTTTATCAGGAAAGTTACCTGCCCACACTGTAAGGGGCATCGTCTGAAAGCAGAGATGCTCTATTTCAAGATCAGTGGAGAGAGTATTTCCGCCTTGTCAGCCATGGATATTGGCGAGCTTGCAGAGTGGTTCAAAAACATAGAGGAACATTTGAGTGAGCGTCAGAATATCATTGCCAGGGATATCCTGAAGGAAATTCGGAGCAGGTTGGGATTTCTGCTGGATGTGGGACTCAACTATCTCTCTCTTCAACGAAGCGCACGTTCGCTATCAGGAGGGGAGAGTCAGCGGATTCGCCTGGCGACCCAGATAGGTTCCAGACTGGTCAATGTGCTTTATATTCTGGATGAACCCAGTATTGGCTTGCATCAGCGGGACAACCGGAAACTTATCGCTTCACTGCAAAACCTTCGTGATCAGGGAAATTCTGTGATTGTTGTGGAGCATGATAAGGACATGATTCTCTCCGCCGATCATATTGTTGACCTGGGTCCGGGAGCCGGCCGGCTGGGAGGAGAACTGGTTGCCAGTGGTTCGCCTGAGCAGATCCTCAAGGGAAAAACTCTTACCGCTGAATACCTGAACCTAAGCAAAAAGATTGCCATTCCTGAACAGCGAAGGCCCGGTAACGGGAAGCATTTGAGGATTCTTGGAGCTGCAGGAAACAACCTGAAAAATGTGAGTGTAAACTTTCCCCTGGGGAAGTTCATCTGTGTTACCGGAGTCAGCGGCAGCGGCAAGTCGACCCTGATCAATGAGACCCTGCAGCCCATCATCAGTCAGAAACTATATAAATCCCACAGGGATCCTTTGCCATATGAAGCCCTGGAGGGGCTCGATCTGGTCGATAAGGTGATCGAGGTGAACCAGAGTCCCCTGGGCCGGACTCCGCGTTCAAATCCTGTGACCTATACCGGAGTGTTCAGCGACATCCGGAAACTATTTGAATCAACACCAGATGCGAAGATTCGCGGATACAAGGCCAGCAGGTTCTCATTCAATGTAAAGGGTGGCCGTTGCGAAACATGTGGCGGGGCAGGGGTAGAGACCATTGAAATGAATTTTCTTCCGGATGTATATGTGCGTTGTAAAGCTTGTAACGGGAAACGCTATAACCGGGAGACTCTGGAGGTCAGATACAAGGACAAGAACATCAATGATGTGTTGAAAATGACCATCAACCAGGCCGTTGAGTTTTTTTCCAGTATCCCATCCATACTGCGGAAATTGAAGACCCTGCAGGAGGTGGGTCTGGGCTATATCAGGCTTGGGCAACCATCCACCACACTTTCAGGTGGTGAATCCCAAAGGGTAAAACTCTCTGCTGAACTGGCAAAAAAAGATACAGGGAAGACCCTTTATATTTTGGATGAACCAACCACCGGACTTCATTTTGAGGATGTACGGGTATTGCTGGAAGTAATTGCCAGGTTGGTGAACAAGGGCAACACCGTGATTATGATAGAGCACAACATGGATGTTATTAAGGTGGCCGACCATATCATTGACCTGGGCAGGGAGGGCGGAGGTCTGGGTGGCAATATCCTGGCTGAAGGAACTCCGGAAGAGGTGGCCATGATGAAAGATAGCTATACGGGTAATTTTCTCAAAGAGGAACTGCCCTTAGGATAAATTGGCTAAATTGTTCACTTGAAAAAACAGGAGATAATGGGCATAAGCGAAGATAAAATCAAGAAGGCCTTTAAGCAAAAAACATGGAATGAAATAAAGAGTTCTGATTCCTGGCAGATCTTTAAGATCATGGCCGAGTTTGTGGAAGGATTCGAAAAAATGGCTTCTATTGGGCCTTGTGTATCCCTGTTTGGTTCGGCCAGAACAGAACCTGAGAACAAGTATTATACCCTTGCCGAAGATATTGCATATAAGCTAACCCAGAGTGGTTACGGTGTGATCACCGGTGGTGGACCAGGCATCATGGAAGCAGCCAACAAAGGTGCCATGCGTGGAGATGGAATAAGTGTCGGACTAAACATCCACCTTCCCTTTGAGCAGGGAGCCAATCCATATATCGATTCGGATAAACTGATCACTTTTAAGCATTTCTTTGTGAGGAAAGTGATGTTTCAGAAGTATGCCCAGGGATTTATTGTTTTGCCCGGGGGATTCGGTACTTTCGATGAATTCTTTGAATCGGTCACCCTGATCCAAACCGGCAAAATAGGCAAATTTCCCATTGTGCTTGTGGGCTCTGAGTTCTGGCAAGGCCTGGTGACCTGGATCGAAAATGTAGTGCATGAGGAGGAGAAGAATATCAGTCCGGAAGATATAGATCTTTTTACTGTGGTGGACACTTCTGAAGAGGCTGTGGCAGTGATTAACGGATTCTATTCTAAATACCTCCTGAGTCCAAATTTCTAAGCTCAGATCTTGTTGGAGTGTTAGTAAATACGGAGATTGTTTGAGAAATTATTTTGTACATTGTATCGGAAATTAACCCTTTGCATGATGAAGTACATTACTCATTGTATGGCCGTTTTATTGCTATCCACAGCGTTTTCGCTTAGTGGACAAGATGTAGAGATATCAATTGATCATCCTGAAAGGGTGTACGCAGGAGAGAATTTCACAGTTACTGTGACCATCAAAAAGGGCTCTCTGACAGACTATTCCCGGTTCTCGCAGAACCTTCAACTTGGTCTCGCAGCCACTAATGTGAGTTCCCCCAATGCAGATTTTAGTTTTGATGAGCAGCGCGTGCGGATCATATGGCTTAAGTTGCCGGAAGCCAGTGAAATCGCGGTATCCTATCTGGTATCTGTGGATGCCAGGCTTAAAGGGACATTCTCCCTGGGAGGAGTGTTTGCCTACGTGGTAGAAGATGAACGTAAGTTCCTGAATTTTGATCAGCAAAAGCAGATCACCATTGTTCCCTCAAACACTATTGATCCTGCACTGATTGTTAATATTCAAGACTTCAGGGGAGGAAAGGCTCCTGTAGTACAAACCCCAGTCTCAGCAGGAGGTGGGCCTTTTGCCATGGCCATCCGACAGAGGCCTGAGTTATTGAATACTGGTGGATATCGTATTCATCTATTGATAGATAATCCCCCTGGAAGTAAGTATGCCAAGGTGGAGGAATCCATTCCGTCGGGTTATATGTTTGAGAAGGTGAATTCAAATGACGGAATTGTTTCACATGCTGCTTCCACTGTGAAGTTTATTTGGATGAAAATGCCAGAACAATCTGAATTTGAGGTTGTTTACAAGCTTGTCCCAAAACAAAATGAGCCCCAGGGTAATATGCTGATTGAAGGCCTGTTAACCTATACGGATGGAAATGAGAACAGGGAAGCTGTGATTGTTGAGATGGATGTTTCCCTTGACGATCTGGGGGCTACCCAAAAAAGAGACCTTTTGGCCACCGGGAAAGTCCCACAAACGACCAGAACCACACAAGCGGTGAAAACAGAGACCAGGCCTCCTGCAAGTAATCCTGATATGGGAAGAGCTTCGGGCAGGACCATCGTCAATACAAAGGTGCTCGACCGGGGTACAGGAGTCTACTTCCGGGTACAACTGACAGCCAACATGAATGCTTTTGACGCTACAACTTTTTACCGGGATGCCGGAGTAGACAGAGAGGTGTTTGTTGAACAGCACAATGGTTATTATAAATACACTATTGGCCCATTCCAAACTTATACTCAGGCACTCTCGTACAAAGAACAAGTTGAGAGATTACAGGAGGTTGACGGACCATTTGTGGTAGGGTACAATAATGGAAATCGTGTTTCCGCCGGATCACTCAGGTAAGAGAAAGATAAGCGATAAACTCCTTTGCATCGTTCACAATCATATAGATTTTTCCTTCTATTCCTGGCCATGCTTCCCTTTGTGGTTCAGGGACAGGAGATCGATTATGATTCCCTGCTTCAGCGGATCGATACAATAGAAAATCCTGTGTATAAGCCTGTAGTCTCTTTTTCCTACGGAGTGCTTAATTTCCGAGGAGATGTGCAAAATAGTCTTAATACTCCGGTCATTGGTAACAATGCTCTGGCTGTAAACCTCTCCACCTTTGTGGATCGACAACATAATTACATCGCAAATTTTCAATTCCTGATTGGAAACCTGAGCGGCAATTCATACGACCACAGCGATCTTTCCAGGAATCTGAATTTCAAATCTTCGCTTACTTCCATTGGGGCAAATGTTGAATACAGGTTTGGCCATATTATTGATAAAGATGCCCTGATACGTCCATATCTGTCCCTGGGAGCAGGGATATTGAACTTCAATGCAAAAGGAGACCTGGTAGATGGCAATGGCCAGACCTATTATTACTGGTCGGACGGTTCAATAATGGATATACCTGAATTGCCTTCAGGAGAGGCCCTCCCGCTATACCGCGATTACCAATATGAAACGGATCTTCGTCTTCGTGAGCAGGAGGAGTTCGGATTGGGGGATTATAGTCAGGTCGCTCTTGCATTCCCCATTAGTCTGGGTGCCCATTTTCGGATCAGCGACCGCGCTTTTTTCAGCCTTGGAGTCTCCTATTTCTATGCTTTGTCCGATATGCTGGATAATGTGGCATATGAAGGCACCAGTATTCAGGGGAGTAAGGGGAATGACAGCTTTGTCTATTCACATCTGTCCCTTCATTTTGACCTATTCTCCGATCCAACTACAAGAACAGTGGAACTATTATATGCCGATGTGGAATTTGATCCCTTGCTCTTTGACGATGAAGATGGTGATTTTGTACTGGATGTCGCGGATCGTTGTCCGGGGACACCTTATGGTGTGGAGGTGGACACACTTGGTTGTCCATTGGATGGTGATATGGATGGTGTACCCGACTACCTTGATCTGGAACTTTTTACAGAGCGGGGTGTATGGGTTGATGATCAGGGTGTCACCCTGTTTGAAGAGGAATTT
>PVMS01079662.1_pt1 | contig 13979 bp, 10 predicted proteins | sample 1853461 | NCBI WGS metagenome assembly PVMS01 (sample SAMN08582032, study PRJNA380276) | Marine sediment metagenome, whole genome shotgun sequencing project. | isolation source: ocean sediment barecode stripped | collected 2017 | reverse complement strand
ATTGCAGCATGAGCAGGCGATCGCCAACTCCGATTGCGAGCGCACCGCCTGATCCACCTTCGCCGATGACGACACTTATGATTGGCGTCTTGAGACCTGCCATCAGGTACAGGCTGTACGCGATCGCCTCACTCTGACCGCGTTCTTCGGCGCCGACGCCAGGATAAGCGCCCGGCGTATCAATCAGCGTCACGATCGGTAGCGAAAACTTCTCGGCCATACGCATGAGTCGTTGGGCCTTGCGATAACCCTCAGGTTTGGGCATGCCGTAGTTGCGCCGCACGCGTTCCTTCGTATCGCGACCTTTCTGATGACCGATGAACATCACGGCACGTCCGTCGATTCGGCCGATGCCACCGATGATGGCCGGGTCGTCGGCAAACATGCGATCGCCGTGCAATTCCTGAAAATCTGGCGCGATCATCTCGAGATAGTCTTGCGTATATGGCCGCATCGGATGGCGCGCGACCTGCGCAATTTGCCAGGCGCTGAGCTTGGCAAAGATACTTTTGGTCAGCGTCTCACTTTTTCCACGAAGGCGCTCTACCTCTTCATTGATGTTTATCTCGGAATCGTCACCTACAAAGCGCAGTTCCTCGATTTTGGCTTCGAGTTCTGCGATAGGCTGTTCAAATTCAAGGAATTTTAGGTCCATTACGTCTCTAGTATTCGCGCTCCCAGGAGCGCTCCAACAGTTGAATCTACAGCATTTCGCGGCTGGGTGCGTAGAGCATCCGGACATTCTTGCTGCCGAGCAATTCAGTCAGCTTGTCGCGTAATTCGCGGCTCGGCCGCACTGCCCACTCCTTGCCGAGACTTAGTCTCGCCGAAGCGGTGTCGCCGACGTATTGTACCGACACATCGCAGCTACCCTCGCGATACGGCAGCAAAACGTCATGCAATTTCACCAGTAACGCCTCGCCCTGCCCGTTAGGCGCCAGATTCAAGACCATACTCCTGGCACGACTTTCGATGATCCGGTCGATGTGCGACACACTCTTGGCATTGACCGTCCAACTGGACATGAAGTCGTCATAGCGTAACGGGCCAGTGATAACGACGATTTCGTCCTTTTGCAGAAGGTGTCGAAATTCCTGAAACGCCTCGCTGAAGAAGCTGACTTCCATGCGCGCCGTATCGTCGTCCAGAACAATGCTGACACGATTGCCGCGTTTGTGAATGTCTGCAACAAGTCCGGCAACCGTCACCTCACGCCCTTTTTGAGCATAGTTACGTTCGCCCTTGTTGGTTTGCGGCGCTGGCTCGGACATCAGGTCGTTGAGCTTGCCCTCAACGAAGGACATGGCGTCCGCGCGCACAGCATCGAAAGGATGACCGCTCAGATACAGGCCCAGCGCTTCCTTTTCGTTTCTCAAAAATTCCTGGTCCGGCCATTCGCCCGAATCTATGATCGTTATCGGCGCGTGACCCTCCAGTTGCAGCGTTGGCTTCTCGAGCCCGAACATGTCGTTCTGGCCCGCTGCTGCCGCGCGGGCCGCCTGATCTGCGCTGGCTAAAGCTTCTGGTACTTGTTCTATCAGCGACCGGCGCGAGTAACCGAAGCTGCCCATCGCGCCAGACTTGATCATTGCCTCGAGCGCACGCCGATTCATTTTGTCATGCTCGACGCGGCGGCAGAATTCGGTCAGGTCGGAGAACGTGCCGTGAGCCTCGCGTTCAGCGATCACCGCGTCAACGACGGCACGCCCCACGCCCTTTATGGCACCAAGACCATAGAAAATCGTGCGCTCATCAGAAACACTAAAGTAGTACGCCGATCGATTGATGTCTGGCGCCACCAGGTCGAGTTGCTGTTTGCGGCAGTCGTTCCTGAGCGTCACCAGCCGATCCGTGTTGTCCAGGTCCGCACTCATCACGGCCGCCATGAACGCCGCCGGAAAGTGCGCCTTCAAGTAAGCCGTCTGATACGCCAGTACTGCGTAGGCGGCCGAGTGCGACTTATTGAAGCCGTAGGCCGCAAACTTCTCCATCAGATCGAAGATCCGCGTAGCAGTGTGTTCCGCAACGCCGCGCTCTGTCGCACCGCCGACAAAAATCTCGCGCTGCTTCGCCATCTCCTCGGGCTTTTTCTTGCCCATCGCACGACGCAACAAATCCGCACCGCCGAGTGTGTAGCCAGCCAGGAGCTGGGCAATCTGCATCACCTGCTCCTGATAGAGAATTACGCCATAGGTTTCCTCAAGGAGCGGCTGCAGGTCCGGATGCAGATAGTCGATATTTGCTTTATTGACGGCGTGCCGGTTTGTAATAAAGTCATCCACCATGCCCGACTGCAGGGGGCCTGGACGAAACAGCGCGACGAGCGCAACCAGATCGTCAAAGCAATCCGGGCGCATGCGTTTGATCAGGTCGCGCATGCCGGTTGATTCGAGCTGGAAGACGGCCGCTGTCTGCGTACTTCTCAGTAATGCAAAAGTCTTGTCGTCGTCGATCGGGATACGATCAATGGCGAAGTCCGCATCAGGATCGGACTCGTTAACTATCTTCACCGCCCAGTCGATTATCGTTAGTGTTTTCAGGCCCAGAAAGTCAAATTTGACCAGGCCAACCGCTTCAACATCGTCTTTGTCGAGTTGCGTGATGATGTGAGTGCCACCATCCTCACAGTAGAGCGGCGTGAAGTCTGTCAGCTGCTCGGGCGCAATGACGACGCCGCCGGCGTGTTTGCCTGCATTACGGACGAGACCTTCGAGTGATTTCGCAAGGTCGATAAGCGCTGTGACTTCTTCATCGTCGCGATACATCGATGCGAGCTCCTCAGACTGCTCGCGCTCCTTGTCGAGCGGAATGCGGCGATGGAGCGGCACGAGCTTCGCGATCTTGTCGACGAACCCGTAGGGCTGATCCAGGACACGCCCGGTGTCGCGAATTACAGCTTTGGCGGCCATCGTGCCGAAAGTAATAATCTGCGCAACACGTTCCCGTCCATATTGCTCCGCGACATAATCGATGACGCGGTCGCGGCCTTCCATACAGAAATCAACGTCGAAATCCGGCATGGACACACGTTCGGGGTTCAGGAATCGCTCAAACAGCAAGTCGTGATGCAACGGATCGAGATCTGTAATCCCGAGCACCCAGGCAACAAGTGAACCCGCGCCCGATCCTCGCCCGGGCCCAACGGGAATGTCGTTTTCACGCGCCCAGCGAATAAAGTCGGCGACAATTAAGAAATAGCCGGGAAAACCCATGCCGCGGATGACATCGAGTTCGATCTTCAGACGCTCGAAATACGGTGCAGCTACGACATCGCGCTCACTCTCAGGGATAGCATCGATTTCGAACTTCCGTACGAGCTGTTTTTCGAGGCCTAGCCGCGCTTCGGCTTCGAGAAACTCCTCCTCGGTTTGCCCTTCCGGAACCGGAAACGCTGGCAGCACACTTTCGCCAAGCCGCAAATCCAGGTTGCAACGCACCGCGATCTGCCGTGCATTCTCAAGTGCTTCCGGCACGTCAGTGAACAACTCGGCCATCTCCGCCGAACTGCGCAAGAACTGGTTATCACTGTAGTCCCGTGGCCGTTCAGGGTCGGCGAGTCCGCGCCCTTGTTGGATGCAAACACGAGCTTCGTGTGCGTTGAAGTCATCGCGATCAACAAAGCGGACATCGTTACTCGCGACAACCGGCGCACGCGTATCGCCTGCCAGCTTGAGTGACGCCTGCACGCATTCCTCTTCGCCGGCACGTCCGGTTCGAATCAATTCTATGTAAAAGCGGTCACCGAATATTTGTTGCCAGCCATCCAGTAACGACGTCGCCAGGTCGACGTGCCCGTTATGCAGCGCATGACCAACGTCGCCATGCAGTCCGCCCGATAACGCGATAAGCCCTTCGCAACTTTCAGCCGTCAGCCATTCGCGGCGCGCCAGCGGCTCACCGCGTACCTGCCCTTCCAAAAAGGCCTTCGTTAACAACTGCGAAAGATTCCGATAGCCGGTGTTGTCCTGGCACAAGAGAATCAACCGGTATGGCCGCGTGCTGTCATCGTCATTAGCAATACGCAAATCAACGCCGATAATCGGCTTGACGCCGGCAGCGATCGCTTTCTTGTAAAACTTGACCATGCCGAAAAGATTGTTTTGATCGGTTAGAGCTATAGCAGGCATGCCGTCCGCCGCGCAGCGATCCATCAACGCAGCTATTCGAACCGTGCTGTCAACGAGCGAATACTCGGTATGAACGTGCAGATGAACAAACGGCGCCGCGCTCATCCTGCCATCCTTACTGGTGCAAAGCTGCGTCGATGCTGCTCGCATGGCCCGTGCTCTTGTAAGCGAGCACGATGAATCTCTGTGCCGTAGCCCTTGTGCCTTGCGAATTCGTAACCCGGATAGAGTTCATCCATGCGAACCATAATGCGATCGCGCGTTGTCTTGGCGATGATTGATGCGGCACTGATCGCCGGCACCAGCGCGTCACCACCAATGACCGCTTTGCCGTTGATCGAACGTTCGCCGAAATCCAGATTGGGCAGGCGATTACCGTCGATCTGCACGGCATCCGGCGTAACAACCAAGCCGATGATGGCGCGCCGCATCGCAAGCATGGTTGCCGCGAGAATATTCAGCGCGTCAATTTCAGCCGGGTCCGCCCACGCAACCGACCAGGACAACGATTTGGCTTTAATCTCCACAGCCAATTGCTCGCGACGATCGGCACTGAGTTTCTTGGAATCGTCCAGGCCGGCTACATCGCTCTGCGGATTCAGGATCACCGCGGCCGCGACCACCGGGCCTGCAAGTGGCCCACGACCAGCTTCGTCGACGCCGGCGACGGGGCCTTTGAACTGAAATAATTGTGCTTGTTGCATCGGAGGCTGAGGATCTACTCGTCCACTCGTCTACTGGTTTCGTGTTGCGAGCTCGATTACGGCATCTGCGGCGCGGTCGTCCGCACCGAGCGCCAAGTCTGTGCGCAGTGTAGCAAACTGTCTGCCGATCTCCTGCCGTCTCTGCGGGTCCTCGAGTAATTCCCAGACCGCCTGAGCCAGCGCTTTCGACGTCGCATCCTCTTGAATGAACTCCGGAATGAGCGCGGTCTCGGTCAGCAGGTTCGGTATCGTGAAGTACTTGTTTTTCAGCAACCTGAAGAGCCGCAGGATAGCCGCCGTCATTTTCGCGACCTTATAGGCGGCGACGGTCGGCTTGCCAAGCAGAGCGGACTCGAGCGCCGCAGTGCCGGATGCCAGCAATACCACGTCTGCGGCGGACATGGCCTCGATCGAATCTCCATCAATCAGACAGAACCGATCCGCGACGCCAGCTGCTGCCAGCTGCTGCTCGATCATGGGCCGTAGTTTGGGTGTCGCCACTGGAGTGACAAAGCGAATGTCGTCCCGGTGTCTTGCCAACATCGCTGCTGTGGTCGCAAACAACGGTCCCAATCGGGTGACCTCACTTGTGCGGCTGCCCGGCAGCACCGCCACGACCGGCCCTTTGCCGAGATTCAGGATGTCACGGACTGACTCAAGATCGATGTCCACGGGCAAACTGCTCGCCTTGGGGTGGCCGACGAATACGGCATCGATGCCCTTGTCATCGTAGAGAGCCTTTTCAAACGGCAAGATACAAAGCACGCGATCTGCCGCTTTGCGCACAGTTTCGATTCGCCCGGCTCTCCAGACCCATATGGAAGGGCTGACGTAGTGCACCGTGCGCACCCCCGATTTGCGCAAGGCTTTCTCAAGACCAAGATTGAAATCGGGCGCATCGATTCCGACGAACACATCAGGTGGCGACTCGGTCCAGCGCTTCACCAGACTGCGCCGCAATTTCAGTAAACGAGGAATTTCTGTGAGCGGTTCGACCAGGCCGAAAACGGCCAGGGCATCGGCTTCTTCCCATTGTTCACAACCTGCGTCGACCATTCCTGGTCCGGCAACGCCTTCAAAAGTCGCATCGGGTATACGAGACCTGATCGCACGGATCAGCCCGGCACCCAGCAAGTCACCGGATGCCTCGCCAGCTACCAATCCGATCTTCATCGTCTGCGCGCCTAGCGGGCCAGACCGCGCTCGGAAGATCGCAAGCTCTCGAGAAATACTTCGAGTTCGGGCTGACTCTTCGAACGCTCGGCAATTTCGACAATCGCTTCGGCGAGTTTCAGTCCTTTGCGATAAACGAGCCGATAGGCTTCCTTGATATTACGAATTTGTTCGGCGTCGAATCCACGCCGCTTAAGTCCTTCGCTGTTAATTCCGCGGGGGATAGCAGGACTGCCAGAAACAGTGGTATACGCGGGAACATCGCGGTTGATACCGGCGTACATACCAACGAATGCATGGGCGCCAACATGGCAGAACTGGTGTGCGCCTGAGAAGCCGCCGAAAATCACCCAGTCTCCGACATGCACATGGCCGGCAAGAGTCGCGTTGTTGGCCATTATTGTATTGCTGCCGATGACACAGTCGTGAGCAATATGCACATAAGCCATGATCCAGTTGTCATCACCCATGCTGGTCTCACCGCGGTCCTGAGTCGTGCCACGACTGACAGTGCAGAACTCACGAATCGTATTGCGATCACCGATGGTCAGTGTCGTCGGCTCGTCAGCATACTTCTTGTCCTGCGGGTCATCGCCGATCGATGCAAACTGATAGATGTGATTGTCCTCGCCAATAACCGTCGGGCCATTGATAACGACGTGACTATCTACCCGCGTCCTCGCTCCAATTACAACGCCGTCCCCGATGATTGAATAGGGTCCGACCTCGGCGTCATCCGCGATCGTCGAATTGTCGGACACGATAGCTGTCGCGTGAATCACTTTGAATCTCCACTTGGCGCACAAATAATCATGGCAGTCGCGACTACTTCGTCATCAACCCGAGCCTCGCAGCGATACCACCACATTCCTCTTTTGACTTTTTCTGCTGCGACGCGAATCTCAAGCCGTTCTCCCGGAACAACGGTCCGCCGAAACCGCGCATCTTCGACGCGCGCCAGAACATAAAGTGGCTTTGGCTCAAGATCGCCATTGCTGATGTGCGAGAGCACTCCCCCGGCCTGCGCCATCGCCTCACCAATAAGCACAGCGGGCGTGATTGGATTACCAGGAAAATGACCGGCGAAATGCGCTTCCTCTGCAACAACGTGTTTCACCGCCGTCACTGATTCATTTGGCGCACATTCGATGACTTCATCGAGCATCAGAAAAGGATCTCGATGTGGCAACAACTCTTTGATGACGTCCACGCCGAAAGGATAGGAATACTCCGTCACTTGTTTTCTTTCTCCAACTTGCTAACGCGCCCAAGCAGCTTATCGATACGGCGGAAAGTCGCGACCCGTTTGTTCCAGACGCCCACATCTTCAACCGGGAAGTTCGACGCGTATGCGCCGGGACCCATTATGCTCTTGCTGACCATGCCCTTGCCGATAATGATCACGTGATCGCAAATCTCGATGTGCCCTTTGATTCCAGCCATCCCGGCAATCATGCAACGCTTACCAATGCGTGCACTGCCGGCGATCGCCGCCGATGCCGCCACTGCCGTGTGCTCACCCAGATGGACGTTATGACCTATTTGAATTTGATTATCGAGGCGCACACCATTCTCAATAATGGTGTCATCGATTGCGCCGCAATCAACGGTTGTGCTTGAGCCGATCTCGACATCATTGCCAATGCGAACACCGCCCACTTGTGGAACTTTGACCCAGCCCTGGTCAGTCTTGGCATTGCCAAAGCCGTCAGCCCCGACAACCGATCCCGAATGAAATATACAGCGATCACCCGTGCGCACACTGCGCACCAAAGTTACGTTGGCGTGCAAGCGACAGTCATCACCAATCTCGCAGCCCGGACCGACAACCGTTCCCGGACCAACATAGGTGTTGGCGCCAATAGACGAATGTTCGTCAATAACGGCATTGGCCGCAATGTGGGCTGAATCGGCAACCGTTGCTGAAGCTGCGACTACCGCGGACGGATGCACACCAGCCTCGTAAACAGTCGCCGGGAAAATTTCGGCGGCCATGCGTGCATAGCACGCGTAGGGGTTGTCATTGATCAGCGCCGCTGTTGGCGCATCCGCGGCATCTTCGGCGCACAAAATAACAGCAGCCGCCTTCGTCGAAGGCAGCTGCTTTTTAAATGCGGAACCAGAGAGAAAACTGAGCGCGTTGGGTCCGGCGTTCGAAAGTGATCCGACAGACTCAATGGCGATATCGGGATCGCCGATCAATTCACAACCGAATTTTTTTGCCAGTTCTCCGAGCTTGATCGGCACTAGACGCCTGATTTATCTCGAGCCCGTCGCCTGGAAGCTAGCCTCCACGGCACGCAATACATCTTCAGTAATGTTCACCCCACTGCTCGCGAACAGGACACCGTCACCGACAACGAGGTCGAAGCCTTCCTGAGCGGCGAAGTTCTGAACTTCCGTCAGCAGGGACCGTTGCAAAAGACCCAATTCTTCATTTTGCCGAAGATTGAGATCTTCCCGAAACTCTGTTTGCAGCCGCGTTACTTCGCGCTGCAGATCGCGCAGTTTCTTTTCAGCGTTGCGGCGCTCCGTCTCACCCATGACAGCAACGTCTTTTTGCACCTTCGCTGTCAGCTCTTCGTATTCTTTTTGCTTCGCCATAAACTCGCGCTGACGTGGTGCAAATTCTTCCTGCAAGGCATCCATGGCAGCTTTCGTTTGTGGTGAGCGTTCCATGAGAACCTGAATATTCACGACACCGATTTTCGTTTCCTGTGCGCTGGCCGGCAACGCGAATGCGCCGACGAGTGCAATGCCGAGAATGACCTTAAACATATGTTGCTTTACAAAACTCATAAACAATTCAATCCTTAAAACGCCTGACCAATGGAGAACTGGAATCGTTCCAGCTCATCTCCGAAATATCTGTCGTTACCCGTATACTCATTGAGCGGGTAGGCATAGCTGAATCGAAACAGACCCAGCGGTGCCAACCATTGTACTGCAATACCGACCGACGTACGCAGATCATCGAATTCTGGCTTGTACTCAATGGGCGAGCCCAATTTGTCCGTGAAATTGACCTCGCCAGTGTTAAACACGTTGCCAATATCATAGAAGAGGCTCGCTCGAGCCTGGCTTGCCCATTTATCCGGAAGCGGGAGTATAAGCTCTGCCTGACCCGCAACCAAAACGTTTCCGCCATAGGGATTGCCGAAGCTGTCACGTGGTCCCAGGTAGGACTCTTTATAGCCGCGTACCGACTGCGGTCCACCGCCATAGTATTGCTTGTACGGCGGCGCAGCCGTGGTGTCACCCATTGCCTGGCTGATGGCTAATTCTGTGTTGAGGCGCACCACCCACTTGTTGCTCCAGAGCGGTATGTACTTTGTAAAATTGTATCGCGCGGAAAAGTACTCGACGTCACTGCCAGGCACTGCAAGGCCTAAGATCACCTGCTGGCGCGTACCGCGGTTTGCAAACAAGGAACGGTTGCGACTATCAAACGTCCAGCCCGCGATGAGCTCAAAGGTATCAAATTCGGTACCAAAAAATGTGAATCCGGTGCCGGTTTGCTCCACGAACGGAGTGCCATTGTTACGCACCCAGTCCTGTGCCTGTTGCGTGCTCGACGACGATGCCAATAACTCCGCATGCTGGTAGGACAGGCCGAGAGACACAGATTGGTACTCAGAAATAGGGTACCCGTAGTCAATCGTTGCGCCCGCGCTGGTCGTCGAGAAATCGGACGAGGCTGATGTGAACTGTGTCGTATCGCGAAAGTTGATACTCACAGTGCGGCGAATACCGTCCATGCTTCTGTACGGATCCGAATGCGACAGACTGTAAAGCTTCTGAAAACGGCCGGAAATTGCTTCAAGCGCCACGCGATTTCCGGAACCCAGAAAATTCGTGTGCACAATGCTGCCGTTCAACATGAGTTTTTGTGACTCTGAGTAACCAACACCGCCGCTGAACTGTCCGGGCATTCGATACTCAATGTCGAAATCGACATCGACCAGATCCGGACTTCCTGGCACTGGCGTGTTGTTCACTTCCACGCTTTCAACGTATGCCAGCCGCTGCAGGCGAACCTTTGAGCGATCCACTAACAGGTTCGACAAGTACGAGCTTTCCATCTGGCGCATCTCTCGACGCAGTACTTCATCATCAACTTCATCAATGCCATTGAAGTTGATACGGCGCACATAAACGCGACTCTTCGAATCTACATAAAACGTAATCTCGGCTTCTTTCGTCTCATGATTGAGCGTGGGCACCGGCTCGACTTCCGAGTTCGCATATCCCTGCTCGCCAAGTCGGAAATTCATCAGTTCCGCAGATTGTGATAACAGGTTCTGGTTAAATACGGATCCCGGCGCAGCCATTACAAACGCACGCAGAATCTGTTCCGGGATTGCCATATCACCGACGAGCTTTACATCCGAAATCGTATACAGATCACCTTCGTGAATTCCGATCGTTACAAAGATGTCTTTCTTGTTCGGTGATATCGCGACTTGCGTCGAGTCAACGCGGAAGTCGGCGTAGCCACGATCCATGTAGTAGGACCTGAGCAACTCAAGGTCGCCTTCAAGAGCCTCTTTCGAATAGCGGTCATCCTGTCGTATCCACGACAACCAGTTTGCGGTGTCGAGCTCGAAGCCCTCACGGATGTCTTTTTCCTCGAACGCCTGGTTGCCAACCAGATTGACCTGTCGAATCTTGGCCCGATCTCCTTCGACGACATCGATGCGCACACCGACCGTATTATTCGGGCGCTCTAAGACGGACGTATTGACAACTACACCGTACTTGCCCCGGTCGTAATACTGCTCGCGAAGAAAACCCGACACCTCTTCAAGTACCGACTGATCGAAGGTCCGGCCTTTTGCCAGACCGACGCCGCGCAGCGACTCGGTCAGATCCTCGGTCTTGATGTCCTTGTTGCCTTCGATAGTAAAGCTCTCAATCGACGGCCGTTCATGTACCGCGACGATTAGCGTGTCGCCATCATGGCGTATCTCAATGTCGTCAAACAGACCTTGCTGATAGAGCGCGCGTATCGCCTCCTGGACACGGATTGGGTCGACCCTGTCGCCAATATTAATGGGCAGGTAATTGAATACCGTACCTTCCGAGATTCGCTGCAAACCCTCCACCCGCATGTCACGGACGACGAAATCGTCTTGTGACAGGGCCGAGAGCGGCAACAGCAGGCACAATGCCGCAAATTTCAAGCGTCTGGTCATGTTGTTACTTCTGTTCCTCAACCCAGTATTCTCGCAATGTCGTTATAAAATGCAAAGCTCATTAATAGAATAAGCGCCAAAATGCCGAACTGCTGCCCGAGGATCTGCGACCTTTCGGACATCGGGCTACCTTTGAGCGCTTCGATCGACTGATAAACGATCTGGCCGCCGTCCAGCACTGGCACCGGCAGCAAATTCAATACGCCCAGGCTGATGCTGACCAGGGCAAGAAATGCCAGAAATTCCGGCAGACCGCGTTGTGCGGAGTCACCGGCGAACTGCGCGATATTGATCGGTCCGCTGATATTCTTGATTGAAACATCACCCGTCACCATGCGCCCCAGCATTCGCAGCGTAAACAAGGTTGATGTCCAGGTTCTTTGTGCGGCCTGATTGATCGACTCGATGGGTCCGTACTTTCGCAAGTAGTAGTAAGCACCGATATCACTGGACGCGCGCACGCCCAACAGGCCGCGAGTTTCGCCGTCGACTTCCTGCTCGCCGAGCACCAAATCTACCGCATGACTTTGCCCGTATCGATCGTATTCAACGACCACCGCCTTGCCTGCCCGGGTGGAGACGATGCCGACAAGGTCGCCATAGTTCTTTATTGGTTCGCCATCAACAACCGTAATCTGATCGCCAATCGCCATTCCGGCAGCGGCGGCTGCACCATCGGCAATCAATTCGCCGATGACGGCGGGTGGCTGCCACGGCTCGAAACCCAGCCCGTCGAAAAGCATATTGGGCTCAGTTAGACGTGCCGCATCTTCACCGACAATAATCGTCGCGCGTCGCTGCCGACCGTTTTCGGTCTCCAGCGTTAATGGAACCCGGCCACTCGCCACCATCTGGTCGAAGATGTTGACCATCGTGGTCTCCCAGTCCGCCGTATCGACATCACCAACCGCTACAATCTTGTCGCCAAATTCCAGGCCCGCACGCGCTGCGTACGAATCCGGTGCAACGTTTCCTACCGCGGGCTGCAGAGTGGGAATTCCGCCAAGGAACAAGACCCAGTAGGCGAATATCGCAAACAGGAAGTTAAACAGCGGTCCGGCCAGCAACACCGCGACACGCAATGGAATCGGCCGATGATTAAACGCCCTGCCCTCATCCTCCGGATCGACCGGACCTTCCCGACCATCGAGAAAGCGCACGTAACCACCCAGGGGAATCGCAGAAATACAGTATTCGGTGCGGTCTTTGCCGCGAACCCAGGTCCATATGGGCTTACCAAAGCCGATCGAGAAACGCAGAACCTTCATGCCGCTCCAGCGTCCAACGATGTAATGCCCGTATTCGTGGACAGCGACAAGAACGCTGATCGCGACAATAAAGGCCACCAAACTTGTCAGTGCGTCACCCATAATTGGCACATTCCCCTTGCAACACGTTCTCAGCGTAATGTTGACTGGCAGTACTGCCTACAGTTCCCCACAGTCTGACGGGCGCTAAATGAACGAAGACTGAATGATTTGTCTTTTTCGTCATTGCAGCCCCACCCAACTAAGGCCCAGCGCGAACAGCGGCGCAGCAGCGGCCACGCTGTCGATGCGGTCGAGCACTCCTCCGTGGCCCGGAAAAAGGCTGCCGCTGTCTTTAACGCCTGCTGTGCGCTTGAACATGCTTACCGTCAGGTCACCGACGATGGACACGCAAGCCACAGCCAGGCAAAACGGTATGAACACGGACAGGTCCGTATCCACCCATCGCGACAGTATCAACGTGAGCAGCACCACGGCGACCAGTCCGCCAATGACGCCTTCCCAGGTTTTTCCAGGGCTGATTTGCGGCGCAAGTTTGACCCGTCCAAGCGTTTTGCCAGCGAAAAATGCACCGCTGTCGGCAACCCATACGATCAAAAGCGCGAATAACAGGGTCAGTGGCTGCGCGTTGTACAGCAGGATCAGTGCCAAATACAAAGGCACCAGCACGAGCGCGCCAGCCAGCCAGCGAACGGCAAGCGGGATCGCTGTCGGAAAGAAAAACGTCCAGATCAAGGCGATGCCCCACCAGAGCATCGAGCCTTGCAGAATCAGTGTGACGTCAACGCTCAATAACGAAACCGCCGCCAACAAGGCCGCGATCGTTGCAACGTAAATCAGGCGGCCGCTCCTGGCGGCAAATCCCAGAAATGCAGACCACTCCCAGGCACCGGCAATCATCACAGCCACAATAACAAGTAGCGCCACCGGTTCGGGCACAACAAACAACACCAGCAACAACGCAAGCAATGCGATAACAGCAGTGATGATTCGTTGCTTCATGAACTAACCGCCTCTACCTGATCACCCGTATGCCCGTAACGGCGTTGACGCCTGCCATAAAACACAAGCGCGTCGTCAAACTGTTGCTCGCCGAAATCCGGCCAGAGCGTATCGCAGAACCACAGCTCGGCGTACGCCAGATTCCACAATAAAAAGTTACTGATCCGTTGTTCGCCACCCGTCCGGATCAACAAGTCCGGATCCGGCACATTGCGTAAAGCCAGCTCGGCGGCGATCGACTCATCGTCAATATCCGCAGAACTCATTTCCCCAGCGGCCACCTTGTCGGCCAGCCGCTGTGTTGCCTGCACGATGTCCCAGCGCCCACCGTAAGCGACTGCCACGATAAGGCGCAGCCCTGTGTTGTTCTTTGTCTGTGCTTCGGCCGCCGAAATCTTGTCAATCAGACCCTGCTGCAGCTGATCCCGAGCGCCAACAAATTCGAGACGTACATTATTACGATGCAGGTCATCGACTTCTCGTTGCAGCGCCTCGACAAAAAGTCCCATT
>PVMS01057282.1_pt1 | contig 13980 bp, 11 predicted proteins | sample 1853461 | NCBI WGS metagenome assembly PVMS01 (sample SAMN08582032, study PRJNA380276) | Marine sediment metagenome, whole genome shotgun sequencing project. | isolation source: ocean sediment barecode stripped | collected 2017 | reverse complement strand
CAAAAGCCCCGAGGCACACCAACTTCCGAATCGGGAACCTGACATGAGCTGTGACCTGGAGACTCGAGCGGACCAGGCATTATTGTTTCGATTATGCCGGGATCGAAATCCGCTGCACGCAGACCCGAGCCTGGCGCGGCAAGCCGGTTTCGAGAAACCGATCCTGCACGGCCTGTGCACCTACGGAATCGCCTGCCGGGCCATACTCAAAACCATTTGCGAATACGACTTTACGCTCATCTCCGGATTCAATGTTCGATTCACAGCGCCGGTCTATCCGGGAGAAACAATTACCACCGAGATGTGGCAGGACAGAAATGTCGTTTCCTTTCGTTGCCGCGTTAAAGAGCGCGATGCCCTTGTCATCGACAACGGCAGGTGTACGTTGGCCAGCTAGTTTGACCGCATATCGCCAAGTTTTGCAGATGGTCTCCGAGGTGCCCACGCAGCCACTGTCGTTGCATGAAGGTTCGTGCGGTACTCAAGATGCTAAGGGACGATGGCTGGGAACTAAAGAAAACACGCGGCAGTCATCGGCAATTCAAGCATCGAACCAAGCCGGGCAGAGTAACTGTCCCTGGAAAGCTATCCGATAACTTGGCACCCGGCACTCTCAACAGTATCCTTAAGCAGGCTGGCCTAAAAAATGAGTGATTCTCCCATGCGATATGCGATCGTGATCGAAGATGCTGGTGGCAACTTTTCGGCTTATGTTCCCGATTTGCCAGGATGTATTGCCGTTGGTGCGACTCTAGAGGAAACGGAAACAGCGATCAGGGAAGCGATAGAGTTTCACCTTGAAGGATTGCGGGAGGATAATCTTCCAATTCCAAATGCTTCGAGTCGCGTCGACTATGTCGAAGTTGCCGCCTGAGTCTAATTAGTCGGTCAGCCGGCTTGCGGTAATCCGAAATTTAATTCTCATCTCCTCGCTTACGCGGAGTCCGCCGAGAAATTTCGTGTACGGCTTAAGCCCGAGTTGTCCGTGTGTCACAGCGAAATTTCCTGTCACGATGATCTGTTTTTCGGTCACGCTGACAGAAGCAGGAATCTCCAGCTTGTAAGTCTGGTCCCGGACAGTGATCTCCGCAGATACAGAGACTTCGTCAGGCTCGCCGGGCCACGAACGTGAGCGAATCGAGATATTCGGGAAGTTAGTGACGTCCAACAGCTTGTCGCTCAACATGTTCTCTTGCGTACCGCGTTTGGCTTTATCCGAAACCTTACTCTTGAAATCGTCGCCTTCTTCAACACGATGTGCCTCGGGGTCGACCTCAAAACTGTCGACCGGAATCGTCAGATCGACGCTCGATTGTGACGGATCATCGGAAATCGATATCCGGCCGGCGATATCGTTGCTCGATATCACGTGATTGTGTCCAAACCCACCGAACAAGCCGCCCCGATAGACCGTATGCGAATCTCACTCTCGCTTTTCACGACCTCAAAATCACCGGGTTCGGGTTGCTCGGATGCGTTCGCGGGCGCGATCAGGAAGCGCAAACTAATGCATGCGACGAATCCGAAAAGTCGTAAAGCACTGCTAGACTGCAATCCCACATCGAGGCAACGCTGCGGGAGCAGACTATGGGTGACAGAGTTACCGTCGAAATCAAAGATCATGTTGCAGAGGTTACGCTTAACCGGCCGGACAAACATAATGCCGTAGACTTGGCCATGTTCGAAGCGCTGATCGAAGCCGGCGAGACATTGGCCCAGGATGCAAACGTACGAGCCGTGGTCTTGCGCGGGGCAGGTGACAACTTTTGCGCAGGCATCGATCTTTCTGTTTTTCAGGGCAGCGGCCTGGCCGGCCTTGACAAAGATGCTTTTAAACCGCGGGAGGGCACTCCAGCGAACTTCTTTCAAAGCGCTGCCTACGTCTGGCGTGAGTTGCCGGTTCCGGTAATTGCCGCAATTGAAGGCGTTGCCTTCGGTGCGGGACTACAAATTGCACTCGGCGCAGACATTCGCTATGCCACCGCAGATGCCAGGCTTTCCATCATGGAAATCAAATGGGGCATCATTCCTGACATGGCCATAACAGCGACACTGCGCGACGTAATGCCCGCGGACCGCGCCAAAGAGCTTGGCTTTACGGGCCGCATCGTCTCCGGCAGCGAAGCCGGCACTATGGGCCTGATTACGGCCGTTCACGACGATCCGCTCGACGCCGCACGGGAATTGGCCGCTGAGATAGCCAGCAAATCTCCTGATGCGATTCGCGCGATCAAGACTCTTATCAATGCCTCATGGCAGGATACTGTTGAGTCTGCTCTGCAGCGTGAAGCAGCACTTCAGAAGAGTCTGCTAGGAAAACCCAATCAGATTGAGGCCGTCACGGCAAATCTAGAGAAGCGGGTGCCAAACTTTGAGTGAGCGATTCGCACGAATCAGAAACCGGCGCTGACAAAAAACGCCGGCCCGCTATGGCGAATCTCCAATGAGCCTGTGAGGTCGTTTTCGCTCGAATCCAGCTTCATCATGTAAAAATTGTATGCCAGCCCGACGCTGAAGTTGTCGCCGAAGCGGCGTTGCAAATCGACTGTCAGATAGCTCAGATATCCGTCATAGCTATCAAAGTCCATTCGAAACAGCTGGATTCGTGCGCCCAGGGATGCCTTTCTGCCAAGCGCTATCGATCCGTGAGCACCGACTACAGGCAACGGTGTCTCGGCGCTGGACGTCGCTCTCTGGCCAGTCGCTTCGGCAGAGATTTCGGCATCGAACTTGGAGAAATGCACGCCGGCCATGAATCCCAGCTCCTTCTGAGCATCGTTGATCAACGAGTAGGCATAACTTAGCCGCAAAATATTCGTATCGAATCTGCTGTCGACGACAGTGCCCGCAGCAAATTGTTCATCACCGAAATTGACCTCTGTCTGCAATGTTGCCGTGCCGCTTCGTTCCAGCTCAAAGTATCCAAGTTCGAGACGGTGATAGTCGCTGAATCGGAATATCGCATCCAATTGAAGTATCGTCTGTTCGTCCGGCAGGCCGAGGAAGTTCTCGAGATCGATTTCGGAGCCGGGCGTTCCGTCAGATGCGTTGCGCACGATTTCCGTATCGACAGAGTCGCTGAATGCAGCCACTCTGAATTCAAGCCGGGACTGTATCCGGCCCGCACGCTCGGAGGCCCGTGGCTCGAAGATATCGGAGTTGTAGGCCACGCCAATATTTCCGGACCAGAGCATGTCTTTGTCGACGATCGGGCTGTTCGATATCGCATCGTGCAGAAACTCAGCGCCGATGCTTCCTGACAACAACCACTTGTCGGTAATTGCATATCCCCAGCGTAGCTTCAGCTCAATATTGGTCGCATCATCTGCCTGATATTGTGGGCGTAGTGGGCCTGCTTCTGCTGCGGAGACGCCGTAATAGTAGTTCGTGAAATCGCTGCTGTACTGGATTGCTCGAACATTTGGGACGATATAGCCGCGGCTCCACTCCATCGGTAGCGACAAGGTCAATTCACTAATCAATCCGCCGTGGCGGTCGAGGATATCGGCATAGATCTTGAAATCGATGTGAACGGGCCAGCCTCGGTAGCCAATCATCGGTGCTAGCTCGAGCGTCCACTTTCGATCCTCGAGGCCACGAAGTTCGGGTACATCGTCACTGCCCAGACCCAGTGTCTGCACGCGGCCCATTAGCGCCAGTTCCCAGCCGCTGTCGCTTACCCAGCGAACGCCGAGATTTCCTTCCCGAATCAGGATCCAGTCGTCCGTAAACGCCGAATCTCGAAAGCTTGTCAGGTACGGATAGGCAAAAGCAGAGTTTTCGGCCCCGACGTACGGGGTTTCCCCTAATGAGAGTGAAACGCCGAGTGCGTAATCATTCAGATCGTAGTTACGGATATAGTCCAGCAGCTTGCCGGCAGCGGCGTTGTCGCCCAACGCCAACGTCCCGATAATCAGACCAGACAGGAAATGACGCACCATGCAGCTTCCGACTCCTTACAGCGACGACTTAATTCGCCGCATAGGCATAAGTATCTGAAAAACGGCTGAAAAACCAGCCCTTGAGTGCATTGTGGTTAATTCCCGGGGAAATAGCTAAGCTAAACGGCCGGCCCGGCTAAAAGAAAACTATACGGGGCCGCTGTCAAATAACGATAAGAAACGGGGACCAATATGAATATTCCAAATACTGTTGCCGCCGATCGCAATTTTCAAAAGAATGCGATGGCGTCGTTTATTCAAATCGCGGCCGTCATTATCCTGGCGCTCTGGTGCTTCGATATCATTGCTCCGTTTGTCTCCATCGTATTGTGGGGCGCGATTATCGCGGTCGCGCTGTATCCCGTACACGTCAGGCTCAGCCGGTCGCTCGGTGGCCGCGAAAAACTGTCATCGACGATCTTCGTTTTGCTCGCCCTAGCGATATTGCTGGTACCTTCATACATACTCACAGATTCCTCTGTGAACGCCCTGAAATCTGTCGGCGCTCAACTCAAGGCGGGAGAGGTAAATATTTCGCCGCCGAATGAGTCCGTAGCCGATTGGCCGTTGATCGGCGACGAAGTCTATGATGTCTGGCACGGCGCGGCCGTCAATCTGCAGGACACACTCAACAAGTTTTCTGACCAGCTTAAGGCACTCGGCGGTAAGGTAGTGAAAATGGCAGGTGCATTTGCAGTCGGCGTTCTTCAATTCGTCCTGTCAATTATCATCGCCGGCGTATTCCTGGTAGGCGCGGAGGGTGGGTACAGGATGACCCTGACGTTTACCTCGAGCCTGGTCGGCGATCGCGGCAGAGCGCTGACAGATCTGACCGTCGCGACGATTCGCAGCGTCGCCAAAGGCGTACTCGGTGTTGCGATCATTCAGTCGCTGCTTGCCTCGATCGGGCTGGTCGCAATGGGTATTCCTGCGGCCGGGATCTGGACATTCATCATACTGATGCTGGCCATCATGCAATTGCCGCCAATTCTCGTATTAGGTCCAATTGCAGTCTGGGTATTTTCGACAGCCGAGCCGGTGCCGGCCACGATATTTACAATCTACTCAATTCTTGTCAGTTTCAGTGATGCGATCCTGAAACCCATGATGCTCGGGCGCGGTGTCGAGATACCGATGCTCGTCATCCTGCTCGGCGCCATCGGCGGCATGATCTTGTCGGGAATCGTCGGTCTGTTCATCGGCGCAGTCGTACTGGCACTCGGCTATCAGATTCTCGTCGCCTGGATGGAGACCGATGAATTGAATAATCCGAAGCAGCCGTTGGAAGAGCCCGGTTGATCGATAGGCGCCAAATCTTTCGCGTCGCTGTCGCGTCGCTGTCTGGGCTGGCGGCTGCTTGTGCGCCGGTCGGACCCGACTTCGTGCGACCGGACTCGACGTCGAATGATCAATGGTCCGCTTACACGCAGGAGGAGTTTCAGTTCACCGCGCAGGACTCAGTGGAATGGTGGCACATACTCAATGACCCGGTGCTCGACCAACTGGTCGCCGCGGCTCGCGAAAATAACAACTCCATTCGTATAGCCGGGTTAAGGGTGCTGGAAGCCCGTGCAGGCTTGGGTATAGCGCTGGGCAATCGTTATCCACAGGCGCAAGTCATCGCCGGTGATGCCACGGCGCTCGGGCTCAGCGAGAGCAACGCCAACACTTTCGGTGGGGCCGATCTCAGTTACTCGCAATACAACCTTGGACTCAGCGCGTCCTGGGAGATCGACTTCTGGGGACGATTCCGCCGCGGTGTCGAGTCGGCCGACGCCAACCTGCTCGCGTCGATCGCCAATTATGACGATGCACTGGTGTTGCTGACGGCACAAACGGCCGACGTCTATGCGGTCATCCGCATGACCGAAGAGCAGCTGCGGATAGCGCGTGAGAATCTCGCATTGCAGGAAAGAAGCTACGAGATTGTCGAGGTGCTCTTCCGGCACGGCGCGAGCAACGAACTTGACGTGCAGCAGGCACAGACCCTGTTACTAAGCACGCGAGCGACGATTCCCAGCCTCGAGATTACTATGCGCCAGTCATACCACGCGCTGGCGACCTTGCTCGGACTGCCGCCCAAAGACATGGGAAGGACCCTCGGCGGTGAAGGGCGAATCCCTGAGGTGCCGCAACAGATCCTGGTCGGTGTCCCTGCCGACATGCTGCGCCAAAGACCCGATGTGCGAGGCGCGGAACTGCAGGCCATGGCACAAAACGCGCGAGTCGGCGTTGCCAAAGCCGGCCTCTATCCGAGTTTCAGCATCAGTGGCTCGCTGGGGCTCGCCGCGGCAGGCAACACGGATACGACCCGAACGATGGAAAGCGGAATTGGTGAGCTGTTTCGTTCCGAGAGTGTTACTTATGCTGTCGGGCCGTCATTCGTCTGGCCTTTCCTGAATTACGGACGCATCAAAAACAATATCCGCGTCGAAGACGCGCGTCTGCAACAGGCGCTGGTCCGGTATCAGGAAACCGTCATCCAGGCGGCGCGCGAAGTCGAAGATGCGATGGCCGCGTATATCGGAAGCAAGCGGCAGGACGAGATACTTATTGATACCGTCGCGTCGGCCAGACGCTCGACCGAGTTGTCAATGATTCGCTACAAGGAAGGTTTTGCCGATTACCAGCGCGTACTGGACGCGCAGCAGGCACTATTCGGGCAACAGCAGCGATATGTACAGAACAAAGGTTTGGCGATACGCAGTCTGATCGGGGTTTACAAAGCACTCGGCGGCGGTTGGCAGTCCGGCTCCGGGACCTTCGTGGATGAGGACACGAAAATCCAGATGCAGGAAAGAACAAACTGGGGCGAGCTGCTGGAATCCGACCACAGCACTATAAGCAATCAACAATGAGCGAAGAAAACAATAACGACGAGACAGCAGCAGACGATTCGAATGAATCGCCTGCAAAAGCACCAATGGATCCCGTGCGTAAGTGGACGCTGATCGTCCTCAGCGTTTGCGTCATATTGATGTTCTGGTACCTGAGATCGGACAGGGTCACACCCTATACCAACCAGGCGCGCGTGCACGCACTCGTCGTCCCGATCGCGGCACAGGTGTCGGGCAACGTTACTGATGTTGCAGTCGCCAACAATGAATACGTCGCGGCTGACCAGGCGCTATTACAGATAGACCGGAACCAGTATCTGTTAGCAATCGAGATGGCGAAGGCGAACCTTCAATCGGCGCGACAAGCGACTGGTGCTTCGACAGCCAGCGTGGATGCGGCCCGTGCCTCTGTAGCCGCAGCCAGAGCAGGCATGGTTCGTGCGGATCAAGACGCAACGCGTTTGCGGCGGATCAAAGAGGAAGACCCTGGTGCTATCTCGGATCGTCGGCTGGAACAAGCCGACTCGGGTCTAAGTGTCGCTCAATCGCAGCTGGCTGCGTCGCAGGCGAATCTCGAAAAGGCCATTCAGGATCTCGGTGCAGCAGGCGACGAAAACTCCCGTATTTTGCAGGCGCAGGCGGCGTTGGACCAGGCCGAGCTTGACCTGTCGAGAACCACCGTTCGGGCCCCGGACAATGGTCTGCTTACCGATGTCCGTGTGGACCGGGGTAATTTTGCGGCGGCCGGCGCACCCTTGATGACGTTCATTGCCATCCATAACATCTGGGTTCAAGCGGACTTTACGGAAAACAATCTCGGTAATGTTGATCCTGGAGATCCTGTCGAGATTGTCTTCGACTCCATGCCCGGCAGGGTCATTTCCGGCCGCGTTCGAGGTACTGGATTTGGTGTTGCTCTCAATTCCGCGCCCCTGGGTAACCTTCCGACCATCGACAATGATCGTCAGTGGTTGCGCGATGCGCAACGCTTCCCGGTCCTGGTGGAATTTAGACTCGAAGACAGGGAGGAACGCCTTGGTATCCGTGTTGGATCTCAGGCCTCAGTAATAATTTACACCGGCGAAAACTGGCTCTTCAATTTTGTTGGAAAAATATACATTAGAATCGCCAGCATCCTGACCTATGCCATCTGATTCCAGCTCGACAGCAGTTTCGAGCGCTAGCGAATCCAAGCGCATGAGTATTGCCAGCGTGCGCATCCTGCGCATGGCGCTCGGCACGGCATTGTCGATGTTGTTTTCGCAGATCGTAAGTTGGCCGCTGTCGTTCGTTGCGCCAGTGCTTACGATGTTTATCCTGTCGCTGCCGCTGCCCGCGTTAAAACTGGATGCTGGCATCAAGTTTGCACTGGTATTCATCGTGGCGATTCATGCCGGCCTGGTTTTCCTGCCATTCATGCTGAATCAAAGAATGGTCGGCATCCTCCTGCTCGGCCTTGCGCTCTATCACAGCTTTTATTTCACGGCCAAAGGGGGTTCCCCGGTTGTCGGCGCGTTTGCCACCGTCGGACTCGCGCTCGTGACATCGGTTGGCACCGTATCGACGGACGCGGTACTGGCATTGACGAGTGGCCTGAGTATCAGCGCAGTCTTTGGCGTCTCATTTGTCTGGGTCGCGCACGCCATTCTTCCCGATTCAATGGCACGACCGGAACCTGTTCAGGCGCCAGCCGCCAAACCGCAAGCACAGAAACCGGATCTCGAAACCGCACGACGCAGCGCATGGCGATCCATGGTCGTCGTGATGCCCGTAATCCTGTGGTTCATGCTATCCAGTGCGAGTGCCAGCTATGCGGCGTTCATGATCAAAGTTGCATCGCTGGGGCAGCAGGCCGGCATCGATCAATCGCGCCAGGCGGCAAAATCCTTGCTGCTTTCAACGGTCATCGGCGGTGTCGGCGCGATCGTGGCCTGGCAAGTATTGAGCATCTGGCCGTCGCTGGTCATGTATGTACTACTGGTCGGTCTCGGCGGCCTGATCATGGGACCGAGAATATTCGCAGGCCCCGGCATGCACCCGGCAGGCTCCACCTGGTCATACGGTTACTTGACGATGCTGGTCGTGCTGGCACCCGCTGTACTCGACAGTCAGACCGGCGCCGCTGCCGGCGCTGCTTTCTGGTCCCGCCTGCAGATGTTCATCTGGGCCGCAATCTACGGCACTGGTGCCGTGTTCGTATTTGACACGCTATGGCGGCGAAAAGATTAGGCGCGGCGAAGTCTATGATTAGAAATATGAGGGTATGGTTTCGCTTAGTCACCTCGTCCACCTTAGTCGCACTGCTGTCAATGCAGGTTTTGGCACAAGAAAACGCCCCAGATGAAAGTACAAATCAGGATGCCGAGATCAGCCGGAGCGGCTCAAAATCGGGTTTCGACGACATTCCCGAGTTCGGCGGACCGGAGAGCGTTGGCACCAGGCTAAAAGAAAATGATGTCGAAAAAGAGTCCATCTATCAGTTCGACGGTATTCAGCGCGGACTGAAACCGTACTTCGACTGGAAACGCCGGGTCAAAGACGACCACGGCCTCTCCATGGGTACCAGTTTTTACCTGCTCTACCAAAAAGCCAGCGACAGCCTCCCCGGTCAGGACGACGATGCACTCGGGCACATATTCCGTTACCAGGGTGCGTGGTCTCTCTTTCGCCATGCGAACGGAAATAGCGGACGGATCGCATGGCGACTGGAAAGCCGCTCGCATATCGGCGGTTTCCAGGCACCGGGATCACTCGGCAGTGCAACCGGCATCAGGACACTAGCCCCCGGCTTCGCCTACAACCAGGAATTCGATCTCGATATCCCGGTACTGAGTTGGGTACAACATTTCGCCGGCGGTCGAGCCGGCTATGCAGTCGGCAGACTGGCATTTGACGCTTACCTCGACGCCTTCCCATTTCAAACGCTCTCAAGAGGCTCCATCAATCGTTCGTCAATTCTAAATCCGACTCTGCCGACGACAGGACTCGGCGCACTCGGCGGCGTCGTCAAAGGCTTTGTGACCGATAGCATCTGGCTCGGCGCACAATTCCACGATGCCAACGCCGCAAACGGTAAGTTCGATTTCGACACGGTCGAGGAAGGCGAGTGGATCAAAGCCATCGAAGTCGGCTACACGCCGTTCATCGGGGATCAGGGGAAGCATCGCGTGCAATTAATGTTTTGGGAGAAAGACGCGCGAACGCTCGCGGGCACATCCAAAGGCAGCGGCTGGGCCATCAGCGCCGCCTATCAACTCAATGACAATTATTTCCCGTTCGTCAGATTCGGTAATTCCGATGGCGGTGGCGGCGTCGCCGCCGAAGAAGCATTGAGTGCCGGCGTACAGATCACTCGAGAGCGCGATGAGATCTGGACCATCGGTGCCGGCTGGTCCAAACCGTCAGCGGACACATTCGGTCCTGGACTGGACAGCGAATCTCTGCTCGAGTCTTCTTATCAATTCCAGTTATCGAAGAACTTCTCGTTAACTCCCAATTTGCAGGTCATTTTTAATCCCGCCGGCAACCCAAGTGAAAGTTCCATCTGGGTATTCGGTTTGCGCGCCATTCTTACGCTTTGACCGTAGCTCGGCTGCCCAGTCCGGCCGTTTTGACGAATGACACTGCGTATTCTAGTGTAAGCGCACTCTTCTTCATCAGTTTTTAATAATCGAGATCAAATGATGAGACGCCTAATTATCACGCTGTCCACTATTCTCGTTGCCACGTTAGCGCACGCACAAATTGTTGACCCGCAAAACGTTCTGATAAAAAACGTGCAATTACTCGACGGCGGAGAAGAAACCGAAGGAGTGCAGGTCAATATACTAATCAAGGACAACAAACTCGAGCTCATAACGAAGGATGAAGTGCCGATCGAAGAGGCCGCAATGGCAGTGGATGCGCGCAACGGTTTCCTTTTTGGAAAGTTGAAAGTCGGGGAGACGCCGAGTTTTATCATCCTCAACCAGGACCCGAGAGAGAATTTCGAGATTCTCCTGGATACGAGCTTTTTCACCATTTTTGCGATCAACGACGGAAAACTTTATCGAAACAACCTATTTGAAGTCAGAGAGAGTGCGGCAGAAAAGATAGATGGACCAAGACGGTCAGGATGGTTGGCCTACACACCGCCACCCACCTCCCTTCCCACTTCCTATGATGTAGGGACCAAGTGGAATACCTGGGACACCAAATATATCTCGGGTTTGTTCATCTCCGCCGTCATTCTCGATCGTACCGAATGGCCAAGCCAGGACGCGACCAGCATTGGTCAGGTCGGTGACCTGAGCAATTTTGAAGGCGGAGAGATTCGTGGCTTTCGTTTCGGCGCAGCTGGCACGATCAATTTCGCCAGGCCCTGGGTCTACAGTATCGGTGGTGCAACACACGAATTCGACAAGGGATTCAATGCGAACGCATCCGATACCTTTACGTTTTTCGACTATCGGCTCGACATTCCGTTCACGAATAACATTTATCTGAGTGTCGGTAAACAAAAAGAGCCGATATCCATGGAGCGCATCATGACGCTCGTGCAATCGCCGATGCAGGAGCGTGCGGCAGTATCCGACGCTATGTTGCCGTCGCGGAACTTCGGTGTCGTCCTCAGCGGTTCTCTTTTTGATCAGCGTGTGACCTGGGCCGGCGGCGCGTTCAATGATTGGCTGGACAGCGGCGGATCATTCAGCGAAAACTCCAGCCAGGTTGTTGGGCGTGTGACCTGGCTGCCTATGATATCCGAGGATGAAAGCAATCTCGTGCACTTGGGGTTCGGCGCTCGCTACTCGAATGCCAAGGAAGGGATTCAATTCAGTACCACACCGGAGATCAATGATGCACCAGCATTCGTGGACACCGGCCCAATCATCGCAGAGGGCATGACAACCTATAACCTCGAGGCGTCGTGGCGCAAGGGCCCGTACTGGCTTGCGGCCGAGTATGTTGATACCGACGTTGACGCACCCCTCTTTGGGAACCCAGGATTCAGTGGCTATCACATTACCGGTTCCTGGATATTGACCGGCGAGATGCGGCCGTACAACAGGAAAAGCGGCACGCTGGGTTCGGTCCCGGTCGCCAGGTCGGCCTATCAGGGCGGTAAGGGCGCCTGGGAAGTGGCCGTTCGTTTTTCCAACCTGGACCTGACAGATGGGCTAATCGACGGTGGCGAACTGGATATCTTCTCGCTTGGCGTCAACTGGTGGCTAACGCCCGTCTTCAACGTAAACCTGAACTACCGGCACACCACGACAGACCAGCTTGGTTTGAGCGGCGAAGCCGATGGTTTCGTGTGGCGAGTATTGCTAATGCTCGAGTAAATCCGGCCGGTTACTTCGCCCAGGGCACCGTCATCACCGGCGTAATCGTGAGTCGTAGCATGTGCTCCGGTCCGAAAACGTCTGGAGTCTTGATGTAATTCCAGTACTGGAATGCGAATTTCCACACCTTGCCGCCTATCACGGTTGTTTTCGACAGGCCAATGCCAATTGGTAGAGTCCATTTCTCGCCGACCAGTTCATGGTTGTAAGAAAATGTTGGTCCGGCTGCAATCTGTGTCGTGCCATCGCCGATAGGAAAGGCATAGAAATACTGTCCACCTGTGATGTTGGTCTTCCTCGTATCGTTTCCTGCGACGTCCCATTTGTGCGTAACGAGCGCACCAAATACACCCCATTTTCTGACCAGACCAATTGCAAACTCCGGCCCGAGCGTCCATTGATCGGAGCCGACCGCGTCATCAGTTGCAGTGGGTAATGATCCCACAAGGCCGTAGAGCATCAGTACGCCTTTGTCGCTGGTGCCACCATAGGCCAGATCAAAGCCGATATCGCCGAGTTCGAACTGATCGTCCCATGTGCCCGTACTGCTGTCGAATACGGGTTGCTTGAACAACACAGGGACGGCGGGGCGGAACAGGATGTTCTTGCCGTTATCCTGAGGAAAAGGAAACGACGCCTGGAAAAGGTAGTTCCAGCCGCGCTGATTGTTCGCGTCCGGCAGATTGCCGCCGAATTCGGTGAAATCGAAGTTATTCCCGAGCGATGCTATGGCCGCCGTCGGGTTGGACATCTTTTTGGCCATCTCTGCGGCATCGGGCACGTCTTCCTGGGCAAACAATGCTGTCGGAGTACAGGTGAATGCGAGACATACGCTTAAGCCGGTAAATCCACACTGAACAATTTTCATTAATACATTCCTTTTTGGGGCCAGCCGGCCCGGGATTGTGGTGGTAATCCAGACTAAAACGCAAATCGGGCACGGACATTGAACATCCAGATGGTGCTCTCGGTCGGATTCAATGCTGGATCTTTGATGAATTGTGTATCGGCAGTGATCGCGAATCGCTCTCCAACGGGCACCCGGTAGAAAGCTTCAATCGCATACTGGTTTTTGAGGCCGGGGGCGAAGGTGTCTTCGTTTGGTTCACCCCAGTTGAGGCCCACACCCAGAAGGCCTGAAAACGCCTGGGTCTGGTAGCCAACGCCGACACTCAGTGACTTCTGCAACAAGCTGCCGCCATCATCGGCATAGCCGCCACGTACGAATGGCATGAAATTATTGTTTAGATAGCGTGAATAGGAGAATGCGAGGCCCCAACCACCGTTGACGCCAGCCGCGGCCTGCCTGTCTTTATGCCAGACAGTCACATGCGTGTTGTCGAAGATGATGCGCTGATGGGAAGACGTCCAACCAATTTCAACGCTCGTGAAATACTCGTTGTCGTTGAAGAAATTGTCGAGGCCTTCGAACGGATCGCCGGGATCGCCATTCGTATCCGTTATTCCGGCAATCATGTACATGTTGTCGGTGACCATCGAACCGTAGGCGATGCCAACCGCACCGTCATTAGGGAGACCGATTGCGGCGCTGCCTGTGCTAAAAGCAAAGTTCATGAAGTGCAGCCAGGGGCTCGCGAGTGCGAAGGCATCGACATAGTCAGTCGCATCCAGAATGCCAGCAATCAGTGTGGAGCGGCCACCATTCAGTCGATGCCGCCAGTACAGGTTCTGTGTCCTGAATTCTGAGTCATTGAACGGCGGCTCCTGCAATCCGACATAGCCCATCTCGCCCAGCGAGAAAGCAAACGGCGAGGTACTGCCGTAGGCGTGCCGGTGCTCAAACTTCCAGATGAGCGCACCGGCACCCTCGCCGGTCAGCTCCCAGGCGCCAAATAGTCGAGCTATGCCGCCGCCGGCGGT
>PVMS01054871.1_pt1 | contig 13981 bp, 15 predicted proteins | sample 1853461 | NCBI WGS metagenome assembly PVMS01 (sample SAMN08582032, study PRJNA380276) | Marine sediment metagenome, whole genome shotgun sequencing project. | isolation source: ocean sediment barecode stripped | collected 2017 | reverse complement strand
TATTGATAAGATTTGTAAATGAGGTAACGGTTAATCTTTTACCCCCTTCTCCAGCAATTAATGCTCTGTTAGTTAGAACTTCTGGAATTGTATCTAGACCAGAGGTTGCCACTAACTAACAGAGCATTAATTGCTGGAGAAGGGGGTAAAAGATTAACCGTTACCTCATTTACAAATCTTATCAATATGCATCTAATGGTAAGCGGGCTTAAAAAGAAGGGCTATACTGCACATTCCTTCAGACACAGCTTTACAACAAGACTTACAGAAAAGAATGTTAATATCCTGTTAGTCCAGAGATTACTTGGTCATTTAAGTCTGGATTCAACCAAAATCTATGTTCATTTTGAAAGTGAGAATTTTCAGAATGCTGTGAACTGTATATAGAAGTTTCGTTATTGGATATTATTTTTTATCTCCACATACAGGACACTTATATTCTTTATTATTTTTTATATCAACTATATCAAGGAAGAGATCCCATATATCAATATTTATAAGTCCTTTTATCATATCTTCTTTATTGCCGGTAAGATATTTTAGAGCTTCTGTCGATTGGATTGAGGCAACAATATTTACAGCAGTATTTATTATACCTACAGTATTGCAGTTTAGGATATTGTCTTCAGTGGGCTCTTCTTTAAAAATACATCTAAGACATATACCAGCATGAGGCATAACATTATGTACCATCCCGAAACTGGCTACCCTGGTTATTTAGAAAGTATCATTTATCCCGCTGGTTTAATAAATACTGCCATACTATATTCAAAAAAAGACCCAAAAAGTGGGCTTTTTAAAATGACGAATGGGCAATTTAAAAATATAAGATTTGAGATGTTAGTAGAGCTTCATAGAAAAAAAGATCCGGTCTGTTTTCGAATAATTGAAGATGCCCTTACTAATATTTCTGCGAGGATTATTAATGGAACTATCTTCCTTAATCCAGAATTTGTAGTTATCGGTGGAGATGTGTCAGATATTTTTAAGAAAGATGAGCAGTATATAAATAAGATTGAAGAAAAAATAAAGGACCATGTTCCCTATGTGCCCGAAATTAGATGGTCTGTCTTAGGTTCAGATGCAGGGATAATGGGCGGAATATCATATTATTTAAAAAATCTATATGAAATATTAGTCTGAACTGACCGTCTAATTATTATTGTGGTTGTTATGTTATTATATTATATTTAAAATACATACAATATTAACTACAAATAGGAATAAAACATGATAAGAAATTTAGTATTTAAAGAAGAACCACCGACTATTGATGAATACATTAAAATGCGTAAGAACGTAGGGTGGAATGTTCTTAAGAATCTGGATGCAGTAAAAAGTGGATTGACAAATTCACTATACCACATTAGTGCAAGAAAAGATGGCAAATTGATAGCAATGGGACGTGTAATTGGAGACGGATCAATCGCTTTTTATATTCAGGACGTTGCCGTATCCAAAGAATATCAGAGCAAAGGAATTGGTACACAAATAATGAATCGGATCATGAATTATATAACTACTGCCGCTACTGATAATGCATGGGTGGGATTAATAGCAGCACCAAATAAAGAGTCCTTTTATAATAAATTTGATTTTATTACAAGACCGAATGAATCTCTTGGAAGTGGAATGGTTCAAATTTTGAATTCTGATTCTAGTGTATAGTTTCCTCTATTGCTACTCCTGCGACCTCCAGCATTTCAAGGATTTCTTTATTTGCTATTTTTACCTTAACATTTTACAAGATATCAATTGATTTTTTGTGGATTTTCTCTAATTCTTGATCAGAAAGTATTATTTATTCTGGAATATTATATTTAAAACCATCTTATCCTTACACATTAAAATTATTAAAAACTTTATTCCATTTTATATTTGAAACAATCTTTTTAAAATAACGATTGTCTTTGTAATAATTGTTTAAAGCCCATACAATAGCACCACAAACAGGCTGGAGATTTAAAACTGAAATTTCGATCTGTTTATCAGTGTTTGCATTTTTTACAATTCTGGTTAATTCTTTTATAGCTAGTTTATTGCTACCTTTTATAAATAGTGATCCTGCAAGCACAATTGGGAGCTTACTACAATTTTTATAATTTAATTCACCAATGATTGCATTAATTGCACGTCCATAGTCCTGTCCCATATTTAAAAGTATTTCTAATGCCAGACTATCATTCTTGTCTGCAGCACTAAAAACAAGTTTAGCCAAGTCTTTTATTAATATATCACCATTTTCAGTTTTTCTTATCAATGCATCTAAATAATCACATTTATCATTTATTTTAAGTAAACCGAACATCATTTCTTGTAAAACCGTTTCACGCTTGATTTTATATAGAGACTCATATGTTTTTGCAGCTACAACTTTGCCTATTACTCTTCCACCACCAAAATCACCCGACAACTCATAACTCCCACCAATCTGGAAAGTGTTTTTTTCAGGATCAATACCTACAACAGAATATCCTGTTCCATTAATAGCACATATTCCAAACCCTTTACTGGACATTGCTTTTATACCTAAATATGCATCATTGCATAATATATACCGGGTAAAACCTATCCGATCTATGATTTCTGCAATACATTTATTCTGATAATTTGTATCAATACCTGAAAGTCCAATGGCGCAGGAGACTATATCTTTCTTATTAATGGAATTTTTTTCAAGTATACTATTGACAATCTTATTCATTTTTTTTTCCAGAGATATATATCCATGGCTGAGGTATTCATAACCAAATGTCCCCGCTTCAATTAGATCGATAAATTCACCCTCGATATCAAAAAGCAGACAATGTGTTTTTGTACCACCGCCATCGATTCCAATAATATATTTCTTCATAATTTAATTAAACATCTATTGTAGTTTTTAACCCCAATGATTCAGAATATTTTTTTAATTGTGTCATTTCTTTTTTTAGATTAACTTTTTCTATATTTTTATCTATTTGAATCATTTTATAGTCTCTATCCAACTGCTGGTATTTACCCTTGCCCAACCAATGATACTTCAGCAGGTCTACCTGAATAATATTTTTTAAGGATTGTACAAACTCGATACGCTGTCGGATATCCTTTCCATTATTTATTCCAGGGATGATCAATAGTCTGATAATTATAGGTTTCCCACTTTCTGATATTTTTATGATGTTCTTAATTATTTTTTGATTTGGTTCACCTGTTTGTTCCCTATGCTTTATAGGATCTATTATTTTGATATCATACAGGAATAGATCTGCAATCTCTAATGCTTTATCAATGATCCCACTTCCAACATTTCCACAAGTCTCAATGGCAATATGTATACCTTTCTGTCGGAGTTTCAGTGAAGTCTCATACAGGTAATCGACATGGATCAGTGGTTCTCCCCCAGAAAATGTAACCCCTCCACCGGAGATCTCATAATATATTTTATCTCTTAATAAAATATCGACTAATTTATCTATCGTATATTCCATGCTAACCGGTTCACAGACATCCATAGGACAGATATCTGCACATTTACCGCATCCGTCACAAATATTACGGTCAATAATAGTATGTTTTTCATTCATGCTTATTGCATTCTGGGGACAATTTTTTATGCAGTTACCACATTGTATGCAGTATTGTATATTTTGCATGATTTCTTGCTGGTTATTGATGAGCTCAGGATTACAGCACCAGTCACACCTTAATGTGCATCCCTTAAAAAAAACTGTACTGCGGATACCTGGTCCATCATGGATCGAATAACGTTGAATTTTAGATATAGGTGCTTCATTATTCATTATTGCATCAATTCTCTGTAGCAGATATTCTAAATCTTATTATTATATTCTGTTCTTTTGATTATCGCATCCTGTACTTCGGGGACCAATGATACATATAATGCACAATACCCTGCAACTCTTACCATTAAGTCTTTATATTTTTGGGGATTATCTTTTGCAGCCTTTAATACCTCTGTGTCAATTATATTAAACTGTAGGTGAAAAATTCTCATTCTTCTAGCTGCTTCAAGAAATGAGGTAAATTTATTAAGATTTTCTTGTCCTTTTAATAATTGCGGCGAAAGTTTTATATTTAATAATTGACCTCCAGCCATATTTTCATTTGGTAGTCTGCTCATAGAGTTAATCACAGCAGTAGGTCCGGTATAATCAGTGCCGATGGTAGGAGACGCACCTTCATTTAGGGGATCCCCGGCATATCTTCCGTCTGGAGTAGCATTAACATCTTTTCCGTATGGAACATATGAGGATATATTTGAAGTGGACATTGTATATCCACAGCCATAGGGACCCTTACCGTAACGTTCATTTTTGTAATCAGGCAAAAGATCTAGATAGGACCAGTAAACATCTCTTACAATATTATCCACATATTCATAATCATTACCAAATTTCGGCATGGTTTCTACTAATTTATGCATGTATCTCCCTTTTTCTCCCTGCCAATTTTCATCAATTGAATCAATAAGTTCCTTATAGGAGATTTTTTTATCATCAAAAACCAGTTTTTTTATAACAGAAAGTGAATTTCCTACTACTGTACTGCCTATTACGGAGTGACTTATAAAATCATACTCAGCTCCTCCGGCCTTGAGGGTTTTCCCTCGTTCTATGCACTTATCAACAAGGGATGATGCAAATGGATCACTATCGTGGTATTCAAGTGAAGTATCACAGATTTTATCACTATCTACCGCAAGGTCTGTATAATATTTCAAGAATTTTTTCCAGCCTGTCCATAGCTCTTTATATGAGTTTGGAAAGAAGTGATCTTTTTTTGTTCCGTCTATAGAAACGAGCTGAATTCCTGTATCTCTGTCATATCCATTATGAAGTAGCAATTCAAATATCTTTCCAAGATTTATATATGTCATACCAGTTGCTCTGTGGCCCCACTTTCCAGGTATTGCAACTTCTACACAACCCATTGACGCATAATCACGAGCTACTATTTCAGTTATTCCGATTGATGTCAGTGCTTTGATGACCGTTTCATCACAAAACATAGAGGGCATTCCAAAACCCTCTCTTATTAACTTGGCCGATTCAGTAATTAACTTCTTTGGGCTTTTTTCCCAATATCTAACTGAAAGATTTGGTTCGGGCAACCTTGAAAGAGACATAGCTTTTAAACAGATATAAGACAGGTCATTGGTTCCATCTGTTAGATCATATTTCATCCCACCCACCATAAGATTTGAATAAAGTGGATAGCCAGCACTAAAACGTGTATGTCCCCAAGGACGGACTTTATTTATCGAATTCATCTTAATAAAGAAAAGAGCAGTAAGTTCAGTAGCTTCTTCAGGACTTAATTTTCCAGATTCTATATCACTTCTATAATAGTCATAAGCATATTGGTCAAACCTGCCAAAAGAGAATGAGTGTCCATTACTTTCAATCATCAATATCAGATGTAGAAAATATATCAACTGCAGTGCTTCATGATATGATCCTGTCCTACCCCGCATAACTGTCGAGCACACCAGTGATATTTTCTTCAATTCCTGTTTTCGTTTAACATTTTTTTCTCTTTCTGCCATTTCAGCTGACAGCTCAGCATACCGTTCAGCAAACTTAATAACAGCATTTAGTGCAATTATTGTTGCATTATGGAAATCCCGCTGATCATCTTTTATATCAGCATCTTTAAGTTTTTTTCTTGACTCCTCTATTACTCCTTTGCAACCTATTGAAAGTAGTTTATCGTGATTAGGAATGATGTGTCCATCTCCTGACATACTGATACCACCATAATGTAAAACATTTTGTTTCTCTGCTAATTTGCTCGTTTTACTGATGGTTTTTTCAACATCATCCTGGTGGGTCTTTCCCTTCCAATAAGAATAAATACTCCTTAATTTTTCCTTAGTCAATTCATCTATCAAAAACATGTCTCCAGGTCTCTTATCGAATTCATCCAATTCATCAATTACCCATTGGATGGAGTATTCCGGAAAAATTGGTGCAGCTTTCTGTCTTGATGCCTGATTGCCGACAATCATCTGATCATCTTCGATGAATATTGACATATTAGAAAGGATATTACCAAGCGCTTTTGCTCTTCTAATGATTATAGGCAAGTCTTCAGTCTCTTTATATGATTCAGTTAATAATTCAGCTCTTTCTGAACAAACACTTGGAATGACCTCTATTAAATCTTCACGTACTTTTTTAATTCTGGTCTTATAGTTAGAATATTTCATACCAGCCTTCTTTTGATCTAGCCATTATAATTAAACCTATTCCTGTTTTAATCAGGATATTACTATTATTTTCCTATAATATAAATTGTACTATCTAACAGTCTAGCTTACAATCCAAAACCAACTCCGGGAGCAGCAGTCCTTGCTTTGAATGCTTTGCAGGCAGGTTTTACTTAATCTATTCAATATTGATCCACCGTTTACTAAAATTGCGAATAGTTAATCTTTGCTCCTTTATTTTCTATTACTTTTAAAAAAGCTATTATTACTAATTTTTAATATTCCTTTTTTAAACAAATCTAAAATAAAATTATTAAAATATCGAGCATACCATAGACAATGAAATCAAATTTTTCTTTTTAGAACTTACTTGTACAGAATTGAAATTTTAATCACCATTATGTGCTCATCCTGGTTTTGTTAGCCGGTAAAGAAAAGTCTGTACAATTGGCTGGCCCGGGTTGTGAAATTTCGAACCAATTTTTAAAAGAATTAATCAAATTGATTTCATTAAAAAATACTTAGCAAATTACAGGTATCCTAATTACGATTGGTCTTGCTTTGGTATCTGGATATATTGTTGGATTAATAGTGTCTCTTTTAAGAAGAAGAAATAATAATTATCTTGCATGAGTTACTCACTGAAAGTATGGTTGGCTGCAGTATTATACATTGCTTCTAAATTTTCTGGTGGTATATCCACCTGTATATTATGACTAGCTGAAAAAATATAACCACCTCCCGCATGCATAATATCAATAATTTTTTTTACTTCATAAATAACCTCCTTTTCTGTGGCATTAGGTAAGAATTTTTGAACATCTATCCCACCCCAAAAAACTAAATCCTTCCCAAATTCTTTTTTCAAATTAACAGGGTTCATCTCAGGACATGAAAATTGAAAAGGATGTATTACTTCTATGCCTGCCTCAATAAGTTTCGGGAGCAAAGGCCTGATATTGCCACAGCAGTGAAGCGCTAATTTGGCATTTGTAAACTTTTTTATTTGCTCAATATATTTTACATGATAAGGCATTATCATTTCTGAATATGTTTGAGGAGAGATAAAAGGTGCTAATTGTCCACATAAATCGTCTGATATTTTAAAAATATTCAAATATTTACCACAAATTTTTAAAAAATTTTCTATTCTTTGTATTTGTATAGTAGTAACTTTGTTAAGCAACTTATGTGCAAAACTTTTATTTAAAAAAAGGTCTGTTAAAAAAGTTTCAAAACCTCTAAGATACCAGCATCTTTCAAAAATTTGTGCAGAAGTCATATTACCAATTATTGCATAGTCTGTGTTAAAGTAATAATTCTCCACCTCATGCTTTAATCCTTCAGTCCAACCTTCGTCATCAGGATCGATCCATTTAAAATCATTAATATTTTCTTCTTTATAATTTATTAAAGGATATTCAGAAATATCAAAATATAAACCTTTTCCTGAGGGACTATATTTAACACCCCAATCATCTAAATAACTCCCGTCAGGGTAAGTAATTTCTTTTCCGTTCTTAGGTTTTCCTGGCCTTACACTCCTAAAATCAATTTTATATCGAGTCAATATATTTTCAGGTATTTCTACACTTTGAAAATGCTTAGCCATTAGAGCAATACTCTCAACTTCTTTTGTCTTAGTTAAATATTGATTTAAATTATTGAGTGCTTTTAAAGTCATCGTTGAATTACTTTGACCACCCAGATCAATTGGTACTCTATAGTTTTCTTTGTAATTTAATGAATCAATAACAAGCTGTCTTGAGGTTTTTATTTTTTTCACTAAACTTTCTTTCATTATATTTAATTTTTAAAAAAAATAAGCTAATATTGCCAACTACTATTTAAGCTAGAAATTTCCTCCATTGTGATCCTCTATAGATAATTCCATGATTTCTAATAGTTTCCATATTACCTTTCAAAAATTTCAACAAATCTTCAAATATTCCTTAATTAAAAGTGAATAAATTTTCAACTCTATATATCTATATCAGTATAAAAGTATTTTTAGAACCAATCAATAAAAAATAAAATCGATATCAACTATTTTAAAAAATAATAATTTGATATTTAAAATTATTACGGATTCAGAAACTTTGTAAATTATAAACTGAGAGTAAAAGCACTATGCTGTTAGAAAGCGGGATTCCCCGTTGTTTAGTAAAAGGCCTCCCTTTGTTGGTGAAGAGCCTAAGATTGTCTTTATACTTTTATTTAAATGAGAGAAGTTGGTCACTTTGCTTAGTGCACAGGGTGGCTAGCCAGTGTGGTCACGGAAAAATGAGACAAATCCTAGAATATTTTGTTAATGGTTAAAAGAAAGTGAGACGCTATAAAAAAGGTGTCCCATTATTAATAAATTTTTAATTTTTTCAAAAGCATATCTAAATAAATCAATATCTCAATTAAAGTTTTTAAACCCTTAACTTCTCAATAACTTCCATATTTAACTCTATCCCTAATCCAGGTTTACTGTCATCGACTTTAATATAACCATTTTCTGCTTTCGGAGCACCCGAAATTTAGGCATCAGAAAATCCACCCTTTTGTTTTTCTTTTTCCCATGTTGACACACAAGTATCTCATTTAACATTTGGTTACTATCGTTCTACTTTAGGAATTTCTAAATCTTTTCCACCCTTAATAGCAGATAAATGAGAAAGAATTCCAGCTATTGTCCAATTAGCGGCTTTTACTGAATCAACGCTAGCACTTCTATTATTAGAAATTGCTTCTACAAATTCATTAACTAAATGAGGATGAGAACCACCATGACCAGCTCCTTGTATGAAAGAAACATGTTCATCATCTTCTATGCTCTTACTCAAAGTAAATTTCTTAATTTCTTTTGGGAGAAGATCGTCCCTATCAGGGAATTTAATTCTTTCAGCATCTTCAAAATCTGAAAAAATAATCCCCCCCTCATCTGCAAGTTGTTCCCATTCAAATGAAAGTTTTGTGCCATATACATCAAAACTCTCTCTATATTGCCTTATGGTGTTAAATAATGATCTTGTCACTTCTGCTATTAAATCAGAATCTTTAAATTTTAGATGAGATGTTTCAACAGCAAAAGGAGAATTATATTTCTTTGTATATTCTTCATCAATTTTTCCAGAACCATAGCAGATTACTGAATCTATTTCACAACCGGAAAGAACAGCAAGAGGACCAATGCAATGAGTAGCGTAATACATGGGAGGAAATCCATACCAGTAATCTGGCCATCCAGGTAATCCCATATTTTGCTGATGTGAACCTCTTAAAAACTGTATTTTCCCTAATTTACCAGAATCAATTATGTCTCTCACATAAAGAAACTCTCTTGTATACACAGCAGTTTCCATCATCATGTATACTTTACCTGATTTCTTCTCTGCTTCAACTATTTCTAAACATTCGTCTACTTTTATAGACATAGGTACAGTACAAGCAGTATGTTTTCCTGCTTTTAAACTTTTTAAAGACATCCAGGCATGGTCAGAAATTGGAGTATTAATATGAATAGCATCAATATTCGAATCTTCTAGCATTTCATTAAAATCAGTAAATCTCTTTTTGATACTATATTTATCTCCTATTTCATTTAGACTGTCTTTATTTCTTTGACAAATAGCATAGCATTCCGTTAAGGGATGTTGATTATATATTGGAATAAATTCTGCACCAAATCCCATTCCAACAATACCTACTTTTATTTTACTCATAATTTCTCCTTCTTTATTTTATTTAATTAAAATTACCATACTATATTTAATATATATTAAATATTGCGTTCTCTCCACTTCCACAAAAACAAGGGTCATTTCTACCAATTTTAAATTGATTCATATTCCACACACTTTTTCAAATTTTTATTAAATATATTACTTAAAATATTAAAACAATTATTGATTTTAGGGAAGTTGGTCACTTTACTTAGTGCAGGGGTGGCTGGGCATTGTGGACGATGTTAAAACCAGGATTATAGGTTTAAATGAGGATATTTTTATACCAGAAGTAGTCTTTTAGGACATTTTACCCAACTGTTGTAGAAACTATTAAAATTAAAAATAAAATATATTTAAAGATTGTATATAATAAAAAAATACTAAAAGTAAATGACTAAAACTATGAAGATAAATAAAACCCTACAAAAGAGAATTCAAAAAGTTGTCAGCGAGAATATAAATATTGGTCCATATGATCCAGGCTGGTTGAAATTATTTAAAGATGAAGAGGAGTTTTTAATAAACACTTTTCCTAAAATAATAAAACGAATTGAACATTTTGGAAGTACTGCAATTCCTCATATATCGGCAAAACCAATAGTGGATATGCTTATTGAAGTAACCAGCTTAAAAGAAACAGGTCATGCCGTTATTGAAATCTCTTGGTTATGATTATTTTTGGCGTCCTGAAATTGATAAACCTCCAATGTATGCTTGGTTTATAAAGCGTGATTCTTAAGGCAATAGAACTCATCATCTCCATATGGTTGAAGTAACTTCAAAATTATGGGAAAGACTATATTTCAGGGATTACCTGAGAAAACATCGCGAAGTAGCCAAACAGTATGAAATACTCAAAACTAAAATTTCCAAAAAATTTCCCAACAATAGAGAAGCCTATACAAAAGCTAAAACAAAATTTGTATTTTCTATCACAGAGAAAGCAAAAAAATATTATGAAAAGTCATAGTAACTATTAAACACTGGCTGGCCCAGGTTGCGAAATTTCGAACCTTTTTCTGAGAGATTTAATTAATTTATTAAATATATTAAAACTCTGAAACATTATATTTGATAATAGTTCAAACAGCCTTCGGGATTCTTGTTAATTCATCTTCAATTCTTTCTGCTTCTTCTCTTAAATCATATTCATCCTGAATACCCATCCAGAAGTCTGCAGAGTTTCCAAAATATCTGGATAATCTCAATGCTGTATCAGCAGTTATTCTGCGTTTTCCCTTAAGAATCTGGGATATTCGGGTAGCAGGCATCCCGGTATCCTTGGATAATCTGTAAGCACTAATATTTAACGGACTAAGGAACTCCTCTAAAAGAATTTCTCCTGGTGTAATATTTTTAATTTTATTCATAATCTTTTCCTCCTAATGATAATCAGTTATTTCTACAGAACCAGCAACTCCATTTTCCCAATAAAAACATATTCTCCACTGGTCATTAATCCTTATACTAAATTGGTCTTGTCTATCTCCTGTTAATTTCTCCAGCTTATTTCCCGGAGGGATTTTTAAATCATCTAGATTTTTTGCTCTATTTATAATTATTAATTTTCTAAGTCCAATTCTCTGAATATGTCTTGGCAATTTTTTAGAATATTGCTGATTCCAGATTTTTTCAGTTTCTTTGTCTTTGAAAGAAATTATCATAGGGAAATAGTAACGTATTACGTTATTAATGTCAAAGGTTATTAGTTAAAAATCTTTTATGGGAATGAGTCGATTGGCTGGCCACCGTGGACGATGTTAAAACCAAGATTTTACTTTTAAATGAGGATATTTGTATACCTGAATTGAGTTTTTAAGTTTAAAGCTCTTTCGGTTTTGCGACAACATCCAACACCTTAAGAGAAAAGAACCTCCTACTATTGGCAGATTTAATTAAAATCACTGTGTCCTCGCCATGGCCTGTCCCCGCAATGCTTAGCACTTTCTCTTTTGAAGGAATAAGGCCTGCATCAGCAGCCATGAGCACAAGCTCAACACACACCTTAGTGCCCTCCCCAAACATCCTCAAGACATCTGCTGCAAGATCAACAGAGCAATATCCATATTTCTTTTTAATAGCATTATTTATGGTATGAAAAGGCATAGTCCCTGTGAAAACATTGGCCCCCTTTGCCTCCATCTGGTTTCTGAGATTCTCATCACATTCCTGAACGTTATCATCGCGAAAACCTGTAGAATGAGTGATAACAACCAGATTGATATTCGAATCCTCAAATACTTCTGCAGCTGCAATTCCGCTTTTCCCAGAAGTTGTTGCAACAACTATATGTGCGATTTTGTTTGCTTGCGCATATTTCTTTGCTATAAGCAACACATTATTTGTGTCCAAGTTGTTAGTTCTTTCCATAGTAGTTAATATTATTTTAAAGATTTGATTATTATAGCATTCTTATCTTATATATTAAAAATGTTTGTATTTTGGTTCCTCAGCTGGCTGGCCCGGGTTGCGAAATTTCGAACCAATTTTTAAAGGAATTAATAAATTTAAAGGTTATTTTGAGTATTTAAAAAAGTTATATGTGGCTGGCCACCGTGGACAATGTTAAAACCAAGATTTTACTGCTAAGTGAAGAAATTATTATTCCAGAATTAACTTTATAGGTTTAATTATTATCTACCCTACTGTGCTACTCACTATTTCTTATTGAATGGTAGCCCCAAGTATTGAAATTTCGAACCAAATTTTAAAGGAATTGAATAATATAAGAGATTATTTTCAATGAAAATAAATATTAGAAAGTTATTTTTATCCATACATGGACATTATAAAATTCAACATCTATATATACTTTATAATATTGTTATATAATAATATAATATTGATATAAATAATAATTACATTAATAATATAATTGACATATAAATAATAATTATATAAAATATAAAAACAATTAAATAGTATAGCAAAATATTTAAATAATTAGATGCTTTGAAGTTTTTCCTAGACCTGAATTTAAAAGAAGGAGAGAAAAAAATGAAAAGAAGATTAATAATTATTAAAAATTTAGAAAACAAAATAAACAAAATATTAAATAAATCTGTGAGTGTAAAAGCGGAAAAAATAAATAAGGAGAGAAAGACTTATTTAAAAAGTCAACTAAAAAGGTACAGTATTGCATCATATAAATGATTTTTATTATAAACATGCTTTTCTATTACATTACTCTACATTGACGTAAAAAAGGCTAAAATACTAATAAATCAACACTGGTAGCCAATATAAATATTAGTTGAAACAACATTATTAGAAATTTGATGGAAGTTAATAAACTGAAATTACATAATAATCTTTAATATAAATGCAATAAGTGATATATTTATAAAATAATATTAAAAGATATATATTATATTTAAATATTATAATTTTATATGAAAGATATAAAAAAAAATGAAAAATCTTTAGACCATTATGATCAAATCCCTAAGGTTGTTTATCAAGTAATGGATGCAGTTTTAAAAGTTTTTCAATTAAAAGATCCTTATACTGCTGCTCATCAAAAGAAAGTTGCTCTTCTTTCAAGCGCTATTGCCAAAGAGATGAATCTATCAGAAGGACAGATTGAAAGTATATTTATTGCAGCAATGATTCATGATATAGGTAAAATTTCAGTTCCATCGGAAATTCTTAGTAAGCCTGACTCTATCAATGAAGCGGAATATACTCTCATCAAGAATCATCCAGAAATAGCTTTTGAAACATTAAAAGATATAGAATCTCCATGGCAGACAACAGAAATTATTATACAGCATCATGAAAGATTAGATGGCTCTGGTTATCCTTTTGGTTTAACTAATGAAGATATAATCGTAGAAGCAAAAATTCTGGGAGTGGCTGATGTTATTGAGGCGATGTCATCCCATAGACCTTACCGGCCTAGTCTGGGTATAGACCATGCTTTGGAAGAGATAGTAAAAAATAAAGGTAAACTTTATGATCCAAAAGTTGTAGATGCTTGTGTTAGCGTATTTAATGAAAAAAATTTTAATTTTTAAAGGCATCTCTTATTTAGGTTTTAGCCTAAATAAGGGCCTGT
>PVMS01074474.1_pt1 | contig 13983 bp, 12 predicted proteins | sample 1853461 | NCBI WGS metagenome assembly PVMS01 (sample SAMN08582032, study PRJNA380276) | Marine sediment metagenome, whole genome shotgun sequencing project. | isolation source: ocean sediment barecode stripped | collected 2017 | reverse complement strand
ACCGTTTTCGACAGTTACACCATAGGCGGGAGGGCCAGGAAACTACTTAGGATGAAGTGATGATTTCAGGATCTTCTGGTGATGAGGCCCCGAATCGCATTATTTGGGGTTATCCCTCCCGGCGCCGGTGAGCCGGTCAGCATACGGTTTGAAGCTGATCTCACGGCCCAGGAAGTCGGTCACGAGCTCGGCTGCGGGCTTGGTGCCACCTGCAGCCAGTATCTTGTCACGATAGGCTTTCGCGATTTCGACATTGCGCAGTCCGTTGTCCTCGAACTGGGTAAACATGTCAGTCGCAATGGCCAAAGACCATTGATAGGTGTAGTAAATCGCCGAATAAGTGTTCAAATGACCAAAACTGGCATAGAAGTGTGTGCCTGGCATCGAATCCATGCCCGTGAACTCGGCCGAAATGTCGGAGCCCAGTGCGCCGATATCCAGTCCTTCCGGATCCTGGTTATAGAGTGCCATCGACAATGCCGCATGGCTGAGTTGGCGCCGGGTGCGCATACCCAGCCCGAAATCCCGGGCTGCGGTCATTCGATCCAGCAGGTCGCGTGGAATCACTTCCCCTTCGCCATTCTTCGCGAAGGTCGATACGGTGTCGTAGTCCCAAACCCATTCCTGCAACATCTGTGAAGGCGCTTCGACAAAGTCCCATTCTGTTGCAATACCGCTGACGTTAGTCCACCTTTGATGGCCTGCGAACATCCAGTGAATCAGGTGGCCGAACTCATGCAGAAACGTCACCACCTGCGTGTGCTGCATGGATTCGTCGCCGGGTGGGAAATTACAAATCAGGCCCGCAACCGGCGTTTGTTGCCCCTTGATGCCATTTACGAACGGAAACATGGCGGCGTGCTGATATTTTCCCTCTCGCGGATGCATATCGAGATAGAAGCGGCCCAACAATTCGTCGCCATCAAACAACTCATACGCTTCAACATCTTCGTGCCAGGTAGATGTTTCCCATGGGCGTATGCTGACCTGAAACAGATCCTGAACAAGATTCAGGATGCCATCTCGCGTCTGGTTGTAAGTGAAGTATTCTCGAATGACCTTCGAGTCGACGTCGTATGTTTCCTGCCGGACTTTTTCCGAAATAAAGCTGGTCTGCCATCGTTTCAGTTCGGTTGCCTCAGGCATTTCCGTTTGCAAACGAGCCAGTAATACTGCTTGTTCTCTTCGCTGCCCTTCCTCAGTGTAGCCGGCCAATTCGGTCAGGAATGTCTCAACCCGTTCGGGTGTCCCGACCATCTTGTTCGCGGTAATGAGTTGAGCGTAATTATCGTAGCCAATCAATTGCGCAAGCTCGAAGCGCTTTGCAAGAAGGTTTTCCAGGATTTCCTGGTTCGCCGGATAGGCGCGATTATAGTCGAGGGTAAGCAATTTTTCGCGAGCAGAATCGCTTTCCGCGTATTTCATGAACGGCATTAAGTCCGGGTATTGTGTGGAAATTCTGATGTCTCCGCTTTCATCTGCAGAATGCGCATCGATGAAGTCCTGCGGCAGGCCGCTTAACTCTTCGGCGGACGCGAGTGTCAGGTAGCGCACATCCTCGCGAATGTTGCGATCGAAATCCTGTCCAATTACCGTGATTTCGTCTTTTAACTCGCGGATTTGAGCGCGAGTATCATCATCTTTATCGACTCCGGAAAGGCGGAAACTGAGCAAATCCTTGCTGATCGAAAACTGGGTAACTTCATCTGCATCGGATACGTCAATGCTGCTGATCGCTTCGTACAACGGACGCGAAAGCCCGAGGTCCGTATTGAGGCTGCTTAACAGTTGATCGCATGCTTCACCGGCTTCGCGCACGGCTGCATCCGGGTGTATGCCGCTAATGCTTTGCGCCGCGCTTGCCATGTTGCTCAGGCTTGCTTTGAGGCTGTTATAGGACCCATAGAAGCCCTCTACGGTCGGAGTCTCGCTGGAAGCTTCCAGCTCGGCCAGATGCTCCCGGAGAGCGATTTCCTCTGATGCACAAAGTGCCGTGAGGCTTTCGGTATCATTCAGATTCTGTAAATCGATGATCGAATATCGAACGGTCAATGTTGATTCGGGTGTGGATTCCCTGGCCGGTCCGCAAGCGGCAACAGCGACGACCAGCAGTACGCTGGTCACGAAAAAACGTATTTTCATTTTGAGCCTCATTCTGGGCACAGGTGGCGCCGTCAAATTTTCAAGTCGTGCATGGTGACGGGATACAAGCCTATAATCAACCGGCATCCGGTATAGAGGCATCCTTTGAATATTGGTTCCTTGAGATTCGCGTGGATCGGTACCTTCGTGGCCGTGTTGATATGGTCGGGGCTTGGGCCTTCGGACACCGCGACCTGGCTGCTTGAGGTCTTTCCTGCCGTTTTGGGTGCCGGTGTTCTCTGGTATACCCGCAATTCGTTTCCGCTAACGCCGTTGGCTTACACGCTTATATTGATTCACTGCGTCATACTGATGGTCGGTGGTCACTACACCTACGCCGAAGTCCCCTTGTTTAACTGGTTTAAGGATATATTCGACCTGGCCAGGAACAACTACGACAAAGTCGGGCATTTCGCCCAGGGATTCATTCCTGCCATCGTCACGCGTGAGATCGTCATTCGGAAAGAGGTTTTCAATGATGTGCGATGGCGTAACTTCTTCATCGTGTGTTTTTGCCTCGGTTTCAGTGCCTTTTACGAGCTGATCGAGTGGTGGGTTGCATTGTTATCTGCCGAGGCAGCGGACGCCTTCCTGGGAACCCAGGGGTACGTCTGGGATACCCAGTCTGACATGGCGTGGGCTTTTGCGGGCGCCGTAATAGCACTGGTGGTGCTCGGCGGCTGGCATGACAAGCAATTGGCCGCTCTTACAGCCTGAGAAAGTGAATCAGAGGCCGGGCATCACTGTCTGGGATCGTTCGGAATCATCGATGCATTCTTCGAGGAAACCAATAATTCGAGTTGGCAGGTAGTATTTTGGTCGGAAGGGCGTACCGCCTTCTATGAATCCGACGTGGCCACCGGCGCTACTGAGCTCAAGCGTGACGCAGTCCGAGAGCAGGCTCTCATCCGGAATCATTTCCGGTGACATGAAGGGATCGTCGGTTGAATTGACGATTAGGGTGGGGCGATCAATGTCCTTGAGGAAGGTCATGGAGCTGCAGCTACCGTAGTAATCATCCTTGCCGTCGAAGCCGTGCAAAGGCGCGGTTACGAGGTCGTCAAACTCGGCGAATGTCTTCGTTGCCATGCTCTTGTGCCAGTCGAAGGCTGCCGTGTATTGATCAAATTTATTTGCGACCGATGCCTTCATGCGCTTTAGTAAGTATCTCTGATAAATCTTTGAAAAACCAATATTTAATGCATCAGCGCTTATCCCCAAATCGAGCGGGACACTCACGGCAGCGGCGGCCATTAATGGCGTTGTGGCACCGTTTTCACCGAGGTATTTCAACAACACGTTGCCGCCCAATGAGTAGCCGGCAGCGCTGATCGGGCCGTTTTGGCCATCGGTCACGAGCTTTTCGAGGAAATAGCGGATGTCGTTGGTCTCGCCTGCGTGATAGCGTCGGGGCAGACGGTTCCGATAGTCGCCACAGTCTCTGAAATGCAGGACGCAGGCGTTCCAGCCATGATCCCTGGCCGCAGCCAGCAGCATCTGGGCATAAGAGGCCTCGGCCGAACTCTCCAGACCGTGCAGAATGACCAGCAGCGGCAGGTCACCTGCGGACTCAGGTGCCTCAACCAGCCAGTCGACCACGGTGATGTCGCCGTCCGGCAACTCAAGCGTTTCAGAACGTAATGCCACCCGGGGCGCACGCGCCCAAGGCAACGACGGGTAGATGGTCTGAGCGTGCCTGTTCTTCAGCCACCAGGCAGGTCGAAAGCGGCTGGTTCGAATACGGACATTGTCGGGTGCTTCTGTCATTAGTGGCCGAATCTTGCACTGCATCCCGCCTATAAAAAAGGCCCCCAACAGACGCTGGGGGCCGGCCATGGAGTCGAAACTCCTTCAGGCATCTGCAACAGGGGGCGGGGGAGCGTATCCCTGCTGCAACGCACAAAATAGGGCATTTCGGCCCCTGATGTCAAGTGAAACCTGATCCTTTCTAGCCGGCCTTCTTGCGATCCTCAGGCAATTTAGGGGCTTCGGATTCGTGTTGATCTTTTTGCTCAGCAGTATTTCCGGTCAATCTGCGCATCACTTCTTCCTGCAGTGATTTCCATCGATTGAAATTCTTCTGCGCAATGTCAGCGACGGCAAGAACCGGGTCAACGCCAACCACACGCTTGACCTGGCCGCGCAGATTTTGCTGCTGAACCATGAATAACTTGGTGCTTTGCTCAAGGTAGTTCGCCATGAATCCCGGCACCACTTTGCCATAGGAGCGAATGACCTGCGACAGGAAATCCTGGGTCATGATGGCCTCACCCTGCTGCTCCTGTTCGCTGATGACCTGTAGCAAAATGGAACGGGTAATATCGTCGCCGCTTTTCTTATCGATAACGGTAAATTCGACCTTTTTGATCACCAGGTCTTTGACGTCAGCTAAAGTAATGTAGCGACTCTCTTCTGTGTCATACAGGCGGCGATTTGGGTACTTCTTAATGACTCGTGCTGTACTCATGGACTATCTCTTTTCGCGATGAACAGGCCAGGACTTTCTGCGGATCGCGCCCCCGTGTCCGAATGGCGCCTACCTTAGCCCATTTTCGCTCCGAGCCAAAGAGTCTTGTGTATCAGGAACACTGGCAATACCGTTCAGGGCGGCCATATTCCAGTGTGCTTCGGCCCAGCCCCAGATCTCTGCCAGCCGGAAGTGTTCGAGTTCTGGCGCCACCTCTTGCCGCAGGGCCTGGAGCGCGGCAACCAGGAGCGGCCTCGGGTTATCTATGGGGATACCCTTTGCCCCCGTTAACTTGCTCAGTTTCTGGCCGCTGGAGTTCAAGGCGACAGGAATATGTAAATATTCAGGAGTAATGAAACCGAGCTGCCGTTGCAGGTGAATTTGCCGTGGGGTGGAGTCAATCAAGTCAACTCCTCGCACAACCTCGCTGATGTCCTGCAGGTGGTCATCAACTACGACGGCCAGGTGGTATGCGATCAGTCCATCGCGGCGCTTGATGACAAAATCACCGGATTCAGATTCGAGTTTCTGAGTAACGGTACCCTGCAAGTGATCAACGAAAGAGACCGGCCCATCATCAGTTCTGACCCGAATGGTGACGTCGTTGCTGTCGCAGCCGTTACGGCAAGTTCCCGGGTAGATTCGGCCGAGCGCTCCCAATGGCGCATCCGAGAGCGTGCGCCGCGAGCATTTGCAAGGATAGGCGAGGCCACGGCGGAGCAGGTCGTCAACGAATGACTGGTGTTTTTCGGTCGATGCACTCTGGTATATGACCGGACCGTCCCACTCGAATCCATAGGCGATCAACGCATCAAGAATCTCTTTGTCGGCACCTGCTCGCTCACGCGGTGGATCGATATCTTCGATTCGTACCAGCCACCGGCCCTGATTGACTTGCGCCTGCAGGTAGCTGGCGACTGCAGCGAGCAGGGAGCCAAAATGGAGGGGTCCGGTAGGAGACGGCGCGAAACGCCCAACGTAACTGCCGGGCTTTGCCGCCGTCACAGAGACTGGTCTGACACCTGGCCAGAATGGCGGCCAGGCTGGTTTCTAGCGGTATCGGTCATCCCGATCACGGAACTGACGTTCGGCCATTTCCCGGCGCTCCTGAGCCTCGACGGTCAACGTGGCAACCGGTCGGGCTTCAAGTCGCTTCAGGCCGATTTCCTCGCCGGTTTCATCGCAATAACCGTAGCTGCCATCATCGATTCGAGTCAGCGCTGCACTGATCTTTCGGATCAGTTTGCGTTCCCTGTCTCGGGTGCGCAGTTCCAGGCCGAATTCAGATTCTTGGGTTGCACGATCGTTCGGATCAGGGAAACTTGCCGCCTCATCCTGCATATGGTGCACGGTTCGGTCGACTTCGCTCATCAATTCGGTCTTCCAGGAATCAAGGATTCCATTGAAGTGTTTGAGCTGTCCCTCGCTCATGTACTCTTCGCCGCGCATTACGGTATAAGGATCGATTCCATGGATGGGGCCCGACAATACGTCGCCGCGTTTCGCCCGCGATCTGGCGACCCTGACAGGTGCCTTTTTCGCTGGTGCAGCTTTCCTGGCTGAAGCCTTCTTTTTCGAAACCTTCTTCACGGCCTTTTTCTTGACTGGCGCTTTGCGGGCTACCTTTTTCTTGCTGGCAGCTTTTTTTGCGGCCTTTTTTCTTGCTGGCAGCTTTTTTTGCGGCCTTTTTCTTGCTTGGTTTCTTCCGGGCAGCCGTTTTCTTGCTGGCAGCCTTTTTCGCGACCTTTTTCCTACTAACCTTTTTCCTGGTAGCAGGTTTTTTCTTGCTGGCTGTTCTCTTCGACGATTTCTTCGAAGATTTCTTCGCTACGGGCTTCTTCCGAGCGGCAGATTTTTTCTTTGCGGATGTCTTTTTCTTGGTCACTTTACGTTTCTTACCTGCTGCCTTTGTACGGCTGGACGCCTTGCGAGGGGCTGCCTTTCTTGCGGCCATTTCTAACTCCTGCCGGATTGGAAAAGGCGGGAATTATACATTGATGGCTGCAACATGGAAGCCCTGATTGCATGCTTTTTCAGTTCATTTTCGGGCGGCGCGCCGGAGGCTGATTCCGGACAGGGAATAGACCTGATTCGGGCCCACCATGTGCCCGGTGTGGGACACTCTTTTGGTTGCGGACTGCACTTCCCCGGGAGCCTGTCTGATTGTTGCGACAATCGTTTTATTGTCAAAATTGCATTACACTACCCCGCTTTGACGGGCTATGGGCGTTACACCAGCACATGCGACTAAGCAAGATTAAGCTCGCCGGCTTCAAGTCTTTCGTTGATCCAACCACTATTCCGTTTCCCAGCAACCTGGTAGGGGTTGTCGGTCCAAATGGATGTGGCAAATCGAATGTCATTGATGCCGTGCGATGGGTTATGGGCGAGAGCTCAGCAAGCCGCCTGCGCGGCGACTCCATCACGGACGTCATATTCAATGGTTCCAGCACACGAAAGCCTGTTGGCACTGCGGCCGTGGAGCTCTTGTTCGATAACTCGGATTCGACCCTGGAAGGGCAATATGCCAAATATTCCGAGATCTCGATTCGTCGGGAGGTATCCCGGGACGGAATCTCGACCTACGCGCTGAATGGCACCAAGTGCCGCCGCAAAGATATTACCGGTGTTTTCCTTGGAACCGGCCTCGGTCCAAGAAGCTATTCGATTATCGAGCAGGGAATGATCTCGAGACTCATCGAGGCGAAGCCCGAGGAGATGCGAGTCTTTATCGAAGAGGCTGCTGGCATCTCCAAATATAAGGAACGTCGCCGCGAAACCTCAAACCGAATCAAGCGTACCAAGGAAAATATGGATCGCTTGCTTGACGTCCAGGATGAGGTGGAAAAACAAATCAAACACCTCGACCGCCAGGCGAAGACCGCGGAACGATACGGCCGGCTGAAAAATGATGAAAGACTTACTGCTGCAGAATTGCTGGCACTGCACCTGAAAGACCTTGATGAAAAGGAGGCCCTGTCGAGAACCGGCCTGGCCGAGAACGAGACTGCGTTGGAAGCAGTTATCGCAAGTCAGCGGCGCGTCGAAGCAGATATCGAAGAAGCGCGCGTCCGGCAGAGTGAGCGGACTGATTTGCATAGTGTGGTGCAGGGTCGTTTCTACAAGTCAGGAGCTGAGATCGCACGTCTGGAGCAGTCGATCGAGCACGCAAATGAGCTTCGCGATCGCCAGCGCAAAGACCTTGAGCAGGCATTACAGGGCGCACAGGAAATAGTGAGTCACATTGACAAGGATGAGAGCGAAATCGCACAGCTCGAATTATCGCTTAACGAACTGGTTCCCGGGCTGGAGCAGGCTCGAAGCAGCGAATCCCAGTCAAATGAGTCGTTGCAGCGTGCGGAGCAGTCACTTGCCGACTGGCAACAGCAGTGGGACGAATACACTCAGCGCGCGAATACCGTTCAGCAAACCCGTAGCGTCGAACAAACGCGTACCGAACAAATTGAGTCGCGCATCGCAAGCCTCGCGGAGCGCAGCAAAAAGCTGGAAGAAGCAAAGTCGGCTGCGGATTCCGATGACCTGAAACAGAAGTTTGATCGCTTCGTTATCGCTGAGCAACGCCAACGGCAGGCTCGTGATGAATTTGACAGGCACCTGGCTGCCACCTCAGACAAAATTCATAAGTTGCGAGAGCAGGACGCGAAACTGACGCGGCTGGTTGATGAAAGGCAGGCCACCTTGCAGGCGGCTGAAGCAAAATTTGCTGCATTGGATGCCGTACAAAAAGCGGCGTTGGGCAAGGGCAATGAGGCCGTGAGGAGCTGGCTCGAAGCCAGTGATATGGATAAAAACGAACGCGTGGTCCATGCGCTCGATGTCGACGACGGATGGGAACGAGCTGTAGAAACGGTGCTCGGTGACTATTTGCAGGCCGTCTGCGTTACCGATATCGAGCAGGCGATCAGCAGCATCGCGAAACTGTCCAATGGCAACATCACGTTGCTCGTGAACCAGACGGCGTCGGAAGAGGGTGATTCAACATCGCCGACACTTGCTGCCAAGGTTCGCAAGGCACCGGCTGCTGTACTGGAAATGCTCCGATCTGTGCGGGTCGCAGAATCGCTGGACAAGGCCTTGGCTATTCGCGCACAAATTGGTGATGCAGGATCTGTCATTACGGCTGATGGTGTTTGGCTCAGTCAAGATTGGCTGCGCGTCATGCGCGACAAGGATGCCAGGACCGGTGTTCTGGGTCGTGAACACGACATGCGGCGTTTGAAAGGCGAGATTCGCGAATTCCAGGCACGCTTCGATAGTGCGAAAAAACTGGTCAAAGATGGGCGCGCACGTTTGATTCAGTTGGAGCAGCGCCGCGAAACTCTGCAACGCGATGCGGCGGCTCTTTTGAATGAGTACTCCGAAGTAAAAGCATCATTGGATGCAGTCCGGTTCCAGCTCGACCAGGCCAATGCTCGCCAGGTGGCGATATCCGAAGAGCAACGAGGCATCGAGCAGGAAGAACTTGCTGCCGAGGAACAGGTGAGGGCGTCTCGGGTGCAATTCAGTGGCGCTGTAGACAGTCTTGCGGAACTGGACGCGCAGCGCACAGGACTTGAGTCGCAAAGAGAGGAGCTTCGCTCCGAGTTGAATCGTGTTCGCGAACAAGCCCGCGAGGATCGGCAATCGGCGCAGGACATGGCGATTCAATTCGAAACCCGTCGTTCGAGCAAAGATTCGGCAGCGCAGAGCCTCGAAAGAATGCAATCACAGCTGGCGCAGTTCCGCAGTCGCGAAAAAGAAATCGGTGTGCAGTTGGCGCAAAGCGAAGCGCCGGTGCGCGCTAACAAGGAAAAACTTGAGACGCAACTGGGTACTCGAGTCGGACTGGAAACTGAGCTAAATGATTGCCGCCGACTGGTCGAGCAGGTTGAGAACGATTTGCGTGACCTCGATCAGACCAGAATGCAAATTGATCAGCAGGCCAATGAAGCCAGATCAGAAGTCAGTGATGCCAAAATGGCGGTGCAGGAAGTGAAGGTCCGGCGGGAAGGATTTTCTGACCAACTTGGTGCCACCGATTTCGAATTGAAGCCACTGCTTGAGAATATTGATCAGCAGGCAACGATCTCCGGGTGGGAAGAGAAGCTGGAAAAGGTTCGGCTCAGAATAGAGCGCCTTGGCCCGATTAACCTGGCCGCTATTGACGAATTCAAAGAGCAGTCGGAACGCAAAGAATACCTGGATTCACAACTTGCCGACTTGAATGCCGCGTTGGATACACTGGAAAACGCAATTCGAAAGATCGATCGCGAAACACGAACTCGCTTCAGGGAAACATTTGCGAATGTGGATGCCGGATTCAAGCGACTTTTTCCGAAACTGTTTGGCGGCGGGCATGCCTACATGGAAATGACCGGTGACGATTTGCTGTCTGCCGGCGTCACGGTCATGGCACGGCCACCGGGAAAACGAAACAGCACCATCCATCTTCTTTCGGGTGGCGAAAAGGCGCTGACTGCGGTGGCACTGGTTTTCGCAATATTCGAATTGAATCCAGCGCCGTTCTGCATGCTCGATGAGGTTGATGCCCCGCTTGACGATGCGAACGTTGCACGATTTTGCGACATTGTCAGAGAAATGTCAGAAAAGGTTCAGTTCGTCTTCATTACGCATAACAAAGTCACCATGGAACTTTCGCGCCAATTGAGCGGTGTCACCATGCAGGAACCGGGAGTGTCGCGCCTGGTATCCGTGGATCTGGATGAGGCGGTTCAGTTGGCAGTTAGCTAATTTGAGAGCATCTGAGAATACAAATGGACGATCTGCGCTGGTTTTTGTTGTTTTTCGGGCTGATCGTAGTTGCTGGTGTTTATTTCTATAGCCGCAGGGAACGCACGCAAGAGGTAGCTGACGATTCCCCGGGCGAGAACCAGGAGCGACTGGAACCAAGTCTGAATGGTGAGCCGGCAGGCGACGAAATTGAAGCGTTCGCGACATCGGATGATGCGCCTATTACTGCAGATTCCGAGTTAGAGCCGAATGCGCCGAAGCAGGAACAGAAGATTATCACTCTGCGTATTGTTGCGCGCAATCATTCGTCTTTCGCGGGAGACGAACTCGCCTTGAGTTTAAGAGGCATCGGATTGCGTCATGGCAAATTCGGTATCTACCATCGCCATGACGGCAACGACGAAAGTAAAATAGTATTCAGCGTTGCCAGCCTTGTTGAGCCGGGAAGTTTCGACCTCCAAAATCTAAAGTCACAGGAAATACCGGGTATCAGCCTGTTCATGGTGCTGCCCGGTCCGATTGAGGGTGCGCAGGCCTTTGACCTGATGATGGTCGCTGCGCGCGCATTGTCGCAATCGCTCAATGCGGATTTGCTGGACGAATCCGGCAGTACACTCAGCATCCAGCGAGAGCGCTATATGCGTGAAGAAATAGTCCAGTTTCAGACCTCGAACCTCGTTTCCTGATTAAGGAACGGCCGGCCATGCGCGCGACAAAAGCGATCACGCAAAAAGTTACGGCGTTACGCGACGAGATCCGCTCGTACGACCATCAGTATCACGTCCTTGACGAGCCGTCTGTTCCGGACGCTGAGTACGATCGGCTGGTACGCGAATTGCAGGCGATTGAGAAAGAATATCCGGCGCTGGTTACAGATGACTCACCGACCCAGCGCGTTGGTGCCGAACCTGCGAGTTCTTTTACCACGGTGCAACATCAGTTGCCGATGTTGTCGCTCGATAACGCATTTAGCGAAAATGAACTTAGCGACTTTCACCGCCGCGTAATGGATCGCTTACAGCTGGACTCATCCACGATCATGGATTATTCCGCAGAGCCGAAACTCGACGGAGCAGCGGTCAGCCTGATTTACAAGAAAGGCCATCTGGTCCAGGGCGCGACTCGCGGTGACGGCAGAACCGGAGAGAACATAACGCATAACGTCCGCACAATAGCGGCGGTACCATTGTCATTGCTCGGCGCTGGCTATCCGGCAACGCTTGAAGTACGAGGCGAAGTGTTCATGCCTCGCGCTGGTTTCGAAAAATACAACGCGCGAGCGCGCGAAAATGGTGAAAAAACGTTCGTGAATCCACGCAATGCGGCGGCCGGAAGTTTGCGACAACTTGATCCGAAGCTAACGGCTGAACGTCCGCTGGATATGTACGTCTATTCGGTAGGGTTTGTCGATGGTGGCGATCTGCCGGGACGGCACAGCGAGGTTCTGCAGCAACTTCAGGAATGGGGGTTGAAGGTTTGCCCCGAGCGACGGGTTGTTTCCGGGGTTGAAGGATGCCTGGAGTTTTATAGGTGTATCGGCGCAAAACGTGACTCATTGAAGTACGACATTGACGGTGTCGTATACAAGGTCGATCGCCTCGACTACCAGAAGAAACTTGGATTCGTCTCTCGAGCGCCGCGTTGGGCAATTGCCCACAAGTTTCCGGCGCAAGAAGAGGTGACGGTTGTCAGGGACATCGAATTTCAGGTTGGCCGTACGGGTGCTGTCACACCGGTGGCAAGACTCGAACCTGTATTCGTGGGTGGTGTGACCGTCAGCAATGCCACATTGCACAATATGGACGAGCTTCATCGCAAGGATGTGCGGGTTGGCGACACGGTCATCGTAAGACGGGCAGGGGATGTTATTCCCGAGGTGGTGAAGATTATTCCGGCCCGGCGACCAAAAGGTACGCGGAAGGTACCAACGCCTGGCAAGTGCCCGGTTTGCGGATCCGCAGTAGTGCGCGAAAATGACGAAGCAGTCGCACGCTGCACAGGTGGCCTGTTTTGTGCGGCACAGCGCGCTGAATCCTTAAAGCACTTTGTATCGCGTCTCGCCCTCGACATAGACGGCCTAGGCAGCAAGCTGATCGAGCAGCTAGTTGAAATTGACCGAATCAAAACAGCCGCAGACCTCTATGCACTGGGCAAGGATGAGCTTGCCGGCATGGATCGCATGGGCGAGAAGTCGGCCGAGAAGCTGACGGCAGCAATTGACAAGAGTAAAGACACGACGCTCTCACGCTTCATGTATGCCCTTGGTATCCGTGAGGTAGGTGAGGCGACTGCCATGGCGCTTGCGGCTTACTACGGGAGACTGGGAGCGATTATGGCTGCTAGTGAGGAAGAACTGCAGCAAGTTCCGGATGTAGGACCAATCGTAGCGGCCAGGATCCGATCTTTTTTTGATGAAAAGCACAATCAGGAAGTCGTCTCCCGACTGATCGAAGCGGGACTCCACTGGGATGAATTTGAACCAGATACGGGTGCAAGCAATCGGCCTTTGACAGGCAAAACTTTCGTTCTTACCGGCACCCTGGAGAAGTTGTCTCGTGATGAAGCGAAGGATCACATTCAGGCACTTGGCGGTAAGGTAACCGGAAGTGTGTCGAAAAAAACAGACTACGTAGTATTCGGAGAAAAAGCGGGTTCAAAGCTCGCAAAAGCGCAAAACCTTGGTATTGCCACGATTGATGAAGCTACCCTGGAAAAACTCCTATCTGATCAATAATTAAGCGTTTTTTGGGAAAAACAGAGCAGAAATTCTTAATTAAATCAATCGCTAAAATTAAACAATTCTCCTAGAAATAACAGTGGTTTTCGGATCGAAATGAAAGCAAAACTTGGGCCATTTTTCCCAACCCCTTAATTTCATTGACCTGAAGCCGACAAGGCTCCTATATTCCGACTCCATGCAGAACACATCAAATAACGCCGTTTTATCCGCTCTTTTTGCAGCGCTTCGACCCATCGCGCGCCTCCTGATGAAAGCTGGCGTCGGCTACCGAGAATTTGCAGAGGTAGCCAAATGTGCCTTCGTTGATGTTTCGACATCCGACTTCGGATTGAGGGGGCGGCCAACCAATATCTCGCGAGTTGCGGTAATGACAGGACTGACTCGCAAAGAAGTTAAGCGCCTTCGAGATAAGATTTCGGCAGGCACTGAGGTGGAATCGACGAAGGTTATTCCGCTAAGCGAAATCATTCACCAATGGCACACAGACCCAGACTATGTCGACGAAAGAGGAAATCCGTTAGAACTTTCATTTGATAGCAGTGAAGCATCATTCGCTAGTCTCGTGAAGAAATACGGGGGAGACATTCCACCTGGCGCCATGAGGACGGAATTGAAACGTGTCCAAGCGGTAGAAGAAAACCCGGACGGAACATTAGTCGTGAAAAGACGCCACATACGTGCAGTGGAAACTGAAAAGTTAGTTCAATTCGCGTTGGGTACGGCGTTGTTAGGACTGGCAAATACGATAAATTACAATGTTGGTAAAACTGAAGAAAATAGTTGGATCCAACGGGTCGCATCGACTAAACGAATTCGAAGCGAAGACAGGTTACGTGTTCGTAGAATTTCACGAGATCGAGCGGAAGAATTCGTTACGTCAATT